>Ga0307510_10001221_pt1 | contig 27857 bp, 13 predicted proteins | sample 12_EM_MG_FD_207224 | JGI IMG/M metagenome (GOLD analysis project Ga0307510, IMG submission 207224) | Populus trichocarpa ectomycorrhiza microbial communities from riparian zone in the Pacific Northwest, United States - 12_EM | ecosystem: Host-associated > Plants > Roots > Unclassified | place... | reverse complement strand
TTTTGTATTTGTCTATTCTATGGAGACACTAATTAAAAGCAACTCTAAAATTATAATTTTTTCATAAATTAAATTTATGAGTAATGCTTTTTGTATTTTTATGAAAGAGAAATTAACAATTTCAGATGTATTTAATAACTTTTCAATTATATTTGGATTTTTAGTGTACATGAGATTATAATGTAAAGTACAACTTATAATAATTTTTATAACGTCAATAATTTTTATGTTATATTGCGTGTTTATTTTGAGAAAAAAAAATATAAAATCTTTGCGTCTGCCGGGAGTCGAACCCGGGTCTATTGCTTGGAAGGCAATTATCCTAACCGTTGGACTACAAACGCTTGGTTTGCTTAAAACCTCGATTGAAATATCCTAATAGTTATTTCTATGTGATGCAAGGCATCAAATTTTGACAGGCACCGATATGAGAACCTCCAAACTCAGCAGTGAACTTTTATTTTTTGTATGAGTTCCACTGCGTTGTTCATAATCATATACAAGAATAAGATTGTAAGAAAAAAAAAGTTTTTTAATTAGAGGTCTTTTTTCCTCTTGCATAAGGGCTGCGACAAACTTCATATTTATCAGCTAGACCTTAGACTTCCCATCTCTGCAGAGAGCAAAGTTCTTGTCTTCAATGGCCTCCTGTTGCAATGCTTTTGCAAAGCCCTGGAGGCCAAGCTTACTGGCTAAATAAGCTTCACAACCTAAACTACCCACCAAGTCAAACTGAACTCATATCAGAAGCATGGATGCAGCACAATCATATTTAGAACTCATCTGCCATATCTTTTTTGTTTCTTTTGTTCTTGTAACATGTGCTTGATTATGAGAGACCTTCAATGTTGATCCAAGATCTTTCAAAGAAAAAAAAAGAGACGGGCAATGTTGTATGTTAAGAATCTAATCGAAACAGTTGATGTTTCTAACTTATTTTTGTTAAAATCATTCCAATATACACTTGAATTCGGAATAAAAATATAAATATCCAAAACTTTTTTATATATATAAAAAAGATTGTACATTCTATCTCTTCTCTAAAATTTAAAAATCCTAATACATTATCATCTTTGACCTATCAAAGAAATGATCCCATTCATGTTTCCTTTCTGTCCCAAATAAATTTTTCTTCCACGTATACTCTTCTATATCTTCAGAAAAATTCTTTCCAGCTTTAATATCCATCTTAATCTTCTCAACTCTTTCAAGAACCCCATCAATTGTGAGATCAAATGCATCTTTAAGGGTCTCCAATCCATAACTTGGATCAGCATACACCATGCCTGGAATCAGCTTTATAACCTCTTCTCTCATAGCCCATACTCTTTGTATCGGAATCCGAGATAACGTCCTCTCAATGCTGACTTTCTCGTCTTTTATCTTGTTTGCCGGTATGAACACGGAGTATTTAGTATAATCCCTCGGGAAATGCCATAAATACTGGGCATAAGATGAACCTGGATGGAAGAAAACTGGAATGCACCCAGCCAAGATTGAATCAAAAGTTGATCGCCTAGTATAGGAATCCCCTGGAGGCTGCAAGCAGAATGTCGAGCTTTGAAACATTTTCATCAAATTAACTGGTTCATAGCAATTGCTTGAACCGGTAATACATTCTAGCAATAGGCATTTTTCCCTTGCAGCCTGGCACTGTTCAATAATGTCACTACGGATAGAATCCGGGAGGTCAGGTCTCGGCCCACCTGCGAAAGAAAACAAGAACTGCCTTTTCAGTCTTCTCATCCTGTTTTGCCATTGAAACACTTCGTTGTCACTTGAAGGATGAAAGTATGTTGGATAGGGTACTGCAAAGTCATTGTTGTTCCACGGACTTGATTCAATAGTTAACACTGTCATGTTTCTAGATTCAGGCAAAATCATAAGCTGGTTGCCCCAGTCATTGTTGTTGTTCGTTAATCTCCTGAAATCCCAAGTGATCCTTCCAGCAACCATGAAGTGGTCACTACCCCACAATCTTTTCCACTCGGGGCTTTCTCTTAGCCACCTGACAAGATGACGAGAATAATAATCTTTCATCTTCTTGTCGGCATTCCACAGATAACGAACAACGTCAAGCCCAGAATAGTAAGGGACAAAGATTGCTGAAGCCAATGAAGAGTCATTGGTTAAGCACTTGTACTGCTTCATTTTATGGTGGAAAATGATTTCTAGCATGAATTGGTTTGTATCATACCAGCCAGTGTTTGAGAGCGTCCTTTCCGAATTCTTTAGCCGGGGACCAAAGCCAAAGTTTGACAGGTAGGGGCACATATTAGACCATTCGTTAAGTGATTGACAATGCCTGACCAAATCACCATTGAATCGGCTTGGAAGGTTATGGATATAAATGTATCGGCCTACACATGATTCGGGATGTGAATCCGAATTGGTTTGCCTCCTTATTTGATCTTCCTTGTTAGGCTGTTCGATGACCTCCTCGATTACCTTCTCTTCTCTAGGAAGTGAATGATCAACCTGTTTCTTGACCCGTTTCTCCCTAGCCGGTTTCTTGACCCGTCTCCTCCTAGCCTCTCTAGGAAGTGAATGATCAAACGGTTTTTTGACCTGGTTCTCCCTATCTGTACTCCTTGCATTACCAGATTCTTCTCTGTTTCCTTCACCAAAGACTTTGTTGATCGATCGAGCTTCATTTTCTGTAAGATGTATTTGATTTTCCGGTTTTGATTCTTTCCCAGCATTAGATACTTCACGAAGATACTTGTCCCAATCACCACCGGTAAAAAAATTGTCGACAGGATTACCTGTTGCTTTCGTATCCATATCCATAATAGAGTCTGATGCAACATGCCCTGTTTCTTCATTGGAATTCCGATTCACACCACCAAAACTCGATTCATCGGTATCAACAAAATTATCATAATGGTGTTTCAACAAGAAATCATCCTTCTTATCAAGTTTTGAGCCCGAATTAAAGAAGAAGTAAAGCAATAAGAACCATAAAAGAAACACGACCGTAAAATACCAGAATTTGCTGCAACCCTTTTTAAGTATCGGCACCTTCTTCATCAATCCCTCTTGATCATGCATGTATCTACTCTTCTCGATAAGCCCTTGCTGTAAGAAATGGGATTGAAGAGAGAATCAGCTGGGATTTGGTGTTTGAGGATATGAAAGAAAAAAAGAAATGCACGTAGGAATTGATTAATTTCTAGGGAAGGGATCTCCCTTTAGAAAGAAAAATATTATAGAGAACCAATGATAAGGAAACAAGAGAGAAGCTCTATAATTGTGGTGGCGTTGAAGCATTCAAGGATTTTGATCCATCGAATGTTCAGAGAATAATTAATCAGTTTTAAGTGTCCAGTCTGTCCTTAATTGTAACTTACTTGATCAATAAAAATATACCAACGATAATAATTAATTAATAAACAAAGATCATAAAATTCATGCTGATATTTACAATCCAACAGTTCAGAGCGAGCGACTGCATTTTTTTTTTTGAACGGGCAGCGGGTTTTCTTTTCTTTTTAATTTCTTCTTAATTGGTGCTTCCAATTAAATCATTTTTTTTTCTTTCTATAATTCAAAAAAATTCACCTACAAGCACATAAAAAGCAAGACTAAACTAAATACTCCCCTTTATTAATAGTAGTATTAAAAAGGTATTTAAGAATATGGTAGTGGTTGCGGTTGCGGTTTAAAGTGATTTTTGCTCAAAAATATATCCAAATAATATTTTTATTATTTTTTCAAAACTATTCTTGACTTTAGTACATCTAAACAATCTAAAAATGTTAAAAAAAATTTAATTTTTAAAAAACACGATTTCAACCGCGTTTCTAAACACTCTATAAATCTTTTTAGGTAACTTGGTGGCCTTGAAATATTAAACTATTTTTTTTAAACGTTTTCAAATTATTATGTTAATGTCAAAAATAGATATATATAACAAAACTATTTTTGACATTAACATAATAATTTGAAAACGTTAAAAAAAAAAAAAAATTAAATAATTTTTTTTTAATTTTTAAAAAATATGATTTCAACCGCGTTTTCAAATACTCTAGGAGTCTTTTTAGGTAATTTGATGGCCTTGGAAGGCGACTTGGGCTATTTGATTGCATTTTCAGATTTCTTAGGCAAAAAAAAAAAAAAAAAAAACAAGATTGATGTTAGGCAGGAATCCACCATATGCTGAGAACTTACCAAGTTCTCTATCATTCCTCAAAGCCAACAACAGATAACTTGCTGCTATTTTGTTCTTCTTGTTATCCCTTGATGCATTTTGAACAAGCTCTAAAACCTAATTAACCCACATAAAAAATACAAAAGCTAACACAAAGAGTCAAGAACATACCCTCATATCTCTCGGTCAGACAAGACAAACAACAACAAACTTATACTCGAGAACTTCAGCAGAAAGCTTATTGCTTGTAGCTTGATCAGATAAAACCATGTTGTTCACCTTCTTCTGTGCTTCACCTCCTTCCATTTCTGCATATCAAACCCTCATGTATCATTAAAAATAGCATACAATCATATAGAATCCTTTAAAAAGAAGAAACATGTCCAGACCATTAGTCTTTTTTTTGTATCCCGTCTTATTTAGGAATGCGATGCAAACCACGTTTCATGAAATTTAAATTGTTTTTGTTTAAATTTAATATCTTTTTATGTTTTTGAATTATTTTGATGTGCTGATGTAAAAAATAATTTTAAAAAAATAAAAAAAATATTACTTTAATGTATTTCTAAACAAAAAACACTTTAAAAAACAATAACTACCACACTCTCAAACACACACTACATTAGAAAAGCTATAAAAGATACTTTAAAGGCAAATGAATTGCTCCATGTACTACAACTCAATGCATTCAATCAGGGCTCGAGTGTCATTGCGGTTGTTTTTCAAAGTGTTTTTCATGCCGAAATGCATTAAAATAATTTTTTTTATTTTTTAAAAATCATTTTTGAAATCAATCCAAAACATACAAAAAAATTAATTTTTAACATAAAAAAATTAATTTTTTTAAAAACACGGGTATATAACCACGTTTCCAAATACTTACAGAAATGCCGCATAAAGTCCTAACAAAACTTAATCGAATGTCAAGCAACTAATTCAAAGAAAAAAGAGAGGATAAAACTACGATAGTAATCCATAAATATCATAACCATAAAACACATCATCACCACTAAAGACTAGTTGATCTAATAATAGACAACTGGTTACGACAATCTATTTGAAAAGCTGCCCTAAGATCAACGTATAACTTCACAACAATTAACAATACTCTAAAAGGCGTGGGGAAAGCACTGTAGCTTCCCCACGCCTTTTATTTTCATTCAATTATATATTATAATAATAATATAATAATAATAATTATTATTATATTATAATTATAAACTGCTCATTTTTTTTAAAAAAAAAATTTCGTTCTTTTTCCCTTTTTTTATGTCTTTATGGCTTCTTTTTTCTTTTTTCTTTGTGTTTTTTTTAATGAATTTTTTTTGTTTAATTTAGTTTGTTAATGTTAAATTTTATTTTATTTAGTTATCAGACTTTCATAACACAGATCCCGAGTTTGACAGGTTAACCCGAAATTTTTTTTCTCTTTTTAATTAATTTTTTTGTTTAGTTTAGTTTGTTAATGTTAAATTTCTTTCTATTTAATTATTAAACTTTTATGACACATCTCCCGGGCTTAACAAGTTAACCCAGTTAATTCTGGGTTAACCCGTAAATTTTTTTTTCTATTTAGTTATCAAACTTTCATGACACGAATCTCAGGTTTGACGAGTTAACCTGGTTTGAAGGGTTAACCCAATTAATTCATATTTTTTTTCTTTTTCTTCATTAGTTTTTTCTTCCTGTTGGTTTTTTTTAATTAATTTATTTAATTATCACACTTTTATGACATGATCTCGCAGCCAGACGCCCAGACCTACATCCAAGACTCTTGGATCCGCTATTGCAACTAGACTCAATTAAACTTGAGTCATGTAAGTTTAATATTATTATTAATATTATAAATATTACTCTTGGATCAAGCGTTGCAGCTAGACCAAAGACTATTGGGTATATCTTTGCTGAAAGATCTAAAACTCTTAGATCTTAGTATTTTTTTGATGTTTTTTATGCAAGGAAAAAAAATAACCCGTGGCGTATGCCTTTGTTTTTTTTTTTTTCTTTTTAAGCCTTTTACTGTGGACTGCACAGTGCAGTCCACAGTGAAAAAGCTGATGCCCTTAGTTTTTTTTTTTCTTTTTTAATTATTTTTTAATTTAGTTTCTTAATATTAAATTTTTTCTGTTTAATTATAAGACTTTCATGACATGAATCCCAGGTTTGATGGGTTAACCCAGTTGATTCAGATTTTTTTTTTCCTTTTCTTCATTAGTTTTTTTCTTCCTGTAGGTTTTTTTTTCTCTTTGCTTTGTCCTTTTTAATTAATCTTTTTTTTTACTTATATATAATTATAATAATAATTATAATAATAATAATAATAATAATTATTATTATATTATAATTATAATTATAACATATACTAAAAGTGCTCAGTGTTTCACTGTGCACTACAAAGTGAAACACTGAGCTGTCTTTTTTTTGTTTTTAATTTTTTTTTTGTTTTTTTCCTGTTTTTATTTAAATCTTTTTCTATTTAGCCATCACACTTTCATGACATGAATCCCAGGTGTGATGGATTAACCTAATTTGATGGGTTAACCCAGTTGATTCAGATTGTTTTTCTTTTTCCTCATTATTTTTGTTCTTCCGATTTCATCTTTTTATATTGTATGCAGTTAACGGTGAAAAGGATAATGCCTTTATTTTTATTTCTTTTTTCTTTTTTTTTCTTTTTATTCCTTTCACGGTGGACTGCACAGTGCAGTCCACGGTGAAAAGGCTGATGCCTTTTTTTTTTAATTAATTTTTTTATTAAGTTTGTTGATATTAAATTTTTTTATATTTAGTTATCAGACTTTCATGACACTGATCTCAGGTTTGACGGGTTAACCCAGTTAATTCAGATTTTTTTTTCTTCATTAGTTTTTTTCTTCCTATTGGTTTTTTTTCTTTTTTTTTTCTTTTTAATTAATCTATTTAATTATCACACTTTTATAACACGACCTTGCAACCAGACCCACATTCAAAACTATTGGGTCTGGTATTGCAGCTAAACCCATTTAAACTTGGGTCATGCAAGTTTAATGTTATTATTAATATTATAAATATCACTTTTAGGTCAGGTGTTGCAGCCAAACCCGAGACTCTTGGGTATAACTTTGCAAAAAAACCTAACATATTTAGATCTTAATGATTTTTAATATTTTTTATGCAAAAAAATTAACCTACAACATCGCGCGGTTCATATAACTAGTTAAATGCTAAGGTCTGTTGCCTCAGTAGCCTTCATGTCATCATTTAGGAAAAAGTAAGCTAAAAATGAAGTGAAACTGTGAAATCTCTGACCTATTATGAGAATAATCTCATAGAAATAATAAAAATAATTATAAAATTTAATTTTCTAACTAATCTAATGTGCGAAATTAAAAATAACAACAAAAAAATCAATACATCCCGATTAAACTGCTAAACTTATAATTTAAATTATGAAATTAAAATAATTTTATAAATTATTTTTTATTAAACTTAATCTTTAATAAAACTAATATCGAAGGGAGAAATAATGAGGAGGGCAGTATAGAAATTAAAAAAGATGTTTAAGGACAAGCCGGCCTTTTAGGAAAAAAAACAAACCCTAGGTTTCCATCATATAAATACCACACTCGAAGCACTGGCGAGCCGTCTCTCTTTCACTCTGTTAGATTCATAGCAAATTCAGGGTTTAAGGAGAATCAATTCGAAATCAAAATGGGAGTTTTCACCTTCGTATGCAGGTGCTCCGGTAACGAGTGGAGTGCCAAGCAGATCGCCGAAGGCGATATTGAGGCCTCCGCTTCCTCCACCTTCGAGTTGCAAAGGAAACTTGTCCAATCTGCTCTCTCCGCTGATTCCTCCGGTGGCGTCCAGTCCTCTTTCTCTTACGTCACTCCTTCATCCGCCGTTTTCCAGGTCCTCACATTTTCTCTCTTTATCGTTTTGTTTATTTTCTTGCTTTAAACTACAATTATCTGATTTAGTATCTCATCATGAAGTATATCTTTTGTCCGTTTTGTTAATAAATCCTTTGCAATTTGTCAAATAGTTTAGGGTTTTGAACCATCATCTCATAATCATAAATGCATGCATGTGTGTTGGCTTGCACTGCAGTGAGAAACTTATTCATGTGATCTTTTTCAAGTTATTTTTATTTACTTGAACAATTGTTTCTAATTTGGAATATAATTTAGTCATCTAAATTAGAATTTATAGGCAAGAACAGTTGTCATATAAGAGTGCAAAATATATGTGGATGTGACATTCGATGTTAGTTTTAGTTGTCTAATGAGGTGGGTAAATTTTGTTTGGTGCAGGTGATCATTGGTGGCGGCTGCGGTGGAGCCTTCTTTGGTGGTGGTGGTGGAGGTGCAGCAGCGGCTCCAGCAGGAGGTGCAGCAGCTGCAGCTGAGGCACCTGCTGCTGAGGAGAAGAAGAAGGAAGAGGAGCCAGAGAGTGATGATGATATGGGATTCTCTCTTTTTGATTAAGGCGATTGCTTAGTTACTGTGTCTTTGTTGATCTGTCTTGTTTCATTCTGTATGGTTTTGACTCATGTTGCAAAATTTTACTAGCCCTGGTGAATTGGATTTAGATCAGATTAAGTGTTTTTGGATCAGAGAGGGGTATATTGAATGAGTTCATATTTAGCATTTTATCATGTTTTAAGCTTCTGGTTGGTTATTGGAGTGTCGATTGTTATGTGTCTCTTGGCTGGCTCTTGTGATGCATGCGAATCGGTTCCTGCCTCTGGTTTGATAGTTTCTTTATTAAAGTTTTGGGTTTAGCATGACTTCGTTTGCAAGTGTTGTTCATGGCAATTGTGAGATTCGACTTGGCTCCAACCTCCGATTTTAATAACATGTAATATAATTAGGGATATCCTTACTCCCAAGATTTGTGTTTTGAAAGGTTCTGGTATATGCTGAATGAAAGATGATCAATAGTATTTCTAATGTTTCACACACCCTTTCAGTAGGATAGCCACAGATGCTTCCGATGTTAGTATGTTGCAGCTCTTTCTCGTTTTTTTCCGTTTCAACAACAAACCCTCAATGGTAACAGAAGTGCATGTTAAAGCAAGCTCCAGAGCAACAAATTTGCTTAGGCCTTGACATTACAACTGGATTCATCATTGTTGCCGGTAATATAGTAGGAAGGATCGTGGAAGATCCTTGCAACTTGCATGAAGACTCCCATGGATTATCTCCATGTCCTCTTTCAAATTTGGGACACAATCTCCTGAATGGCAGGGCATTTTTTTAGGTAGCGCAGACGGGACAAACTTGTGGTTGGAATGCTCTAAGTGGAGGGGAGCTAACAAGGCCTGTATGAAACATGTTGGGAAATTTGGCTGGCTCGTCATGCTTCCCAAGTCTGCAAAAATTTATCAACGGTGCTTCTCAAATTTACCTCTGAAGCAAGTGTAAAGATACTGAGATGTGACATAACCGTCTTTTGGAGCCAACCGCAATTTAACTGGTTGGAAGCTAAACACTGATGACATTTGCCACCTCAATACGCAACCCCGGCAACGCTGGAGAGGTGTTGTCATTTGTGACCATAAAGGCAAATGGATGTTGCAGACTAGGCACCGCAGCTGTAATGGTGGCAGAATTGTGTGTGGGGATATTAGAGAGGGTATTCTTGTTGTGGGATTTTTTTATCAAATCCAGTTAGAAGCAGATTCTGATGAGGTCATTTGGTGGAAGTCTCAAAACTGCTTCTTTCTGATTAGAGACATTACTCTTGCTCCCCATATCAATGGCGCTTCATCCATCTTTGGCGAGAAGGGATATACTTCGTGAGAATTATTTGGCCAAAATAGGTAGCTCTCAGACCGTTTAAACTGAAATAAAAATCAAATTATAAAAAAAAATAAAAAAAATTCAACGTGCAAGTCGATATTGTTTGGTCTTGGTCCTGGGTTTAGATTTGGACATCATCGGAATGGACCGAGATTGTTTGTCCAATCATGACCTTGCTTATCTCTATCTCCCTAACTAAACTGGCAGGGATGCAAGCTCAGCTCAGCTGTTTAGGGTTTTTCTTTCGCGCTAAAAATAAATAAAAAAGAGAGCACTTCTTAGGGTTTTAATCGTACCACTCCCCAATTCATGACCAATTTTCATCCTTCGTAGCTCTTAATAATTAACTTCGCTGAGTTATTATCATGTCGAATCAGCCCGGCTACTAGCTCCATCTGAATTTTTTTATGACGATTTGAGGCTTATAAATACACTTCCTTTTCTCATATTATTGATATTCAGGTGCTCCTCCTCTTTATTCATTCATTTTTTTTTTAATTTTTTTTAAGTTTATTTAGAAGTATAGTTGATATTAGTTTTCAAAATATTTTTCATTCAGAAATATATTAAAATAATCTAAAATCATAAAAAAATTAATTTAAAATAAAAAAATAAAAAAATATTTTTTAAAAATACTTTTCAAACACAAAACAAAAATAAATTTAATTTAATCCTTGCATGAGCCAAAACTAAGATTGAAGCAAGTTCCTTCTCTTCTCTTTTCTGTTTTTGGTTTATGTAGCCTGTCAACACTCATGAAATCTTGTTTGGGGTCAACTTTGGGCTTGGTTTCTTCTGTATATTTTTAGAGATAAAACTGGAGTTCACTAATGAAAAGAATTAAAGTTTAATACATCGATAACAGATAACTCAAAAATAAGGCTGGAAACTTGTTCTCGAAAAGGACAATCTCTCGGTTCCCTGATGTGTCGTGAGTTAGATAATGAGCTAAATTTCTAGATTATTAAGGAATGAAGCTGAAACTTGAGTCCTGGAAGTTTGAGCCAATGTCTCTGATATCTGCAATGGTGAGTCCAATATAAGTTGCCTGGGGTCTGCTTCTGCTGTTTACTGCCATGCTGACAGTCTGAATGTCACTGTTAATATCTAATTCAAGCAAACCTGCATCCCTGACCAACAGAAATCAAAATAAAATTGCTTGAGCTTCAAAAAATTCCACTGATGCTTGACTGCTTATTGTTTTGATGCATCCCTAATGTTCATTCCCTCTTCATCACAGACAACACCACCCAAACCAACTGAGCTTCCATCAAACATTGCAGCCTCAGTATTGAGTTTATATATAGGAGCTTGCAAAGGGATCCACGCTCAAGCTTTATCTGATCATGTTTGGGAAGGAGAACTTTGGTGCGCCTCTTGATGCTGACTCATAAACTCCAAGCATACTGAATTATTTGGAGTGGTTATGTCATTTATTTTAAAAAACCGTACTGTATTTTGATTTTTTACTTGTTCATCATAACTGAATATTACTCGAATTTCACTCAATTTCTTGTTAAGTTAAAAGTTTTAGGGAAAAACTTGAACAACAATCTAAATTTGAGTTTACAAGAAATTCAATACGACTAAACTCACAAATTTGAACAAATTTTGTTGCATTCGATTAGATTTCAATCAACAGTAGCTAATGATCAAAACTACCCATTTGATATAGTATCTTTGAATCACTGATGCCTATTTTTTCCCCATTGTTAAATCGAATGATGTTTTTATCGCAGGGCTTTCTTTGGATCATTATATAGATGTTTCAAGTGTATCCTGAAAACATAGCCCAGCTACACTGGTCGAAAACGAAAGGATCGATTTTGACCTTTACATTACATGTGAAGCCATCCTATAGGAAAACTATACATCATTTTGTATGCTGACCTTCATGCATTGCCTTGCCCGTTCCTGCTGCTGCTCAGTGAAATCCATGTTGAAGATCAATCACATCGGGGGGGTAGCCAGCATAAAATACTTGGTCAGGCAAGTGTGAAATCAGAGGGCGGAAAATGATTTTTCTAGCCAACGCATGAATCTGGTGTCTTATCTATTTCTTATAATATATCTATCTATTAGTTACAAACAGCTTGAGCATACTTAACATACGGTTTCTTCTTTTCCTAGATGACCAAGGCAGAGATACAAATCCCCCCGCCGTGTTTTGTTACTTTTCGCCAAAATGAAAAACAAACAAGCAAAAACCCTAGAATATCAATGACTAGCACAAAGGTTAGTGTCCAAGATTGCAAGCCATACACTGCAAATGTTGTTGATCACACAAATGGGGACACAGTTTGGTTCTTCAACCTGACTGCGTCGATGAAATGGCCGAATGGAGAACTTTTGGCAGTGATGATGAGACTGGTGAACATGATCCCAACCGCGGTGGTTCTCTCTCAAACCCTCTTTTAACTCATACCACCTTAACAGCTACAATCTCCAAGCCTGCCCATGGGTATTGATAATGCTACTACTGACGTCGCAGTTTCCAAGAACTGGTTCGAAACCATTCAAACAATTGTTAGTAGTTTATTGCATGTAAATAGTGTTTTAAAGTATTTTTTATTTGATAATATATTAAAATAATTTTTTTTATTTTTAAAATTTATTTTTAACATTAACACATCAAAATAATTCAAAAGCATAATTTAATTTGAAGCAATATTTTTTTTTAAAATAACAAAATAAAAGTTCAATTACAACACTAAACATCCCTAAGTTTCGTGCAATTAATCAAGTCAGGGTAAGATACAAAAACTCTATTTGGAGCAATTTTTTTTTTTTTAAAAAAGCACATAACTCAAGTTATAGACTCAACTGGATCAAATAAGATGAGTTTAATTTAATTAGACAAAAAAAAAAACAACAATAAATGAATCAAATTTAAAAAGAAAAGTGATTAAGGATAACTTGAAAAAAAATCTTTTTTAAAGAAACAAACGATATATCTCAATTCACAACTCATTAAATAAAAAAAAAACTTAACTTTTTCAGTGTTCGGTTTCTCGATGTAATTAATATCCTTTCATCAATAATATTTTGATTTAACATTAAATGATATAATATATCTGCCATGTTAAATCATATTTGTTCTATACATAATAGTCATTAATCGTTTGAATAAGATTTAAAACTCTTTTCAAATTTCATTCCACCTAACCAATAATTTCTCAATCAATATTATTTAAAAATAGATGAAATATTTTTCCTGATTCATATAAGATGATGAATATTTTCTTGATCACTCAAGTACCTTCATATAGTTCATGTTATAACAATATCTTCCATTTTGTTACCTTAATTAAAATAACATGTAACATGATCAAAGTATAACATTCTCTATATAAGATGACTTGGTGATCTTAAGTCTAAAGATCACTTACATAACCATCACGTGAGTCTTTCCATAAACATAAGTGATCTCTTTATATGTAATTTTCATGCGGGTCAATTCAGTGTACATGTCTTATGACAAGAAACTACATATTAGTTTTAGGTATCCTTTATACCCCAACTTATAAGAATAACCGCTTCTTTTCATAAAGAAAAGAACATATATTTACCAGTCTTTACAGCTTTAATGAATGTCTAGTATCTAAGAGAGTGACCATGAACATTTTAGAAACAATACTTTGATACAATAAGGATTATATAGTTTTAATAACTTTATAATTTTCTTTGTAAAATATTTTTATCTTATGAATTTTATATTTACTCTAGATTTATTAATATAATATTATATAAATATTAAAAATAATTAAATATATATTTATAGATGAACAATGAGAAGTGTCCATGCCTATATTACTTTAATGATGCTATTTAGTTTTCTTTAATTATGATATTGAAGAAATTCAGTTTAACTAGATTTTTTAATGCAATCAATCTTTCATTTCTATTTTCTTTGACACAATTAGGAGATTTGGTAGAAAAATTATAAATATCTGCTTTTGAAGACAACATGGTATGCGGTCCCACTTAAGAGTCCAATCAATACATGAGAAAACACTTACAATACAACAACATGCTTCATTGAGCATGCAATCCTTTTTTTTTTTTAAATGGGTTATTTTGTAGAAGTAAATGCTAGTCATAAAATGGGTTTGAACGACGCTAATTTAGTAATTAGTAACACTAAAGTCAACGAAAGTAATTATATTAAAAAAAATAAAATTAAAACCTAATCTCGAGGACAAAGTTATACTTGCCATACAAGTATTGCCTTGAAAGTTGAAAGATATCCCATGAAGGATAAATTAAATTAAATTAAATTAAATACAAAAATATGACACCACGGGACAAAAGAAGAGACAACCTTCTCACGTGTCATCGAATTACTGAAGTCAACACGGCAATTACAAGTAACGACACATCACTCCATGACTGCCCCTGTCGCTTTATCCTCCACAGCAAGAAATTTCCTTCGACTGGTTACCTGTAGATTCATTCGAGCAGCCGGTGCTAATATTACGCCCCGTGTAAGAGATATTACTGCTGTTCTGGCACCCACAAACCATTATTTTAAAACCCGATCCGAACTAATGGGTTAAATTATGACCCGGGTGACACAGGACTTAAGTCGAACCGGGGTTCCAGTAAAAAAAATATATTACGACGGGATCCAGTCAAACTGTGCACTAAACAAATAATTTACTGCAACATCGGAGATGTGATTGGGAAAGTCCAAAGTCTTGCGGTAGTGGCCGGTGAGATTTTCTTTTTGGTATCGATATTTTGAGGACCTCAACAGGTAAAAGAAGATATATAGACGCAAAATGGGCTGTCTTACTCCTTTTACGAAGGAAAACGCGCCACTCATTTGCTAGTCAGTCAGCGCCTCTCTTTTAATCTTACCCTTCCTTAATAGGGTTTACTCGGTTTCTCAGGTACGTCAATCACTCACTTTTACTCTTTCATTGACTGTCTCAGAGTTCAATTTGTCATGTTTATTTAATCTTATTAGCTGAAACTTTGGATCCTGTTTGTAATTTATTAGTTTTTCTTATGGGTTTGGATGTTTTTCTGAGTTTTAGTTTCAAGTAATGAAAAAGATTGTAACTTTATACGTTTAAAGAGCTCAAAAGCTTAGTTTCTGTCAGTTAAATTTTGGATATTGATTGAGTTGATTTGGGGTTTGATAATAGATGGGTTCGGATTCTCGCTACACTGAATTCCCTGGCTCTAACAAATTTGAGGATGAGATCGTGTTTCCGGTTTCGAATCAGTATCAAAATGTTACTAATGGATTCAAAATTGAAGATTTAGACCTCGACCATTTAGAAAATCCACTTGTTTTGCCTGACCCCGATCCGGGTAACTCTGCTTTGTCATCGATCACGAGCATGGATGGAGATTCTCCTTCTGATGATAACGACTCGGAGAATCTCCTCAAATACATAAGCCAGATGCTTATGGAAGAGAACATGGAAGAGAAGCCCTGTATGTTTCATGACCCGTTGGCTCTTCAAGCTGCTGAGAGATCACTTTATGATATTCTTGGTGATAAGAACCTGCCCTCCTCACCCCATGAATCTCCTTCTTATGGTGATCAATTTTTGGTTGATAGCCCAGATGATAATTTTTGGAGTAGCCGCAGTGATTATAGTAGCAATAGTAGTTCTACTTCCAATACTGCTAGTTTGGTTGATCCTCAATGGAATGGTGAGTCTGGGGAATCCAAACCATCGTTTATGCAAATGCCTCTTTCTACTAATTTTGTTTTCCAGTCTGCTGCAAATCCCAGTTCACAATCATCATTCAAATTACACAATGGGTTAGCAAGTAATAGTGATAGTGCCATAAAGCCCTCTGTGGGTAACATTGTGGTACAAAATATTTTCAGTGACAGTGATTTGGCATTACAGTTCAAGAGAGGTGTAGAGGAAGCTAGTAAGTTCCTTCCTAAGGGTAATCCACTGGTTATTGATTTAGAGAACAGTTCATTGGCACCAGAGATGAACAGAAATGCCCCAAATGTGGTAGTGAAGGCTGAGAAGGAAGACAAGGAAGACAAGGAGTATTTGCCTGAATGGTTGACAGGAAAGAAGAATCATGAGCGGGAGGATGGAGATTTTGAGGAAGAAAGAAGTAACAAGCAGAGTGCAGTTTATGTAGATGAGAGCGAACTGTCAGAGATGTTTGATATGCTATTAGGATTTGGGGATGGATGCCAGCCTCCTCAGTGTATACTTCATGAGGCTGAACAACGTGAGTCAGGCAAGACTTTGCAGCAGAATGGGCAAACAAGGGGAACTAATGGTAGCAAGACTAGGGCTAAGAGACAAGGAAATAACAAGGAAGTTGTTGATTTGAGGACTTTTCTAATTCTTTGTGCGCAAGCAGTCTCTGTGAATGATTGCAGAACTGCTAATGAACTGCTGAAGCAGATCAGGCAGCACTCTTCACCTCTCGGTGATGGATCTCAGAGGTTGGCTCATTGTTTTGCTAATGCCCTTGAAGCACGTTTAGCTGGAACTGGTACCCAGATATACACGGCTTTGTCTGCTGAAAAAACATCAGCTGTGGATATGTTGAAAGCTTATCAAGCTTACATTTCAGCTTGCCCGTTTAAGAAGATTGCTTTTATCTTTGCAAACCATAGTATTCTGAATGTGGCTGAGAAGGCATCTACACTTCATATAATAGATTTTGGTATATTGTATGGTTTCCAGTGGCCTTCCCTTATCTATCGCCTCTCATGTAGACCTGGTGGTCCTCCCAAACTGCGCATTACAGGAATAGAGCTTCCCCAAAGTGGTTTCCGGCCAACAGAGAGAGTTCAAGAGACAGGTCGCCGCTTGGCAAAGTATTGTGAGCGCTATAATGTTCCATTTGAGTACAATGCCATAGCTCAGAAATGGGATAACATCCAAATTGATGACCTGAAGATTGATCGCAATGAAGTTCTTGCTGTAAACTGTGTCTTTAGATTTAAAAATCTGCTTGATGAGACAGTTGTAGTTAACAGTCCCCGGAATGCTGTTCTAAACTTAATCAGGAAGACAAAACCAGATATATTTGTCCATGCTATTGTCAATGGATCGTATAATGCTCCATTTTTTGTCACAAGGTTCAGGGAGGCACTGTTCCATTTCTCTGCTTTGTTTGATATGTTAGATACTAATATGCCCCGTGAAGATAAGATGAGGTTGAAGTTTGAAAAAGAGTTCTATGGTCGGGAGGTTATGAATGTCATAGCGTGTGAGGGCTCAGAGAGGGTTGAGAGACCTGAGACATACAAGCAATGGCAGGTTCGGAACATGAGAGCTGGGCTGAAGCAGCTTCCCATGGACCCTCTTCTCATCAAGAAATTGAAGTGTAAGGTGAAGGCTGGGTACCATGAAGATTTTGTGGTCGATGAAGATGGCAACTGGATGCTGCAAGGATGGAAGGGGCGGATTGTCTATGCATCCTCTGCTTGGATTCCTGCATAGGAATGCGGTAGCTTGTTTATGAGAGCTCACAAAGTTGGCAGAAAAGGGTTTTTCTTAGTTAAAGCAGTCCATGTCAGCAGATTCTAGTTACCATTTAGGTTTTTGCAGCACACCACACCCTACTGTCAGTGAAGCTTCTGTGCTGATGACGTAGTGATTTCATGTTGTCACACATGATTTTCTTGTGTATAGTAATCCTCACTCAAACCTAAACTGTCGCAAGCATGCGAGTTTGGTAGCAACTGGTAGCTTTATCTGATTGTTCGCTATTACTTTTAAGTTTTAACTCGATAGATGGTGCACTGACACTGTCATTTAGCCAAAGCTTTGGCTGTTTGATGTGATCTTGTCTTTTTAGGCATTTTCTTCTACTTAGTTTCTTTTGCGTGTCACATCCATAAAAAAATGTCTTATTTTTACCAAAAGATTGGAGCTGGTAGTTTCATAAAACCCCAGTTCATTAATTTAGCCAAGGTTGCTGGTCATTAGAGAAGTTCTGATATCTGTAACCAACTTGACAGCCAGCTGCCCACAAAACTCAGGAAATGCTGGATCATAAGACCCCAGTTATATTCATCATCAGGGCTATTTGACAAACTATATACCCATAAGCAGTCTATTCTGCCTGCAGTTACTAAAGAGTAATTACTGCTAGCTCATACAATGAGTTATAACCCAACTGATATTAGTGTCTTCTTTTCTCTGTAAACAAAATTACTGGAAAAAATATACTGCTAATTTAGTTACTTCTGGTCAATGTATATTCAGTCGTCGGAGCTAATTAATTACTCGTAAATGCTAGATAAACACACAGTCCGCTATACGACGGTTTAGTATATTAATTAATTCACAACGCTGGCCGGCTTGAACGCTGAAGTAAACACTTCCGATCGTTATTTAAGTCAAAACATAAAAATCCAGAATTAATACTAATGGTCCTAGGTATCAAGCCTTAACCCTAGATATATGGATTACATTCAATGCATGACCGATAGTGGGGAGCATTGACGTGTATTTTTGTATAGTTTAATCAACTGATTGTTGCCTTCTTCCAAGCTTAAAACAAAAAATTGCTTGAAAGATGACAATCTATTTAATTATTATGTTTCTTTCCCATCTAATTAATCCGGTTTTACATGGAGAAGGTCGCCGTCCACAAATAAAACTCGAAGACAAAGATATTGGTAATGTTGGGTGGAAGCAAATCCCATTTCGCATGGCTTTTTCTGTCCATGACAACATTTATTTACATTTTACAAGATCAAATCTGGATCTCTGGACCCTTGTGGACTAAATGAATTAATCCTGGTAAAAGCCGATCCTCTCTCTTATCCCAGCAAGGTCTTCTGATTTGTTTAGAGCAGAAATTGCTAAAATACGAACTGGTATTTGGTGCATGTAGGTCAATTACGAACTGATTGAGAGTGTGGTTGAAGTTATTTTTCAAAATGATTTTCATTTAAAAAGTATTAAAATAATATTTTTTATTTTTTAAAAATTATTTTTGATATCAGTGCATTAAAATGATCTAAAAATACTAAAAAAATATTAATTTGAAGAAAAAAAAATTTAAATTTTTTTCAAAAATGCTTTTGAAACGTAAAAACACACATGTTCTTAATGCTTCTTCGAGGCGAGAGTGGCGGCAATGATTATGCAGATCTGTCCAGTCCTCTCCCTCCACCACCTAGAACATCCTGGTAATTTGAGCCTACTTTCTACTTTCCTCTCTCCTTCCACTCACTCTATGATAAAAAAAAAAAATAACTATGTTTGTTCACTTTTCAATAACACTGTAGCGGTGACCACGCTAGGCTGCATCAATTTTTTTATAAAATAAATAAAAATGTTTAAATAATAATAAAGTCAATTTGATGAACAGGTAATCTGGAATATAAAATTAAAATATCTCTATATAAAGTAAAAAAATAAAAGTACAAGGTTCGATATTTAAATGTCAGAATGAAAGTAAAAAAATCAATTTTTCTTTTAAAATACATTAAAAAAAAGACCCGAGTCAAGTCGGGTTAATTTTACGAACCCATCAAAGTGATATGAGATCAAGATTTAAAAAATGTTTTTTTAAGAAAAAGACCTAAAAAAAGACCGAAGTTAAATAAAAAATGATAAAAAAACCGAGTCAATACGTGTTAACTTGACCACCCCGCACCCGGATAACCCCACATAAAGTAAAGTGAAAAAAAATCACAATGCTCAAGGATCAATAATTTAATGGAAAATGATAAAATAAAAAAATCAATTTAAAAAAAAACGAGCAAACCCAGGTTAACTCGACTAACTTGCGACTCGAGATATAAGATATGAAATATGAATAACCCTATAAAAAGAAAAGCATAACAATTCACGAAGCTCAAGGCCCAATAAGTCAATGTCAAATGATAAAAATAAAATAAAAAACAAATTTTTAAAAATGATTTTTTTAAAAAAAACCAAACTTAAACCAGGTCAATCATCGAAATTGATCGACCGGGTCATGAGAATGAGATTACACTGTAAAAGGTAAACATGAAAAAATTACAAAGCAAAATTCTCAACCATGAAAAAATTAAAATTAATGCACTAAATCTTGCAAAAAAATAATTGAAAGAAAATATTTAGGGATTAAATTGAAAAACAAAATAAATGAAGAAAATGATTAAAAAAAAGAACAATACAAAAATGAGGACCAAATTTGGAAACAAAATAAAATGAAATAAGATTCTAAATGACAAAATAAGAAAAAATAAATAAATGCAAAAGATTAAAAAAATCAATCAAAAGAATGAGGACCATATTGGATACAAAAATTAAATGAAACTAAATGCTGATGGATGAAATTGAAAAAAAAAACTTCAAGAAGCATTAAAATCAAAACAAATAGAAATAAAAAAAATAAGGACCAAATTCAAAACAAACTGGAGGACATAACTGAATTTTTAAAGACTCGATAGGAATACCAAGGCTCAAGAGAGAGAAAAAAAGAGGATGAGAAAAAAAATTCATCGCCACCAAACAGCCATTAACTTGACCAAACACACCACTCCAACAGCTTTGACGCCACCTTACAAATCAGATGAGATGACAATCAATAGTTTTTTGCCATTAGAATACTCTCCATATGCCTCCAGAATGGCATGAGGGATGATGACATCATAACACATGCTATTACTAAATATTTTAATAATAAAAATTACTAAACAAACCCTAAGGGCATATGAATATTACAAAAAAAAAAACATATTGCAAAGACGAAAACACCCTCCCAAGCTAGCCTTAGATTTTTTGAAGTCAAAGGTTAAATATGTCAAGACAACAAAACTTCTCTTTGCAAGGTCAATATTTTTAAGCTTTTAAGGGTATCAATATTATTTTACTATATATATAAATAAATAGAAAAAGACTTTAACCCGCTGTAAAGATAATTATTAAATATAATGAAGAACAAAATGACCAATACACTGTCTGTATACATAATATTTCTCATCGCATGCTAATGCTGAGTCTTTTTAGTGTTTTTATTTTATTTTAATTTTAATGTTGCATGCAATAAACTAGCAATAAATGTGAGTGCTTGGTATTAATTAGCAATTAAAATCAATGAATCTCTCTCAATTAATGAACTAAAAAGCAATAATGGACAGATATCAATCATGATTCATGAGCAAGGGCATTCGCCTGGTTAAAGTTGGACCATCGAACTCTCCCAAGACAGAGACGAATCTTTTCCATATTAATCAATGGTGCCCGCTCAGTGGCGCTGATGATCTTATTATTAATAAAAGGGTACATCGTATCTTACAAGGAACACTGCCCGATTTTAAGCTTGTAATGAAATCATACGTCCACCTATGCATATACGTGTACTTTGATTCTCCACACCCTTTCAACTTTATTTAATTAATAAAAAAATCCCTTCAAATTAATTTGCTTGCTATTCAACCAGAAGCATGCATAAAAACAATTAAAATTAGGGAATTATTAAACAAATTATACCTTCTTTAATTATCTTGACAGTGGGTGTGTGGTCCTAAAAGTCATGCGGATAAGGAGATTGATTTTTCCTGTTCAACGACAATATAAATACGTAAATTGACATTGACCCATGAATTGACATTGGCACACCAATATATATAATTCCTCGAGACCTGAAATGAGTTGTATATTTTATAAGCATGGAGAGTTATTCTCCCTTCCATGACTATATAGAAAATGATATAATTATAGAAGATTGTAATATTTAGTTTTTTTCCTAAATAATAATAATTTTTTTGTGTGTAATGAACCTCCAATAAAAAAGAATAAAACATAGAAAAAAAGAATCCCTGAATACCAATTACTCTCATAAAAAAAAAAACCCCACAGTTTGAATAACATGTATTAAAATATCGTTCAAATAAAAAACTAGTTTCTTGAATTCAAACTCTCACCACAAATTCGCTACATACTCAAACTTTTTATTTCCCTATCTAGCAATACCAATACCAACAACGAGAACAAATGATCCATCAACAATTTGCAATCGAATCCATCAACAATATTAACACCAAACTTTGTGCTCTAATAGAAGACAAGACCATCACTCAATCTGGAGCCGTTTCCCAGTAGTAAATCACTCAATATGCAACAGTTTTCTAGCCCAACAATCATCCACAATCATTATACTAGCGTGTCTTATATAGGTACAGTTATTTTATGAAATATTTTAAAAAAATTAGATTAATTTATTTTTATATTTTCAGATTGTTTTGATGTGTTGATATAAAAAAAATTTAAAACAAATTAAAAAAATTATTTTGATGTATTTTTAGACGAAAAATATTTTGAAAAACAACCGTTACTAAAGTCCCTAAAGTCGAGCACCTTTTTTAGTTTAGTCCTTGATTTTGAATTTCTTCAATGAAATTCCTAATCACCCATCAAACTTCAAATTAAATTTTTTGATTGAGTTAAAGCCCAAATTGAACTTAAAAACTTAATTTTCTTACAATTAAATCCTCAATAAATTCAATTAAACCCTGAAAAATTCTAATTGAGTTTTTAAACAACCAATTTTGAATTGTTTTTTCCCAAATTAAAATTTTCTTAGTAATATGGTTTTTATTAGTCAAATTTAGACTGCCAATTTTTTCACCCTTATATATTATGATCCTCACTAACCAGTCTTTGGCGATTTTCTAGGTGTTCTTCATGTTCTCTCAATTGATATATATATATATATATATTTTATCTTTTCAACTTTTTCATTTTTTTGTATTTCTTTTTATTTTTTATTTTTTTATATATTTATGTGGGGCCTCATCATAGGTAACAACATGTCTCACAAAAGCTATGTATAAGATATTGAGATACTTAAAAAAAAAAAGAAGCTCTTGCTAGAGTTTTGTTATGCCAATAATAATGAGTTTAAAGTAGAAGGTTACACTAATGCTAAGTGGGTAGGAGATCAAATAGATAAAAGATCTACCTTTGTCTACTTTACATTTATTAGAGAAACTTAATGACATGGAGACGTAAGAAACAATAGGTCTTCGTAAGATCTATGTTAATTTGGCTGTGAGGATTGGAAAGACTTGCTTCTCACGTCTTGGGAAGAAAGATGCTTTTGACCTCGAAATTAGAACGATGGAGGAAGAAGATGGTTGGACTTGGACTTGGTCACCTTGGCAGGCAGGTAACCGGTAGTTTTCGCTTGTTTGACTTCATCAAAGCTGTAGTCACATGTCGTTTCGTGATAAAATTAATATTTCTAGATGAATCAAGATCACCAGTTTTTTATATATTGCATGTGCCTTCAGATTAATTATTATAAATATACTTGGAGGCCATCTTTGAAGATATTTCACAGCAATATCATCTTCTTTACCTGCCTTCGATTGCCGCTGTGGGAACAAAAGTGACATGACTGTCTTTTGTAATTCCAGTCATAGGTGAGATATATATTGTTCTTTCAAGTTATTTTTTTAAAATATTTTTTTATTTTTTAAAATTTAATTTTGATATAGTATATTAAAATATCTGAAAATATAAAAAAAATAACTAAAACATTATATATTTTTTAAAAGTTTTTTGATAATTTTTTTTAATTCCTCTTTTGACTCTTGGGCCGCAAGCTACTTTTGTGTGTTTGGTTTCTTGGATGTTGATGCTATTTTGAATCAATGTGCCCGTTCAAATAATTGGGTATTCAGATAATTCTACGCTAGGAGACTTGTCAGATTTTTGTACTATTAATAGATTTTACCATAAGCTGCTTTTTTCATGTTCAATGGAGGCCTAGTTGAATTTCAGCATATACTAATTATTTGATCCGTGATTTGCCATGAATTTGAACATTTTATACGTGTTTTTTAATTTAAAAAATATTAATTGCAAATCAAAAAATTCATGTATACATTTAATTAAATAAACCAACCAAGACCTATTCATGCAAAAAATAAAATGAAATCTAATTACTCATTAACCAAAGTTAATCAATCAAAACTGTAATTTGGATCATGAATTTAATTGGGTGAAACAATTTTTTTATATATAATTTTGTTATCTAAAATAGACATTTATAAAATTAAAAACTAACTAAATATTGAGGCAACTAGATAAAAATACTAAACTGAAACAAATTATGTTGCTCAATTAATAATCAAAAAAATATTAAACGATAAAATTGAAAAACAAATAAGCAAGAAAAATAAATTCAATGATGAAATTGGAGAAAAATTAAGCAAAATATTACACAGTGAGTCATATCATTTTTTTAACGTAAAAAATAATCTAGAAGTTACCAATGTGTTTCCTAATTAAAAAAAATTTAAACTATGTAGGGGTCGACCTAGTGTGACCCGTTTAACTTGATGGGTCTATAGACAACCCGGAAAACCGTTAAAAACGTAGTTTGACAAAAAAAATAAAATTAAAGCGATATTTTTTTTAAAAAAAATATTGAGACAAAACATATTAGATCGATTCAGGTTAGTCTGAGTTAACTTGCCAAATCCACATTCTGGATCATGAGACCAGAATAACTCCATAGAAAGAAAATCAAAACCAAATATGAAATCCAAATTTTTAATTAAACCAATGTTGAAGGATGAAATTGAAAAAAAATCAATTAAAAAAAGAGATAAAAAAACAAACAACTTGAGTCAACTCGGATTAATTTGTCTAAGTTGCAACCCAGGTTAAATGATTAGGATAATTCCATACAAAGAAAATCAAAACAAATTACGACGCTCAATTCCCAATCAATTTATTGTTAAAGGATAAAATTGAAAAAAAATATCAATTAAACAAAAAGATAAAAAAAAAAACTCGAGTCAACCTGGGTTAACCTATCAAACTCATGACCCAGGTAATGAGATCGAGATAACATCGTAGAAAGTAAGAAAATTGGAAAAAAATAGTACACAATAAAATAACCCGAGTCTATACAAGTTAACTCGCAAAAACTCAACCCGAGTCATAAGATTGAGATAATCTCATAGAAAGCAAACCAAAACAAATCACAAAGTCTAATTCATAATCAGCTCAATACTTAATGATGGAATTTTAAAAAATATCAATTAAAAAAAGACAAAAAATTAAAAACAAACATTGTAATGACCGGTAAAAACATGACTTAACTTTTAACAAATAATAATATTTTTCACAAAAACTATTGAGACAATTACAAATTAGATCGATCTCAGTCCCCAAGCAAACATTATCATGAATTCCATTGAGTTTAATAATTTATTTTTCATAAAATATTTTTTAAAATTATATGATAAAAATATATGGTCACAAAATTGAGCACCAACCCAAAAATAAAAACTTATTTGAGATAGTAATAACCATAAAGAAAACAAAATAAATAAATAAATCATGTAATTTATTTCTCAACCAATCCAATATTGAAGAATAAAATTAAGAAAAAACTATTAAAAAAAATTAACAGACCAAAAACCAAAAAAGCATATCCAGTCAGTTGGTGAACTCGTCAAACCTATAAACCAGGTAACTTGGGCTAGTATGCCAAACCTGTGAACCGGGTTATAAACTTTAGTGGGATTATAATTTTTTTTCCTAAACTATTTTTTATTTAACTACATGGCCAAAAAAATACGATCACAAAATAAAACACCAACATAATAATTAGATGCTGTGAACAATTAAGCGACAAATGAAGATAAAGATACTTAACATCGCAACACAAGTAATTTACCTTGTTGTGTTTAATAACTTTCTCTATCAAAATAAATTTGTAATAAAAGAACACATAAAATTTATAATAGAAACCGACACACACATAAGATTTATTGAATAAAAAAAAAAATACAAGGATGCATATATGAAAAATCTTATAAAAAAAATAAGAAAAAACCACAGATAAATCACACAAACCTCTTTAAAAACTAAACACACTCAATATTATTAAAAAATTATCACAAACTAATTAAAACATAAATCCAAAATTTATTTTAAAAAATATGCATTAATTTTTAAAATAAGCAATTTTTTATAAAAAAAAATCAGGTCAGGCGTTACTAGGCTTGGTAGGAAAAATAGGATCCTTTATTTTTCTACTCAAAAACCTATTTTTGGCCTAAAACACGTAGGAAACACCCAAGAGACCTTGTTAAACCAATCCATAGCCATGAAAAGCGTAAAAAACTGCCTTAAAACCCAAAATTCATCTAAAACAAAAAAAAAAAATTCCGGAGCTCATATATGATTTTTTAGGTGTTTTCAAGTTAAAAAAACACATAATCTTAACTTCTCTCATCATATGGAACCATTTAACACAAAAAAATAATCGTTTTGGTGACTAGATTCTTCACCAACAAACATTTTCTCTTTCTAAGCCGGAATCTAGTGACTCCCTCTCTTTTCTCTAACAAAAAAGAACTGAAAAATGAGTAAAATTAAGTTTGGTATCAAAATTGAATTTTATAAAATTCAATAGACTAGTCACATAATAGCTAAAAAAAATAGAATAGCTTTTAACAAAAAATTTCAATTTGCAATCTATGTTACCCGTTTTTTTTTTTTTTTTTCATTTCAGGCCCTTTTCTTTTAATTCAACCCTCCCTTACAAAAAAAATACAATTAAACTCTAATTTAGTCTAAAAAAAAGCTCAATTGTGCAATAAATAAATAAATTCAAGAACCAAATTTAAAATTTTTTAAAATTGTACTATTATGATCCGCATTAAAATTAAAATGGGAGAGTGTAAACAGTGTTTTTGTGAACAATGGTCACCTGCCATCTGTATATTGGACCCTATATTTTGACTTGTTAATAGTCAATGGCACAGAATTGGGAGGCTCGGATAGTCGGATATATACATGTGATGTGATCCCACCTCTCAAGTCTATTTAGCGCGTGTTTGGCAGTGTGATTGTGAATGCTTTTTAAATAATTTTTCGTGTCAAAATACATGTTAATGATGTTTTTTTATTTTTTAAAAATCATTTTTGATATCAACACATCAAAACGATCCAAAATGTACAAACCATATTAAATTTTAATAATAATAATAAAAAATTTAAATTTTTTGGGAACACAGCCGCAACCGCGTTCCCAAACGTTCCCTTAATATATTAAAAATTGTATTTCTTCTCATAAAAATATGAGATTAAAGATTTTCTTGTAATAAATTTCATATCTTTTTTATGAGAAAGATGAGATATAATTTTGGATATATTTAATAATATCTCTAACAAAAGTTGATGAAAATATTTCTTAAAAGAAAGAAAAGACAAAAAAGAAAGAAAAAAAGCAACGTCCATTTGGACGAGACCGCTTATACCGGTAATACATCTATCTAATATGCCGTGACAAGATGGCAACCCTCAAACTGTCTCTCTCAATCGCCACTCCATTTCTAACATTTCCAACTTCCATGAAGGATCCTTTATTGACACTGTTTCACTCTCCCTTCCCTCATCAGCTCTGTTTTACTGCTTACATAAATGCAGCCCCACTCGCCTGATCACTTGAATTTCAAGAACCCTGTTCTCCTCTTTCATCCTTCTCTACGTTCCAAGAAGCTAGTTGAAATGAACATGCTCCACTATAATAAAGCCTTTTCCTTGCTTGTTCCGTCTATTAGTTGCTCGGCTTCTATTCTTTGCTACTTTCACCTTTCCTTCTACCACTTCGCTTCCTTACAAATGTCTAAGGTGAAATAATCTTTCTTGTTGGCTTTAGCCTCTTTAATCACTCCATTAGATATATATCTACATGTTTTCTTTTTCTGTGTTTACTTAATCGGTTTCCATTTACTAATTCCTTTGAGTTTGTGTAGGCTAATGATGTTTTAGAAATTTAGGAGTATTAAGTTTAGAGCTTAACTTTGTAGGTTTCATCCTTTTCGTAGGGTTTTGAGGGATAGATATAGATAGGATGGTCATGGATCGTAATTACACAGGACTCTCTGATTATCAAAATGATTCCAAATTTGATGAAACGATCATGTTCTCAAATTCAGATCAATACCCAGTCATTGA
>Ga0307510_10001220_pt1 | contig 27858 bp, 16 predicted proteins | sample 12_EM_MG_FD_207224 | JGI IMG/M metagenome (GOLD analysis project Ga0307510, IMG submission 207224) | Populus trichocarpa ectomycorrhiza microbial communities from riparian zone in the Pacific Northwest, United States - 12_EM | ecosystem: Host-associated > Plants > Roots > Unclassified | place... | reverse complement strand
TCAATTTTACGCTTCCCTCCATTAACAATCCAAATCCATTAATAGGATACATTAAACATCCACATGGCAAAGATCAATCATGTTTAACAATTAAAATAATGATAAGAAAAATTCAATTTAAACTCGAAATTTTGGAAAACTCAAATGTGTGTGAATTACAGATTTCAATTTTTTTTTATTTTAATGCTTTACTATTAATTTTGTTTATTTCAAAATTTATAACTTTAAAAATCATTAAATTCTGGAGTTGTCATGTGGTTATTTAATGGATTCCATTAACTGACTTGAAAGAAGAGTGTATGGAAGGAGAGAATTGAAAATGTAAGGATTGTTAAGGGTAAAATTGATGGGTTCAACAGATGCAGGGAAACATTAATAAAAACCTTATAGGTGAGGTAACCCCTTTTTTTAAAAATTGTAACCAAGCAAGGACTTGCAATTGACTACTTTCATGAGATATATGAACCACATTCACTTGTGGAGGTGGAGCCCTCTAAAGGGCATTGCAGAAAACCATTAATAGCACTAAACTTCCACACCTGTGGGTGATAGGCCGAATGCGAAGAAGGAAATATTTCTGAATCATGTAGATCTTGATTGTTTATAGATGCAAAAGAGATGCTACTACTGACAACAGGGGAGTGTTGCTGTTGCTGTTGCTGCTGCTGCTGCTGCTGAGGACGATATGATGAGTAAGTGTCTCCTAAGTTGAACCCAGCAGATCTTCCAATCTGCAGAGTGCAGCAATGAGGTGTCAGAGTACAATGGATAGCATTTTGCTATTGCTAAATTTCAATTTCACATAAGAGACTCACAGAGAAGTGCTGAGATTGCATCATTGAGATAGTATTATCATGCAGTTGTTCTTTCTGATGCATATCCATTGTATAATCAGCATTACCACCTGAATCACATCCAGAATCATGGTCAAAACATGTGAAAAATGCATTACCAATTGGAGGGAAAAAATAAGGTCATCTATTATACACGTGGAGTCTTCTTTTTTTTCCTGGCATGGCACAAAATCACAAACAAACAACTAAAAAGTAAATCCAGGAGACAGGACATTAAAAACATCATAGATCTGATCACAAAAATATTAGTTAAGCACGCACTAGCAAAACATTTATTGTAATTTACACAGGGGCACATCTCCTGATTCAAAGGTGTACCATGGAAATGAGCATACATGTGAAAATTAAGGTGTACCATGGAACAGTAACAACCAATGTCCTCCTCTAGGGAGATTACAGTACTGATGAACTTCTATTCCCACCAACCAGAAGACAAATGTGTTTGCATTATACAGCACGTAAGGAGTTTGCTTGAATGAGTTTGGAACCTTTAAATCCAGGTAAAGCTGGAAAATCTTCATTCTGAATGCTGAACTCTTGGCTTTGTTGAACAATGGGACTAACTCCTATACCAGGTTTTCGTAGTGAACCTGCAAATATTTCCCTTGTATTTTTCACCTATTACAGGTGAAAGCAGAGAAACAGAAATAACCATAAACAAAATTGCAAAAGTGTGCTTCAATTACCCAATTGACCTTGAGGCCCTCCAGCAGAACTAGGACGACTTGTCAACTGAGGGAAATCATTGTTAATGTCGAAAGGGGAAATGTCATTGGAGTTCACATCATTCAACATTCCCATTCCCATAGAGCTGAGATTGTTCACACCCGGTACATGGCTTTGGGAAAGAGGACCAACAGCAGTATGGTATGAGTTTCCTAACATAGGAATTACCTGTGGATTTCCTGAATCCACAAAATGTCATTCACACAGGCAAATATAGGCAGTGAACAGTAAAATTATTTTTTTGGGATATCAAACCAAGTGGTTGAATCGTAAATAAACTAAGCATCAACTAGATTCAGCCATGTTCTTTTACATTTGGAAAGACTCACGAGTGTGAATCCTCCATAAAATCTAAAAGATAATAACAATTTTTTTTCAAGAGAGCAAGAATGAACTTTGAAAGGCCTAAATCCCAAACTAGTAGGGGTCAGCTATATGGATCCTTTTGCATCATCCATGCGATCATAAACAGAGAAAAAGAGGGCAGCAAGCCTGCAACCCCAAAGCACATTGAACTTTGCAGTTCTGTTACTGCTTGTAAAAAATTACAGACAATAACAAAACAAGAAGTTAAAACCAAAGCTCCACTTTCAAAAAAAAAAAAACTCAAAGAGGGCATCAATACAGTTTCAAGCTAGCAACGCCAAATGGCAAGGATATTTTATCACAATCAACCAAGGCAACAGTAAATTGTATGTTCAACAGAAGCACTGATAAGTTTCTTCCTTGCACACAAACCTTGTGGAAGCACACCACCCATTAATCTATTTTGTCCTTGCAAACTTAAACTGCTAGATCCACTATTTGCAGTTAAATTCAGACGAGATGCAAGACCAGGGACAGATAGTCCTCCACCTGTGCTTAAGCTTCTCCCAATGTTCCCACCAGATACCATGGTCCCTCCAGGACTCGTAATCCTTGGACCTGTATTCCCCAAAATTTGGGATACCCCCAAACCTGGAACAGCATTCCGGTTACCTATTCCAGCAGAGGCTGGGAGAATTCCAGGTATAGAACCACCAATTCCATTTGTGTTACTACCATATCCCAGATTTCCTACAACGCTTATACCTCCTCTATTTGTAACCCCTGAATGTCCATGGGAACTACCATGTGACAACTGCACAGTGCAAACATTAAAAAAAAATCAGGAAAGTGGGCAGAAGTTAACTACCGTCAAGAAAACAGGATACACATGCTAGATTAAAAACAATTCACAAATACCTGAGAGAGACCAACAGGAAGATTATTGGATGCAAACCTTCCACCGGAGAGACTTCCAGTTGGTTGTTGAACCCCGCCCGAAGGAATGTTGTTCACTGTGGAGTTTCTTGATGCAAGTGTTCCTGGCATGTTGGGTACATTAAAGCTCCCATGAATATTATGCAGCCCTTGAAAAGTTCCTGCAGTGCAAAAAAAAAAAAAACCCTTACAGTCACATAGAAATCTGAAGGAAAACAGGTGAAGACACAATTGAATCTCTGGAAAAATCTACCTACCACTGTGATGAAAAACAGGAGATGCTGCACCAGACTGACCAGAGAAGGATGTAGCAAAAGATCGTCCCGTGGTATCTGGAAGATTTGAAGCTGATCCGTTTAGAGAAGACTGCAATCCAGAATGAGTGAAAAAATTGCGCAAAGGAATAATACAAGGTTAACAATTGGAGAAAAAAATAACCAACTTAAAGAGAAAAAAAAAAAGACTACATGCATGCGAGGGATAATGTATTCAAAACAGAGCATATATATGCAGCACTTTATACCAATTGACTCCCATAACGCATTATGTATCTATCAAGAACAAATCTCAAGTACCATCAAGTAAAGAGCTGCAAAACCAGCTACTTAGTATACTCCAAAACAAAACCCCACCAACACCGTATCAACGACGAACAAGAAAATTCCCAACATACTGAAAATTAAATACTAGTAAGAAAAACAAGATGAAAGAAAGAGTGAATACATTAAGTAACGCCGACATTTCATAAATGGCAAAAGCTCATGTGAGGAAGGGTTCCTATCCTTGCTGTGATGATTGGTCTTATTATCCTGAAAAAAACGATTCCCAAATTAATAAAAACCCTAGGTTTAACACAGAATCGAAAGCAAATACAGATTAAAGATTTGATTTTCTTTTTCAATATCATCTTAATACAGTAAAAAAAAAAACTCAGTGGAGAAAAGTAGATAGAAAGATGGAAGCACCAACCAACCAAAAAATTAAGATATGATGATAGCTGTGATGGGTTGAAATCAGCAGATGCAATTACATAAAAGTAGATAGAGAGATCGGAGATTAGAGAAAAGGATCAAATACGCGAACGAATGAATAATACGAATCTCTTTTCTCTGTTGTCTTCAAAATAAAAGATTGACGCTATAAAAGAGAAAAAAAAAAGTAATCGTAAAATGAATCCCTTTACTTTTAGGACTTGCAGTGGGCACATGTGTTTTAAAAAAAATTAAAAACAAATTTAAATTTTATTTTATTTTTTATTTTTTTTTAGATAATTTTAATATACTAATATCAAAAATAAATTTTTTTAAATAAAAAAAATATTATTTTAATATATTTATAAACAAAAACATACTTTAAAAAACAATTATTATCATATTCTCAAATACATTTTTAGTCGAAGATAGTTGTTTTCCTAGCAAGTCAAGATCACATGTCTAATTCATTAAAAAACAAGACTATGTGTACCTTTTATTTTTATTTTTTAGTTTTGATAAAATAACAGACAATTATTTTTTAAAAAAACCAATTATAAGCAAATGACACATAGGTGGTGGAAAATTCAAATTTAGATTTTTTATCCAAAAAAATAATTTCTAGTCTATGTTCACCTAAAAACATATAAGAATCATTTTTATGATGTCAATAAATCAATAATCAACTCAAAATACCTAAAATATTATCTAAAAACACAAAATCAACCGAAAACAAATTTCTCTCTTAAACATCATCTACTTTTTATGGCAAGATGAAGGGAAAAAATATCTCAATGGGACTTCTCTCATCGAATAAAAATCGTTGATACCAAGAACAACCTTTTTTCATGACCAGAATACAGCCAACCAATGACTCTCTCTCTTCTTTATTGTTTTTTGGTGAGTTTCTCTTATTCTCTCAAGCATAGGGATTGGAAAAAAAACAAAATGAAGTTTCGGACCAAAGTTGAAATTCAAAAAAAACCATAAGTTTTGTGGGAATAGGTTTTTTGCACATTTGTGCTTTAATAAGCTTGTCAAGCAACCTTAAGTACCTTTCAGGGCCTCGAGGTATGTTTTTATATGTTGATGCAAAAACCTTAAGTTATGTTGAATTGATTGTTTTTTAACCTTTATGCATCAAAAAGCCTATCGACCAACTTTGGTAATGTTTAGGGGGATCTTGGTATGTTTTTACATGTTGGTATGAAAAACATAGGTTTTGTGAAATTATATTTTTTGCTATTTTGTTCTTTAAAAAGCCTATTGGCCAACTTTAGCCACCTTTTATAGCCCTATGTTATTTTTTGCATATCGGTGCAAAAATCATAAGTTTTGTCAAATTATCACACTTTTAGGCTTCGAAAACCCTACTGGCCAACTTTAAGCATCTATTGTAGCCTCGTGATATGTTTTTACATGTGGGTATACAAACTATAAGTTTTGTTAAATTGGGTTTTCAGTACCTTTGTGCTTTAAAAAACCTGATAAACAACTTCAGACACCTTTTAAGGCCTCAAATATGTGTCTTGCATGTCGGTGAAAAAACCTTGATTTTTATGGAATTGAGTTTTTCATATATTTTATGCTTTAAAAAGCCTACACGCTAACTTTAGGTATTTTTTAGGACCTCAAGTAAGTTTTTGCATACCAATACAAAAACCATAAGTTTTGTCGACATAGGTTTTTTGCAATTTTAAGCTTTAAAATGCCTACAAGCAAACGTTAGGCACTTTTTGAAGTCTTTTTTGTGAGTTTTTTTCATGTTCGTGTGAAACTATAAGTTTTGTGCAAATGGTTTCTTTCATAATTTTATGTTTTAAAAAGCCTACAAGCCAACTAAAGGCACCTTTTAGGGCTTTATGGTAAGTTTTTGCATGCCAATATGAAAACCATAAGTTTTGTGTAAATGGGTTTTTTTCACACTTTTGTGATTTATTATAAAGCCTACATGCCAGCTTTAAGCACCTTTTATGACCTCATGATAAATTTTTGCATGACGGTGTGAAAACTATAAGTTTTATGGAATTTGGTTTTTTGCACTTTTATACTTTGAAAAGCCTACAAGCATACTTTAAGAACCTTTTTGGGCCTCACTTGAAGTTTCATTTTAGTGTGAAAACCTTAAGTTTTGTGCAATTAGGATTTTGATATCATGATGATGCAAACCTTGTGACCACATAGTCATGCAACCCATCACAAGATTTATAACGAATCTTGAAAAGTCAAAATAGGTCTGATAGAAGAGTGACATAATGAAAACTTGTTTTAAGACACCAGCATTATTGGAATAAAAACACTTACCTAAAAATACTAATTCGGAAATGAGAAGTATAAGAAAGATCCCGTGAAGCTAGTTAATCTTCGATAAGTCAATTTAGTTTGTTAGAAAACCAAAAAATACAAGAATCTTACTAGTTAGAGAAATTGACTTTAGATTTTACTGACATTGTGGGAGGGAACATCTTACTCACTTGTGTTTTATTGATAATTTGATGATTTTTGCCATGCTAAGTTGGGCACGATTTCCTTAATTAAGCATAGCCTTAGCCAATTCTGGCTTTTGTTTGGTTTTTCTCCTAACCATGACAAGAGTAGTATGTTCCTGTGTGGTGTTAAGCTTGATATAAAAACGCTGCTTTTTGATGTTCTCGATTACAAAGAAAGGAAGTTGTCAATCAAGTACCTTGGTATTCCTCTTATTACTACAATCACATTTCTTGATTATTTGATCCTTGTGGACCATATTATGGTTAAGGCTATAGGTTGGATGAATCACACTTTCATATGTGAGTAGACTTCATCTTATTAAATCCATTCTCTTCTCTATTCAAGCGTACTAGTTTTCTTTTTTCATTCTTCCGAAGATTGTTATTATGAAAGTCTTTTTTTATTGAGATTTTTTTTTATGGAATGGTAGTAATCTTGCTTCGGGTGGTACTAAAATTGCTCGGGATAAGATTTGCTTACCAAAGGAGTAAGAAGGCTTAGGTGTTAAAAATCAAGAGGTTTGGAATCAGGCTGTCATGGTTAAACACTTATGAACTAGATGCACTAGATTGGTTCATTCAATTTGGTCATCTTGGATACATTCATACTTGTTGTGAGGTAGGAATATTTGGGAGGTGATTTGTCATAGGAATTGTTCTTGAAGTTGGAGGAAGATTCTTGATCTTCGTAGTCTTGTTCGCAATTTTATATGATATCGTGCAGGTGATGGTTGTTCCACTTCTCTATGGTTTGATAATTGGCATCTTAGGGGTCCCTTGGTGGAGGTTTTTTGGGACAATTATTATTGACTCTGGCTTGGGTCGAGACACAAGGTTGAGTTATATCATTGATGTTAGTAGTGGAATTGGCCTCCTACTAGTTCTCCTAAGTGGATTAAGCTTATTCGATGTACCCCTGTTTCTTTTCACCCAAATGATATGAGGCCTGATATTCTGTGTTGGAAGGATGCTCCTAGAGGTATTTTCTCTATTCATAGTGTTTGGAATTCTATTCATCTATTACAAAAAAAAGTGGAGTGATGGGAGCTTGTATGACATAAACATACTATCTTATGGGTTGCTATTCGTGAGGCCCTTTTGACTCAAGATAAACTTATGTCCTATGGTTTCATTCAGGTTAACCACTGCATTTTATATAGGGGTGGTAGGGAAAATGTTGATCACTTATTTTTTGATTGCTCGTTCTGTCATCTTATTTAGTATGATCTTTGTTCTAAATGTCTTATTCCTTTTAGGCTCGATCTTAGGTTAGTACCATTTCATGACTCTCTCTTTTAGGTGGAGGTAACTCTCTTAAATCTTAGATAACCATATTGATGTTAGTTGTTGCAGTTTATTACATTTGGAGGGAGAGAAATGCTTGACTCCTCTAAAAAATTCAATTGTTTATAGATATATTATTCATTATATTGTTTCTAAAGGTAATATTCTTTGTAATATGACCTTTTTGGATACTAATAGACGACTTCATATTTTGTGGGGATTTTCTTATGATATTTTCATTTCTTATTAATTTATTTCTTGTTTAGGTTTTGAAGGCATATCCTATTAACCTCTCTCTAAGGTATGCCCTAGTTTTCTTGTTTATTGCTTTAGGTTAGGTGGGGTTTTATTCGCCTTTCCAAGATGTGTGGGGTTTGCCCCTTTATTGTTGTTTTGATTCTTTTTGGTTAATATACTTACCTTATCCAAAAAAAACTTAGTTATGGTATTCAAGAATCCAATCAACCATTTTTTCCCACTCCAAATAAGCCTCGGGATCATTTTTACCTTGGAAATTAGGAATTCTGAGCTTAATAGAATCCAAGTCTCCATCCACACGGTCACCCATGTTATGAAATTATCCCCTCTAGCTGAATTGTCCCCTTTGTCTAAACCTAAAATCCCTTCGGTTTCTACTCTACTAAAAACCACCCCTTAATCCTAAAGTCTTAGCCTCAAAACCTTTATCCCCAAAGTCATCATCATCCTCCCCAAAATCACCAAAATTAGCCTCCACATGCCTTTCAATGCTATTGTCATGGTTCACCCTCCTTTTAGCCCCTATTCCATGTATATCATGATTATTAGAATTAGAGTCATCCTTATATTTTTCAACCTTATCAAGTCTGTCACTCATGTCTCCTACACAATATGCACATTTGCCAACATATGTGTTATGCCTTTAATCTAAAGCTTTAAGTTACCCTCAGGAAGGGTTGGTGGATTGTTCTGCTTTGACATGTTTGTACCTATAAAAATTGGTTAGTGGTGATAAAATATTATCATATCTCTCGTGTTTCACTCAAATATTAGGCTTTTCACTCTAATATATTTGGTATGCCTTTTTTCTCTCATCTCATCTTCTTTTAGCTCTTGCAAAATTAAAATCAACACCAAATAGAACCACTTAACAGTGTAATCCAAATGAATAAATATGACTCCAAAAGAAAGAAAATTATAAAGACAAATTGACACTACAATTACAGTCTCATGAGTAGCAAGCGAATACGAAATATGGATGACTTGAAGAAAAAAAAAACATATGTGAAATATATGAAAATGATGTAAATATCACCCAAATATTTTTTTTAGCTCTTGCAAAATTGAAATCAACACCAAATAGAACCACTTAATAGTTTAATCCAAATGAATAAATATGACTCAAGAAGAAAGAAAATTACAAAGACAAAATGACACTATGATTACAGTCTCGTGAGTAGCAAGCAAATTTATATGAAATATGGATGACTTGAAGACAAAAAAAAATATATGTGAAATATATGAAAATGATGTAAATATCACCCAAATATGATGATAGCATACAAAAACATATGAAATCAACAAAAACAAAACAAGTTTTAAAAGCTGACGTAAAATAGACCCGTTACGACAAGCTTGGACTCGAATCTGAACCCCAAAGCAACCAATGTCCGAATGACCCCAAAATTAATATATAGTGCGATTAGGACCCCAATAAATATATTATTAAGTTTAAGTTAATTATGAGTTGTTTTAATACACGGTCACAATGCTAACACTAATACCTGGATTTGGAACCTAAAGCAAATGATGTCTAAATAACCCCAAATTTAATATATAATGAGCTAATTCCAAGCTGATTTGATCTACTTTTCTCTTGTTTAGTTTTCTATGACAGAATCTAAAACTAATCTTTTGACGACTTTTTTTTTCTTTTATGCTACTGATATCTTAAGAGACAAGCAAAAAATGTAAAAAATGTTTTTTACTAAGAAGATGTTGTTACTTAATTGAAGAGAAGAATATTAGAACAAGTAGTGAAAAATAAATGAAAAAAAATAAAATTAATAAAAGGATATAACCTAATTAATGGAGCAAAACTCTAATACCAAAATGATGCGAACTCCGTGACCACTTGTTCACATAACCCATACATAAATGATACAACTCTTGGGAAGCTAAGAAATTAAGTTTGGAAGTGTGACACAGAGATTACCTTGAACCTAAGCTCCAGTTTTTATGTTCAAACATCTTTGAGTCTGCAAAACTGATTAGTAGCAAGAAAATATATCTCTACAACTCTTGTGTTTCACACAATTCAAGGTTTTTCACTTAATTGTCCTCACTACACCTTTTACCTTTCGGCTCACCTTCTTGCAGTGCGATTCTTTTGCAACTAAAAATCAACGAACCAAAGTCAATGGTTCTTGTAACACAATCAAATATATATAAAATGACTCATGAATCAATAAGATATTGAAAAGAAGCAAAACAAAACTACAATAATGATATCACGAATAACAAGATGAGTTCATATGAAATATGGACGATGCGAAGATTCAAAATAAAACAGAAGCAAAAAGTAATGAAAACACTAGTTTAACTCCTAAATAACCCAAATATAAGAGAAATAAATTGAATAGGTTGAAACAAATAGTAGTAAACATGTTTTGGTAACTCGACACAAATCTGACTCATTACGCGCTTGTAAGCACCTAAATTAAAACCTAGAACAAACAATATTAGAACAAACAATATTGGAACAACTTCAAATTTGATATGTAATACCCTTATACCCAATGAACAATAGATCTTATTTTATAGATTGTTAACTTATGCCTAGATATCGAAAACCCTTGTATGATCAATTTGCTGTAGAATTTAACCTAGAATCAGAACCCTAGTCAAATGATATAAAAAAAGAGCCCAAAATTAATATATAATTCTATCTCACTTCAAATAACTAGTATATCAATTTTGAAGTGATTTCAAGATAGTTTGATTTGGTTTCTTTATTTTTTATGTTTTTGTAGCAGAATTGAAACACTACAAGAAATTTAATGAATATAAACGGAATTGCTGATGGTTTTTTTTTTTGTCGGTATTTTGCGGTGATATTTACTAATCAAATTATTTTCCTCGCTAAAACTGTCAGTATATACCGACAGAAACATTCCATCGGTATATACCGAGGGAATCACAGACGGAATATAAAGAATTTGAAAAAACAAAGCAGTGCGATGACGTGGAAGTTTTTATGGATGATTTTACCGATGGAATTATAGTAGAATCCAAATCGGGATGTCCGTATAGTGACGTGTCTAATATACCAACAGAATCACTGATGGAGTTATAGACATAATCATTATGTTGGTAATTCCATCAGTAATATTTAATATAAAACCTGGTCATCGACCCTCCCCTCCTATATTTCTCCTTATTCTTCCCCTGCATCTAAACAAAACCCCCTTACTACAAACAATCAGCCCCCCAAACATCCCCCCTCATCTCAACACAACTTATTCTTCTTTAACTTTTCTAGTCACAACATTCGTGTTCTGATTTATTGTAAATTTTTTATTTTTAGTAAGTAAATCTATCTTTTTTTAATTTTAACACAATTTTAAAATGTCAATTTTATTACTAAATGTTTTTTTAGTATATGTATTTTATTTGGATGTTTACTTGTTTTATTGTTTTTTCTCAAACAAACTTGTAGTATGGATTTATAATTTTATACTTGTTATGGTTTGTTTTAGATTTTGTAAAATTGTATTTGTTTATAAATTGTTGACACTTATGTCGAATTACCGACTTAGGTGTGTTGTGATGAAATAAATAATGGCTTGTTTAACGGGTCTATTTTAATTTTTGTCAATTTTATTGCCGAGTTGTAATTTTCATAAATTAATGTGTATAAATTTGTTGTATGTAGATAATTGATAATGAATATTTAAGAGAAGTTTGAAAGTAAGTTGGATAATCTTGAGCTAAACCAATATTTTTGCAAATTTATTTACTTAACGTAGTTAATTAATACATGTTGTCATCATTATTTTATAGAGGTTTGATAGAAGTCATGAATGATTATTCATGGATGTATCGAAATTCACCCTAAGGATTGCGGAGGATGGATTATTGTAATGGGGTTTAGAGTTTTAATAATTTCGCAACATCTATTCCGAGAAATATTAGTGAATGCAGTATTAGGTGTCCATGCAGGAGGTGTAAAAATAAAAAGTTTATTCGTTCAAATGTTGTAACGATGCATTTTCTACACAAAAGGTTCAAGGAGGATTACCTGTGTTGGTATGCATATGGAGAACTATTTGTTCGAAACGAGAGCATGGTAGAAAGGATGGTTGAGTCAACTTCTAATGCTAGCAACATGCATGGAGTTGTAAATGACAACAGTAAACCTTACAGGAATATGGTTATGGATGCAATGAAAATGAATCAAGGTAATGCTAGTCAATATCTAATTATAGAAGAAGAATCTAATGCAGACGCGACCAGGTTTTTTGATCTTTTGAAAGATTCTGATGAACCATTATGGAATGGCTGCACAAATCATAGTAAATTATCGGTCGTTGCACAGGTGTTTACCATCAAGTTGGATTATGGGTTGAGTGAGGCCAGTTATGACAGAATTGTCGAATGGGCGAGAAGCATTTTACCTAAAGGGAACAAATTGAAAGAGAACTTCTATACTGCTAAGTCCATGATGAAACCCTTTGGTTTCATCATGAAACTCCTCGGTTTAACATACCAGAAAATTGACATGTATCCAAACTTTTGCATGCTGTACTACCTTGAAAATGCTGAGTTGACCAAGTGCATGACATGTGGGCATTCCTATTATAAACCTAGAACTGACATGAGAAAGACTATTATAGAATATAAAAAACTTAGATACTTCCCAATCACACTTAGACTACAAAGGTTATTCATGTCACCAAAGACTGTTGAGCACATGACATGACACTAATCACATGATGCAGTGGATGGAGTGATGGTGCATCCTTCTGACGGTGAAGCATGGAAACACTTTAACAGTGTGCATCCTCACTTTTCAGCTGAATTAAGGAATGTACGTCTTGGATTGTATATAAATAGATTCAATCCATTCGGGTTATTTGCTGCTCTTTATTCTTGTTGGCTGGTAAAATTCACGGTTTACAACTTGCTATCGGGTATTTATATGAGGCCAGAGTTCATGTTTTTATCTATGGTCATACCCGGTCTTAACAGTTCGGGCCAAAATATAGATGTTTGTCTTCAACCGTTGATTGATGAGTTGACGCAGTTGTGGTCCTCCAAGGCTTTGACTTATGATGTATTGAGAAAACAAAATTTTTTTATGAGGGCAGCTTTGATGTGGACTATCAATGATTTTCTAGTTTATGGAATGGTTTCTAGTTGAAGCACGCATGGAAAACTAGCATATCCATACTGCATGGAAAACAACAAGGCATTTACGTTAACAAACGGGGGTAAAATGTCTTTTTTTTATTGCCACCGACGTTTCTTACCAATAGATCACAAGTATAGAAAGAACATAAATGATTTTTTATTGGCAAGAGGTAAAAAGGATGTTGCACCCCCACGTCTTTCTAGTGAAGAATTGCATGACGTAATGTTAGAGTATGGTGACATTGTGTTTGGTTTTCAATCCGGTAAGCAGAAGTTTCTTGGTTTTGGTTTGGCTTACAAATGGGAGAATGAAGTATTTTCAGGGAGCTTCCTTATTGGAAGACCAATCTTCTCTGACATAACCTTGACATCATGCATATAAAAAAGAATGTGTTTAAAAACATTTTTATAAACATAAAAAAAGTAAATTAAAGCCGGAAATGACTCCACTGCCGCCGTCGATTTTTGAATCAGCAGCGACACTTGCTGTCGATTTCTAAATCGGCAGCGACACAGTTTTTGGCTGGTGATTTATGAATCGACAGTGACATTGTAAAACCCAACAAAAATTAGTGTTGGATCGGCCTATCCTAGGGGATAATTGGAATAGAAACCAGCCCAAGATAACCTAAAAGGGGGGGATAAGGACAACCTTGGTCCAGTGCCCAAACACCCCAGCACACTTATAGGGGCTATAAATACAAGGAAATAGAAAAGGTGGCTCTTCATCTCCCTTAGAAACAACTGCAGCCATTGTTGCAACTGAACCTCGCTCCTCCCAATAAAACCCAACCAGATCACCTGCATGCAAGCTCTCTTGAGTGAAGAGTGAGTAGAGAGTTGAGAAGAAGAGAGAAGGTGACCCTCTTCTTCCCAAAACCAATCCCAACAGCTGCAGTAGACCCTTCCCTCTATCTAGAGAAAAACACACGATCCAGCTGCATGCATTCCTCTTGAACCCTATAGAGGAAAATAGAGTTAATGAGTGCCAAACATGGCTAAAACTATGACAAAAGAGGGTGTGTAACAGGCCGGCTGGTACAACTAGAGAATGAGGGAAGGAAAACCGAAACCAGAGAGGAAGAAGAAGTAGAAAAACGTGAGCAAAGAGGGGAGAAAAACTTGTTAAATTCCTTTCTAAAACTACTGAAAACAGTAAGGTATGAACCAAATCATCTCTTCACCTGTTCTTGAGCCTTGGAATCGAAGGGGCGAAGAAAAAATCATGAGGGATTAGCCAGTAGTTTACACTACCTACTAGGGGAAAAAACTAAACTAAAAAGAAAGACAACAAATGGGCTAGATGAAGGACTTATAACCAGAATAGACAGTATGGGGGGATGGATGAATTTGCAAATTCAAATCTAGTTAGTTGGTCGGCCATAATAGTGGCTGGAAATGTAAACCTCGGGAAAAAAAAGGTTGCTTAGATTGCAAACTAACTACATGAGAAATAAAAAGTTAAGAAATTCATGCATATGGTTAAATAAAAATGGGAATTCATAAATTTTTGGATATAAGTTTCTGGACGAAATATTTCGAGACATTATAAGTCAACCCGAAAATGTTGAGGGTTGGATTAAATTAAAGAAAATAAACTAAACTAAAAGTTGTGGGGTGAAATTATAAGAAATGAAAAGATGTATAACTTAATAATAAGAAGAAAAAAAAGATGTGGGGGCCTAAATGCAAACAAGAAAAATTATAGAGCATAAATACTCATCTTCTTACCAAAAACAAATCTGCAACTATCATGAAGAAAGTAAGAGAGGGAGTTTTTGGTATCCATTTTTACATATCAAGAGAGAAACACCAAATTTCAAGAACCCATCCAAGATTAAGGGTTATAGGTAAACTAAACACTGGTGGGCAAGGGATTAATAAGAAAACTTAAACAAGAAAAGAAGAGGGAAGGGCCGACTGTCATTAGAAAGAAAAGGAGGGATCAAGACCTTAATTGTACCAGGTAAGATATTCTAAACATGGTTTTCGAGTTGTTTTAAAGTCAATTATGAATTGATGTCTGGATGTTAAATTATAGATTTGAGTTCTATAACTCTAGATATAGTTAAAAATTTAAGGAGAGGTCAGACAGTAACAATTCAAAAATAAGATAGTAACAATCCAAATGTTTGTTGATGAGAAATTTTGACTGTCTTAGAGGCAGAACTGGGTTCTCCTTTATTCAAAGAACTTGTAGCCTCATGTCTTAGCTTTCCAACAAGACTAATCTCACTTGAATCGGAGTTCTATAACTCCAGATATAATTAAAAATCTAAGAAGAGGTCAGACAATAACAGTTCAAAAACGAGACAGTAACAATCTAAATGTTTGTTGATGAGCAATTTTGACTGTCTTAGAGGCAGAACTAGGTTCTCCTTTATCAAAGAACTTGTAGCCTCGTGTCTTAGCTTTCCAACGAGACTAATCTTGCTTGAATCGGAGTTCTATAACTCTAGATATAGTTAAAAATCTAAGGAGAGGTCAGACAGTAACAGTTCAAAAACGAGACAGTAACAGTCTAAATATTTGTTGATGAGCAATTTTGACTGTCTTAGAGGTAGAACTGGGTTCTCCTTTATTCAGAGAACTTGTAGCCTCATGTCTTAGCTTTCCAACGAGACTAATCTCGCTTGAATCGGAGTTCTATAACTCCAGATATAGTTACAAATCTGAGGAGAGGTCAGACAGTAACAGTTAAAAAACGAGACAGTAACAGTCCAAATATAAAGAAAGGAATGATAACTGGGGTTGGACAAAGAACGACAATATTAATGGGTGAAATGAGAAAAACATAAAATATTAAGAAATGACTAAAAGAAAGACTTATTGGTTGTTGATATGGTTATTATAAAACATATCATTGAGTGAGGAAAATTTATGAGATGAACCTGTGATTTAGAGGAGGGACCACAGACGTGGTGCAACAACAGTAGCAGGGAAGCACGAGTAGAGCTTCTATTGCAGGTAGGTGATCCGCACCAATACTTTCTAGTGAAATTCTATGATTTAATATGTTATTAATGTGAGATGTGAATTACCGAACGTTGGATATTAGGAGAAAGGAGGAAAGTTTGTGTAATGATGCTGATATTTTGGATAGTATTCTGAATGCATGTGTATTCAAGGTGAACAGTTGTTGTGTGAATTGGCAAGTGATGAAATTATCGTTGACAAAGAAAATATGAGAAGTGTGATTTAGGGCGTGAACTAGCATACATTTAGTGTATGTTGGGATCCCGGGTAAGGGGATCCCCATGTTTGGACTAACATACATTTAGTGTATGTTGGGATCCCGGGTAAGGGGATCAAGATGAATTGACTAGCATACATTTAGTGTATGTTAGGATCCCGGGTAAGGGGATCACCTTGCATCGACTCCTATGGGGAGATGATGATAATAGTGAAATTGGTATCGGTAATGTGTTAAGCAAAAATAATTATGGGTGGTCTTATGAGATCTTGAATGGAGGTTGATAATGGAAGAGAAAATGGTTTTTAGTAGTTGAAGGAGAAAGAGTTTCCAATGAAAACCCAAAAAGGGAGAAGTGAATAAAATATGAATGCATGTTTGCCTTTTTAAATTGCTGGATATTTGCATTGCTATATTATTGTGATATTCATATTTCAATAATATGTATTTTGTTTACAGGACCATCGCATGCACGACAAGAGTAGATTCTAGCTTAGGTTCACTTTTTGTAATTTAGGTTCTACAGAGTATATCCTTGTAATTGGTAATATTACGACTTTTATTTAACTCAATTTGTATAATTAATGTTTAAACTTGAACAGATGAATTTAATTCTGTAGTTTGTATAACCATGTTCCATGTATGCATCTTTATATCTTTATCCATCCATAATGATAATTGTTGTACAATGTATATCATAAACATTGTGATTGATATGAATGATGATGTTTGTGGGTTTGAGACCCAAGATGATTGGGTTGATTTGAGTTAGGAGGTGCGATATATTAGAAGTGTAAACATGTCGTATGTTGATAACTTGGGACCTCCCGGTATAGGGGAGACTCCATCGAAATTTCGGTAGACTTTAATACAAACACCATGAATAAATATAGAAAAAAAATTTAATCACTCTATTTATCAGTTAATGTGAGATCGTTGCTTTATCCCGGATATGGGGATGTCACACAGACCAGGAGTTTAGGTGGCCAAATGTTTGAGGGATGACCTTGCCAAAAACATAATCGTATATGCAACTGTGATGTAATTTCTATAATAAATCTTTGATCAAATTCTATGGAAATGTGTTAATGTATAAATGTAATGTTGGAACTGAAATGCATGTGTTCATGCTTGAAATTGTGTGATCTTGCTGGGTTCTAAGAACAAATGTAATGTTGGAACTGAAATGCATGTGTTCATGCTTGAAATTATGTGATTCTACTGGGTTCTAAAAACAAAGGTAATGCTGGAACTAAAATGCATGTATTCATGCTAAAATTGTGTTGTCTGCAGCGAACTAGTGTTTGTTGCCGAAATTATGTTGTCTACAGCGAATTAGATTTCACTACCAAAATTGTGTTGTCTGTAGCGAACTAGCATTGGCTGCTGAAATTGTGTCGTCCGCAGCGGATCAATGTTCGTGGCCGAATTGTGTTGTCCGCAGCGAATCATGCTTGGCTGCCGAATTATGTTGTCCGCAGGGAATCATTGTTCGATGTTGAATTGTGTTGTGTATAGCAAATCAGATTTCACTGCTGAATTGTGTTATTCGCAGCGAATTAGTGTTCGTTGCCGAATTGTGTTGTCCGCAACGAATCAATGTTCGCTGCCAAATTGTGTTGTCTCCAGCGAATCAATTTTCGCTAACGAATTGTGTTATCCGCAGTGAATCAGTTTTCGCTGCCGAATTGTGGTGTCTGTAGCGAATCAATTTTCACTGCGAATTGTGGTGTCTGCAGCGAGTCAATTTTCACTGTCAAAATGGGGTGTCGCCAGGGAAACAGTTCGCTAACGATTCTGTGTTTCAGTGAATTAGTCCACAGACAAATCTATGTCATTAGTGAACTAGCTTTCGCTAACTAACTTTTGCAGTAGAGTTACGTATTTGAATGGGTCCAATGATTAAAATGATTGCATTATATGGTTGTAATATGTGGAACACTTGCATATGAACTTGTGTATGCTTGAGACATGCATGGTGAAGGGTTGTGCAATTACTGAATACGAATGTACTGATTTATGGCCATCGATGTTTTAGGTGGTACAATTGGGATCTGACCTTCGTTAGGATAAAGACACCCTACGAGTGGAACAAGGTAGGTGGTTTCCACCTTTTTCTCGTATGATGTTAATGTTTTGAAATGATTTACTTATGAATGATATGTTATTGAATCCTTGATGAACGATGAAATGTTTGATTGAATTCTTGACGACTGTTATAACGACTATGAAATGTTGATCGAGTTCTTGATGAATGTTGAAACAATGATGAAAATGTTAATATTCTGAAATGACTTGTTTGAGGAAGATATATTATTGTGTTGCGATGAATATTAAACCGACTATGAGATGTTAATTGAGCTGTTATGAAATTGGGCTGCTGACGAAAGTCAAACCGATTATGGAATGTTGATTGTGATTGTTGATTAACTTCGGCTAATAGCATCGGATATGGATGACCGGGTTGTGATTGTTGATTAGCTTTGGCTAACGGTATCCGAGATGGATGACCAGGTTGTGCTTAATGATTAGCTTTGACTAATAGCATTCAAAATGAATGACCGGGTTGTGATTGTTGATTAACTTTGGCTAATAGCATACGAGATAGATGACTGGATTGTGCTTGATGATTAGCTTCGGCTAATGACATTCAAAATGAATGACCGAGTTGTGATTATTGATTAACTTTAGCTAATGACATCCGAAATGGATGACCGAGTTGTTCTTGATGATTAGCTTCGGTTAATAGCATCCGAGATGGATAACTAGATTGTGATTATTGATTAGTTTCTATTAATGACATTCACTGTTGGCAAGTTATTGCACTGTTGCCTTTCGTATTGTTGCTTTGGGACCTGAAATTTCCATGCACTTGAGGTATTTGGTGAAATGTCACATTTGGTTGGCTTACATGTTTCTCTTTTGCTTCTCTTATTTGCGTCTTCTAGGTTCGTTGGGTGGGTTTATAACCATTCTTTGTTTCTCAGTGTTCCATTTGCGCACATTGTCACTGCTCTCCTTAGTTAGCTGGTTAGTATGTTACCTGTTTTCCTTTCAATATATTCATCATCACATTTTCTGTAGATCACAGCCTTGATAGTTCAATTTCCCTGGTTTTCTTTCTTGCCTTGATCAACAATACTAATATTGTGACTGCACTGAAGGAAAAGTGGTTGTCCAACCATAAATATGTGCTTTTGATAATTCTTGGACAAGTTGTTGGTGTCTTTTCCATGCGTCTACAGCAAGGCTTGCTTACTCTGTTATTGTGACATGGGCAGCTTGCTAATCAACCCTTTCTAGGAACACTTTGCTTTTTGTTCTGTACAAGGTGTTGTTGCTAAATCACTCATGATATAAATAAGCTTCAGCTGTTGGTTTTGCCTTTCGCGTTTGCTTTGAAGATGAGAAAACGTGCAGGATTAGTCTTTTCATTGAGAGTCATCATGGTTTCTATTGATTCCCGTGTGTTCTTCCTTCGATTGAACCCGATGCTCTTTTTTTCCTTCTCGGCCATGGCTTACAAACAATGCAACGCAGCCAGCAACATATGAGTCTGTTTCATTGCTTTTTTAAAAATCTCCAGGCTGGATAAAAATAGACTCAGGTTTTGCTTGCTATCTTTATTTTTGTTCTTGCAGGGTTGTGTTTCGTTGTGCTTACATTCTCTTTGGAAGCTGCAAAGACAGTGACATGGTCGCAGTCCTGACAAAGTGTAAGGGCCTTTTCTCATTACTTTCCATGTTTATTTCTTTTTTTGTTGGTTTTCAGGCCATAATCATGGCATTACCAAATTAGAGCATTGGATTAGGAGATATATTGTGTTCTTGGATTAATGTCATGTCCAATGGGTGTCGAAATACCACACACTAATGGCATGTTTGCCTGCAGCGTGAGAACTGTTGTGCTGCGTCAAGGCTTTTACTCCACTGTTACTTTCGCACCAGTTCTTCCAGTTTAGTGTCTTTCGTTTTTTAAAAATTTTATTTTGATTTTTTAAATTCTTACTGAGACAGGGTAGAATGACACCCTCTTACCTGCAAGGAGCAGAACTTCAACCTTGGTTAGGACTGCTGCAGATTACTTCATCGTTGTGCTTGCAACTGTTTCTTCCCAGGTTAGTTTTTTTTTTTTTTTTTCGCCAGTTGATTCTTATTTTGATGCGCTTTCTGAAAGAGAGAATCATGACAAGCTGTTAATCTACAGCTTGGTTGCTCCTACGCTGCATTAATGTTGATTCCTTTTGCTTAGCTGTTTCATTTGAGATTGTTTCTCCAGTCGAGTTCCTTCGTTTTTTTATTTCCCTACTATTTTTTTGCCACTTACTGAGAGAGAACATACTAACACCCTTTGATCTGCTGCTTGAGAACTTCAGCCTTTGGCCAAGACTGCTTCTTTTCTTCCGTTGCTTCATATGCGACTGTTTTTTACAGGTTCGCTTACAATTTTTTTTACCAACTCAAATGTTTTTCTTTGCTGCGCTGTCTGAAAGAAAGGTGCACCTGAGGAGCTCCTCCACTTGGTCGGGACCCCTACCTTCCGCTCTGTCTGTTTATCCAAGTTTGTTTCTGTTCTTATCTTCCTGCTCATCTCTTTGGTTTTCATTATTGGGGGGCAGTAATCCAATTCTTTAGCATCCCTTAATTTTCTTTGCTGTCTTCTGACTCTGATTGATTTTCTTCTCCTGCAAATTGGAGTCCCTTTTCCTGGACAGGTCTGCTTGCATTTTTTTTTCCTGTTTATTGTCACTCGTCTGTTTCCAGGTTGTTTTGCTTTTTGCCCTGGCTTTGTTGTTCTTTTTTCCTGTTTCTTGGCCGTGTCTTGCGCTTCGTTACTTTTTTCCGATCCTTGAAATCTTGAATCTCTTTATTGTTGCCTCTCTTGCTTTGAATTGTTTTACAAGGATTTCAAGGCTTAGAATAAGTTTTCCTACTTATAAAAGTTGAGGGAGCCTTTTTGTTCTTTTCTGGTTGGAATGCAAGCTCTCTCGAATGATTATGGTGTGTTACAATACCCATAGTTTTAAGTTTTATATGGCCTCAAATGCAAGCTTGGACCGAGAAAGCTTACGTCATGTGAAGCTTTCTTAGGAGGCAGGTGATAGGTTTAGTTAAGTGTTCTAATTAGTTTGGACTGTCTTCACATGATGCACACAAGGTGTTTGACAAGGATTTTGAGAGAGATGCGTTTATTTTCAAGCTGTTCTTTGGATTTTATTATTGCTGTATGTTGAGCTTTTAAGTCCTTTTTTTGGATTCTTGATGCTCTTAAGGAAAGACATGCTAATTAAATGACGTTTGGGTGACTGGTGGATGAAAGAGGTTATGATAAGTGTTGTCTTTATGTTTGTGCATTTCATGTTTTTATAGATTTCGTCCTTGGCTTATAGATGCTATTAATTATGTCTAATCAATTATTTCGTCTAAATGATCATGAGAATAATATAAGATTATGTGTATTGAAGAGTTTCTCAATTGCAAGAAGAAGGATTTAGACCCGGAGCAATACCTCAATAAAGGCCAGCAAGTCACTTGCTGTGTGACCTTGGAATGTAAGTGCAAATCTTTAAAATTTTCTCTTTGATTCTTTACTTGTATTATTTTCCTTCATATTCTGATGGTTATTCATTCATTGTTAATTGTGTTAATTAATGGTGTTTGATCGTAATTTAACTACTGGTATTAGGGGGTTTTGAGGTGCTTACAGTTTTTTTTTGGGATATGAAGGTGAATGGAATACTAAGCTTTGCTTTGATCAAAGTTCCCAAGAACTTCATGTATTAATCTAGGAGCTAGGAACCGTAGGCAAGATCTTTGCAGCCCAGAGGACTATAGCTTTACTGTCATCATTTCACCTCTTCGTGATCTGTTGCTTTGCCTTTAGCTTTACACAATTTTGCTCACTGTTTAGTTAACTAATTGTGTTTTTAACATGGTGGAATCTTTCTTTTGTAGGAGAGCGCCTGACCACCAAGCACAACCGTGAAAGATAAGCTGCTAAATTTTTTATTTTCCTTTAGCAGCAAGCAAAAAACTCTCTGTTTTTATGTGATCGTTTTTAAATTTTTGCTTCTTGAAATTATTTTCTATAGATGAAATTATGCTTTTTATAGATGAAATTATGCTTTTTAAATAAAAAATATTTTTAATATATATTTTTTTATTCAAACAAATAAAAAATATTTGAATAAACAAAATTTAACAAACAAAACAGGATAAATATTTTTTTATTAAATATTTGATTTACACTTGTTTCTTGATTTTTTTAGTTATTATTGATTAATTATTTATTTATTTATTAATACACATAATTCTCAATTTATTTGATTATATATATACATAAATTTTTTTATTTATACTTATAATTTTTAAAACTACATAAATGCATCAAAAAAGTATGTATATATAATTTATTGTTTTATAAAAAAAATATTTGACCCACGACATAGCGGGTTAAATAACCAGTAATACAGGTTATAGGATTGGGGTCTCTCCATTAGATTTCTTCCAATATGTACAAATTTTAAATCGAATTATTATCATATTTGACTATTTTAAGATTTAAAAATTTTAAATTTAAAAACTCAGTTTTTTTAGTTTGATTTGGGTTTAGAACTGGTTTTTGAGGGATCTTTTGCGCTGATTTAGTGATTATAAAGGTGGAGTTTCAATGATGATGATAACGAAAGGCTTTCTCATCCTAGCACATCATAATTCATGAATTAAAATCAAAATAGAAAAAAAAAATACTAGAGGTGCTAATCAAATACGTAGATAGTCTAGGGGTTCTTTATATTTATTTTTTTAGCAATATTAAGCACATGAGATTTCAATGAAAAAAGTGGATGAAAGGTAACAAAAGGAGTCTATTAATAGTTTTATTGCCAATTATAGACTATTAAAATAAAAAAATATATATTCATAGGAATATTGCCAATAGAATTACATATGATACAAGATTCACTATTTAAGCTTTCACAAGTTCCATCAAAATATATATGATATTAATTGTTCCTTTGTTGCATAAAGTCGTAGAATAAGGATTGAAATACAAATAAAATATGACTCGTGAATTAAGTTTTCACGAGTTCTATCAAATTAAATGGTTTACATATAGACGACTCTTTTAAGCAACGACTTACCATTATGGAATTCATTACTTCGGTAGGATGGATTGCATCAAAAAAAGCATATTGGTTTCTGTTAATGCATACTTCTCCATCTTTACACATTGGGATGTGCTTCATAGAATCAATGGGGCAACAAGAATGGGTTATGTCAGTTATTCCTGCAAGGCATTTACAAGAAAATGTCTCACTACGAGGTCTAGGAAAATTAATACTAAACAACATGAATTAATAATTAATTGCAACAACTAGTAACACTTACCGTATGAAGCAGGTTCTGAAAAGACATCTTCAAACACCTTGTAGACATCTAAGAGGACAAATTTAGAACCCGAAAGAGTGGATTCTAGGTCCTTTAGCATCCGAGGAAGGTAGCTGTTAAATTCAGAAGCTAGTTTGTTCAGTCGTTCTACACATCGTGTAGTGGGTTTTTCTTGAGATATTGAGAATGGTCTACATCCTAGAGGAAGGGAATTGCTCAGTAAGAATTTGCGTCCACCATGATCGTAAAGTCTCTATATATTCAATTAAGGAAATCAATTAGTTTATGTTAAGATAATTAACTTTGCATTATCAAGATTTGGTTGATTAATATCTTTTAATTTTATGATATTTACCTGTAATCGTTTGGCTAATGGTTCGGCAAGATATTTTCCCATGTCAAGAGAACCATTAGACGACAATCTTTTGTTGAGGTCCATGTCATTTTGTCCTATATTGATGAATATAAGAGATTTTGACAAGTCATCAAGATTTTTTAACTTCTTCAAGGAGCTCTTAAACAATTCAATTTGTTCGTCCAAATCCATGCATTTGACCTAAAGATGATTTAAAAAATAAGTATTAGCAAGTAATATGAATTAATTAGGTATCAAACTGACTCCATAAGCTTTCCTTGTGTATGTACGTATATGTCCTAAACTTGACCATCAAATAATAAAGTTCAAGGTAAGGAGATAAAATGCTCACATATGTGTATTTTTTTTGTTTCGGGAAGAATACCACAACCAGAAGATGCATAATTGGCCCCGAATTGAATGCTTTCCGATTTCTTCAAACTCAAAAAAGGAGGAAGAAATGGTAATCCAAAATTTTGAGCTGCAATTAATGTTAACATTCCAAAGATAAATAATAGATTATATGAAATTATAATCCCCTTTTATTAAATAATTTCTAGTCTAAAGATCGTGCATCTTCAAGCAATTTAAACATGTATTTAGATTTAAAATAATTGATATTCCTTGATCGCTTATAAACTTTTAGGCAAGGTTTCCTGTTAATTGTATAATTTTGATCACCTTTAACATTTTATTGCTGTGCCTTCCTTTAAAATTCTAGAATTTCATTAATTTGGTGTTTGTATGAAATATGGTGAAAAACTCGATAAAATTTTCAAAAACACACTAAATTTTGAAAAAAAAAAGAAATAGGCATGACATCTAGAATGCATTATAGAATTTTCATACCATAATATTCTATCAAAATTGCAGGGTTTGTCTGTGTTTTTATTCTTACCAATAAAATCTGCCATAGTTTTTCCATTGGAGGCTCTGCTCTGATTGTCTACTTTAAAATCCACACCATATGCAGAAGATGGATTTGGATTACCCATATATTTTCCATTTCCATTATCCACCCAAGAGTCTCCAAACACGAATAGAGCGGGAATAGAAATATCAGATTTGAAGGGTCCAAGATCAGATGCAACATTGGATCGAGTCATTCACTAGAAGGAAATGACATAAAAGAAAAGAAATGTATGAGGCCCAATTTATAGAATTCATTATTTTGATCATGAAGCTAATCAAATTAATGGGAAACATAACGATAATGAAGCAACAAGTTTCTTATCAGGCTTTGAGCGGAGGATGCTTATTTATATTCCATTTGAAACTGTCACCAGGCGCCTAACTCAATGGTGGAGGCAAAATTAGCTGTGAACCAGCTAGCTGGGAAGTTTGTTTATTTATTTATACTGCTAAAAGAAGAGCAAAATCCAGCCATGCATGCAACAACCGTAGAGATATGCACGCAAGCATGTTGAGAGAGGATACACACACACACACACGCACACGCACACGGTGTATGTTAATAATTTACAGCTAATTAAAATTTAATGATGGTTATATTACAAACCAACCTTAATTTGGTTAATATTTTCCAGCAATTTCTTTGCTCAAAATAGGCAATAATACTATATGTTTTAATTGCTCCTAGCAGTTCCAATTTTCAAAGGAAATACTAAAAATATTAATGTTATGTTTAAGTTCGCAAAAGCATGATGTTAATTTAGAGCTGGCTAGTCAAATCTATGTGATGCCAATTATAATCGGTAAATGTAGAATAAAAAATACCTGTTTCACGATCACTAAGTGAGTCAAGTTTTACAAATAATGTTAATTGACCTCTACTTTCTACATTTATGTCAAAATGTCTCTACCTCGTTAGTCATTTTACAATGAGAATTATATTTAATTGCAACAAAAAAAATGGTATTATTTATTCTCGTAATAATATTGAATTATTCTTTGAATAACTATCTTGATGGGGACACCGAACCCGAAATATTATTTGTGCACGCGAATGATCATAGACGATGGAGGATAACCCAAACAATTGAGAGATTGTGCTTTAACTTATGTTTTGGGTTTAATTTATATGAACTTTTAGTTGAGTTTTATTAATTTGGTTTTATTTGTTGGGTTTGATTTAATTATTGTTGGGTATTTTATTTAGTGGGCCATAAGCCCAATCGCTTATTCTAGTTAGGGTTTTAGTATTAATACCCTACTTTTCTAAATGTTAAGGGACTTTTGATGATTAATGAAAAATTTGCAGACTTTGCATATCTCCAATCCCCTTTCTTCTCTTTCTTTGCTTTCTTTTCTCAGCTTCTTCTCTAAAAGCTTCTTTTTTTTTCCCGGCTTTAATTCTTTTGTTTGTTGTCCCGCATCAAAATTTGGTATTAGAGCCAGGGTTTTAATTGTTCTTACAATTAAACGATCCACAATGTTCATGCTAAACTTTTGCTCCGGTTTGATCTAAAAAAAAAAGAAGAGGGAAACACTGTTCATCTTCTCCACAGCAAACAGTCGCCGAAATCAAAATTGTCACTGTTCATCATCAAAAACTCAGCAAATCTGGAAAACGCCGATTGCAGCGTGCATCAACGCAGGTCACACCAAGACCCACGACGACAGATTCTCCTACAGAAGGCCACTCCCCACGCCACCGACAGATCACACCAAATTGTCTTCAGCAGGGCCTCCACAGGACCACAATAGACCTGCGACTTTAGCAACCAAATCAGCATCACAAACCCCCAGACGCAACTACCCACAAAACCCATCACAGCCAACATCGATTCGTGGTTCACAGCAGTAAAGGCAGGCAGTGTAACAAATCGTCATCTGCCACCGTCCACAGTGTTGTCGCCCTCAGCAGCAACAACGTATCCACTCATCAACATGCTCCCATCCAACAGTGACACCACAACCCCTTTCATCGCACCGCCGGTCCCAAGCAGAATCACGGAACCACGTTTCTTGCGCCATCGCCGCCAGCAGCGGCAATAGATTACATGAGGTAGGGAAGAAGGAAACAACAGCTTTCAAAGGAAATTAATTAACTCTTCCACGTCAGTAGATTTCTACCACATCAGCGCCATGTCATCTCAGCACACCAGCCAGCGCCACGTCATCCAGTGAAGCCCCGTCAGCCAAAGACTGCTAGTATCTGCCATGTCATCCGACAATTCACCAATATACCACGTCAGCATCTTAACCACATAAGCTACAGCAGATTCCAGCTTCATCCACCGATCTAGTTAGTGAATCACTCTCCCTTGTGATTTGTTGAAGTTCACTTTTTGGTTTTGCAATTTTCATTTAAAGTTATCATTAATATTACTTTTGTGCCCAAAAATTTTTTTTTACCTTTAATTGTTAATTTTTTTCATCAACCTCTTTCATCAGTGATAGCTAGTATTTTATTCTATTTGATAATTAGGAGTTCTTGCTTGTGACATCGTGTTTGATTAATTATTTACACTTAAGAATCTAGCATTACATGTTTACAATTTTATTAGTGGAATTTGTTCTTGATTAATCTCCACATTAAAAAAAAGAAAAAAAAAAGACAGGATTAGCTTTATTTTTTTGTATTGTGACTTCACTTGCAATAACCATTTGTGATCTCAATTTCATTTCTAAGTGAGTGTTGCATGCTTTTGTGTCATGATCATCTAGTGTCCAAGCTTAAGTTTACACTTACCGTAGACTCAACCCTTAATGATATTCTTATGACCAATAAAGGGGCACTGCAAACGTAGGTGATCAACATGTTTAAAAGAATTGAGCCCCAAAAGAGTTTTCGAATAAGGCACTCAAAGACCAATAAATATCACAAGAATAATCATTATGGACAAGTTCACTCTAAGCACCACCAGTATGACTATCATTTAGGTTACTCTAAACACGATGACTTTGATGAGCGAGTCTTGAGTCCTAACAAAATAGAAGCCCCCACTTTTGACGGTCGTCATGACCCTTGGATATTTGATATGTGGATTCGTGATATGGAT
>Ga0307510_10001217_pt1 | contig 27893 bp, 44 predicted proteins | sample 12_EM_MG_FD_207224 | JGI IMG/M metagenome (GOLD analysis project Ga0307510, IMG submission 207224) | Populus trichocarpa ectomycorrhiza microbial communities from riparian zone in the Pacific Northwest, United States - 12_EM | ecosystem: Host-associated > Plants > Roots > Unclassified | place... | reverse complement strand
ACAGGAAGAAAGCCATCAAGCAAGGGACACAAGCCAGGGACCGCAGGGAGAGTGGCAAGTGAGGAGACAGAAAGAAAGCGGTGGAGTAAGGGGCACTCACCCTCTGGGGGCCATGGAGGGAAGGGCATGTCAGGAATAGAACAAAAGAGGCGGAGTAGAGGGTGCTCACCCACTGGAGGCTGCAGAGGGATATGGCAGGACACAGAAAGAATGCAACATAGTGAGGGGCTCACCACCAGGAGATTGCAGAGGGAGGGACGCACCACAACACAGAAAGAAAGTGCACACATAAATTGATTCTAAAAAAAATTGGAAAGAGTGACATGAGGGACACTCATGAGTTACTAGTAGGGATTGAAGAGGGAGGGACTTGTCAGGACATGGAAAGACAGGAACTGACAGAGACAAGAAAGAAAGGGGGAGACAGTGTTTTTGGCAGGCAGGGATGTGGCAAGTGGCGAGTGGCGAGTGAGGAGTGGGGAGGGCGAAAAGACGAAGAGAATTTTTTTGACAAGTCACAAGTCAGGTGACAGTCAACAAACATGATTAGTAAGCTGGCAACTCAACCGATTACAATGCAAACAACAACAAGCAGAGGGTCTGGGACTGGTCCGGCAATCACGATTTTCGAGTCTTCAAGTCGCAGGTCAGTGCTACTGGTGTTGTGGAATGGAATGGCAGCTGGCACTGTCATCAAAGAGATGAGGGACAAGCCATGTAAGTGATGACATGGTTTTCTTAATCCATGCTGACTTGGTCTGGGGATTGTGCAGACGTCTGTCCAGCTCATGATAGTTGCAGACATGTACCAGAATGGGTTTTGGAACATTGGCAGGATATTGTAAGGTGTGCATGCGCTGCAGCCTCGGAACAGAGTGCTTTCAACCATGTGATGGCCTCAGTGTGTGACTTGTGCAACCACCACTTGCACTCCTTGCCTTCTCCCTCCTTGCCTTCCCTCCTCAAGTTCCCCTTTTGTCGCACCCCGCCTGCTGCCAATGCCATGTATTGCCCACCCTCGTTGGCCGATGCCACAGGTGTGCGCCACTTTGACAGCCGTGATTCCAACATCACGCACAACATGTGCGACAGCTTGCCACTTGGGCCCTCATTTGGGATCCATGTGTTGCTGGACCGGCATATTACTGTGTATAGAATGATTCAGGACTCCTTTGTACGTTCATTTATTCTTTTTCTGTCCTAGAACACCGCCTTGCGTATAGCGTACATGTACTTCACCCACCTCACCTGGCCCCAGCCAAGCAAGAAAAAGAATATAGCCCTGCATTCCCTTCTTTCCCATTGGCGTGTCCACCTCAAGTTGCCCATTACATCCGTCACAAGTCCCCAGCCATGCTGTTGAAGCCACAAGGGCCCCTCACGGTCTGCGTCATCACGCCCCATCTCAATGTGGTTCAAGTGGCTCGCGCGCCCCTTTTGCATCACAGATACACACACACATACTCCCATAGCAGGCGGTCAGGCGATTCATCTTTATATGTGCAGCTCGGAGGCAGGTGTGAATGTGCACTGATGGCGGACATACTCGTGGCACCCAACACCAAGTTCAGGGGGCCAGAGGCACCCATCGTGCCGATCATGGGCAGTGGTGGGTCGCAGCGCCTTGCACATGCTGTGGGCAACTCGCACGCGATGGAGCTTGTGATTATGGGTGTATGTGGAGCGTGCCACACCAAGTTTGGGCAGAAGTGATCATCGGCACAATCACAAGCGGCGGTGGGTTGCAGCACCTTGCACACACCATGGGCAAGTTGTGCGCGATGGAGCTTGTGTTCATGGGGTGGATGTGCAGCACGCAGGAGGCTGCTGTGTGGGGCATGGCCATGATGATGAATGCTTCCAGGATACTGATGGTGATGATGTTAATCCCTTTGCCGATGTACATAGCTACTTGACATTTACATGATAATATTAGAGTATTTTACCAGTATTTTACCTTGTGTGCAGCCTTGACGACGCGTGGGACTTGGTGGCGTTGGGTGGCATTGACAGCTCGTGGCGCATAGTGACACCTATGTCGTGACTAACAAAAATTTATTGTCCTTACTGTGTCTACAGATAAACTACTCCGGCGCTATGTCTCGCTAGCGTGGGAGTGGTTTCCTGATGGAGTCAGCCCATCCTTGTCCTGGGCTTCCCCGTTGGCGCCGTGCTCGACGAGGAGCCGTGCGAAATCAAGATCACCCCGTTGTGATGCCTGATGGAGCGGAGTCGACCCATCCTTGTCCTGGGCTGCCGCGTTGGCGCCGTGCTCGACGAGGAGCCGTGCGAAATCAAGATCACCCCGTTGTGACGCGCGATGGAGCGGAGTCGACCCATCCTTGTCCTGGGCTGCTGCGTTGGCGCCATGCTCGACGAGCAACTGTGCGAGATCAAGATCACCCCGCTGTGACGCCTGGTGGAGCGGGGTTGACCCATGCTGATCCTGGGCCGCCGCGTTGGCGCCGTGCTCGACGAGGAACCGTGCGAGATCGAGATGACCCCGGTCTGACGCGCTATGGAGCGGAGTCCACCCATCCTGGTCCTGGGCTGCCGTGTTGGCTCCGTGCTCGACGAGGAACTGTGCAAGATCGAGACGACCATTGAGGGACGCCACATGGAGCGGAGTTGCCCCATTCCGGCCCTGGGCTGCCACGTTGGCGCCGTGGTCGACAAGGAACCGTGCAATATCAAGATGACCCTCTCCAGATGCTATGTGCAAAGGAGTCATGTCATTATTGAAGTTTCGAGAATTCGCATCCTGTGGGCTAATGGCTAAGACCTCGACAACGTCGCGTAGGCCGCATATCGTAGCATAATGTAAAGGGGTCCCACGATGTGGAAAAGGTTCTTCGGTCTCCCAGCCGAGGAATATTGGGTCACCTATCCGGAGCCAAGTTGCAAAATGTGGTTTTGTCCAGTCAAAGAGTTGTTTCATCCCATCAATCACATTTTGCGACACACCCTCGAAACGGGCATGCTCAAACCAATGCTCGGAAGCGTATCCAGCAAGAGGATATTGCCTCAGGTTGTTTTTATTGGTGACGTTTTCGGGCAGGTGCAACAGAATACCTAGACATGCTTGGGCGATGACAGTATGAGCAGGTGACATAGAAATGTGGTAACGGCCGGAAATTGTGTCGCATTTCTTGGCAAAGCGGGTGGATGTCAAGAACTCCTTCACCGAGAAGTGCCCAAATTGCACGACTCGGGAATTCTCGACGTTGACAAGGGAAAGCAATGTCGAGCATATGGATAGCACCGCTTCCACTGGGTCTTCCAGGCGGCAATCCACATGAAATTTCGGAATCGGTCCCGCGTTGAAATTGAATGCAAGAATCTCCGCTAGTTCCTCAACTTGGAAGGGACGGGAAGCCACAGCGACACATTGGAGGAGCCACCGGGCAGCTTCCCAGTTTGCATCTTCGATCTCCCCCAAGGTACGTTCATAGGTCTCATCGAGTGTCGCCGGTAATTCGTTCAGAGCACGTTCCAGGTCCACTGGGAGGCATCTGGCAAGGTATTTGAGCTGGCAATCCACCCATCGAAACCTACCAAACGTATGGGTGAGTGTCGTAAAGGTATGGCTTGAAGAAAGTCTTACATCCCATCCGCTTTTTCGGTCAAGACATCAATCACAAGTTGCTTGTGCTTCAGGTGCCAAAATTTCATCTTTTTATCTGTGTGAACAATTGACTCGATATAGTCCTTAATGTCCTTCTTTTGTCCACTCTCGTTTTCCACGGAAACAGAACAGAAAGCTAAAGGCTCAAGGATAGCTTTGATGTCGACCTCCGGTCGGCTAGTCACGCATATGCGCAGGTTTTGCAGTTGTGCCTTGACAAGGTCGTCCAAAAACGATAGAACCTGCTCACGATGGAATGACTGAGTGGATGTGTATGGACTTTCGTCTAACCCATCCACAATCAGATAAACCGGTGGTGACCCCGGCAGTTTCACCAAGTCCACTAAACACCGGGTGAGCTCTTCATCGCGGGGGCTTTGTGTACCGTCGCCGTGTGCCGAACGGAAAGTGGAAAGAATATTGTAGTAGCAATCGGACTGGTCGCAAAGCTGGGATAACATCGATGAGAGCAGCCCCCGGAGGTCCTTCTTTAGATCGTCCCAAAGCGAGCGTGGAGATTAATTCCTCCATTATCTTAACCACTATCTCGACCATTGCGGCCGGAAGAGGTTTGTTTGTATATACACTGAGACGACCGATGAAGTTTTCGATCGACTCGAGCCAGCTAATAAGTGCGTCGAAGTTGGATATTTCGCCCTTTGCCAACTTGGTTCACTTGGTGTCACAAAGAAATCTACAAATAGACCAGAGAATGGCACATACATCGAGTAGGACACCAAGACAGGCCTGTATGGCTTTCGCAGGTGGAAACGCCTGTAAAAAAGGTCAGAATTTGAAGCGGCCATGAGCGCCCTGTAACGTACCAGGCCGACAGTGTCGGGAAGGGAGGCGACAGAAGAAAGTGGTGTCAGAATTGATACAATAGTCTTCATCGATTTGGTGATCCTTTCACTTTCTCTAACGTCCTTTGCTTTATCTTGCAGAAGGTAATTAAAGTCCTCGACCGAGTTGCAACTCTGGAGTTGCAAGGCAAGAGGATGTTGGGATAAAGTGACGCCCGTCTTTTTCTCGTACCGCAGCAAGGCAGATTCGAGAAGCTTTTGAAAAGAAACGGATCCTGACTGGTCAGCCATCTCGTGAGTGGGGAAGAAATGGAATCTTCGGGGAGGGGCAGGGTGGTCCGCTGTGAAGCAATGGTGGCAAGACCGTGACAGTGGGAAGTGGTGGGGCAGAAGGTTCGGGCGAAGTCTGTTGTCACGGTGCGGTGTGTATTCGCACGACGTAAGGTAATATTACTCGAAACAGATGAGCACAGATTGAGTCGAGCGCTGAACGTTTGGCACGAGTGAGGGATTTATTGAACGTCGTACTCAGCGCGAGAACGTTGAGATGATCAGCCCTTTCCTTCCAACCGCAAAAATAATGATGACAAAGTGAGCTAGTCAAGGCGGCCGGAGAGAGAATACAGAAAATGTTCCGGTTAGTTGGCTGGTTAGAAAGATCGGACGAGAGCGCAGACGCCGCAGAGGGACAAAATCGTACATCGCTAAAGATGCAAAGTACCTACGGGATATATATTATGAAGGATAACAAAGCAAAGCATTGCAAGTATTGTAAGTTACGAACTTGCTGCGAGCGTCGTAACAACATCATAAGGCGAACCCGCTGCGGAAATCATATTTGGTATACTACGATATGCTGACCAGACAGCAGGCCCCAACCTAATCTGAGTCGAAACCGTGGGCACGCATAAAAAGGATATAGTGTCAGCTTCTGTCCTATGTATCTGCAATGACCCTTTAGGGATTACTGCTATAGAGTGGCCAGAGGTAAACCGATAAACACTTACTCTAGGTACGCTGAGCGCTGAGCCCCCGGATCCTGCACCTCCAGCTGAGGTCAACCGACTCATCACATACTTCCATCCCCTTTTCCCTCATACTTTAACGTTTTGCGTCCTCGATCTCCTCATGCCCCATGCCCTTTTAAACTAGTTGGAAGTCAAGACCAACAAGGGGCCGCTCAACGGGATGGGTCAGAGGGCTGATGAAGCTGAGCAGCTGAAGCGCTGAAGAGCTGTCAGTCGTCTTCGGTAATCCTTCTCCGATCAAAGTTCTCATCTTCACCCAGTGTCCGCAATATCTCCTCGATTGCCTCTGATAGGGGAGGGGCACGTACCGGTGATCGTTGTAACGTAGGCAGTTGGTCTACGTGCGAGTTCAAGGTTTGTCCCAAGATGGGAGAGAGAGGAGAGGGAGAGATGGGTGGCCACGATCCCGAGCTAGCGAGAACGCATAAGAAAAGTGCCGGGCGAGGTGATGGCGAGGGGCGACGGCGATAGCGAGGGCGATGGTGATGGCGAAAGGCGAAAGGCGAAACAGCGAGCGAAACTACAAAGGAAGAAGATCGGAAAGACGGCTGCGGCACGGCAGGCTCGCGATGTCGTCGGGCGGTCGAACGAAGGCACACGAGAGAAACAGAGAGAAGAAAGTGGGGCCACGATGGCCTCCGGGAGCACACAAAAGAGAAGGGGAAATGGGAAGTGGGCCGCAGTGGCCTGGCTTCTTGACGAAGCCAGACGCGGGGTTTTTATTCGCAGACGAGACAGTACAGGACGAAATATTCCACGCACAGGGGTGAGTAAGCAAAAGAAAAACAAGAGATGAACGTTGAACGTCTGGTGAAACTGCCAGCGACAGGCCGCGCGGCGTCATATGCGGTGAAAAGCGGTGTCCAAAAGTGCGAAATTTTACTGAACCGTCGTGAGGTGCACGACGTCGAGTGCGAAGGCGACGAGGGTGAGGAACGTCGCGGCGAATATCGATGGTGATGGTGAAGTCTAAGTCAAAAGGGGAATCGTGGAATGGAGAGCGAAAGCGGACGGATCTAACTCGAAAGAAGGTAGAAAACATACACAATAAGACCGAGCGATCCTATATACATCCTAAAATCCTTCCCAAAACCTGAGGAGTCCAGACCAAGGTCGGCAAGGGGCAGCGTGAGATGCGTGCCGCGCAGCAGAAACGACGGTCTTCTCGAGGTTTGACGTCGGCCGATGCGATGTGGGCGATCCGCGCGTCTTCGGCCGAGAGTATTGAGGCTTTGTCTTCTTGAGGAAAAGCTCCGATTTGTTGACAACGAGGGTGAAAGGCAGAGAAGACGAGGACGAGGAGACGGTGCGAGCGGACAAGAGGGCACTGAGAGGGCTTGGCAGACGCGTGGCGGACTCCGTTTCGGAAGGCGTCACGTGGTCGAAGATTGTCGTTCCGAGGCTACCGCGCATGCCAACCTTACATCGTTCTTCACGCACGTTCCCCCGGGCCATTCTGCCTACCTGCCTCGAACACCTTCACCTGTCATCGTCGCCATCACGCCACAACTTTCCCCATCATGCTACACACCGTATCCCCTTGGAGCACAGCGCAGACCTGGATAAGCGGGTCAACTTTGACAGCGGTCTGCTGCACTGGCATCGCGTCACCCGTCCAGCGGCACCGGTTATTCCTCAATCACGGTGCGAATCGAAACGTATTGGATTACCTGAGAAACACCGCATCGGATAAAGCGGACAGATAATGGTCGTCGAACTACTCCTCGAGTATCGCACAAACGTGGGTGGCCGGAGCAAGTGGGATGGACTGCGTTACACACAGCAGCGAGCAAGGGTCCCCTGGGAATCATGTAGCTGTTGTCCGGCCATGGTGCTGATGCGAACGCGCGACGGGGAAGTCGCTCGACACCTCGCAGCATGCCAGGAACACCTCCAGGCTGCGGAGGTCTTACTGAAGGTGGCGCGTATCTGCGTGCCCGGACCAATCAGGACCTGACGCCTTGCAAGGTCTGCAGATGAGTCAAAAATCGATTCGCCTACGCAGACTCTTTCGGCACTCTCAAAGCCAGCGACGACATCGGATACTGAGGGCATGCAGGGGAGTAAGACAGATACCGGAATAATCTGAAACCCCAGCCTGAGCCAGATGGGGTAGGAAAAAAAAAAGCAATATCTGTGCACGTTGTCCCTGACGAATGCTTCCCTGCTCCTAGTTACGTCTCGTCCTCTCGTCTCGGAACATGGATCCCCGATAAGAGGTACTTTGCGGCTGATGAAATAACCCCGCAAAGCCTTCTACCCCCTCCGTTTCTGGCTCACATCCTTCCATTGCTGCGCCGCCATCTGCGACCCCAGCGTCGGCGCCATCGGTGCCCCCCGGTTCCGAAAAAATGGAGCTCCGCTTCAGCAGGCAAAGAATGATAACGAACAAGGAACGTGGCCGAGGATCCTACAGAAGATCTTGGCCTCTCGACCACCGAAATCATGTCTGTTACCACAATCAAGCCCCTTTTTACACAGCAAGTCTTCTGGGTGTCTTCTGTCATTAACGTAGATTCTATCCACACTGTCGGAGATACGGAAACAACACTCCCAGCACATGCAATGACGGCAACTAGGACTGCGATGATCGAGTCCCCCTCCATACTGATGGCAAGCCGCGGCTGGCCTAGCTTAGCTCACAGTCGACCATGTGGAACATGTGGAACCTCATGGTGCTGGAGAGGATCCACCTGCCACCACCGTAACCGAGATATCACCAGCAACTGGAAAGCTTTATACCGAATTATGATGGTCTTGGTAATATCGTCGAGGCTGCCCAGACCTAGTTGGTCCTTGAATCGGCAGCCACAGAAGAATTTATATACACGGCATTATTTGCACATCATCGTCTTGCTTTATTAGTTGCATGCACGTCTTTTTACGGTCTTTAGTGGTGTTGTACTAACTCTCTTTTCGGGTTCATAGACGAAGAATGCTGACCATTTTCGTTGAAGTACAAATAGACTGACAGTAACCACCAATCACCGCTTTTTTAGCATGCGTCCGAGGAACAAAGATTCTTGGCTGTGGGTGAGAGAATTCATATACGGAGGGAAAATATGATGCATATGATATTCTAACCAATGTGCGCGTGTACAGTATAGCCTGAGGTTGCGCATGCTTTCGTCTAAAAGGAGAACTATGTCGTAGTGGCGTTCGGGAAAAAAATATAGTCGAACTTTACTCTCAAAAGCGCGGCCTCGGTCGCGCACCCGGCACAAAGGTTGACCCGGGACCATTTCCAGAACGCACCCTCAGCGTTATTCGTGATTCGTGAATGAATGTCAACAAGATCGTAAAATGGGTTTGGGTGCAACTAATGGGCAGTGCATGGGGCCCAATCACATGACTTACGGATTACCATATTAGTAGTATAGGTATGCGTTGATATACCCCGCTTAGAGTCCTCGCCTGTCCAACGTCTGTGCACCCTAAAATCCACATCGCCACTATCATATCACGACTGGACCTGATAACGAATTCGAAGGCGATCCAGGATAACAACCAATATTGACAACATACGTACAGTGCTGTGACGCGACTTCATCCGAGGCCGGTTCGCTCGCCCATATTATGCTGTACGTGAAGGGGGACATCTCCTGCGCCGACGACGATGGGGAGGTGGCAAAACCACCGTTTTAAGTATCAACGTCGCTGTATTTAAGACATATGTCGCCTCAGTTACTAGACTCATTCCCTCCCCCACCCTCAGACTCGAACACTAGTACTCTCTCCTTCCTCCAGGAACTAGATCCTTTACTCAGAATGCGCTCCTTTGCAGCCATTTTTACTATCCTCTCGCTCCCTCTATATGTTTTCGCCGCTCATGTTGGCAACCGAGGCGATCATAACGTAGATCTGGCTGTCCGCGCTCGTGGGGACGTGCTGCAGGAACGCGGTTTTGATGGGCGATTCACATTTTATTACATTAACGTGGGGGTGTACGTTCCTCGGCTCTGCCCTCATGCTCTATGCCTCATTATCTCTACAGCACGGCTTGCGGTGGAACTTATAGCCCAGATGCCTATGTGAGTGATCAGTGTAACGTCACGGTGTATGTTATTAACCTTCACGCCCTCTTCTACTTATTCCCAGGTTGTCGCATTGAATGGCGCTGTCAGTCTCTATTCTTTGTCTGTCCTTTTGCGTGATATTTACTTGCTACCTTTTTATAGCAATTCGGTGAAGGTCACTGCGGGGCCTCAATCACTATCACGTATAATGGCATAGCTGTTGCCGCCACTGTTGTAGATGATGTGATTCTTGTCTCTCGACTATATGGTTCCTGGGCTTACCTTTCCCCCCCACAGTGCCCGGGCTGTCCTTATGGCGGCCTCGATCTCACGGAGGGTCTCTTCAAAAATTTGGCTGGTGGTAGCACAGACGCAGGTGTACTCTATGGTTCGTGGTGGTTCAACTAGTACCACAACCCCAAAGTATACCCCGCCAAAAGCGTATGCCGAAGGAACAAAGAGTCCTGGCAATGGGTGAAAAAAATTATATGTGGAAGGAAAGATGATGTATACGATATTCAATATGCGTGTACAGTCAGTATAGGTTGTGTATGGTTTCGTCTAAAAGGAGTAGTATCTTTGCGACTTTGAAAGTTTGTGGCGTTCGGAAAAATATCATCGAGTTTACCCTTAAAAACCTTAAATATGCACGTACCAGCGCCGCGCTTAATCCGGGACCATTCCTGGAAACGCACCCTCAAAGGGAATTCATCAACAAGAATGATGTGACAGCTAAAGGGATCCGACGATGGACACAAAATTTGATTGAGGGTGACAACCAACATTGATGGCATACATGATACATACAGCACATCACATCGATTCCCAGTGAAAAAGTCGATGTATGCCCACAGAAATGACCAAGGACTTCCCAAAGCCGCGTGTTTACCAACAGTACCTTGAGACATGCCTTTTAGATTTCCACCTCGTGCACGGAAATCCATTTCCCGTTGCGCACGACTTACACTGTGTGCATAGTTCATTCGGTTTGGGTGCATCGCGCCCTGTAGCGCAGCCCGTCCCTGGCATTGGCCATGCACATGCACGTTGGTGAACGTGCGGCGCCTCAAAGCAACTTTGCCTGCCGTAGCGTAGCTGGAGTCACTGAGGCTTCCTGATGGTGATGGAGAATTTTATTTTCTCGCTGCCACAGGCAGTCAAAGCTTTGACGTTTATGACATCATGCATCAGTCTACTTTTTTCGTCGGGGGAACTAATTTTGGAGTGTGTCCGTTTACGTAAATCCAATTACCGACTGCGGACAAGGCGCCAAGCCCCAAGGGGCAACCAACGACGGACGTCTTGCGCGTCGGGCTTCTTTCGCTTGGAAAAATCCTCGGCGCCGCGGGTGTGGGACTCGCGGGGTGCGTCGCGTCGGTGCTCGGAGATGCGCCGCATGCCCAGTGGCGGCTGCGGCTGCGGCGGCTCGTGGGTGACGCCCTGTGTTTTTGCTCTTACCTCAGTGGTGAGCCTTCTCCTTTGCCGGTGCTGATGCTGATGCTCTTGCCGCGGCAGATGCGGACAGTATGTGGATGCGGTGGGGAAGGTTGTGCTTCGTCCTCGCAGCCACTGTCATGCCGCACCTGGGAGGAGGAAGCACGTGGTGCTCACCGAGAAAAGCCGGCCACTGGCAGGCATCGTGCGTGCATGCCCTTCTTCCGCGATTCGCATCGGGGTGGTGAACGCGGCACTGCTACTGCCTAGCCTGTCGCTCCCGTCGCTTCTGAAGCGGTTGCTGCCGCTCGCACGCTCGGTTCACCCCGTGTCGTATAAGCTTGTTCTACGGTATCACACGGATGGTCTGTGGCTGCGAACCGCTCACCTATCTTATGCCGGACATGGACATGAATGTAAGGCCAAGAGCATGCCCAGCAGCCTGTCCAGCAGCAACGACGGACTAACGACGGCAGGGTGCCTGCCGAGCCACCGCTTGAGAGCATTTACTCGTCGCCAGTATATATATTTATAGACTCGCCACATTATCTCGGTTACTTTCCTACCTCTTCCCATCTCAGGCTCCACCCTACTTCCGCCAAGGAAGTGACCTCGTCGTTCCCTCCCCCACTTCCTTTCTCCCCTCCCTCTCATTTTCTCGCAATGCGCTCCTTTGCAACCATCCTCACTACCCTATCGCTTCCTCTATTTTCCTTGGCCGCTTATCATGGCAGCCACCCCCGTCACGGTGCTCATGCAGGTCTGGCTGCCCGCGCTCGTGGTGACGTTCTGCACCAACGGGATTTTTCTGCGCGACTTACGTATTATGACATTACCGTGGGCCTGTGCGTTCCTTTGCTCTGTCCACATTTTCTATGCCTCATTTATCTCTACAGTACGGCCTGTGGTGGGAGTTACGGTTCAGGCTCCTACGTGAGTGACCAGTGTAATGCATGCGTCATCAACGACTTATTTTCTCTTTCTCTAATACCCAGGTCGTCGCGTTGAATGCGGCTGTAAGCCTCCCCATTTTTCGTCTGTTTTGTGCGATTTTTTTGACTGGCCGTCCCTCCATAGCAATTTGGGGATGTCCCGGGTTCCTCCCAATATTGTGGGGCCTCGATCACCATCACATATAACGGCAAATCGGTTCCCGCCACTGTCGTGGATAAGGCAAGTCTCGTCTGTCTCGTTTTAGCATATCTCATGACTTAACCCCTCCTCTCTCACAGTGCCCGGGTTGTCCTTATGGTGGCCTCGATCTCACCGAGGGTGTCTTCAGAGCGTTGGCTGGTGGCCTGGATGCCGGCGTAATCCAAGGCTCGTGGTCGTTTGGTTCTGGTTCGGCTCCGGCTCCTGCCCCGAAGAAGGAAGAACCGACCACGACCACTCCAAAGTACACCCCGCCGAAAACCACGTCCACGCCCCACTACGATCCTCCCACCACGACCTCCCACTACAACCCGCCGCCCTCTTCCTCCCACCACCAGAATACCCCCTCTCCCACTCCGCAGACGACCTCCAGTACTCCGTCTCCGCCGCCGCATTCCAGTTCTTCTAGCACGAGCACTCCGAAGACGTCCAGTGCGCCCTCGACTACCAGCACAACCTCCTCTTCTACTACGTATACGTCCCACTCGTATTCGTCTTCTGTGCCAGCTGACACCCCAACTTCTTCTGTGCCATATGCCTCCAGCGGGCTTGCTGACCCGGCTGGAACCATCGATGACAACGGGGAGACCGAGGTCATCGCAGACTTATACCAAGCCATCATCGGGCTCGCTAATGTCATTGCTGCTGCCCAGACCTAGTTGGGTCTTTGAATCGGCGGCCAAGAGAAGGATTTAGATTCACAACGCTATTCCTACATTATCGTCTTACTTTACCACTTGCATGCTTGTCGTCTATAATGGCCTTTAGCTGTGCTGTGCCAGCCGCGCACCCGGCCAGGGTCACGGTTGATCCGGGACCATTCCTTAACCCAATCAGAACATAACGTGAATACCCATAGGATTTGATAGGGAGTTACTAGATTTAACGTGGCGATTATTAACCTACAAAGATTCGACAATGGACACAACATTTATCGACTACTGCGACCATAAAAAAAGAAAAAAGGAATGACGACAACGCCAGATATTGTCAGTACAGTACACGTACAAGCACTGTACAAAGATTCTCAAACGGAAAAAAAAAATCAAGACATGACAACAGAAGATGATACGAGAGGTCTCAAAAGCGCGTGTTGACCAAGAGGACGTTGAGACCAGCCTTCTTCACCTCCTGCACGGGGACTCGCTTCCCTTTACGCACCTCCTGCACGAGGCTCTTCCGGCTGGTGTGCATCACGCCCCGCAGCGCGGCCTGCCCCTGGTCCCGCACAGCCAGGTAGTCCCGAACGTTGATGAACACGCGGCTCTTGAGGAGCAATTTTGCCTGGCGCAGCGTGCCCGGTAGCTCCGGGATGGAGAACTTGGCCGCACCTCCGTTGGGCAGACAACCGAGCTCGAGGATGAGCGCTTGAAGCATCAGCAGCGCACAGCCGTTATTGCCTGGTGGTGGAGGATGTGCGAGATACCTGCGACGAAACGGGGAAAACAAAACAAAACAAAACAAAAAAAGGAGGGTTGTTTGTTGGCGATTTGAGGGGAGGAGGGTGGTAAACGCACGGGTTGCGGGGGGAAACAAAAAAGGAAGAAGGTTATTGGCACGTGGGTCACAAACATAATGAAAAGCAAGGTGGAAAAAAATGGGGGGAGGCGCATGAGACGAGATGACAGGTATGATGGCACGATGCAAGATGCGGTAACACCGATAAATCAAGGGTTTCGATTAGTGCGTGATGCGGGTTTGGAACGAGACAATAAGCGAGGCGAGCGGTACTCACGAGGTCATGAATTTCTGCGCCTCGTGGTACCCAGTCGTAGCAGTGGCAGGGGCAGCAGCAGTCGGCGACGGCTCCTCCCCGCTCACCTCAGACAGCGAGTCATCCACGACAGCGCGCAAGCCCAATCCTATTGGCCGCTCCTCCTGAGCAGGAGCGGGAGTAGAGGCAGGAGCGCTCTTCTTCGCTCGTGCCTTCGATTTCAGCACGCTTGGCACGCTGAAGGAAGAGGAAGAAGAAGAAGAGGGGAGACCATCGTGCGCCCTCGCGATGTCGGGCGGTGCTGATGCTGACGAACCTGATGGTAATGGTGGTAGCGGCAAAGGCGGCAGGGGACGCGGCTGTCGAGGCGGGGCACGTGCCAATGACTGCAGAGTGGGCAGCGGCGCAACAATGGCCGCGGACAAGCTACCCGAAGAAGCCGATGGCAATGACGACGACGACGACGATGATGATGATGCGCGTGCTGTCCTCGCCTTCTTTCGCTTGGTGGTGGTCCTCGGCGCCGCGGGTGCAGACGGTGGTGTCGGGACTCGGGGCTGCTGCGTCGTGGCGGCGGCTGATGGCGGCCCGGCACTGGCGCTCGCGCTCGCGCCTCGCTTCTTGTTTGCGTCACGGTGGCGGGGCTTCTTCTTTGATGGTGCTGGCGCGGTTGCTGATGCGGTGGGGGGTTGTGTGTCGTCGTCGTCATGCCCCGGCTGGGAGGAGGGCGCGGTGCTCAGCGAGAGAGCCCCCATGTCCTCTGTGATTCCATCGGGGGTCAGTGCCGACACTGACGGCGGTGGCGGCGACACCGGTGCCGGTGGTGCTTCCTGGCTTGTTGCTGTTGCTGTCGTTGCCGCCATTGCTAGCGCATTCGGTGCACTCGTTTCGATGCGTGGTACGAGCACAAAGTCTGCCGTTTCAGATAGGGGGGAGTTGAGCGGGGATGAAGAGGAGAGGGCGGCAGAAGAGGATAAGGACCAGACGATCTCGTCTTCGTCGTCCGAGGTTGAGTCACTCGCCCATCTTGTGCTAGACGTGTGCGAGAGCGAGAGCATGTCGAGCGACGAGGACAGGGAGGTGGTCATGGTGTACTGACAGGAGGGAGCGCGGAGATGGCGACGGTTGTTAACGATGACATAGGCTATTTATTGCGGGGATCGGAATGAGGGGAAGAAGGGAACGTAACGACTGGCTGGGCAGGGCAGTGCTGTAAACGGTAAAGGGGTCAAGACTGCAACAACATCAGAGCTAGATTAGGCGAGACAAGTTAGGCGATCCTCCAATACACCAGACTATTTCCGTAACCCCCAAGCGCAACCTGCTCGACCTCTACGCCTCGCTTCCAAACCCGCCCTTGCGGATCCCGCACCACCTTGGCCCGGCGCTTTCCTAGCATGATCCGATCACCGTCGACTGGTTCCAGCGTGGTTGGCACCGCGATACTGGCACGCTTCCCGTTGCCGACTTGATACTCATAATTCGTGCCCCAACTGAGCAGGTCTCTGCCCCCTCCACCAGGTCCTGCGTGTGCATGCGTCTCGAGCGCAAGTAGCACATGACCATCCGGCGCTACCGACAGCGCATGCGGCGCAATGGGCTGCAGGTTGTTGGTCTTCTCCGAGACTGCCGACCGGAGATCAGATGTGAGTTTGAGGGCGAGGGCGTAGATCTAGGGCTTACATTCCAACAGCCCACTGACAGCTTTGGTGCGCACGGGCACACTTTGAGCATTGCTGAATAACGCGTTGCCTAATCCGCCATATTGGCCGTTGCCGCAGGACAGGACCTCAACGTTTCTTATCGACGTCCCGTCGACTCGTTCCACGGTGAAGAACGCCAGGTCGCCACCCGCGTTCAAGTCGATGCACCAAGTGCGGGTGTCGCTTGGTGTGCCCCTCCATAGCACCACTTCCGTCGGAACCGTAATCGTATCAAGTGTCACATTGCCGCCCAGGCCGATTTGCCTGTTCAGATTCAGGAGCCGCACCGAAATTAAAAGGGGGTCCACTCCGGGTAAGGTGAGGTACGTACCCATAGTCATTAGCGCCCCAGCCGAGCACTCTTCCAGTGTCCGTCCTCACGAGAGTACTTCGTGAGCAAGCTGCAATTTGGACAACGTTGACACCTCTCAGCGCAGGAACCTCGAAGAATTTGTCCGAGAACCTGAGGTTCGTGTCGTCCACGTTGACGAGGTTGTCAGATACAGGAGCCAAACCGGTAGCTGAGGGGCGTGATTCACGTGCGTAACGGGAGCTCTTGGCGTAAGGATCGGCGACGGCTCTTGGGGTGAGCTCGATGTGGAGCCGCGAAGCCGAAGTCACTTTCGAAGCAGAGGGGTCAGGGATGTCGAACTTGCGGAAGCCAAGTTGGCCATGTGAATTGGCGTCCTTCGTGATAGGATGCACAAACGTGCGGCCAGAAGACGTCAGCGCGAGCAGATGATCTCGACCGGCGGCGATGGAGGTGATCCTATAATGAGCGACGATCGGTTTTAGAATAGAATACAGAATTCAAACGAGTGACGAAACTTTCACCTCTCGTCCCATCCAAGCTTTTGGGCGGGGACGATCTCGGAAGGTACTCCCGATTGATCACCGCTGCCCCATAACCAGCTCATGCCCCACGGTGACGTAGGAGTGCTCGCGCGTGTCGAAGGATCTGCCTGTGCCGGTATGACATACACCTTGCCAGAAGCCGAAAGCGCGAATGCGCGGGATTCCGTTACCTGCACCTTCGTGATGTCCTACGCATATGACGGCTCAGCGACATGCAGCGGAACGGGAATGGGGACGCGCACCTTGCCCCGCAACGTCAGAACGGGCTTTCGATCTCCCGACGCAGACGCAGACTCCTGCGCGAAGAACCCGTCGCCCCACTGATACACGTCCCCTCGTCCGTCGACACAAGCAGCATGTGAGGCGTGCACCGCCAAGTCGCGCAGCGCCACGTCCCGCAGGAACGAGGTCACCCTCGGTGTACGGATTTGGGCCGCATCCGACTCGTCCGGGGAAATGATGCGTCCTCTATAGGCATTTCGTATCGAGTTGGTGCGCGTGAAAAAGATGGGAGTATAAATGCAGTGAGCAGCGCGTTGGGGAGAAGTACACAGAACCAAGGGGGATGAGGTTGGTTGGAATGCCGGGGACTCACCTATTCGAGCCCCACACCAAAAGCCTGAGCTCCTCCTCGTCATTGTCGTTTGTGACACCTACGCGGGTTGTTCCGGCGTTCGCCTTTCCAGAGGCCGCTGCGGAAATGCTAGGAGCCGATGCATCATTGTGGATGGATGATCCTTCTATGAACTTTTGGCTCGCGATCGTAGCGGCGGCCACAGCCGCGATGGACGTGGCCACCGCCACGCCCCTAGTGAGAGCATATGTCGATTTGCGTGGACTAGAGCGGTGTGAAAACCATCGGCGACTGTTGAATGTGGGCTTTGCCTGTCTTCTGAACATCTATGTGACGGAAGTGAGAAATGCACCTGCTTTGCCGCGCCAACGTGGGCCGTTCAAGTTCAAGCTTCAAGCTTCAAGTCCCACGGCTCGACGCATTCAAAATTCTGAGGATAGAGAATGTATATAGACGATCGTAAAGTAAATCAAAGCTGACTACTCGGACTACATGCACATCATAGTAGACCCTGTGGAATGTTGGCATTGGCTCTATTCGAAACAAAGCCAAAATGCAACAATCATCGGATCCAGATAGGACGGTCCGATCAGATAAAGAGGCACTCAGGCTGCCAGGCAAGCGCACAAAGCACGCAGATTCCTTCCTCTGAGTCATTGGATAGTTTCAGACACCTTTGATTCTGAGTTCTCTTTAGAGAACAAGGTATTTAAGCCAATTTTTCCCGCTGGGATTTTGGGTGCTCACTGTGCAAAAATTCCGCATAATCGTTGCGGCCATTGCCATAGTGTGTTTGCACAAGTTTGGTGTGGCCTTCATGTTGTGACAATTCCACATAATCATTGTGGCCATTGCTGTTGTGTGTGTTGTGCGACTTCAAGATTTTCTGCACAATCATTGCAGCCATTGCCGTAGTGTGTTGTGCAAGTTTGGTGGCCTTTGTGTGACAATTCTGTCATTGTGGCCATTGCCATTGTGTTGTTGCTCCGGTCCTACAGTCCATATGGGATGTGACTACTACAATAAAACACATAATGCGTTATATTCCAACAGTACCTTAGTGTAAAGTATTTATATGTATGGTATGTAGCTACAGTAAATGTATAATAATGCACTGTTTCAACATCTGAAAGAACTCAGATATGCCATATGCAGTAGTGGCCCACTAAAAGCAAGTGTATGCACAACATACATGTCAGGAGCCAGCAAGGAGCTGAAATTAGGAAAAGAAAGAGAGCAGAGAGAAAATAAATACCATTCATACAACACACAAGGAACGTGGAAAAATGCAAGCAAGTAATGATTTAATTTCGGGGGAGATGAAAGAGAACAGACATTGCAATGGCAGGCCAAGCGACCACGCATGGGCTGGGTCTGGTCGTTGTAAGTAATCAGAGGAAATTGGGCCACAATCAGTTCCCCCACAGGTCTATCCATCAGGAAAACCCCTTGTTTGCTTTTTGGTGCTTTTTCTACTTTTTTTGTGCTTTTCATGAAAAATGTAGAAAAAGCATGAAAAAGCATGAAAAAGCCAAGTCCTCTACTTGCCAGAGTGCTTTCCAAGGCAGTCAAAAAAGTACATTGCTTTCAAAAGTATTCTAGGTCACAAAAGTACATAAAAGTACAGCCAAAAAATGACAAGTAGTGATAAAATGGAAGTAGTCTCAGTTATATTGCATGAAAAAATATTGAGCTGTGTAAAAAAGTAGAGCAGTAGTGAAAAAGTACATGAAAAGTAAAGGGGTTGGCTTGTCACAAGTAGTCTGTACTTTCCAAATTTTTACTTTTTTTACACAAAAAAAGCAATAAAAGCAGTAAAAGTAGCAAAAAGCAAATGAGATGCTCAGCAGTAAGGGGCATGGCGGCCCTGTATCGGATGTATCAACAAATCACAAATCACTCCAAGCATGGGAGCATTCCATTCCAAAATCAACATCGGCAATGACGATGACAACTGCCTGGTAACTTCGATATCTATCTATCACATCACTCTCTTCCATCCCGACTATCCTTCTCCAATGCGTTTTTGCGACTAGCATGATTTTTCGACCGCCGTCTCTTGTGATGAATAGCTCCCGCAGAGCTTAGAACAGGGGATTGAGCACCATAGGAAATGGTAGGCATAGAGATCGTTGAGGACGTGGCGGCGGCAGCAGCTGCAGCATCAGGCGAAGAGTCACCGCGACGGCGCTTGGGAATGGGTGAGCTGCTGTTTTCGGACGGTCTCGCGGATGAGTTGAACAGGTCGTTGGCGAGTGGGAAAGCAGACACCGCATTGGACGAGCGGCTACGCTGCGGGACACTTTGGTTGCCATACGCAGGATCTGTCGGGAGCTGAGGCGGTTGAGGTGAGCCAGATTGAGGGTTTTGACCACCCATTTCCAAATATTTAGGTGACAGGCGGAGGACGCCATAGGATTTAGGAGAGTCACTGAACTTGCCCTTGACATCAGGAGTAGTCGGACCACTCAGGTAGTTTGGCTGGAAATTAGGGACGGGAAGTCCAACTTCCTCGATGAGACGACGATATGCATCTGTAGCAATTACTTTCGACTCGACCAGAACGCCCTTCGTAGCCTCAATATACGCAGGTCTCTTCGCCTGGTCAATAAAGGAACTCGTGAGCACCTCGTGGACTACAGTGACACCTTGGACTTGATCTCCAAGGACCTCCGTCAAGACATGATCGTTCGGAGATGAGAATAGTGCCCCAACCACTTGACAAGACGCCTCGGGCTCCACCTTCTGATTCACTATCCGCAGCACGATGGCAGAAGCAAATTTGTGTGTGCAAAGGTGAGAAAGATGGGGCGTGAAACGTTGCGCCAATAAGCGATAGCGGGAGGTGAAGACAGGGGTGTCGAGCAACCACGCCAGGAGGACTGTACCGAACAGGTTCGTCGCAAGCGGGATGGAATTGAGGAGGATAGCCGTGGCAATGCGGCGTTGCTGGCTGATAGTTGTGTTTGGACTCTCAAGACAGTCGCGCATACTGCTGGCGCCATAGGGACCCTGGGCGATCTCCCATAGACGGTTGACCATGGCGTCAAAGATGAAATTGTTGGCAGGCGGTCCAAATCTCAGGCAGCACCTGCAAGACACCTTGTCAATCAAAACGTGGAACCGCCCGGGAAAGGGACTCACCGGATAACATAGTAGCCAAATTGGTTTCGAAACAGAGGCGGCATGTAAGGACGCAGATGTTGCGCGATGAGGTTGATCTCCTCTGGGGTTTGCACGCATTCTATGATCCTCTGTGCGGCCCAAACGACATTCTTCTGAGTACCAAGCATCGCCAGATGAGGGCTGATACGGTCGAGCATAGCCATACGGGCCGGAAATGCGCACTTCTCGAAAAGCTTCTGGACGACCTGTATCAGATCATTAATGGTGTTCACGAAGTGGTGTTAGAGGAAACTCACTGTGTTGCCCAGCAAGTCAGAGACAAGGTCAACAATCTCGCCATCGAGGAAATCAGCGGCAACCTGTTCGATTTCTTCGTCTGAGATCGTGTTCGAGTCCATCCTCTTGCGCAGCTCGCGCAACTTGGACGCATCCCAGCGCCTATTATGTGGGCGCTCTGATACTAAAGGAATGGTGGTATAATACATTGTCGGTGGACGGAAGTCTGCAACGTCATTTTTAGCTATCAGGATACTCTCGCAAGAAAAAAAAATCATTACCGGCCAAAGCCAAAACGTCGGCGTCAGCATCAGGTGCACCACCCGACAGCTCCTTCATGATCATTTGCTGCTCCGTCACAGTAGTGCCGTCGTCCACAAATGCAGTGTTATGCATTCCCGTCCCGATCATGCTCAGTAGCAGATTCGATCGGTAATTCTCGACCATGCCACCTAGCACTTGCTGATCAACCGGGATCGTAGACGAGTCGCCCCAACATCAGGAAAACCCCTCATTTGCTTTTTGCTACTTTTACTGCTTTTATTGCTTTTTTTGTGTAAAAAAAGTAAAAATTTGGAAAGTACAGACTACTTGTGACAAGCCAACCCCTTTACTTTCCATGTACTTTTTTACTACTGCTCTACTTTTTTACACAGCTCTATATTTTTTCATGCAATATAACTGAGACTACTTCCATTTTATCACTACTTGTCATTTTTTGGCTGTACTTTCATGTACTTTTGTGACCTAGAATACTTTTGAGAGCAATGTACTTTTTTGACTGCCTTGGAAAGCACTCTGGCAAGTAGAGGACTTGGCTTTTTCATGCTTTTTCATGCTTTTTCTACATTTTTCATGAAAAGCATGAAAAAAGTAGAAAAAGCACCAAAAGCAAACAAGGGGTTTTCCTGATGAATGCTAAGGTCCCCCACACCCTGAACATTCAGGCTCAGAGCCTCCTCCTGTCCTGGGATGCCATCTTGCCCATTCTTTACTGGTACCTTTGCAAATCCAATGCGGATCGTACCGACATCACTACCAAGCATGTCACAACCATTCAGAGCCTTGCGTGCCTGGACAGTGTTGTCTAAGTGTTCAAAGTTGATGAATCCACAAATTTTGTAAGTGAGAACACAAGCAGACTTGATGGGACCATAAGGGCTGAACACGCTTATGACTGTCTCCAGAGTTGTTGTTGATGGAATCGATCTGATCCAAAGGGCCCGGGTCAGCATGGACTGCAGTTGAGCTTCCACACTACTCATGGAGGGATGAGCCAACTTCTTTCTGGGAACTAAATATGTTTTGGTGGACGAAGATCTGTCAGCACCAATACTTGGAGAAGCAGACAGGCTATCCACCTTTCCAAAGCCAATGCAAACCATCTGTCCATTAGGCATGCTGATGTTACCACCAAGACGATTAAGCACATCTTCCTTCACACAAACTGCGTCCACTTGGTCAATGAAATTTACAAACCCGCATTCCTAAGCTTCATGAGAAATCCATTGTGTGAACATTCTGTTTGTGTACATGTCTCACCTTCTCCAGGAAAAGCCTTAAGCTCTCAATTGCACCATATGGGGTGAAGACCTGGATGAGCTGCTTGCTGGTGACCGAACCATCAAGGTTTCCGATCCAAAGCAATCATGTCGGAGTCTGAATCTGAGTCGGATTCTCAGTTTGGGGCAAGACAGCCTGTCCAGATTGATTCAGATGGGGAGGCACAGGTGGATTGGCAAAGAATAGTGAGGAACCTTCCTGTGGTGGTGGCGCAGTCTGAGTTGTTTTGACACTGATTAAGGAAGGTTCATATGTAGGCCTGCTGCATATTTTCAAGGATAGTTGTTTCGACAGAATGTGTGCATGGATTGCTCATTAGCAAGATGACAAGTCACTGGATATGCTGGGACCAGCTCTCCCAGCAGATCCAGCTGGTTCCCAGTCTGTCTGGATCCAGAAGACTAGCCCAGACTTTTAATAACATTCTGGGGCCAGCCTTCCAGTTTTGGCTCATAGAGCCAGATCAGCAACATAGATCCAGAATATGACATCAAACCAGAAGAATAGCAATGTCCCAGATTCATGTTGTAGTACCAGAATATCCACCTGGCTCCAGTGCAAGTTCATAATTCAGGATGTCTAGTGGAATTACTGGTAGATCTGGATATTTGCACATAATCACATATCATCTCTTTGAACAAAACAGTTATATTGGTGCTAATAGGCAACAGCAAAAAGGGACATATCCCATATAGACGTCATCAAGGGTACCTGTGGTAAAGTTGATGGGTTTGTGGACCCTGCTCCTCCATTTGTGAAGTGTGGCAAAAAGCTGTAACAAAAAATAAAAGGAACCACCCCAATATTAGCATGGAATCTCAAACTATACAGATTTCCAACTCTCACCAGTTGGCACCAGAGCGACCAGAGTGATTTACTTGGATTGAGGAGGAACCAACAGCAGGACCAACAGTGGGACTGACAGACTAGTAGGGGGCCAGCTCCATTCCAAGGACTCTGTGAACAAAAACTGGGTTAATGTCCTTCAGAACTACCAGAGTGATTTTACCTGGAATGAGGGACCAACAGCAGGACCAGTGGGGGGACTGGCTACCCTCCAAGGGCTCTGTCAACAAAACTGGGTTAATGTCCTTCAGAACTACCAGAGTGATTTACCTTGATTGAGGAGGGACCAATGTGACAGGGGGACCAGCACTTTTCCAACTTGGTCACTGTAAATGAAACTGGGTTATGTCCATGCAAACTAGAGCGACAGCAAGTTTACTCCAATGGCCATTTTCTCCAAAAAGTCAGCAGGATTCTTCCACATTCTCAGAATTCCCATCAATATTGAAGCCATCAAGAGTGTAGATATCAAAGTCAGAGAGTGGGTCATTATTGCAATGTGGAAAAGACAACACCAACACTGAAAAGAACTTGGTTTGGTAAACCAACAGCAATTGGTAAGCAGGGCTCACAGTCTGTTTGTTGAGTGTTTGTTGATCCAAATCCAAGTCACATGGCTTGTGGTTCGTTGTGGTTGCATGTGAAGCTTTGAAGTGTGCAATTCAATAGTCTCTCCACCATACAGAACTTGTACAGACTGCCTGTCTGCACTCATCCACAAGACCCTCACTCTGCAGTCGCTCCCTTATGAGTGCCCATCACTCAGTTGCTTTCTTTCTGTACCCCGATGTGTCCCTCCTTCTGCGGTCCAGACAGTGAGTACCCTTGTCCATTCACTATCTTTCTGTGTCCTGATGTGTCCCTCCCTCTGCGGTCTTCAGATTGTATGTACCCCTTGCCCAGCCACTTCTTTCCATGCATCAGCGCCCCTTGGGAGGTTGCCTTTTTACCATGTCACAACGTATCACCTCCTCTGTAGCCTCCAGAGGTGACTCAGGTAAGTGCCCTTTATTTGGTCACACTGTTGCCCATTCTCTGCGGGCCCCAGTACATTGGCACCCCTTGCAAGGTCGCTATCTTCCCGTGTCACAATGTGCCCCTTCCTCTGCAGTCTTCAGAGGTGAGTACCCTTCATTGGGTTGCATTATTTCTGTGTCCTGACAGGTCCCTCCTGCTGCAGGCCCCAACCCATCAGTGACCCTCATGATACATCCTCCCCAACTCAATGGGCACTTGCTTGCCCTCTTGCAGCGGTGCATTGACCTGGTGTCAGGTCTCACCTTGCAGTGATGTTTTGCACTTGCCCTCCCCCCCTGCTTTGCAATATGCCCAGGGCCTCAACACCTTGGATGCTGCAATGGTGGCTTTATCAGCCCCACCAGCAGATCTGATGCTGGTGGTGCCCTTGGCCATGGCAAGTGCAGCACCCAGGCTGGAAGCACTCCTCCTCATCTATGCATGTCAAGGCCCAGGGGTCTGACTTCATTTGTGTCTGTGTCAGCCTTCATGACTGTGCCAGGCTTGTGCTCTCATCTACCCTACAGCGCAGCCTATATGTGGGCCTGTTCAGCAGTTGTGCTGGCACCAGTGTTATTGGCTGTGTACACCCTTGCTCTGTCGCCATCACACATAGCCATCACATCACCCCACCTCAGCAATGCGACTTCTTGAGTCACTGTTGCTGCTGCTGCCAACATCTGCCATTATCACCTTTGCCATCACTGCTATCATCACCACAACACTATGGCTACCAACACCAAAAGTGCCATGCCATGATGGCCACAGCCCACAGTACACTACATGATAACCTGCCTGCACAAATGCCTGTGCTCTTGCTCAAATGGCACAGCCTTGTCATCGCAACGTGCAAGGGTACACCACACACACATGTAGCATCAATGCCATCGTTGAAGACCCTGGGCAAGTCTTGGAACTTGCCAACATTGCCAAGCTCACCAGCAGGGAGTAAGTTGGTGCATCACTACAGGCTGAGTACTGAAATGGCAGTGACTACAGGGTGGAGCATATACATCCACTGTTGACATGTTATAAATTACACCACACTTGAAGGAATCTTTATGCAGTGATATCTCAGACATGGTACCTCAGTACTACAATGACAGGGAAAGCTGACACTCCACATGGTGCTGGTGGAACTAACATGGCACTGGTGGAAGCCTTCACTCCACATGGCATTGGTGGAACCAATAGGAAAATCCTCATTTCTGGAAGTTTCCTCATTTCTGGGAGACCTGGGCCCAGATCACGTCACTGGAAGACTAGGTTGGCTGGAATGGGTGGAATCAAAGGAGATTGCAGCCTGGGATGACTGGGACCAGTTGCCCAGCAACTCCAGAAGTTCCAGTACTCCAGCTGCATGTCATCTTGCTGATGCTGTATTGGGTTGAGACAGTAAAAATGATGGAGCTTGCTTCCCCTTGGATTACCATCATTAGTACATCTTGGGTATTTCTAGCCCTAAGAAAAGATGTCATACCCCCAACTCTGCTGTTGCAGAAAATTTCGCTTGTTGATCATCATGAACTGGGGTCACATGTAGGGATCAGCACAGATGGTGTGAACCCGTGGGGTTTTGGATGGGGTTATGGTCGGGTTGGGGTCAGGGTGGAGATTTTCCACCCTGCTAATGACCCTACCCCAGACAGCGGGTCTTCCAGGTATCAGTCCCATATCACCTTTGACCACATGATGCCTTCCAAACCGCCACATGTCTGCCCAGCAGGCCCCAGCCTCTTGTCTGCTCCCACCTTCACATCATCCTCCCACTCTTGTCACTCCCATTTTCCACCCTCATCATCAACTGATCAAGTCTTTTCCTCAAGTAGTCAATGTCGCAAGCGGTACTTGCACCCCCCAGTCTCAGCTACAAACCCATAACTTCAACATCACGTGACTGTGGGAACATATCATATGACCCTACATGTTATGCACGGACTCTGCATATTTGTAAGGACTCGCCTTGAGTACTTACGGGTAAGCGTTTAGAGTCTACCTTTAGTTATAAAGGTCGCACAGTTACTTTAGTGCAAAGCTAAGTTAAGACTAACTTAGATAGTATTGCAGACTCTAGGTGCTTGACTTAGAGCACAAGGAAATTTGCTTAGAGGGATAGGAACGGATGGGAACGCTCTAAGGAGGTTTAAGGTCCTGGGATTACTGCAGAGACCAAGTCTGGAGAGTTGGGGGCTCTTCAGGAGGTCTTATATACATGAGCTACCTAGTCATCTATCTATCAAGTCAAGGAATGTGTAGCAAGCTTTGGTAATGAATGAGTAAGTAGTTACTAAGGTAAACTATCATATGCAAAGGAGATTACAGTCTGCAGTAGAGAACTGCTTCATGTGTTAGAGATATACCAAGAGGTATGACTCTGAATGAGTCAAAGTAACTTGTACAGTATGGCTGATGTAATGCATGGGAGTAGTGGTCAGAATAGGAAGGTACTGTGGCTGTAATGTAATTAGTACGCGTTAAGCGATAACTGCTATGTATCTAGATAACGGATAAGTCCGAGAATGCAGAAAAGCAGTAATGCAGACCAGGTATTGTACTATTAAGGAAGGAGAGCTGATATAAGCGAATGCGCATTGTTAAGTGGTACTTAACTGCGTAAATGCTTGATAAATTGAAGGAGCTGTAACATGACTCCCCAATCAGGTCTGAAATACTGTTACAATCCACCCAGTTTTTCGTTTTACTCCCTACCTGTTACAATCCACCCAGTTTTTCATTTTACTCCCTACCCCAAGCAACCTCAGGGCCCGTCGCATCTCCCGCACCAACCACACAGATCCCTCAGAATATATCCCAACCAGCAATACTGCTATCGATACCTCCCAGAGCACGCACACCCATGCTACCCACTACCTTCAGTCAGGCAATACCAGCAATCCCGATCACGTGGCCTACTCACATGCACCACCATTCCTCCATGGAATACTTCACGGAACCCGCACCAGTGATCACAGATCCTGCTACAGATAGCGATGGAGATAGTCCTATGAGGGACCACAGTCCTAGCCCACCACACACGCCATACCAGCCCAGACCATCTGGCTCTAACGTCTATGAGTTAGAAGCCAACGAGCAGCCTTCACCGCCATGGAAAGCATGGCTTAGTCAGCCATCCCTGCCTACCAGTATAACCCGGCCCGTCTCCCCAAGCAGCGAAGTCTCAGCACCTAAACGCCAACGTCACGATGATGGGAGTTACACCCCCATTACGTCATCAGCCACATCTCCGATATCCCTGATCAGTCCTAGCACCCAAGCCACTCCTGATTACCAAAGCCTACCAAGTCCCTGGTCTGTGGGATCCGATCAAGATCCAAATACAGAGTCACCTCCTATGCTGCTAGAGTAAGCAGATTCCCATCAAAGTGGATTACCAAAAGCAGATACATATGTGATCCGATACTCGTTCACTCACGCGCCCTTCGTATCGTCATCCCCCGGCCCCCGAATTGGAGCCGATCATCGCATCTACTGTATCTCTGTCCTGACTCATTTCCAGACTCGATATGACTTGTACTTACTGCGCACTGCGCATTTCTCTGACTCGTACTTACTTGACTCATTCCAAGTGACCCCTGTAATAGTTTCGACTCATACTTAGCTATAGTAAGCGTAGCACAGCCTTAGACTCCTCATGTATATAAACTAGCCAGTAGTTACAAGTCAAAGCTCTAAGCTTGACTTGGTTTCCAATCCAAATGTCTTGAAAGTCTTCACTCTCTCGTTCGACTTCCCTCCCCCTTCATAAAATCCTCTCAGGTCTTTGACGTTGTCAAAGACACTCTAGTCATCATTACTCGTTACCACCACTTTGTGCAAGTTGCACCTTAAAGGTCCTTGGGCCTTAACACTACCCCAAGCAACCTCAGGACCCGTCACACCTCCCGCACCAACCACACAGATCCCTCAGAATATATCCCAACCAATAATACCGCCATCGATACCTCCCAGAGCACGCACACCCACGCTACCCACTACCTTTAGCCAGGCAATACCAGCAATCCCGATCACATGGCCTACTCACACATGCCACCACTCCTCTATGGAATACTTCACAGAGCCTGCACAAGTGATCACAGATCCCACTACAGATAGCGATGGAGATAGTCCTATGAGGGACCGCAGTCCTAGCCCACCACACAC
>Ga0307510_10001216_pt1 | contig 27905 bp, 26 predicted proteins | sample 12_EM_MG_FD_207224 | JGI IMG/M metagenome (GOLD analysis project Ga0307510, IMG submission 207224) | Populus trichocarpa ectomycorrhiza microbial communities from riparian zone in the Pacific Northwest, United States - 12_EM | ecosystem: Host-associated > Plants > Roots > Unclassified | place... | reverse complement strand
CGTCGCCAAGACCTTTGGCGATCATTGAGGCAAAGACGATCTCGTTGCTGGTCGATCACGGCGTGACTGTCATCTGCACGGGCGGCGGAGGGATCCCCGTGATCGAACAGACGGACGGCAGACTTACCGGGATTGAGGCCGTCATCGACAAGGATGCCGCCAGTGCGCTCCTGGCACGACAGCTGAATGCCGACATGTTGCTGCTTCTAACTGATGTCGACGCAGTCTATCTGGATTACGGGACACCGAGGGCCCAAAGCTTGGGTCACATTGCTCCGGAGACGATCTCTGGCGCGAAGTTCCCAGCTGGCTCTATGGCGCCGAAGGTCGCTGCCGCAATCCAGTTCGCAAAAGAAATGGATAAGCCGGCTGGTATCGGCAAGCTGGAGGACGCTGGCGCCATCATCCGCGGCGAGAAAGGAACCTTGTTCGATCCACGTCTCTCGGCAAAAGGTTGTAACCGGCAGCAGGCATAAGCCGATTCATTCCGCACGCGAGATTCGATCTCCCGCATGGCACGATCAATATCGCGTTCATCGACGCTCCGATTTAAAAACCTCCCTGTTTCCGCAGGGATGTGCCGCTGGAGCGAACTCAAAACTGGATAGAGCTTGAGGGCGAGGTCAACAGACGTATCCCAGGACCATTCATCGTCATGATTATAGCCTTTCGTCGCCAATGGCGAGACGATCCCGCTGCAAACAAAAGTGCTATAGAACACGAGACACAGCCAAAGGCTGCACGGCAATTTTTGGATGCAATCTTGTTCTTGAATCCGAGAGGAATGCCTGACAACCGTTTGGTTGCCTAAGGTCAGGTAAATGCACGGACTCCGAAATAAGCAACAGTTCCGATCACGAGCGCCGTCAGCGTTGTCATGCTCAATGCCATTGCGTAAGCCCGACTTCCGAACAGGATGGCTAGCACCATCTTCGCTGTCAGATTGGCAGCGGCAGCCAGAAAGATCGCGATCATGGCAACCTGCGCAGTGAGCTCCGAGCCTACCATGCGCGCTGTCGACAGAGTGATCGCATCAAGGTCAGCGAGTCCCGAAAGTAGCGCGACTGCGAAGATCGTCGATAGCCCAATCTGGTCGATCATGAATTTCGATATAAAGCTTATAATTCCGAGAAATGCTCCGAAGCGTAGAACCGTGAGCAGTTCGAACGGATTATCCGGATTTATGTCCGTTGCGTTGTCGCCAGCTTTCGTTCTCCTCATCATCAGGAAGCTTGCCAAAAGGAAGACGAGAATAATGGGAACGAACGCGGCCGCTAGCCTTGGAACAAGTGCAGGAGCCATTGTGCCGCTGATTACCAGCGCACGTCCAATGGACATTGCTCCGGCGATAGAGGCGCCGGCGACAAGGTTGTAGGCCGCTTTTGAACTGCCGGACGACATACGCGCAAAGGACAGCGTGACAGCGGTCGACGAAATGAAACCACCCGCAGCGCCACTGAAAAGGATCCCATGTTTTGGTCCGGCGATGCGAACCGCCAGATAGCCGACATAGGAAATGGCAGCAATCATGATCGTCAGCAGCCATAGCTGGAATGGATTGATCGCATTCCATGGATCGATTGTTTTGTCGGGCAGGAGAGGCAGCGCAACGAGTGTCATGGCAAGCAGCACGAGTGCAGCTCTAAATTCCAACCAGGTCAGGTTTCGCAGAAATCCGTGCAAACTGTGACGAGCGGCCAAGAGGGCGGTCACTGCGACAGCGCCTGCCGCAGCAACCGCCATGTTGGAAACGGTCGCGACAACCCCGAGCACAAATACAGTGAGAGCCGCTATGACGCCGGTGACGCTGTAATCCTGCTCCTGTTCAGCCTCATATCTCTTGAAGACGATGAAAGCGATACCGAGTACAGCGAAAACGGCGGTTGGCAGGATCGGTCCGAGCGTGGCATGCAGGAAACCTGCTAAGCCGCCGAGAAACCCGCACAGGCCGAACGTGCGAATACCGGCCGTTCTCTTGCCAGGCACTGTTTCGCGCTCCTGCCAACCACGCTCGACGCCGACCAGAATGCCGATGGCAAGAGCAAGGCTGAGACGCTGAAACGCTTCGATGATTTCCATTTTGCAACAATAGTGATGAGCGGCCACGCAAGCAATCTGGACTACTCCGGCACTTTCGTTTCAATCGGCACGCGAAATTGGGGCCGACTGATATCCGACAATGCTCGTGATTTCCTTAGAGAAAGCAGTTGCCACGAATCGTATCGTTCTCGACATCTGCCGCGACCAGATCCTAAAAATAGTCGTCTCCCCGACACGTTGATCCCTGCCGAAATTGACCGTCAGACGCTTCATTGCCCCCTGAGAAGTGACTTGCGAAAACGCAACGTGGCCATGGCAAAGAATGCCGCGCCGATACCGAAAAGTGCCAGCATTTGCGGCCATATGATCGCAAGTCCGGCTCCCCGATAAAGGACAGCCTGCGATAGCGCGACGAAATGTGTCGATGGCGCAAGCTGCATCACATTCTGCAGCCAGCTTGGCATGCTCTCCATGGGTGTCGTGCTTCCGGACAAAAGGTTCATGATGATAAGAACCGGCATGACAATAAGTCCGAACTGCGCCATCGAGGTCGAAACAGTGGCAATCAAGATGCCAAGCGACGTCACCGAAAACAGGTAGAGGATGGCCGCCGCTACAAAAAGGCCCATGGATCCCGCGACAGGCACACCGAGTAGGCGTTCAACGACGATGATGAGCGAAAAGATCGCCGCGACGACGATGACGAGACCATTTGCCCATATTTTTGCGAGCATGATCTCGATCGGCGTGACGGGCATGACGAGCAGATGCTCGATCGTCCCGTGTTCGCGCTCGCGGATCAGCGCTGCCCCGGTCAGAATGACAGAAAGCATGGTGATATTGTTGATCACCTGCATGACGGCCGTGAACCATTCGGATTTGAGGTTGGGGTTGAACTTCGCCCGTACAACCAGATTGACCGGCTGCGTCTGATCGGCTCCGGGTACCGCTGTCAGTACCTCCTGTAGAATGATGTTCTGGATGTAGGAGGCTCCATTACCGGCCTGCGACATCGCGGTCGCGTCGATGTCTATCTGGACGGAGGGATGATGCCCGGCAATCACGTCCTGCTCGAATTTGGGTGGAATCTCGACAACGAAAACAAAACGGCCAGCGTCCATAGCAGCGTCGATCTCGTCGGCATTAATGAGCTCCGGAGACTTGAAGAAAGGTTGCAGGAGGGCATCGCGCAGCCGCGCGGAGAGCATCGAGCGGTCTTCATCCACAATTGCCACTGCGGCGTTCTCCACCTCGAACTTCGCACCGGTCGCCACGGCGTAGATGGCGAACGTAAATGTATAGACGATCAGCGCCACCAGCACGGGATCGGCCTTAAGGCTGTAGAGTTCCTTGATGCCAAGACGAAAGGTCCGGGAGAGACGGTCAACCATATTACGCTCCCCTCTTTCGCAATCCGACAATCGCCGCCGCGATGAACCCAAGTCCAAAAAGGCCGATCACCAGCATATCCATCCAGAGATCGGCAAAACCGAGGCCCTTTGCAACGACGCCAACGCTGACCGGCTGATACCACGCCGATGGGAAAGCAAGTCCCATGAGCCGCCCGCCCCCGGAAAGCGAAGAGACGGGGACGAGCAGTCCGGAAAAATTCACTGCCGGAATAATGGCGATGATGGCTGTCGCAAAAATCGCCGCGACCTGACTGCGGACAAAACTCGATATGAACAAGCCAAAACCGGTGGTGGCGAAGACATAGAGCAGCGACCCGACGGTGAGGGCCAGAAAAGAGCCTTTGATCGGCACGCCAAAGACAAAACGGGTCATCACCACAAGAAGAATGAAGCTCAGGAAGGCGATGGCGATATAAGGCAACTGCTTGCCAAGAAGGAATTCGACCTTCGTGACGGGCGTCGACTGGAAGTTGGCAATGGATCCGGTCTCTTTCTCCTTGACGACGCCAAGCGCCGTCATGATGGCGGGAATGAGCACGAGAATGAGCACGATGACGCTTGGCACTATGGCATTGGCACTCCTGAAGGCCTGATTGTAACGAAAGCGGCTTTCGATATCGATCGGATAAGCGGATGCGTTGCGACCCCTGCGGCGCGTGGCGTTGTCGGTCAGGTAGGCCGTGGCAAGCCCTGAAACATAGCCGCGCGCCGTCTCCGCCCGGAAAGGCATGGCGCCGTCGAGCCAGACCGAGACTTCCGGGCGAGTGTGCCGCAGGAGATCGTTGCCGAAGTCGGTCGGAATCTCGATCGCGAGCTTCAGCTCGCCGCTTTTGAGACGAGTCTCGAGCTCATCGATCGAGGATACCGCCGGTTGCTCATCGAAATAGCGCGAACCTTGGAAGCTCTCCAGAAGTTGCCTGCTTTGGGCCGATTGATCCTGATCGAAGACCGCAAACGGTAGGCGCTCCACGTCGAAGGAGATGCCATAACCGAAGGTCAGGAGGAGGATTACAGGACCCAGAAACGCGAAGGCCAGACGCGTGGGGTCACGGCGTATTTCCAGGGTCTCGCGCCATGCATAGGCCCACAGGCGGCGAAGATCGAAGATTCCTGGCTTTGAGACATCGGCGGGTCTCGCCACAGTTGCAATTGCCTGCGTGTCGTCCCGTCCCATTCCCGCCTCAGTGAGCACGTCAATGAAGACATCCTCCAGCGCCTCGCGACCGCGCTGCTTCTTCAGCTCTGCCGGACTGCCGATGGCAAGTACCTTGCCCTCGTGCATCAGAGAAATACGATCGCAACGTTCGGCTTCGTTCATGAAATGCGTGGACAGAAAGATCGTTACGCCATCTTTGCGTGACAATGTCAGGAGCGAACGCCAGAAACCGTCGCGCGCGACCGGATCGACCCCGGATGTCGGTTCGTCCAGGATCAGTACCTCCGGGCGGTGAATAACCGCCGCCGCCAGTTGCAGGCGCTGTCGCATGCCAAGCGGTAGGCTTTCTGGACGGCTATCGGCAACGGCTGCAAGCTCGAAGTCGGTCAGCATTTCCTGGACGCGAACCTTCGCCTGCTCGGCCGGAATGCCAAACAAGTGTGCGTGCAGCACCAGGTTCTGCCGAACCGAGAGCTCGCCATAAAGAGAAAATGCCTGAGACATGTAGCCGACGCGGCGGCGCGTTTCCAAATCCCCGGCCCTGAGTGGCTGACCGAAGAGGCGCGCCTCCCCCTCGCTTGCGGGAAGCAAACCCGTCAGCATCTTCATGGTCGTACTTTTGCCACTGCCATTCGAGCCGAGAAAGCCGAAAATCTCGCCCTTGCCGATACGAAAGCTTACGTGATCGACAGCTACGAAATCATCAAAACGTCGGGTAAGTCCTTTGGCTTCGATAGCAGGTATGCCACCTCCCGCGGGACGCGGGATAACGAGAAGTGGCACATCAGCTTTGCGCATCTCCTCCGGTAAGAGTGCAACGAAGGCGCCCTCCAGGGAGGATTGACCCGTGCTTTGTTTAACCTCCGCCGGGCTCCCTGTTGCGATCACCCGGCCGCCATACATGGCTGCAAGCCAATCGAAACGTTCGGCTTCCTCCATGTACGCCGTGGCGACGATGACGCTCATCCCCGGCCGCCGCGCCCGCATGCGTGCGATCAACTCCCAGAATTGTCGGCGGGACAACGGATCGATACCAGTCGTCGGCTCATCGAGAATAAGAATATCCGGATCATGAATAAGAGCGGCACAGATACCGAGTTTCTGTTTCATGCCGCCTGACAGCTTGCCGGCCGCGCGGTTCCGAAACTGGGCAAGTCCGGTGATTTTGAGTAGTTCGTCCATGTGTTCCCCGCGCTCTTTGCGATCCATCGCAAAGAGGCGACCGAAGAAATCGAGATTTTCGGCAACGCTCAGCGTCGGATAAAGATTGCGGCCAAGACCCTGGGGCATATAGGCAATGCGGGCGCCGACGAGGCGGCGCTGATGCGCATCGGACATATCGCCGTCGAGGATGTGGATATTCCCTTGCTGCAGCCTTGTGACACCGGCGGCGAGCGCGAGCAACGTCGACTTTCCAACGCCGTCCGGGCCAATCACGCCTGCCATGCAGCCGGCCGGAACAACGAGGTCGACCCTGTCGAGCGCCACTTTCTTCCCATAGGAATGTGTGACGCCGGCGAGGCGGACAACTGCACCCGTCATTGGGGTAACTTCACAGCAAGTTGCGGCGGCCAGGTGGCGGCTAGATCGGTGCGCACGTAACCCACGCCGCGAACCCCCGTCTTCACCCGCGTTTCGTACTGCTTCAGCAAATCGGAGGCGATACGAAGTTTGACACGGAACATCAGCTTCTCGCGTTCGTCCTGGGTCTCAACCGCTTTCGGCGTGAACTGCGCCTCCGCGGCGACGAAGGAGATGGTCGCGGGCACGACGTAGTCGGGAGCTGGATCGAGAATGATGCGTGCCTCATCACCAAAAGCGAGACGTCCAGCGGTTCGCGCCGGCAGAAAAACCGTCATGTAGACGTCCGCCAGATCGAGCAGCGTCGCAACCGGCGCTCCGGCTGCCACCACTTCGCCCGACTGCACCAGCTTGTATTCCACTCTTCCTCGCCTGGGCGCCTTTAAGACCGCATCATCGAGTTGCGAGCGAATGCGTGCCACCTCGGCGCGAGCGACGTCCAAGGCTGCTTGAGCCTCATCACGGCTTGCAAGCGCGGAACGGGAGGTGGCCTCGGCAACGACGAGTTGGCTGCGACGCAGGTCGAGTTGTTGCCGTGTGCCACTTCCCGTGGCGCTGAGATCGAAGGCGCGGTCGAGCTCCTGGTGCGCGAGTGTTAGTTCGCTTTGACGCTGCGCAATAGTTGCCTCGGCGCTCGCCACACCGGTTTCGGAACGCCGAACGTCCGCCTCCGCACCGGAAAGCTGCGCGTCGAGCTCGGACGTGTCCATGCGCGCAATGACGGCGCCAGCATCGACTATCTGTCCCTCTTCAACAAGAATATCAGCAACACGACCAGCGAATTTCGCGGAAACCAGAACCTGTTGCGCCTCGATGCGACCGTTGGACATCGCGATGCCGGCCGGCTGTTGGTTGCCGCGCAACTTGCTCCAGAGCTGCTGCATGTGATCGCTAAACGTTGTTGCATCTTGCGCCGCGACCTCGCGGCTTCCTGCATTTAGGCTCAGGGCCGCAACAATGGCGAAAAGAAAAGGGACGTGGGATTTGTACAAGAACCGGCTCCCGGAGAACGAATTGGATGGGTGCTGCCGGCGTGGCGAACCACTCAGGCGCTGCGTTCATTATTCACGGGTGGGACTCCCCATCATTGATGTAGGTCATCTGCCGAGTGCAAACGCCGCCGTCACTCGAAACATTGTTCGATCCGATCCGTGAAGAAGGATTTTCCGTCTTTTGAGGAGAGGTTCGGCTGGTCAGAAACAGCAAAAGGCCGCGGGATTTCACATCCCTCTGCCATTCTTTCGGCCTGATAGACAGGTCTCGCTTCTTCTCTACTGGTCGATCACGGCATGACCGTCATCTGCACGGGCGGCGGAGGGATCCCCGTGATCGAACAGACGGACGGCAGACTTACCGGGATTGAGGCCATCATCGACGAGGATGCCGCCAGTGCGCTCCTGGCACGACAGCTGAATGCCGAACATGTTGCTGCTTCTAACTGATGTCGACGCAGTCTATCTGGATTACGGGACACCGAAGGCTCAAAGCGTAGGTCACATTGCTCCGGAGACGATCTGTGGCGCGAAGTTCCCGGCTGGCTCTATGGCGCCGAATGTCGCTCTCCACAAGTAATCCACGGAGACCCTTCAACTCGCGGGAAATAGCTCTTCAACTGATCGTCAAAGCCCAGCAGGACTTCGCCCCAACATTCCACGCAAATAGAACCGTGATGTTGATCCAGGACAATGCGCATCATCGGGAATTCGGTGACGATAGTCTCGATCAAGGAGGCTTACCATGAACTTTATCCCTTCCCAGACTTTCTCAGATTCTGCGGACCAGGCAGAAATCTGGGTGGTGGAACTATCCGAGTATCTTCATTGTGAACGAAAGCAGGCATATGACTGCCTTCGTTCAGTCCTGCATGCACTTCGAGATTCAATGGGCCAGAAGGCAATGGCTGACTTCTCAGAGCATCTGCCGGCGTTGATCCGCGGAATTTTCTACGAGAACTGGCAGCCTGAACACGCCCAGCCGTACTCAGATAGAATGGACTTCTTTGCAAGCATAGGCAGGCGATCAGTGAGGTTGACCGACATAGGCGTCGAGAAGGCAGCACAGAATGTCTTCAAGTTGCTGGATCATCGCTTGAGCCCGGCTGTGATCAAGAAAGTCAAACTGGCGATGAATCCCTCTCTTGGGTCGCTCTGGCCGGAGCGCCCGCAGCAATCAAGTAGCGCCGCGTAGCTTGAAGGTGCGAACACCGGCAAACTGCCGCATGGGCATGTCGCGCTGCCCTTTATTCCGGCCGATTGCTGCTGTGCGCTGTTAGTTGGCATCAAGCAGCTCGAAGGCATATGCTGCCGCCGCAGCGGTATCTTCGTGACAAAGGCTTGCGTTTGTGCAGCGCGCGTCAAGGGCTTGTCTGATCCTATTCCTGATCGAGAGCATTTCCTTGCTGCTGGAATAGGCAGAGAGCTCAAGGAGGCAACTTGAGGCGACAATCTCCGAGGCGATGAGCTTGCCCTCGACCTCTCCGAGTGTCGGAATGGCAAATCGCTGCCCTCCCCGTCTGCATTCGCGATCCGTCGTCGGCATGGCTTTATTCCTTCGCGGCTAGCTTGAACGCCCGTCTTCCTCAAGAGCTCTTTTGACGCGCCGAAGAATAACGGAGCGCGCTTTCCGATCGGCGGTTCGACGCAACCGCTCCTCTAGATCGAGGACGATCGATTGATAGTCATTGTGCCAATCCGAATGCCCGACATCTTGTGGAACGAGGCGCGGAGGTGGTGTGACACGCTTAAGCGGAACCGCAGCCGTTTTCGTCAGGCTATAGCTGTCGTCGAGCGATGGTACCATGATCGTCGTATCCGGCTTCTCGACCGTCAGGCGGGATTTCAACTTATCGCAGGCGGCAGGCTCGCCGTGAACCAGGAACAGTGCCGATCGGATCGGCTCTCTGGCCTCGATCCAATGCGTCAACTCGGTGGCGTCCGCATGACCACTATAGGCATCCAGTGTTCGCACAGTCGCGCGGACGATGATTTCTTCACCCTGGATTTTTACCGCGTGTGCCCCGTCTTCCAGAATCCTCCCAAGTGTTCCGGCAGCTTGGAACCCGACGAGCAATACCGTACCCTCATCCCGCCAAAGCCAATTCTTGAGACGGTGACGAATGCGGCCGGCCTCACACATGCCGCTGGCAGCGATGATGATATGAAAACCGCGAATGAGATCGATTGCCTTTGATTGCTCGGCCGTTTCCGTGAAGCGTACATTTTTGGCATTCAGCGCCCTGATCAGCAGCTCGCCATTGGGGATGGAATGTGCATGCTGCTTGAAGATAGCGGTCGCACGCGAAGCCAATGGAGAGTCGATGATTATCGGACACCGCGATATCTCCCCCGCATCCATGAGGACATTGAGATCGGCAAGCACCTCCTGCGTGCGTTCTACCGCAAATGACGGGATCAATAGGGCGCCGTTGGGATGATAAGCCTTGAGAAGGATCTCTCGAAGTTGTCCGCGACGGGCGACGTCCGAGACTTCGTCTCGTTCCCGGTCCCCATACGTGCTTTCACAGATGACATAGTCAAAATCCTGCGGAGCCTCTGGCCGACCCTCCAGCAACTTGTTCTGCGGACCGATGTCTCCGGAAAACAGAATACGAATCGGCGCAGTTTCGGTCGCAAGCTCGATTTCGACCGAAGCCGAACCGAGAAGATGCCCGGCATCCCAAAGCCGAAACCGAAGACCATCGTCCAATCTCTGCCATTCCTTACAGGTCACCGCTCGAAACTGGGTCATCGCAGCGCGCGCATCATCCGCAGTGTAGATCGGTTCCAATGTGTCGCGCGATCGATGCCGGTTGCGGCGGTTCAACTGTTCGACTTCCGATTCTTGAATGTGCCCGGAATCCTGAAGCATAATCGCGCAGAGATCCAGCGTTGCCGCGGTACAATGGATGGGCCCCTCGAAACCGGCTTTGACCAATTTTGGGATGAGGCCAGAATGATCAATATGAGCATGGGTCAGGATGACGGCATCGATCAGGTGAGGTTCAAACGGGAAAGACCGGTAATTCAACTCCTTCTCAGTCTTCGACCCCTGAAACATGCCGCAATCAATCATGGTGCGAGCACCGGCGTGTTCGAGCACAAAACACGACCCGGTGACCGATCCGGCCGCGCCGTAGAAATGTAATATTGGGTTCGTCATCGGTTTTCCTCATATGCACAACGACTTTATGCACGCCGGGTCGCCTTTGCTTTGAGGAAGATCAAGGAAACAGGGATGCGATAGGGATTATCTTTGTGTACCTCCAAACAGGAAAGGCGATCTGATCATGTCCGTCAAAACCGTCTTGAGTATCCTCGACGTCGCCCAATTCAAGGACGACTTGAAGGGCGCCGGCGACTTCTGCCAAACGCATGGTGCCCATCTAACCGCGCTGGTGGTTTCGATGTGCGCCACACCTCCCCTCACCGCATACGATGCCCTCTCCACCATCAGGCTCGATGAGCGGCAACGTGAAATAGATATATTGGCCGAGAAAGCAGCCGATATCAAAACGCTGCTCAGCGGGAGAACGGCGTCCTATGATGTGCAGGAAGTCTACACGGAATTTGCCTGGGCGGACGATGATATAGCCGAGCGGGCTCTTTATGCCGATCTCGTCCTTATCGGCCCGCAGGCCGCCCGCAACGAGGAGCTACGGCGGAGGGTGATCGACGGGGCACTGTTCCAGTCGCCGACACCGGTGCTTGTCACCCCGAGCGACAAGATGGTCAGGCTCACGCCAAAGACAATTTTGCTGGCCTGGGACTCTGGCGAGGAGGCAGCGCGCGCCGCGCGCCAGTCGATCGACTTCTTGCAGGCCGCCGGGGCGGTGCATGTCACGCTTGTCGATCCGCTTGCCGCGCGTTCCGTCAATGGCGAAGAGCCCGGCGCGGATATCGCCACTTTCCTCGCGCGGCATGGTGTCAAAGTCAATGTCGATTGCGTTGCGAGCGGCGGCCGACTGGTCGATGAAACGTTGCGACAACATGCACTCGACATCGCGGCGGACATGATCGTCATGGGAGCCTATAGTCATCCGCGGTTACAGGAACGCCTGTTCGGCGGCGTGACGCGATCGATGCTGCAAGACTCGAACATACCGTTGTTTCTCGCCCACTGATAACAAGCGCCGGAACTGTTCTCCCGGCGCCCTTCTTCGATGATTGCCTAGCATCTCTCAAACACCGTATGATCGGAGACATCTCCGACAGATGGCCCGTACCAAACTAAAGGCGGCCCCGCCCCGATCGATTTTCGCAGGGCTGCCCCCGATCTCCCATAATCCGAGGGCCATGACGGATCCAGATCCAGACAATTTAAGTTTTCCCGCCGATCTCGACCAAGCTCGCCAAGACATGGCTTCGTCTTTGACCCAGCGCAATGACACCGCACGCCGGATTGACGAGATTTGGTTTGAGGTGCGAGCCTCGCTCAACTGTCTGTAAGGAGGAAATCATGAGTGATCTAGAAATACGTAGGGATATCCTCGACGAACTGGAATTCGATCCTAGTGTTGACGCTGCCAACATCGGCGTTTCCGTCGAGAATGGTGTCGTGACACTGTCTGGCCACGTGAAGAGCTATGCCGAGAAAATGGCAGCGGAAGCTATTGCTCAGCGCGTGAAAGGTGTCCGGGCGATTGCCGAGGAGATCGACGTGCGCTGGCCCGAGCAGAAAAAGCATGCCGACGATGGAATCGCGGCCCGAGCGCTCGATATCATTGCCTGGGACACCGCACTCCCCGACGGCGCCATTGATATCAAGGTCCAGCGCGGCTGGGTGACGCTCTCCGGCGAAGTGCGTTGGCATTTCCAGCGTATGGCGGCCGAAAATGCGGTCAAGAAGCTCGGTGGCGTTCTTGGTGTCACCAATTACCTGACGATCCGGCAACTTGTAGGCATGTCCGACATCAAGGATCGGATAGAGCAGGCGCTTCGGCGGAACGCCGAGATCGAGGCGGACGGAATAACAGTTCGCGTGTCCGACAGCAAAGTCATTCTTAAAGGCGACGTACATGCCTGGAACGAGCGGCAGGCGGTAGAGCAAGCCGCATGGTCGGTTCCCGGCGTTGCCGTTGTTGAAAACCATCTTCACGTCGGCTGATGCAAAAGGGAGGGGCGTCGTGCCCCTCCCTTTCTCTGCCGTCAGTCCCCTTGGCAACCTTACAGCTGAACCGCGGCGGATATAGATAAAGCGCCGGCGGCCTAAGCAGCCTTGATCGCTATTTTCCGGTCATTCTTCTGCGCCTTGGGTGTCTTCGGCAGAACGACCTTCAAAACGCCATTTGCGAAGGAGGCGTCGATCTTCTCGGCATCGACGCCGTCAGGAAGCTGCAGACTGCGCTGGAACGAACCATAGCGCCGTTCGGAGAGGTAGTATTCCTTCTCTTTTTCCTCTTTCCTTTCCTGCTTTTCGCCTTTGACCGTCAGAATGCCATTTGCGAGCGTCAGTTCCAATTCCTTCGCATCGATGCCTGGCAGTTCCGCTGTGAGCTCATAGGCTTTGTCTGACTCGACAAAATCGACGGCCGGCACGCCGCGCGTGAAGGCGTTCGGGAAACGTGCGAGTGTACGATCGAAAAAGCCCGGGGTGAAATCGTTGAAGACGCGGTCAATTTCCGACCGAAGGCCTTCAAATGGCGCCCAACGCTCCATAGCGGGTGCCGTCTTCATTTCCGTGCCCACAGAGAGCTTCCTTGCCAAATCGGCCATATCTTTTCTCCTCTTCGTTGCGAGGACCATGGAGACGACTTCGTCCCCAGCCCTTTTCCAAATCGTCTTCCTGAGACGCGGCGCTATTAAAGACGGTGTTGCTCGGCTACTCATTGACCCGCATCAAAATGGCGCGATATCCTTGAGCGCGAGACGGTCTAAATCCTCAAATCTGGCGATCATACGATCGGCCACCTCCTCCACGAGCCCAGGCGAGCTTGATCTTCATCAAAGCGAAGACGAAGTCCAAGTGCAATTATCGTGATCGTCTGTTAGAGGAGGCCGGCGTGAAACCTCAATTCCATCTGCCATTGATCACTTATCCCAGTGCAAGTTCGTTTTCCGTCGTGCAAAACGCAGTCGACTTCGCGCACCATAACAAGGCGGATCTCACCGCAAGCATCTTGCAGATCAAGATGCCGCTTATCAGGCACTCGTCCCCGTGGATTGCCGACGCAGATAAATTGAGTTCAGAGGCGAAGCGCTTTAGTCGCGACAGCGGTATGGCATTGAGTGAAACCCTGCACGATTATGCACGGAAAACAGAGATAAGGGCCGTCATCCAATCATTCGAAGCGTCGGAATCATTTGTCGCCGGCACACTGGCAGAACGATCGCGCGCCTACGACCTTTCGATCATGGAAGCGTCGGAAACGATGAGACCACTGATTGAGAGCGTTTTGTTCGAAAGCGGCAGACCTCTCATCCTGTTTCCCGCGGACAATTTCTGCGGCCGCATCGATACGGTTGCGGTTGCCTGGGACGGAAGCGCCACTCTGTCGCGAGCCTTGACGGGGGCAAGACTATTCCTGGAGTGTGCAGCGAAGGTCATATTGATCTCAATAACGGACGATAAACCGATTAATGAAAAGGCCCGGGATCAACACGCAGACGTGCTTCGCAATGCCGGCCTGGAAGTCGAGGTTGCCACGGCCCAGGCCTATGGCGCGCGGGCAGCTGGCGTTATTCAATCAGTGGCCGCAGCAAATCGGGCGGATCTCCTTGTTGCCGGGGCATACGGGCATTCCAAGCTGCGCGAATTTATCCTCGGAGGCGTTACGCGATCACTGCTGGTCGATCTTGAGATGCCAGTTCTTCTCGTCCACTAGCCTCGGGCATGCATAGATATCAGTGTCTTAACACAATGCTTGAGGCGTTGGACGTTTGTTGTTCTATCTCGGGCAGACGCGCCCCTGGTTCAACGAAGGTTTGGGACGATCTCTGGTTCTTCATTCTCGGCGTCACCCGCACATTGATATTGATGCAGTTGCTTAGATTTACGGAATTTCAAACTGTGCTCGAACGAGACGAGGGCACGTTGACACTCAGTGTGATACGATTTCGTATGTCGCTCGACATATCCCGCGTTTTCCTCCGCATGACGTTCGCAGGACCGGCAGGGTTCAACCGCGATGAACGGAGAGTTTGATCGGTATCAATGGAGCATCGGGATAGGTCGGCTAGTGTCAATTGCACCTTGGGGATCAATTGACATGAACGCTCCGCTTAATAGTCGGGATTCCGCAAACCGAGATACAACGATGCCGATCGCGCCTTATTGGTCGAAGGCCGAAGATGTTCTGCTGCACGATCTCGGCTCACAGACAGAAGGTCTTTCGCCTGAAGAGGCTACGTCCCGGTTGCGGACCAACGGTCCGAACACCGTCGTCGCTATGATGCACACGAATGCCCTTTACATTCTGCTACGGCAATTTCTGAATCCCCTCGTTCTCATTCTTATCTTTGCCGCAACGGTATCATCGCTGGTCGGGGAGATGCATGATGCCATCATCATAAGCCTCATCGTCCTTGCGAGCTGCCTACTCGGCTTTTCTCAGGAATATGGAGCGACAAAGGCCTTGGAGGCCCTGAAGAAAAGCATTTCGTTGTCCGCGACAGTTGTAAGGGGCGGGAAAGAATCCCTGGTACCGGCAAGCACTATCGTCCCGGGTGACATCATCAAGCTTGCAGCTGGCAGTCTTGTGCCGGCCGATGGCGTGATCCTTTCGTCACGCGACTTGAATGTCAGCGAGGCCACCCTGACCGGCGAGACCTTCCCGGTCGGCAAGCTGGCCGGTGTCCGTCCGCCCGACGCTCCTATCGCCGCCAGAACCAATTGCGTTTTCACCGGCACATCGGTTCGCAGCGGCACGGCAACTGTCATCGCTGTTGATACGGGTGCACGCACCGAATACGCGACCATCGCCGGCGCAATCGCGAAACAGATACCCGAGACGGATTTTTCACGAGGGATACGTCGCTTCGGCTATTTGATGACGCGCATCATGTTGGTGATCGTCATTACCGTCTTTGTTGCCAACCTGCTCCTACACCGGCCGTTGATCGACTCTCTCCTATTTTCTCTGGCATTGGCGGTCGGCCTCACTCCGGAGCTTCTGCCGGCGATTATCAGCATGACGCTCGCCCGCGGCGCGCGCGCCATGGCAGCCGGCGGCGTCATCGTTCGCCGGCTGGACGCCATTGAAAATCTTGGGAGCATGAACCTTCTATGCACCGACAAGACAGGCACGCTGACGGAAGGCATCATAAAGCTCGACGATTGCGTCGATCCAGGTGGCATGCATTCGCAGCAGGTCCACTTACTCGCTTTTTTGAACGCATCGTTGCAGGCGGGCCTCAAAAACCCGCTCGACGATGCCATACTGGCATCCGGCAAAATTAGCCCAGATCTGAAAGCCTTCGTGAAGAGAGATGAGATTCCATACGATTTCATGCGCAAACGATTATCGGTCATCGTCAATAGCGCCGGGCAGGATACGATGATGGTCTGCAAGGGCGCCGTCGCCAATATCCTTTCCGTCTGTACCTCCGTTAGGACAGGCAATGCTGTCGAGCCCCTCAATGACCGGTCGCGTCTGGAAATCGACGCGCTTTATCGCAAATGGGGCGAGGATGGCATTCGGGTGATCGCAATCGCCACTAGGCGCTTCGCTCAAGACAAGGGGGCCTATAACGTTGGCGACGAGTGCGAGCTCTGCCTCGAGGGCTTTCTCCTGTTTCTCGATCCGCCGAAGGCAGGCATCAAGGATGCGCTGGCAGGATTGAAACATCGCGGCATCGGAATCAAGATCATATCCGGCGACAACCGCTACATCGTCAAGCACCTGGTCGATACGATCGGGCTGAGAACAAAGAATGTTTTGACCGGCGGTGAGTTGGCGTCGATGAGCAGCGACGCATTGTTCGCCCGTGCACCAAAGACAGATCTATTTGTCGAGATTGATCCCAATCAGAAAGAGCTCATTATCAAAGCGCTGCGACGTTCCAGCCATGTGGTCGGATATATGGGCGACGGCATCAACGACGCTCCAGCCCTTCATGAGGCCGACGTCGGCATTTCTGTCGACGGCGCAGTCGATGTCGCCCGGGAGGCTGCGGATCTCGTGCTGCTGCGACAGGATCTCAACGTGCTGATCCGCGGCGTGGACGACGGCCGGCGAACCTTCGCCAACACCATGAAATACATATCGATCGCGACAAGCGCTAACTTCGGCAACATGATCAGCATGGCGATCGCCTCTCTGTTCCTCCCATTCCTGCCGCTGCTCGCCAAACAGATCCTGCTCAACAACCTGCTTGCCGACATTCCATCCATGGCAATCGCAACGGATAGGGTCGATCGACAGCAAGTGCAGCGTCCCAGGCGATGGGACATCCGCGGCATCCAACGGTTTATGATCTTCTTTGGCCCGGTCAGCTCGTTGTTCGATTTCGTGACCTTCGGATTTCTGTTGTTTGTCGTCAACGTGACAACCAGTCAGTTCCGCACGGCCTGGTTTGTCGAATCACTCATTACACAGCTCGTGACCATGCTGATCGTTCGCACGACCATGGTGGCATGGAAAGATAGGCCGGGTCCCCTCCTTCTGTGGTCGACGGCATTCATCACCCTCATCGCCCTCGTGCTGCCCTATTTTCCGCTGGTTGCGGGCATATTCGATTTCACGCCACTCCCCATCCCGTTGATGGGAGGGCTGATCGCGATCTCAGCAATCTACGCGGCCACGCTCGAGTTGGTGAAACGCATCTATTTCCGCCAGCGATGACGATGCAGGCAAGGTGGTGAAACCCAAATTCATATGGGGTTAGCTTGCCTCGGGGACCAAGACCGCTGCGCCGACAAGACGTCCCGCGCGAAGATCGGCCAACGCCTCATTGGCCTTTTTGAGAGGATAGGCCGTGGTGTGGGTTCGCACGCCGGCCAGGCGGGCGATCGGGAAAAACTCGGCCGCATCCTCACGTGTCAAATTGGCAACCGAAACAAGCTCACGCTCGCCCCATAAAATAACATAGGGCATGGACGGTATATCGCTCATGTGAATCCCGCCACACACGACCACACCGCCTTTGCGAACCGCCTTGAGTGCTGCCGGCACCAGATCCCCTACGGGTGCAAATATGATAGCGGTGTCGAGCGGAGCGGGCGGGTTGTCTTCTGACGAGCCGGCCCATATCGCGCCGCACTCCAACGCAAATTGCTGTGCGGTACGGTCACCGCCGCGTGTAAAAGCATAAACGTAACGGCCCTGCCAAACGCAGATCTGGGTCAGGATGTGCGCGGCGGCACCGAAGCCGAAAAGACCAATTCTCTTGCCCTCGCCCGCCTTCTTGAGCGAACGCCAGCCAATCAATCCGGCACACAACAGCGGTGCGAGCGATACGGGATCTGCTTCTGCATCGAGATCGAACGCATAGTCCGCGTCGGCCACAACATGCGTGGCAAAGCCACCGTCTCTGGTATAGCCGGTAAACTGGGGTTCGTCACAGAGGTTCTCGGCCTTCATACAGCAATATGGGCATGTTCCACATGTGTGGCCAAGCCAGGGGACACCGACACGGCATCCAAGCCTCGTGGTCTCGACACCGTCTCCAACGGCATCGACAATGCCGACAATCTCGTGACCGGGAATAAGCGGTAGGTTTGGATTCTTAAGATCACCGTCCACGACATGGAGATCGGTACGGCAGACCGCACAGGCTTCCACCTTTATCCTCAGCTCGCCGGGGCCAGGTCTAGGGTCGTCTCGTTCGGCAAACACCAAGGGTTTCCCGAGTTGTTGAAGAACCATAGCTTTCATGGCTGAAGCCGATCAAAATTGCGGTTCATTTCAAAGCTCTCTATAGGCAGAAAAGACTAGAAGGCCGTCTATATCGTCAGCGTTTCAAGCCTTTTCCATCCGTGATTATCTCCGGCGAACGGTTTGTTTTGAAGCCCTCTCCTTCCACACAAATGATATTTCGTCCTTGACGCAGATCAAGGTTCGGCCAGCCCGCATGCCTGCAACAGTCCGGTCAAGTTGACGCAAATCAACGCGTCCATCGCGCAAGCATGGGAGACTTCCTGTACTTTCGCAATGTTTACGCGGCCATCGGGAGAGCGTGCGTGCAAAAACTATTGTTGATCATATTGATCATCATGATCGCAACCGTCCTCGGTATTTTGTGGGTCAAGCCGATCGCCGATAACCAGCGGCAAAATACGATTCAGAAGTCGATGACACCATAATAGCACTGGAGGCTATTCGTGATGCCAAACGAGCCACATCGCGCGCTCCTTCGGAGGAAACATCTTGCCCAAAACACTATACGGCTTCGTCTTTAGGGCTTCGGGATGGCATCAGCTCGGCGCGGCAATCTTATCCATCCTGCTCTTCGTGGCCGGCACCATTCCGCTGGAGATACAGCGGCGAATCGTCAATGCGGCAACCGAGAACGGCTCCTATCGCAGCATCGCCCTTCTGGTTCTCGCATATATGGTTCTGGCACTGACGGAAGGTGCGGTAAAACTTGTGCTCAATATCTATAGCAGCTGGATTGGAGAAGCTGCCGTCCGGTGGCTACGGCTACAGGTATTCGAGACATCATGCGTGCAGCCGAAGGATGATAATGCATCAACGACCGAGGGTGTACAGCTTTCCATCATTCTGGCCGAAGCCGAACCCGTGGGCGGCTTCGTCGGAACAAGTATTTCAGAGCCGTTGCTGCAGCTCGGCATATTGACCGCTGTTTGCGGTTACCTAGTTTATCTGCAGCCGCTCATGACGATCATCGTCGTCACGATCTTTCTTCCTCAAAGTGGCTTCGTTCCTATCATGCAGGCCGCGATCAACCGACGCGTTGGGCAGAAGATCACTATCATGCGCAATGTCAGTAAGGACATTGTGGCGCTGGGGCGCGCAGTTGATTCAGACGGCTCGCAGGGATCCCGCATCCGTGATGTTTTCCGGATCAATATGAGCATCTACAAGATCAAGTTCACGATGAATTTCATGATGAACCTGATGACGCAGATGGGCTACGGCGGCATCTTTGCATTGGGTGGCTACTACGTCGTCACAGGGAAAATTGAAATCGGGACGGTCGTCGCCTTCGTGTCCGGCCTATCAAAAATAAACGATCCTTGGGGCGACCTCGTCAACTGGTATCGTGATCTCAGAGTGACGCAGGTAAAATATGACCTCATATATAATGCCGCTCAGGTCGGTGCGATCACTGCCGATAACGGAGACGACACTACCGCAACATTGGCGGCGCCATGTTCCTGAAACACCGAGGCTCGCGCTCCCAATTCAAACATTACGTCTGCACCCGAGCGTCGGCAATGCTACTTTTAGCCTCCCTGTCAGGAAGCTGCTGTTATATAGCCGGGTCCATGATGCCGAAAGGAACGTTTTTGCTCTCGGCTTTCAGTGCATCGGGCTCCGTCCCCGCCAAAATCTCTCCGCAGATGACGTCGACGCGCTCGGAGGCGTCAATCTTGCGCCAAGCCAGTTTATCGAGACCTCGAGCGAGCTGTGTCTCGAGAACTTCAATGTTCGCATCCGAAGCCCCCCCTTGCCGCCCGCTTACGCGCTTCCAAAGCAATGCAGGATCCGTTTCTAGCCAAAACCCGTCAAACCGGATGTCTCGGTGACGTGCGGGCATTTCAATAGCGTTTCTGTGGTCGAGATCGTTGAAGACGGCATCAGCGACCACGCAGCCATCTTCTGCAAGAATGATATCGGTACGCAGGTTCATCTCCGCGTAAACCCTTCTGGACACGCCAGGCAGATAGGCGGCCTTGGGAAGGTGCGTTTCGGCGGGCACGCCATGCATATATTTACGAATGCGATCACTTTCGATAATCCGCGCTCCGGGAGGCGCCCCCACGTTCGGAGCAAGCGCCTCCGCAACGGTTGTTTTGCCGGAGCCACTCAGGCCGCCAATGGTGATGAGCCGTGGCGCCTTTGTTTGCAGCAATTCCTTTGCCAGCTTGAAATAGCGTCGCGCATCCACTTGCAGTTTGTCCCTATTGATCACTGCCGTTTCCGCCTGGGTCGCGGTGACATGCGCCCTGACGGCAGCGCGCACGGCCATGAAGAACGGCAATAGCGCAAATCCGCCCTCGTTCTCTGATTCGTCGAAATAGCGGTTCGCAACCAGATTGGCGTGATGCAGATGGCCTTTATGCCAAAGATCCATCAGAAGAAAGGCAAGATCGTAGAGCACATCGACCGTGGCGATGGCATCGTTGAACTCAATACAGTCGAATAGGCGTGGTTGGCCGTCGAGAAGGCAAATGTTGCGCAAATGCAGATCGCCGTGGCATCGCTTTATCTTCCCCGCAGCACCACGCTCGCGCAATCGATCGGCGTGCCGTTGAAGCCGATCTCGAAAGAGCAGGCTGAGCTCCGCCACCTCACTGGCGTTGAACAGAGTACTGGTGGCAAAGCCCGCTTCATTGACGGCCAGGACCGCGTCCATCTGGCTGGCGCCGTCCATACCTGATACGGCGATGGCATCTTGATGAAAGCGCACAATCATCCTTGCGGTCGACGTCATGAGATCATCTGTAAGCCTATTGGCTTCTGCAAGTCTGTCGAACAGGAGATCCTGGTCGAAACGGACCATTTCCACCACAGCTTCGGTGCATTCGCCGCTTTCCGCGAAACAAATGGCCCCGTTTATGTCTCTGACGAGCTTTTTGACACCAAGATAGAGCCCGGGCGCGGTTCGGCTATTCAGCTCCATTTCCTTCTCGCACGCAGTCAGCCGCAAGGACGCCGTGGAGAAATCGACATAAGGAAAACTTACAGCTTTTTTCATCTTATAGGCACGGGCGCCCGCCAGGAAAATTCGGGAAATATGTGTCTCGATCATTTCCACAGGCGAGGCAAGCCCATAGGATTTCGGATCGCTTAGGAAGGCGACAGCCGCCTGCTGGTCTTCGACAATCATCGCTGCTTCTCCGCCTTCTGCCCGTTCAATCTCAAATCGGGCCGTCGCTTTCCCCTTACGCTCCCCCAAGCTGGCGAGAGCAACGACCCGAACGCCTCATTGACTAGGCACAATGCCGACGAGGCGCCTCTAACAAAGCAGACCCGGCGTCAGATGCATTGATGAAAATCAAGGTTCCTGTGTCCGGCATATTTAGAATGGATCATCTGGCCACATTTTCGGAGACACCACAGATGTATCATCCCTCCCGCGGGCAATTGATCCGGGCCTTGTTGCCGTTCGTTCGCCAGGCGGGAGACGCTGCTATGGCACAATGGAGGGGTGTAAGTCAGACGATGATAAAGCCAGACGGGTCACCCGTTACCGCAGCCGACCTCGAGTGCAACTCGATATTGTGCGGAGCCTGTGCACGGCTCGCCGCACATATTCCGGTTCTAAGCGAGGAAAATTGTGCCCTCCCGCCGTCGGTCGAAGACCAGGTGTTCGTTATCGATCCAATTGACGGCACAAAGGAATTCATCGCCGGTAGAAAAGACTTCACGATCAACATCGCTTTGATCGAGAAAGGTATCCCGACCGGCGCGGTCATATATGCTCCCGCTCATCATCGCCTCTTCTATTGCGAAGGCCAGGGACTGGCCTTCGAAGAAGATCGCAAGGGCCATTGTCGGCTACTTCCATCTCTCGTCAAATCCGGGGAAGCGCTACGCGTTGTCGTCAGCCGCTCTCATCTCGACGAGAGGACGCGCCAGCTGCTGAGCAAGCTTGCGCCATCGTCGGTTCAACAGGTTGGATCGTCATTGAAGTTCGCCCTCATTGCCACGGGTGAAGCGGATTTCTATCCACGTTTGTCGCCGACGATGATATGGGATTGCGCAGCCGGTCAGGCTTTGATCAGTGCCGTGGGAGGTATAGTCCTGCGACCGAACGGCGAACATCTTCGATGCGATTCTGGAAGAGGGACGATGGTCGATGGATTCATGGCCAGCGCCAGTGAAGAATTCGCTCTTGTAGCGGCCAACATTCTTAGATCGATGCCGATGAGCCCGGTATCGGCTAGTCGCGCCTCATCGGCGTCGGGTTAGTTTTCGCAACCTGCGACCGATGCAGCGAGAGACGTGACAATTTTCATATTGTCACGTCTCTTCATAAGCTATCGCAAGTGCGCTCATCTAAGATTCTTGGCTGGCTGCTTCTCGGGAATAAAGCGCCGGCAGATGCGGAACTGGACATTCGGATAGATTGTTCACACAGCCGCTGGGCATTTGAAGGATGCGCTGCCGACATTTTGTATGCGTCCTAGTTCGGGCCCTCGCACGGGGGCGGTGGCGTTTTATCCAGCAGACAGGTCCTCCGATCGCTGTGGATCGGCTCCGGCGATTCGAAACCATTCCCAAGTAAGCGGGTTAGGGTTATAAAGGTTGTCGTGAGGAGACGGCCAAATGTGGCGCCGTGGATGAGAAATGGGCAACGTTCTTCCATTCAAACCTGCCTGCGAACGCTGCACGCGTCAGCGGCAGCATCCGCGCCGTGAAAAGGAGCCCTCGTTACATTTGTCATTCACGGCAGTGTCGTCTGACGATCAGCTTAGCTATTCCACCTCTGAGACGCTTCCGACACAACCTTTATCCGCGATCCCGCAACCAAGATCCCCGCTGGTTGGCGTAGGAATTATCGTCGGTGCGATCCTGGTATATGCTCTTGTAACCTTCCATTTGGTCGGCCAGCCGCACTATTCGGCTCGCGCCAATCTCTTGCCAGCCTTGCTCGTGCAAAATTAGCGTTTGGTCGCTCCGGTCAGTCTGCATCCATGGCTAGCGCCTCCCAAAAGCAGCTGCATCCCGATGGTCATGCCCCGTCGACAGGGCTGTATGGCGACCGCCGCGTACTTGTGCGTGCCATCGCGTTTCGCTTGAAATCTACCGACAGAACCGTTCGTAGAGCACCTTCATGATCTCGATGACGGCCGGATCCTTGATGAAATAGTAAAGCGCGCGGTGATTCCGCCGAAAATCCACGATACCCTCCTTTTTCAACTTCGCCAGATGCTGCGACATCGAGGTCTGCGGAATATTGGTCGCCTCGATCAGCGAGGTGACGTTTCGCTCGCCTTCCAGCAACTGGCACAGCACCAGCAACCGATGTTCGTTGGCCAAACCGCTGAGGAAGGCGGTGGCCTTGCCGGCTTTCTTTTCCATGGCCTGCGCTAGGTTCATCATTTCTCCCTTAACAATTCATATTTTTATGATATCACACAAATACGAATTAATAATCAAAATTGAGGACATCGCAATGTCGAAGGACTACCGGCAATTAACACAGGACATATCGGCTTACACGGCGGAAATCCGCAAAATCTGTCCAGACGCCATGCAGGGCTTCCACGCGCTCTCGAAAGCCGCAACCATGGGCGGCGCCGTCGATCAGAAGACGAAGGAATTGATCGCGCTTGCGATAGGTGTCACCCAGCGCTGTGACGGTTGCATCGCCTTTCATGCCAAAGCATTGCAACAGCTCGGCGCTAGCCGCGTGGAGATCGCCGAGGTGATGGCGATGTGTGTCTACATGGGTGGCGGACCGGCATTGATGTATGCCTCGGATGCCCTGAGAGCTTATGACCAGTTCACATCTGCCGTGCCTGCATAAATTCCTCGCCGATTTGATCCGCATCAAGGTCGATCGACGCCATGAGCCTAGGCTCAGATAAAATCGGAGGGAGACATGGCCAACATCATTGTCTTGGGAGCTGGATTGGGAGGAACCATCGCAGCCTATCAGCTTCGCGATCAACTCGGGACGGAACATGAAGTTTCCGTCGTCGGCAAAGGCGAAACGTTCAGCTTCGTACCATCAAATCCATGGGTTGCCGTCGGCTGGCGCGATCGATCTTCTGTTGAAGTCGATCTTGTTTCCGTTTTCAGAAGCCACAACATCAACTTCCATCCGCAAGGGGCGAGCCGCCTGCACCCGACCGAGCGGCGGATCGAGCTGGCCGACGGCTCGTCGGTTTCCTACGATTATCTCGTCATTGCAACAGGCCCGGACTTGGCATTCGACGAGATCGAGGGATTTGGTCCTACAGCCAATACGCATTCGATCTGCCAGATCGGTCACGCTCTTGAAACAAAAAAGGCGGTTCAGGCGCTGATCGACAATCCAGGTCCGGTTGTCATTGGTGCCGTCCAAGGCGCCTCCTGTTTCGGACCCGCCTATGAATTTGCTTTCATCCTCGACAAGGTTCTGCGCGATGCAAAGGTCCGAGACCGCGTGCTGATGACCTTCGTCACGTCGGAACCCTATATCGGGCATCTCGGACTTGATGGCGTTGGTGATACGAAGGGTCTTCTCGAAGGCCAACTGCGTCAGCACCATATCAAGTGGATATGCAATGCGCGCGTCGAAAAGATCGGGGATGACAAGATCTCGGTTTCCGAGCTGGCTGAAGACGGCACGGTTGTGCGCGCTCACGACCTTCAGAGCAGCTTTACCATGCTTCTTCCCGCCTTCCGGGGAGTGGAGGCTATCCGCGGAACGGCCGGCCTGACCAATCCACGCGGCTTCGTCATCATCGACAAACACCAGCGCAGCCCGGCATTTCCCGAGATCTTTGCGGTCGGCGTTTGTGTCGCCATACCGCCCATCGGCCCCACTGCCGTTCCGGTCGGCGTTCCCAAGACGGGCTTCATGATCGAATCGATGGTTGCCGCAACCGTGCGTAACATTGCCCGCCTGCTGAAAAACGAGACGCCGGATGCCCAGGCAACGTGGAATGCGGTGTGCCTTGCCGACTTCGGCGATACGGGGGTGGCATTCGTCGCCAAGCCGCAAATACCGCCGCGTAATGTCAATTGGTCTTCAAGCGGCGCATGGGTTCATGCGGCCAAGGTCGGGTTCGAAAAATACTATCTGCACAAGATGCGCACGGGCACTGCCGAGCCAATTTACGAGCGGCTGGCACTTCACGCGCTTGGAATTGAAAAACTGAAGGAAATCAACATCGAAGAGACTAAGGCGACCGCGCCGAAATAGCGATCGTGTCTCGTAATCGGAGTAACAGAAATGACCTTGGATCGATCCATTTTCGCCTTTGCTGGTGCAATGGTCCTGTTGTCGGTGGCTTTGACGGTTTGGGTATCGCCATATTTTGTGTGGCTGACGGCTTTTGTCGGCGCCAACATGCTGCAGTCGGCCTTCACCGGCTTCTGTCCAGCGGCGATCGCCTTTCGCAAACTCGGCATCAAGCCAGGCACAGCCTTCTAGGAATATAAAAATGCGCCTGATCTATCTGCTGGCGGGGCTCGTCTGTTCCGGTCCAGCCGCTGCCGCGACACTGACATTGCAGCCAACAGCCATCACCGAATGGAAAGCTGTCTATGGAACAATAGAGGCACGTGACACCATCGCTGCCCGCGCGCGCATTGGCGGCACGATCGTCGAGCTGAACGTGTCGGAAGGAGACACCGTCAGGTCAGGCCAGAAGATCGCCGTCATTCATGACGAAAAACTCGCGTTCCAGATCGCCGCCATGGATGCGCAGATCAATGCATTGCAGTCGCAATTGTCGACGGCGCAAGCAGACCTTTCACGTGCGGAAACTTTGGTTCTAAGGGGTGTGACCTCGGCTCAGCAGCTCGACGCTATTCGCACACAGGTCGCCGTCACCCAGAACCAGATCATCTCGACGAAAGCCCAACGTTCGGTGATCGTGCAACAGCAGTCCGAGGGCGAGGTCGATGCCCCGAGCGAAGGAAGGATATTGACCGTCCCGGTCACCAAGGGGGCTGTCATTATGGCGGGTGAGACGGTGTCGATGGTCGGTGGCGGCGGCCTCTTCCTGCGGCTGGCCATCCCTGAGCGCCATGCTGCGTTTCTGACGGAAAACGCTACGATAAGGATCAGCGCCAACGGCAAACAGTTGTCGGGACGACTGGCGAAGATTTATCCGCAGATTAACAATGGACGCGTGATTGCTGACGTCGAAACCGATCAGCTCGATACGCCTTTTGTTAACGCTCGCGTTCTCGTCGAGGTTCCAGTCGGCGAAAGAATGGCGCTGCTGGTACCGGAGACCGCGGTTTCCAGGCATTCTGGACTGGACTTCGTCAAAGTCGACGACGGCGCTGCCGAGGTCGAACGAACGGTCATACCTGGCGGGCATATTGAACGTCCAGATGGCCGCTTCATAGAGATACTCACCGGACTTGCTCAGGGCGACAAGGTCGTTGTCCCATGATGCCTGACGAATCCTCTCTGGGTATTGCGGGCGCCTGGCCCGCTCATTCATCGCTTCTGCGCTGACCCCACTTCTACTCCTGGCGGCACTGGCCTTCGGCGCGATTGCGCTCTTGACGTTACCGCGCGAAGAGGAACCACAGATCTCGGTTCCGATGGTCGACATTCATGTTCGCGCCGACGGACTGAAGGCAGAGGACGCCGCCAAACTCGTCACCGAACCGCTCGAGACTATTGTCAAAGGAATTAATGGCGTCGAACACGTCTATTCCCAGACGAATGACGACCAGGTTCTCGTCACGGCGCGGTTTGTCGTCGGAACGCCCGCCGACACAGCCCTTCTGCGGGTCCATGAGAAGGTCCAGTCGAATATGGACAAGATTCCGATCGGCGTCCCCGCGCCATTGATCGTGGGTCGGAGCATCGACGATGTCGCCATTCTCTCTCTGACACTGACGCCGACGACGGAAGAGGCCGGCCGCGTTACGGGCAACGACCTCACGCGTGTAGCGCGTGAGGTCAGAACCGAGCTGTCGAAGGTAGACGATGTCGGTCTGAGCTATCTCGTTGGTGAATCCGACGAGATCATCCGGGTCGCGCCCGACCCGGCCAAGCTCGCGCTTTATGGCATAACACTTCAGCAACTGGCCGCAAAGGTCGGGGGTGCGAACCGCGCGTTTCCCGCTGGGCAAATTCGCGACCAGGGCGAACAGGTCGGCCTTGTTGCCAGAGAAACGCTGGGCACGATCGCCGAAATCGGCAACCTGCTGCTGACCTCACGCGACGGCCGTCCCGTCTACGTGCGCGATGTCGCCAATATTGCTTTCGCCTCAGATAGCGCTGAAACGATTTCGGCAGGCCTCGTGCACGCCGACAAGCAGATTGTTCGCGTGCCCGCCGTCACGATCGCGATCGCAAAACGATCGGGATCAAATGCCGTCACTGTCGCACAATCCGTATTGGCACGCGTCGAGGCCCTCAAGGGCACGCTCATCCCCAGCAACATGACCCTGCAGATAACACGCAACTACGGAGAGACAGCAAACGATAAGGCCAATGAATTGCTCCTGCATCTTGGCTTGGCAACCGTATCGATCATCGTGCTCGTCGGCCTTGCCATTGGATGGCGGGAGGCCTTGGTGGTTGCGGTCGTTATTCCGGTTACCATCCTGCTCACGCTTTTTGCATCGAAACTCATGGGATATACGCTCAATCGCGTGTCGCTGTTCGCGCTGATATTTTCGATCGGCATTCTTGTCGACGACGCTATCGTAATTATCGAGAACACAGCGCGCCACTGGGGAATGGGAGACGGCCGCAGCCGAAAGCAGGCCGCGATAGAAGCGGTTGCGGAAGTGGGAAATCCAACGATTATCGCCACATTGACGGTGGTCACGGCACTACTTCCGATGCTGTTCGTCTCGGGCATGATGGGTCCTTACATGAGTCCCATTCCAGCCAATGCATCGGCGGCGATGATCTTTTCGTTCTTCATCGCCGTTATCGTGACACCGTGGCTGATGCTGAAGATCGCCG
>Ga0307510_10001215_pt1 | contig 27940 bp, 34 predicted proteins | sample 12_EM_MG_FD_207224 | JGI IMG/M metagenome (GOLD analysis project Ga0307510, IMG submission 207224) | Populus trichocarpa ectomycorrhiza microbial communities from riparian zone in the Pacific Northwest, United States - 12_EM | ecosystem: Host-associated > Plants > Roots > Unclassified | place... | reverse complement strand
CACCAGCAGTTACGAAGATCCCGGTGCCGACACCGAACTGGAGTGGATCCTCACCCGGTGGTGCTCCAAAACCTGATGACGCAACGATCGCTGTCCCCAGCCTGTTCAAGGGGATGAAGCCTGGCACATTCGGCCTCATGCCAAAACCTGAACCAAGTACGGAAGCGCCGTCTGCACCAGATTCCACGTTCATGTCTGGTTCACTCTTTGAGATGAAGCCTCCGGCGGTCCTGGGGCCCACGACTAAGCCTCCCGTTGCGCCTGGAATCGGATCAGCCTTCGGTACCTTGCCTGGGGCCATACCTGGTGCTACGGCGCCTGATACGGGCTTGGGTAGTATATCGGTCACACCCTCACGCACGCAAGGAGACCCCTCCCTTATCACGCCACCTAAGGAGATATCCTCGAAAGAGCCGATGCATCAGATGCAGGTTGAATTCACGAGTCTGTATACCGAAGTTGGAACAGAGATGGCAAAGGTATGTTGATGTTGACTCCCTTCTTTGATATGCAGCCCTTGCACCTTCATCGCTCATGTTGCTTTGCCTCCCTTAGTTGTTGGTGTATGGTCGTCGTGTTCGCGATAAGCGGGCGCAGGAAACGCGACCTGCTTCTTCTGCGTCACCTGCCGACATCAAGGAGGGTCTTGCGAAGACGATCGGTGAATTTGCACGAGATGTCGAATTGCTCGAGGTCGCGCGGAACGAGGATCGTGCCTCGATTAGGGAGCTTGAAATCGGCGTCCTCAAAGGTCCGTTAACCAGTTCGAGAGAAGTAGACTGACAGCGGATGCTCACGTCATATTTTTCAGCTAAAACGAGGAAAGAGGAGATCGTGCGTTTCGATAAGGCGCGTTCAGATGTGGAGTTTGGGAGGATGCTGAGGACGCGGATCCTTAGCCCCGAGCAAACTGAACTGCAAACTCAGCTGCGCAGAGACACTCGGGTAGGTCGGACACCCGGCGCCTATACATTCGCTTAGGTTTATTACAGGCAATTCAAGATAGAGTGACGAAAATGGAGGACCATCTACAGGCTTCCAAAAAGAAGCTTAACGAGGTCAAGACAGGAAGGCCCAGCATCAAGTAAGCATTCCTCCATTCGCCATCGCTACGGGCTCACTCTCTTATACCTTCGCTAACAAACCGTCTCAGAGCGCCGTCTCTCGACACCATAAACCGCACGTCCCGGAACATCAATATCGCGATTCGCCAGCAAAGCACAGACGTCTCTGCCCTCACATCGCGCATTGCAAAATTGAATATCGATGGTGGCAGCCCTTCGAGCACGCCCCCACGCGCTCGAGAACGGGATCTCATGCGACGCCCGCTGGACGTGACTCCGCACGTCGCAAGCACGACCGCTGCTGCGCTGAACGCCGAACAGGGCGCGCATCGCCTCAAGGAAGCGCTTCTCGCCGTGCGCACACAGCCGCTGCTCAACACGCAAGCTGCAAATGCCAGGCCTGCACAGCGGGCATTTGACACACCACAAAAGCCTGAGCCTGGTGCGGACCTCGGCTCGAGTGGTACGAGCGTGAGCGGGGGATTGTTCTCGACACCTTTCGCGCTTCCGCCGCTTAATGCATACGATAGCGCGGCCAAGGGTGTATCGCCACCCGGGGGCGTTGGGAGACGATGTTCCGCACCGAAACACCACGCGAAATCGGTGACTCTCAAGAGCACGCCTACGGTCGGGGCCGCACCAAAACCAGCATTCGACTGGGGGCCACTCCCTGGGATTAAACCGATGACGACGCTTTCGTCGGACCTGCGGTCGAAGACAGGGTAGTCACTGGAATGGCAATGCTGTGCTCGCTCTTTTGTTTTTCTTGCATATGTAGGATACTTTTTTTTGGTTGAGTATGGGAAGCCACGACCCCGACATGACGAATGTAGCATGTTCTCCGGTTCTTTTCATCTCGGTTCCTCCCCGTCGGAAAATTGACCTTCCTCCGGCGTGCCGTTGACTGTTGAGTCTGCTTCCTGGTTCTCACGTTGTTGTTCGTACGGGTCGTAGATGATTTCCTCGAGATGAGCGAGTGCAGCCTGTGCAAACGACGGAAAAGGTCCGAGGACCGAGATAATGAAAGGGAGAAGGAAGTGTCTAGTATGGCTGATAACGGTTATCGTTGACGGGAGCACTGCGCACCCTGCCGACTTCACTGAGCTCCTCACCCTCTTCTCCAGTGAAAACTTCAAATTCGGTCGTGTCTAGATTGATGAATGCATCATCTTCGTCCCCTTCATCAGGATCTTGAGGATCAGGATGAAGCGATGCGCAAAGAGAGAGTGCCTCGAAGATAGGCTCCACTGTAGGCCGTGATATGAACAATAGTTAGTCATGGAATAGGGGATGTGTAAGGAACAAGGACAACGAAAACTGAACGCACGAGAGGCAGGGTCCTGCGGTGTCAAGCTGAGCTCGCGCATGTCCGGCGTTTCGTCGTCGCCGTCTGAGGAAGGCGCATCTTCTGCCTGAGGCTCGTCTAGTTGGCAATAGACAAAGGGGCCAGATTCGCCACGGGATGTGGCGTGCAGCGTTATGGACGGGTACTCGATCTGGAAGGCGCGTCCCGTGGAGGATCGGAATACAAGTACACTGCAAAAAAAAAAAGAAGAGACGAGCGCGGTTGCTTGCCGTCAGTCAAGCAGAACGACAAACGAACGGAAGAAGAAGAAAAAGACCTCTCGATGATGTAGAGCGTGCCGAGCGCACCGTCCTCTGGAGAGAAACCGTCGAGCGGGGGGTCGAACGCGACGCGGACGTTGTCCAGCTTTTGTCTGAGGACCGGGGGGATGTCGCTGAATGAGGTTGGCGTGGCGCCGGTAAGCGTTCTGTGTTCCTCCTCAGATATGTGATTTGGAATGGCGTCGATGAAGGAGACAGCAGGCATCGCTTTTCGGGCGTGTGTGTGTGTGTTTCGAATCGAGATGAGATTCTACACAGACACAGACCGAGTTGATGTCACGTGAAATTAACCATGAGAGATCCCAATTCGGCGAGCACTGTTGAATTGGTGTCAAGTGGAGGAGCCTCATGCCATGAGAAGAAAAGCGGTGGGTATTTCAACTCGGTTTTGAAAACCTCAGACTTCGGAGGGCCATACGGTCGACATTTCCTCCAACGTTGGCACTTCAGCCAGCCCTCATCCCGGTGCTTACATAAGTCACGAAATGGAGCTGGAGCTGAAAGCGGGCGGGAGCCACGACACGACTTTGGAACCCACTCTCATCCGCTGACCAACTCCTCGAACCGAACCCTTACCCACCATCATATCCTATACCCTCTCCGATTTCTTCCACAGATCTCGTGCTGCGCAGCGCAGCGCGGCAACGGTCGTGCACAGCACCTTTATATCCCGGTTCTTCACGTACTGCTGACACTGCTTCCTCCCTATTCATTCACACATCTATAAATCCCGGACTACACGTCCTCACGCGCAGCATCCCCTCTACCCCCCCATCTATACCTACACCCCACTCTGTTTTTATTTAAAAACCAAAAGTACCTTTCGCAACACTTTCGCCCACCATGTCGTTTTTCGGCAAGATAAAAGATAGATTCATCCCTGAGCCATCCAACGCGCCGATTTCGACGACCGCTTCTGGAGGCATTGGCAATAGGCGTGGTACATTGGGATTTGAGGACGATGTGAGTTACCTTTTCTTTGTTCGTTCGGCACACCCTGGATTGGGCCACGCGTCACAACCGCGGTGCTATTCCTATTTTCCACCGCTTTGAACTCGCTTTACGTAATCATGTTCGTTCTCTTGAACACCTGTCCATGAACATCAATTCGGGGGGTTCGCTCGTGTTTCTACTCTTTATCCCTATATTATGGGTCCTATGGCTTTGGGTTCATGCCTTTACTGCAGGTTTTCATGCATTGTTTGCTGACATTTCTTATTATTTGATAGATGATAGTCTCGAAACCCGCTATCATATGCCACACCTCTCAAGCCTTCTTCAGTTTCCTTGCCATGTGTTGTTTTGCTAGCGTCGCTAGCTTTCAGGCGCGTTGGCACGTTGGTCCCTGTACGAACCCTTCACCTGCTTGCCAAACGCATTACTGACTACGCGACGCACGATCATCAGCTGGGTTGTCGGGATTCGCCATCTTTGTATCCGTCACGGGGATGTTCCTAGCCCTCTTTTTACTCATGGTCCCTCTTGTGAACGAAAAATTTGACAAGATGACGCGTGTGGCACGCGCAATCAAAGAGGATCGTGCCTCCTTTGTGTTGGTTGGAACAGGCACAACCTTCACTTTCCTGCTTGCGTACGTCGTAACCAGTAGTCTGAATGACCTGAAGTTGAAGTTTTCGAAGGTTCATCACCACTATCTCAGCTTGGTCACAGGCTGGCTGCAAGAACGCGAAGAACGACCCCCATGCCAGCCTTGGTGATGACTTTACCAATGGATTGGGCGGCTGGTGTACCACCAAAAAGGCGGGCTCCATCTTTTTCTGGCTGGCTTTTAGTGAGTTGCTTTCTGTCGAGTGGGACTTTCCTTGCTTGCTAACGTGTTTGGCTCAGTCTCTTGGGCTGCTTCCTTGACGCTTGCATTCCTCGGATGGCGCAAGAACCGAGCCTCACGACCACGTGATCCACCTTTCGAAGAACCCCACGACATGGAAGGGGAAGGTGACGGAGAGTCAGCATATGAGGTGGTCAAACAAGATACCGATATTGATACCCGTTCACCATTCTCTGACGCCTACCGCTATTCCGGCGCATCGTCGACGGCTGTTGGATCTCAGGGAGGGTACTCTTCACCCGGGAAATACAACATCCCATCTGCCCCACAACCACGTCCAAGCCTTGACGCGTACGGTGCATTCTCCGATCCTGCTCCTACTGGGTTTGGTGCTCCCTCGAGTGATAGTGACGTATCAGGGATAAGCCGAACGATGCAGTACGCTGATCCGTATGCGGCGGTTCGCGCGTCGGTCACATCAGGACCACCGGGCTATGAATGACATGAATACTAGAGGGCTAACCGTGTAGTTGTATTACCATCTCTGCTATATCCTGCTTCTATTATCATATTTCCATTTCACGACGCGACACGACACGACACGAGTTTATATATATTCACCTCTGCCATCGTAACGGTTTGGTTGATTTACCTGGTTGTGGAAATATTATGTAATAACGTGTTGGTCTCATTCTATCAGACCCACCATGTCTGACGGTCAGCCAGGCCTACTCTCAAGCGTTTTTGGCTATCTATCACGCGAAGTGCAAGATTTTGTAACTACCGCAACTGGTGGGAGTACTAGCACTACTACCGAGGTGAGTGTGCTCCACTGCAATTTATCAAGACTTCACCCAGACACCTTGTATTTCCGTTCAGAACATTGTTGTGTCGTCAGGCTCGCGTGCTCGTGCAAAACCGAAACGAGAAACCCAAAGGTCCAGGAAAGGACGTTCCAACAGCGATAAGCAATATCAAGGTGGAGAGGAAGCATGGCGAGAGCAACAGCACGCGTATCGCAGTTCGGACAGCCCCGTCCGAGCCCACCACCGAACATCGTACTCTCCGACGCCCTCCCCCCAACACGAAGCACCCCGACATCCACGCCGCTCTGTTTCCCCGCGCCATCGAAAACCATCGCCACGAGCAAAGTCACGTCCTCGCCATAGAACATCGCCACCAGCGCGCTCACATTCACCACCACCTGACGAACGCGCTTCCGTACACGGGCACAGAGATAGCAATACGAACAACCAAAAGCGACAGGAAGAACACGATGAAGAAGACGAAGAGCCTGCTCCACTACCACCACCTCGCTCCCTCCGCCGCCGGCCGTCTATCACGATGCCCGGTGCCCTCTTCCCTCGTAGCCCGTCCATGGACCCTGAACCATCTGCAGCCGCGGCGCGACACGTGCACTTTCCTACCCTACCCACCTACATCGATTACGACGTTCCCATCCCTGGTCCATCGAGCTCCCCGGAGCGCCCACGACCACCCAGTTCGGTTCCCCGCAGACCCCGCGCGGGGTCGGTCAGCGAGGTATCCGAGCGGCGGGTTCCGGAGGATGATGCGGATACTGATGACGATGATGATGATCCCGTGCCCTCTGGACCGTCGTGGAAGGAGAAGGGCAAGCAGCGCGCTGTGCGGGATGTGTTCTTGGAGAGCGAGGCGTCGTCTCCCCCGCGCCCGTCGACTAGCGCCGGGGAAGGCGAAGCTGACGTGAGTTGCGCAGGGCGTGAGCCTCCCAGTGCGGACACGTCTGGTGAGATTCGTGTGCGCGGGAAGGAGCGCGAGTTGTCTGCCGTGCGAGACGAGCGGAGAGCGCGCGAACAACGGTGGGAAGCCGAGGTGGAGACGACGATGATTAGGGAAGAAAAGTCAGAGTATGAGGATAAGATTAAGCGGCTGGAGGAAGAAGTGCAACGACTCAGAGCAGAGGTGTGTATCTGTTCTCTCGGTCCACCTTCTTCCCTTACTAATTGCGTGTCGCTCACTCTTCCTCAAAAGTTAGCGAGGCGGCCCACGCCTTCAGAAAAATCCACAGACTACTCGTATTCGCAACTCATGCCCCCACCTCCGCCTCCACCGCCACCGCCGCCGCCACCATCTATGCCTCTTGTTCTTCCTTGGATACCAACTACCCCCGCAGCCGCGCAAGTCTCCTTCGCAGCCGTCCGTGCGCACCTGCGACATGCTGCTACGCCAGTCGAAGCACCCATCAATTCGTCGTTCACAACGAAGCGTGTCGGACAACCCACGATCGGCGTCCCCGCGGACAAAATGGCGGCGTTCCTCAAGGAGATGAAAAGCGTGCGTCTACGGAAGGTGTACAATGCGCCTGCGGACATGTGTCGACCGCCTCCCCGTGTCGGCTCCGCCGACAACTCGTTTGTTGGTGCGGGTATCCAGCGGCCACCACGTCTGGCCGGTGGCGCGGTCACAGCGGGGGAGAAGCGTAAGAGGGATGTCCTTGATACGCTAGCGAATGAGGGCGTGAACTCCATCAAACGTCGACTGATGGGCCCCTTCCCCCGCTCGGCAGACTCGTCCTTCCGCTCTACGGACAGCAGCTTCTCCCAATCTCAGTCTCAGTCTCACTCCCAGAGCCAAACAGAGGCGGAGTCCTCACAATCCTCTCGCTCATATTTACCCGTGCGGGCGTGGCCGTCAAGCTCCGTGGATGGAACAGATGTCACGCCCTCTCTCACTTCAGATGGTGACGCCGAGCAAGGGCCAGACGAACCGTCGCCCCCCACGCCTCCTCAAGTCCCCACAGTTGTTGTGCAGGGATCAGAGGAAACAGAAGAGGCACTCCCGCAGCCACCGTCTCCTGACCCTGAGAGAGTGACGCCCGTACCAGTACCGGTGCCTCGTCCACCCACACCCCCTCGACGAAGTCGTGGGACATCGGCACAGAGCGTGTTGGACAAGCGCCCGCCTCTTTCTCCGCTCCCGGGGCCGTCACCGCGCAAGGCACGGCCACCATCACGAACCGTTGCGCGTCGTCGGTTGGTTGTGGAATCGGTCGAGGATGAGGACGACGACGACGATCCGCTGGCGAGCGCAGTGCTTGACCTGCTCGACTCGCCTCTTGCGGCTGTTGCTACTCGCCCACGAAAAGAAAGAATACCCGCAACAACAACGACGACGACGGCGACATTGACAGCGAGTGGAGGACGTCATCGGCAGGCACGTCGAAAAGGGGCCGTGTCGTCGATGCAGAACGGGGGTGGTGGGACGAGCAAGTCTGCGCGAAGGCGCACGCTGGACGAGGAGCTCCGCAACTCGGACGGAATCACGGACGAGGACCTTCGTCTGTTGGACCTGGAGCCGCGCGTGTTTACTTCTGTGGCCCCCGCAAATGGGCGCAAGAAAGGCTTCTTGGCGCACGGTGGCGGCGCTGGAGTACCCGTTTTGATGGGCGCTGTGGACGAGTTCGATGATGGAACGAAGGACCACGAGGACGATATTGAAATAATCGATGCTCCACCCCGTCCGCCTCCGTCACTAATACCAAGAAAGCTCAAAGGACATGCTACTTCTGGAAGACGGAGGAGGTGATGATAGTGGTGGTGATGATGACGATACGTAACATCTCTCTACGCGGATCTCACGAACGACCCTCCGTCGTTGAAACTTTAGTTCATTAAGATATTTGTTATTTCTTGCCATCTCGTCGTCGTTGATGCCCCGGCATTTGGAAAGTTAGAGTGTTATCTATATTTTCGAGTAGCGACAATCTGTAGGACCGGGTTTTTGGCACCCCATTCGTTCATTATCATCTTGTCATCTTTCTTTCTGTTTTCCGCGCTCCGAGCCATCGGCATTTTCGGAGTCCATCAGAAGAAAAAGAGCCGCCGGACGTTACCTTTCTTCACATTGTACCATCATGATGAGTGCTGCAGCAGCCACCGTATTTGGCATCTCAGACAGCGCCCTCACCGCACTCTCCGAGAGTTCACGCGCGTGTATAGAGCGATTACGCGACCACAGACATGACCTTGACCCTTCTGGTCCCCCTAACGAGTAAGATTCTTCTATGATCTGATCTTCACGCATTTTCGGGCAAAGAAGCCCCGCAACATGCGACTCCTGGAGCCTAATTTCCTCTTGTTTCTCGCTTTTCCTAGGCACGTACATCAACCTGCTTTGAAGCACGGGGCAGTGCTGGTTCTGCTGTATGAGCGTGAAGGCGGTGGGCTTCGCGTGCTCCTGACGACGCGCTCGAAGGAGCTACGATCGCATCCGGGGCAGACGGCTCTGCCAGGTGGAATAGTGGATGAAAGTGACGGGGGAGTCGTACAAACGGCGGTAAGCCCCTATTCGAACTCCTTGTGCCTATAATATATATTGCTTACTTTGTTTGTGTGCGTGACAGTTCAGGGAAGCGAACGAAGAAGTCGCGTTGCCGTTGGGCTCTCCGCACGTCCACACGCTGTGCACGCTCGAGCCGTGCGTATCGCAATTCAAGGTAGTGGTGACGCCCGTGGTCGCCTACTTGGACGACGTCTCTGTACTGGAAGCGTTGCGCGCAGCGCCGGGTGAGGTGGCGCGAATATTCGACCACCCGCTCGAGGCGCTGCTCGATCCCGAGCTCGTGCGTGAGGAAGGGCTCGTGCCGATTGGGAGTGACGATTGGCCGTACGAGGAAGAGCTTCACGTGCGTTTTGTCTCCCGTCTCGTGTCCTCACTTTTTTTTCCCCTTCTTTCTCCCGTCCGTTCGTTGTCGTTATTATTTTTTATTTTGAGTTTTTTTTTTCTTGGCAAGTCTCGAATCACTGCCTCGGATGATAACAACATAAAACAGAGTTTTAGGGACTACATGTGGTTGGGCAATATTTACCGCCTGCACCGTTTCCGGAGCGCTGCCTCACCAGTGAAGGGACTAACAGCAGACATTCTGGTATGTCCCCCCTCACCTATTTTTCCCTCTCGTCCCTACCTCTTCTGTTGACGAATTGCGCGAACGATCATTAAGCTTGCGACAGCGGGGATAGCATACGCACGCGAGCCAGCATTTCAGAGGTGGGGTCCAGGCCAATGGATAACGTTTGCGGAGGTCCAGCGAGGTCTGGAAGCTGCCGCCACTTCCCAAGCTGCATTGCCAGCCGGACGTGTTGTGCCAACTACGACCGTCACTGAATGACAATTATTTTAAGCATGGGTTGTTCATCGTTGCGTAAAGTACTGCACAATTAGATGGGTTTAATCTCTCCGGCTTTCCCACAGTTTGACTGAAGACTATCACGTCGCCTCTTATAAGCACCAGGACTTATTCTCCACCCGACTATCCTGACGACCTATCTTCTCTCCACCAACAGCGTATCCCAACTCGGCCATCTCTGGACTCTCGCTCTTGCCCGCTGATGCAATCCATACCACCTCACAGCGGAATGGAAATACCATACCTCCGGGTCGTACTGGATGAAGCTACCCATTTTCCGCGCTACTTTAGCCCCGTACATTGCTCGTGCTCGGTCTACCGTTCGAATCTTGAACCCCGACATTTGATTTACATTCACTGACACACGACTCTCCTATAGTACCTGGAGATGTGGTCGCTTCCCAGTGCTATGTGAGTTCTCCTGTACCCCCCTCCCCCAGCTCAGTACCCTGTGTTGACATTTTAAAAACTTGCGACGATGGGGACCGCCGCTGGGCCGTCCTTCGCACTAAAATTTCGCCCAGGTTATTCTAAATTGGCAATCTTACCTTGACGATATACATGCTCTCCCACATTTCCCCCTCTTGATGATGGACCGCTCGCCTGCTCTGTTCAACAGTGGAGATCTAAAACCCTCTGCTTTTAATCGCCATTCCCACGTTGATCGCTGCGACATACCCGAGCGCATAACGTCCACAGATGATGTTTCTGCCTCTCATGGCGCTCGCGCGTTTCGCGTGGGTGTTCGCCGCGGACATTCAGCAGTTCACCCTCCACGCGTGGGAGTACCTGATATACCGTCACATCATATACGGCGCCTACACGCGACCGGTTGTCCTGAGTTGGCACATCGTTAGTTGTACAGCGTACGTTCCGTTCCCCCATCTGGCCGTACATGTGCAGCCAGCATCTGTGCACAGGTCTACGGGGGAACCTTGGGCCACAGACCTGTTGGGGCGTGACGATCATGACCTAGATCATGATCTCTGGCCCGTGCCCAGTGATACCATACAACTTTATTAGAGCGCGCTCGATCTCTTTTCCCTCAGTTCATTCTGTGATAACAAACTGAGGGACAATATCCACTAGATTTCAACAGGTTATGGACCCTGATTGTGAATGCCAGCTGTATAGATGGTCCAGATTGGGGGTGTTGGGTGTGCAATCTGTCCATGAATTGGTAACAAAAGAGATGCCATCCTGGCCCATTGATTCCCCCAGGCTAGGTAGCTCAGTTGGAAGAGTACCTGGTATATATTCAGGAAGCCTGGGTTCAATCCCCAGCCTGGCCATAATTCTATGCTGCAACAGTTATGTGCCTTATGAAGAGCATCTATGGCATGCATCAAGCCAGTTGCTGGTGGAACCAAACCTTTCACAGGGCTGTGGGTGAGTGGGGCTTTTCCTGCATCCCAAGTGAATGGTGTATTTACGTTCATCGCACTCCCTCTGGTATTGTCATATTTGCGGTACATGTCGACGACATTTTCTCTATCGCCTGCCCCCCCGAGAAGAACATATGCTTCAAAAATGCACTCAAATCCAAGTGGGAAATCTCTGATCTAGGCCCCGCGAGTTTGCGCTCGGCATCGCTATCGAGCGCCACACCAACTCCATTTGACTGTCCCAGACCACATTCATCTTGACCTTGCCTTGTGGTGATGTTCCGTGCCCACATCCTGCCTCGCCATACGCCCTGGGCTCCAATGCCTCGGGTTTTGCAGTGGTGGTCCTTTCAGCCCCACCAGCGAGCTCGATGCTGGCGGTGCCCCTCAGCCAGGCTGGTGCAGCGCCTGCAGGCAACGGCGCTCCCCTTGTTCATGCGTGTCAACGTCCGCGCGTTTGACTTCCCATTCTTGGCCACTTCAGCAGGCCTTGGATTTCCAGGGTCTTCAAGGATGCACCCTTGTTGCCTTGCGATCAACGTATGGAGACCGAGCGCATGGACTTCCTCTAGGTCCATTGGTTCGGACGCGATCTGGATCACGAAGGCGGTTTCGAAACTCGTCGCCTTCACCGCATTGGACTGACTGATGAAGAAGACGCGACTTCTTTCATTCGGCGAGAATGCGGGGATCAGATGAATAGATCGGAGGACGTCGCTGGGGTCGAGGAACCCATAAGAAGTCAGGATGCGCACGACGCAGACGACTCGGACGACGATGCATCGATTCCCGGGCCAGAATTTTACTATGTATCCATGTACGTGATGCATGAGTCGTCATTCACTTTCACAAGTTCTGACAGATTCTCAGGTTTGTCGATCGCGACATGTTCATGCGATTTCTAGGCGGCGGTATTGGACATAAAGCAACTGATTGTTTACAGCAAATACTATCCGCATCTGTTCCAGATGAACTTGAAGTACCCGACCTTCACGACGACTGGGAATACATCAGACCACAAACCACACAAGGCCATGCCCAAGGAGAAGGAGATGATGATGTAGAGGGTGTTGAGACGCATTGATCACGCGTCAAGTCACGACATGGCTTCGGACACTTCGGACACACGTGATGATATGCGCTCATAAAACGATACCTATATATATGCATTCTTTCCCCCTCAGTATAAACCATTTACTTGGTACTGGGGGGTACGTGCTCGTATTCGCTATATGTTTCCCTCTACTGTAACACTACTAACCTATGTCTCGGATATCGTGCTAGGTACATCAATATAATAAGTATCAACCATTTACTTGGTACTGAGGGATATCGTGCTAGCTTTTAATAGAGGGAGATCCCGAAGAAGTGGATACTGAGGAAGAGGTTGACTATGGGTACCGTGACGCGGACGACTGCGAAAGTGAATGCAACTCGGACTCGGAGGACCGTGCCAGTGACAGTGAAGACGAAGAGGGAAATGACGACGACGAGGATGAAGTATGGTAATTGTAGTAGTACACTAACATACTTTTCCCAATTCCATGTCTCCAGGCTTGCTGCCCTTGCGGGCAAGAGCAGGCGTGCCCTACACCGGTGACCGTGACTCTGGGCTTGCCAGTGACAATGATCCGCCCAGACTCGGAGTTCCGGGCCGAGCTCACCCAACACCAACACGACGTCGGGGATTGTCTGGGGTCTCCCGGAATTCACATTCACTATACAGCATGGGCCTTGGAGTACCCAATCGATGCGGTATTCCTATGCAACGCAGGGACAGATATGCTATTGCCTTGCATTGATAGATGGTACTATGCATGATCAACACCAGATATACAATGTTCACAGAGTAGCAGCAAAACTTGCAAGGACTTGCAAGATTGACGACAATCTTATATTGTAGAGGGAAGGGTTGGATACCCTCACATAAGCTACCTACCAATACCTAAATACCTACTTTTGAAACTTTTGCTGATGCCTATCTGATAGCAAAAGACTGGCCACCTTGTCAACTCTGTCATCACTACGTGGGTGTCAATAATAAAAGTACCTCCGTCGCGATCACTAGTGGTGTCTGTGACTAGTATGTGTTCACATGCCACATGCCACAAAGGTCCATTACTTCATGCAACATGCTTCCCGAATCCCTAGCCAATCTCAACATAGTGCTGCCCAGCCAGCGTGAAGTGGTTCCACGATGGGAATGACTATGTTAGTAATATCTGATCTACGCGTGGGGAGACGGTTCGGAGGCAATCTTCCTCCTCATCCGGTGGTCCTAGAGACGCCGGGGTGTGACTGGGTGCGGGCGCGTGCAGCGCGTTGTGGGGAACGGGTTTGTCCTTAGTGCGAGGGGCGCAGTCCTCCTCGAGCGGCGTAGTGGCTGCTCCGGCCTCCTCTTCGATTTTTCATTCCTCCCTCTCATTGTCCAGCCGTCCTTCCATGCCCTCTAGCTTGGCGCGGAAGTCCTGCCATTCATCGTCCGATTCCGGGTCGTCCATCAGAGGGCCTGGCTCCGCGCGGTTGGGGGGCGCGTGGGCTACGTCCTCTTCGACTGTCCAGAAACCGTCGCCATCCGAGTTGTCGTCGAACGTGGCGTTAACGGGGTCTACGGGCATGTTCTCGGGCTTGGTGCCCGAGCTCGCCTGTGCTGACTGCCCGCTTGAGTTTGCTGCGGCTTCCTCCCTCTTCTTGGTGCGGCACTCGCGCGCCCAGTGGCCTTTCTTGCCACAATGGTGGCACTTGCCCTTGCGGCGCCTCGTGTTGCCACCCTCGGAGGTGTTGGTTGCGGCGAGGGCCCCATCTGTTTGGCCCCCTTTCTTGCCTTTGTTTTGGGCTTGGTCCTTGAGCGCGCGGCGCGTCTTTATGCGGTCGGCCTCATCGGAAATCATATCGATGAGCTCCGACATGTCGACAGGTTTGTTGGTGTACCTGCTGGCGATGCGGAAGGAAGTGAGCGTTCGAGACGCGTAGGTGGCGAGGGAGTCCGGGATGCCGCGCAGGATGGTGCGCTCATACTCGACGTCGGTGATGGTGACACCGATTGCTCGGAGCTGGTGGCGCTGCGTCTTCAGGCCTGTGATGAACTCACGGACGTCGCCCCCCTTTGGGCACTTCATGTCCAGGAAGGACTGATGAAGATCCATCTTCGCATACTCGCTTTTGGGCGTGAATGTGCCACAGACGGCGTCCCACTGTTCCTTGGCGGTTGGGAGGAGCTCGATGTCCATGGCAATGTCGTCGGGAAGGCGCAGACTTAGAAGGTACGCCGCGATCGCGTCTTCTTGGTCCCATTGACTAGCTTCTTGCTTCTCCGTGCTCGTGGGGTTGGCTGCGTCCCTCGGAGCGGGACGCGTGGCGGTTCCGTTAAAATGCGTCCAGCGGTGTGTGGCCAACATGGCCTCTTGGAAACGCGCGGCGAAGGCAGCCAAGTTGCTGCCGTCTTCCTTGAGGTGTGGGACAGTGACCGGGAGGACTGGAAAGGACATGATGATTTTACTATGCTGTTAGGGCAGGCCCATAACCTGTAGCAGCACAGCGAATTCCAGCAAAGAGGGTGTATTGCCTGTGAACGCGTACTAATTGAACTTGAAGGGGACAAGTTGAACTGTATTATGTAAGCCTAAGGTTCGCTGCGGCCATTTTGTGTATGTATCATCTGTGCGCTCTACCTGTCCAGCCTCCCCCCCTTCTATGTGCTTACTGCTTACTGTCAAACACCGTATTGCAAACTGTAAAAACAACCAGGACGCGCTCAATGCCATCCATCTCCTCTCCTTGCCCAGTGTGCCAGCCCTAGTCCTCGTACAAAGGCACGCTTGTCGATGTTTCACCGAGACCATCTCGGAGAGTTAATACCCACGAGGCTGCACCGCACACCTTCAGTTTAACGCATCGCGAAGTTCGTACCCATTTTGGCGCCGGTGTGGTATGCGCTGCTCAGCCTGCCAGTGACGGGCGTGAGGAGTGAAAATTTAGGGCCCGGTGTGAATACTGTGTGAATAGAAGTGCTTGCAGTAGACTACACACCTGCCACACTCTCTAAAAGGATGCTATCTGTGCCTCCGTCACGATCACTATGTGTTCACGTGGCACATGCCACAAAGGCCCATTACTTCATGCAACATGCTCCCCGAATCCCTAGCCGATCTCAACGCAGTGCTGCCCAGCCAGCGTGAAAGTGGACCCACGATGGGAATAAGTATCTGTGTTAGTAATATCTGGGTATGTCTACGTGCTGCTTATATCGGTGGTCATGCATTCCTTCGCACTCGTATCGTGGAACTCACCTGTGTGGTAGAATGACAGGGTGTTAGGCAACGCTGATGCATGATCGGCATGTCCCTCTGATTCTTAGCCAGCCACAACTGTTCAAGTAGCTTACCGCGTTGTGTGGACTGCAGGCTCTGCAGCTGCTGCAAAACAACCTAAGCTCTCCCTCCACTTCTCGGAGCACGAGGATGACTATTCCCTCACCAAAAAAACCCAGTATCTCTACAAGCTTCTGGTGGCCGAGTATAAAGTACCGTGCGTGTCCGCCCTGGAGGCCAGGTCTACAGTTCATGTAGTTGGCGAGGACAGGTGAATGGGCATGGGCGAGGCTTGGTCAAATCCGGCAAGTCCCGGGCTGAGTACAACAATGGTCGTCGCAAAGGGGTACTAAAGGGGTTGGCCCCGCTTGGTTTACTGCGACTGCGACTGCGAACATCTCTCCCAAGTACAAAACTCGTCGATGAGTGTTATTAGATTTAGCATATTCTGTCTCCTGGTCACCGACACCTCGGAACCATCAGGCGATGCATTTACGATTCCCTGTTCCCCCGATATCACCGTTGCTCATCTCTTGGACGAGGTCCTGAATAAGTGTCCTGACATTCGGGCCTCCACTCCCGTCCGGTCCTTGATCCCTTGGATCCCCCGTCCATTCTTCCCTTCCTTACCGGATACTCTTTCCGACTACGTGAAAAACTTGCACTTGAACGAAACCGACAAGCGCACAGCCACAAGGCTAGATCCAGGTAGCTCCCTGCGAGACTATTTTCCAGGATATTTACCCCCGAAGCAAGTTCATGTGGTTATTCAACTGCCGGCGCTGCCATCCCGCCACGTAGTTGGACGGAAACTGCCGAGGGAGGAAGACGACTCGGAAGACGAAGATATCATCATAGTAACATACCCGACCAGGTAGAGCGCCTGCGATAAGAATGATGTCGACCCAAGGGGAAGGTAGACAGAGAAGCAGAAGAGAAAGAGGGAAAGGGGGAGAGAAAGAAGGAACGAACGCAGCACACACGATAGACTCTGAACGATAGACTCAAACTTCTGGTTGTTTGTTGTCCTCTACAGTGAGGAAGTGAGTTTATATACAAGTCAGTACCTACTAGGTACTGACATGTATATAAACCCACTTCCTCGCTGTACGGGCGTCTTGGTTGAGGCTGTAAGTACTGGAAAGAGTCAATGAGAGGGGCGTAGCAAGGGAAGGGAGAGAGAAAGTGAACGCGTTGGTCTTGCACCGGATGTACAGGAAGGGAAGGGGAATAAGGAACCAGGCTGAGACAGGGAGGAGGCGTTGCGGTAAGGCTTACCTTGCATTGGGGCGCCTCCAAGTCATCTGCTGTAGCATGGGCAAGTGCCTTCCCAAAGTATCAAAGTACAAAGGGATGCACCCTGAATGACAGCCCCGATAAGGACGCCCTGTGGATTCTTAGGGCAGACCAGGGAGATACGTCCGGATACGTGATGAACGCGCGATGAGCAATTAAGACTGCGCTTTCCGAAGATGAACACAGGAACAAGAGGACAGGAAGGGGGAAGAAGATAAGAAGCTAACCACGATCAGTTGCGGGTTGGCTTGGCCGCGGCGGCTCAAACAACATCAGAGCGTCGATATGCCGAGGAGGAGAGGCGAAGCTAGAAGGCGGAACTTTGGGGTTCACGCAAGGACTCCTCGAACACAGGTAGCCAGAAGTATACGGCGCGTCGGAAGTGTGGAGTAGAGATAAACTTGATGGGCATAGAGGACGTGGCACGGGGCTTAAGGAGAGTGAGAGTAAACATGAAATGAGGTGCTCGGGCTGAGGTAGTGGTGTTCTCGTGGATCTCTTTGGTAGCGACTGCCACTCATACACTTGTACCCCTTCTGCACGCTGCTTCTCGCTCGTGGGTGACCAGCACTTGACCTCCATCAATTCTTGACAGTGTGGTACACAGCATGCGCCCCGGGCCCCTTCCCTCACACCAAACATTTTACGTCTTGAAAGTAGCAAGGAATCAATATAAGTGTCCTCAGATTATGGATAGGCAAACAAGTTTGTAGTTTCTGAGGCAGCCACCTATGCGGGATCGGCTAAACGGTATGCCAGTCATGGAATGGCTTTACTTTGGCACCTACAAGCCAACACAAGGGAGGTCCGTGAATACACGCACCTAGCGTGGTCTAGCAATGGCTATTGTAAAGGCCTCTTTCCTGAATCTAGGTCAAATTTTGCTTCATGATTACACACCCAACATACACGTAGATGTGATGCATTGGTCTTTTTTCTTGAAGAGAAACCGTCACGGTGCTGTGCTTGCAGAGACAACATATCCGGCCCGTATCGGCCGTGGTGATGTCGATTATCAACCCCCCCCTGCCATCGGTCTGCATGAGATCATAGATGTCCCTGCTATTCAAACACCTCCGTGTGCATCAAGTCTTTGGTGCAAATACCGATGTCGGCAAGACGATCCTCACTTCTGGCCTCGTACGCGCCTCTGCAACAAAAAACAACCACGTCTTCTATCTCAAGCCAGTCAGCACGGGGCCCCTTCAGGATGCAGATGACGAGTAAGTCCAGCCGTGTTGTCTCCATGAACGTTCGGCGATAGGGCTCCTAGGCACATAAAACAGCATGCTGGGCCCCACAAGCTCCTGGTGAACGCTCACTGCCTTTTCCGGTTTGATGAGCCAGTGAGTCCGCATCTGGCTGCTGACATGGCGGCAGAAAAGGAGGGCGGACGGGTAGGTCGACGATTGCAGGTTGTCACGCACGCACTGCTAAAATTTCATTCAGAACGTCGTCGTACCCACTGACGATGCCTTCGTGACGTCCATAGCGAGCTACATTCGTAAATGCGCGTCTGGAACTACAAGGAGGTCACACATGTACATCGAGACTGCTGGAGGTGAGACTTGAGGTCTTCTGTGAGTCTCTACGACGTGTCTGATCATTTGCGCCTTCCGATTCGTGTCTGACCGCACCTTGTCAGGCGTTCACAGTCCAACGTTATCTGGAACGACACAATTGGACAGTTACAGACCCCTCTTCCTCCCTACCATCCTCGTTGGTGACTCAAGACTCGGTGGCATCTCATCCACGATTTCCGCATACGAGTCTCTGCTGCTCCGAGGTTACATCGTCGACACTATCCTGCTTTTCAAAGATCCATACTACCGCAATTGGGAATACCTAGAGCCTTACTTTGCGGAGCATGGTATCAAGGTCTCCGCGGTTGACCCCCCTCCCCCTCGAGAAGCGGACAGGAGCCAAAATTTTATCATCACAGAGGAGTACTACCGCAAACTCGTCTCGAATGATAGCACTGGCGGACTCCTCCGTGTTGTCGAACACCTGGACCAGAGGCACGAGGAGCGTATCAAAGAACTTCACAATATGCCCCGGCGTGCGCTTGATACAGTGTGGTGGCCCTTTGTTCAGCACGGACTCATCAAAGACGAGGGGGACGTGAACGTGATTGATAGTGCCTGGGGGGATCATTTCACTATCTTTAACGGGCACAAGCCGTCATCTGCCCCGTCAGCCACTGCCTCAGGGTCCTTGTTGGAGTCCCAATTTGATGGTTCGGCGTCATGGTGGACTCAAGCGCTTGGCCATGCTCACCATACGCTCACTCTTGCCGCTGCCCGAGCTGCTGGTCGGTTTGGACATGTCATGTATCCGCAGGCGATACATACCCCCGCATTACGTCTGGCGGAGCGCCTGGTCGACGATGGCCCTGGAAAAGGATGGGCGTCCCGTGCGTTCATTTCCGACAATGGATCAACGGGGATGGAGATCGCACTCAAGATGGCCCTTCGAGTGGCCAGCAAACGATTCGGAATCGCGCCACAGGGACGAAAGAACATGGGCGTCGTGGGCCTGAGGAGCAGTTATCATGGAGATACCATCGGCTCTATGGACGCCTGCGAAGAAGGCGTATATACGTGTGAATGGCACCAGGCTAAGGGGTATTGGTTCGAGCCGCCGTCTGTCGGGATCAAGAATGGAAGAGCGTTCGTAAATGTTCCGACTGCTGTGGCGCACGATAACGTTGAGGGACGGCCGCTGTCATGGATCTACAACGTAAACGCGCGCCTTGGCACATCCCTCGCATCTGTCTATTGGACACACGTAAACGACACCTTAGAAAGGCTCGCGGTTGGCTCGGGTGCCACCCACCCACTTGGCGCACTGGTGCTAGAGCCGCTTGTGCTCGGGGCAGGAGGGATGATTTTCGTAGACCCACTCTTCCAGCGTGTGCTGATCGACGCAGCTCGCGCGCGGGGACTCCCAGTCATCTTCGACGAGGTTTTCGCGGGGCTCTGGCGGCTTGGTTTACGCTCTGCGGCGCCGCTCCTGGGTGCGTACCCGGACGTGGCCGTGTATGCAAAAGTGCTCACGGGCGGGCTGGTCCCACTCGCGGTGACGCTTGCGTCGGAGGACGTGTTTCGCGCGTTTGACGGGGCGAGCAAGGCCGAGGCGCTGCTGCACGGACATAGCTATTCGGCATATGCGGTCGGGTGCGAGGTTGCGAATGCTGCGCTTGATCGGCTCGAGATGCTCACGCGTGGTGAGGAGTGGAAGGCCGCCAAGGAGGCGTGGCATGCGGGCGGAGTTGCGGGGGAAGAAAACGACGGGACGAGGGGTGCTACTGCTGTGTGGAGCATGTGGTCGCCCCAGTTCGTCGACGTGCTTTCGAAATTGGATCTCGTGGAGCATGCGATGACATTGGGCACCGTACTGGCGTTCAAAGTTAAAGGCGGCGATTCGGGTGGGTCTCCTGTTTAAATTTTCATTATGCTTTGAAACGTGGAAAGGTTGGCTGACGGGATTGTTCCTGACCATTGCGGAACTGTGACTCGTATGGACACTAATACAGGTTACCAATCGCACTCAGCTCAGGCACTGCTCAAGTCACTGCACGATGCTGTGGGTGGGTCCAGTCCGGATGGGTCCTGCGCACCAGGAGGTGCACCGTTCAGTGTACATTTTCGTACATTGGGGGATGTAGCGTATTTCATGACAAGTCTAAACACCCCGCATTCCACTATTAGGGCCGTAGAGGATAGGATTTGGGCATCGCTCAACAAATAGAGCGTGGATTGCGTGTGCATGTGTATGATTGATTTCTTTCCCCAGACAGCTCCGGTATTTGGAGGCTCAATCGCTATTGACTGGCGAAAACAGCTCATAACACAGCTGATGTATGTCACTGGGATCAAAGGTGGACACGGAAAAGATCCCGAATAGCGAGATCTGGTGGGGTAAATTAGGGAAAAAAAGAAATACAATTAAGAGAAAAGAGTATGCAGTGCATGACGTTATACAGGTTGGTGGAAGCACAAGTCATCCTTCGAAAAGTGGAAATTGCGTGGCAACTCCCATTCCCAACATCTTTGTCGTATATCGCGCCTGCAGGAAAGCACCTTCAGTCCTTCATCTACTTGGTAAAGGCGCGGATGATTTTGGCGGAGATGTGGAGGAAGAAAATGGACGCGATGAACGAGAGTGAGAGGACGAGGACAATGAAGGGGTCACTGCAATGGTATTTTTTTGGCATCAATATTAACAGAAAGTGGGGAGAAAAAAATAGGAGAACACCTACACTCGAAGCCCTGGCGAGTCGTCCGTGTAAAGCTTGAGCATGGTATTGGACGACCCGCCTGCGCCTGCAGCCCGCGTGGAGTTGGGCTTGGAAACTTGCGACGCACCTGCGCGTCGGCTGCAGGATTGACGTGTATCAGGGCAAGGGTTCAGGGAAAGAGAAAGGGGGAGGGTGTATGAGGGAGGTGCTTTTCGAGAAAAGGAACACACCGAATTTGCGCGCCAGGGGGTTTTGCGACGGCACCAGCTGCTGCCGTTGAACGCGAAGAGACGGAGCGCGAGGGTGCGTCAGAGTCGGACTAGGAATTGAGGAACATGAGAAAGTTTGTTCAGAAGAAGATTGGGCTAGCTCACCATGGTCTTTGCTACGTGAGTGAGTGTGTGGGTGTTATGCCTACGTGTCTCTCCAAGTGCAGTTCGTTCAGCGGTGCCAGTGGTCAGAGTACATCAGGACCCCGGTCACTTTGAACAAACAAACACCAACTTGTTAATTACGGATTGATTCATCGCCTACAGCTCCCGTCTCCCGTCTCCCAAATGGCGACATCCACCACCGTCCTCGTTTCTTCATTTCCGCCGTTTCCAACGCTCGCGCTCTCCGTTCCTGAAGAAACAACCCTCGAAAATCTCCATGCCGTCCTTTTGGCTCGCTACCCTTTCCTCCCGTCGACGGCCGATCTTCGCCTTTCTCCCGTTTCGGGATCACGTCTGGACGAGGCCGCCACTACGCTCTCTTCCGTTCTAGGGCCACGGGACGCCGATGATGTCGTTGGAAATTCTCTGGTCTCACTCCGGCTGGTGCCGCGCATGCGCGGTGGGAAAGGCGGCTTTGGGTCGCAGCTGCGCGCGGCTGGTGGGCGCATGAGCTCTCAGAAGACGAGCAACAATGACTCGTGCAGAGACCTTAGCGGCCGTCGCCTCAGCACCATTAAAGAGGCGAAAAAGTGCGTCTCTTTCTTTTTTGGTTTTGATCCGTGCGTTGCCGTCATTCAATGGTTTTCCGTTTGTGTTTTCCTTTTGTTGTGTTTTAGGTTAGCCGAATATCTGGAGCAAGAGCCCGCGCGTAAGAAGGCCGCTGCTGAAGCTCAGCGTGCCAAGCTGGAGGCACTGGAGCGGAAACTTGGCATTGACGGTGTTGGGGGTTCTAGCTCGAACGGTGATCCGACCCAAGTCGCCGGGAGGAAGCACCGGTTTGACGACAATGAATATTTGGAGCAGTCTAGGGAGTTGGTGGACAGTGTGAAGAACGCCGTGACCGCTGGTCAGTTTTCATCTCCCAATTTATTTTTGCTCCATCCGGATCCTAGCATTCCCCTGTTCATGCGCACTGCCTCGTAGGTCTCCGCAAGAAGCGTAAGAAAGCAAAGATTGATCAAAGGCTGCCAAAACCCGAATCGGAGGTAACTACAGGATCGTCTCAGGGACAACAGCCGGTACAGCTGGCGCCGCCCACTGTTTTGAATCACAGTCCAGAGGAGCTGTCGGTAGTTAACACCGCCGCCGTGGGTGCCTAGCTTTTATTTCCCATCGTTTTCTTTGTCCAATCCCCCATTCGAGTGTAATGTAATCTTAAACACCGATCAAATGACTAGCTAGCACTGTTCACTCTCTTGGTTGTCTTTGTAAGGATTGATTTGAAACCCCAATGCACTGCAAGGTTCTAGTTCTATGATAAATACGGCCTTTGTTGACGTTGACGGCTAGCTTGGTGTCATGCCAGAGAAATTTGAAATCTGCCGTGGCCGATGTGTATGCGCATGTGAGAAGCTAGGGCAACAAAAACACGAGTTGGCACCGGAGTTTGACATCATGCTGTCCGCGTCACTGTATGGCTGTACCACTACTTTCCACACACTATCAACGTCCTATCAACGTCTTGCAAAATTTCAACCTTTGCCGGGAGGATCAAGTAGATCTGCCGTGTACCCCTTTAAATTTCTCCGTCACGCTCCGTGGCACTTGGTGGGCGAAGGGTCGTGATCCAGTGAATTGTATGGCTCTACAGGGGCATCCTTGCTCGTTATGTCCACCTGACGTGAGCGACTGCAGCCCCTCCTGTTTATTTTTTTTTACTTGTCTTTTCATTTGCGGAAGCTGCGGCGCCACTCGCATGATCAACTGACTTCAGTACCTGTATCCGTTTTCTCCCTCACACGAGGTGCGGCTGATATTAGGAAAGAAAATCCCCATGTGTTTTATTCGACCAACTACATCTAATCGTGGGTATACATTCAAGACACCGTTCCATCAAGAAACCCACAACCCCGCCCTTGACAGTTCTAGTCGAGTATGACGCATGTCATTTTTCCACATATTTGGCCACAGGTAGGCCTCGTGCCCCCATGGGTTCCTTTAGCAACGGGGAGTTTGGTCCAGGTAAATGGAGATTTTACTCGTAATCCACTCCTGGACGAGGAGGCGCAATTGATGTGAATTTCCAACTGAACCTACTGACGGGCCAATGGCCTAGTTTGTCAATACGGTTCCAACAGGGTTTGGAAATGTAACAGGGCCTCCGCGTGCCCCGACCCAACGAACGGGTACTGAACGGGTACGATAATAGGACCCGACCCCGTGATCCCTCATCGAGCGCCCCTAGGGCCATAAAAGCACCAGCACCAAACGGGGACATGACTCCCCCCATCGCCCGTGCTCACCTACTGGCAAGATGTCCTCCCGTCTTTTACGCATGTGCGGTGTCCTTTCTCGCCCTTTATGTACGTTGCTCACTCTCCTCTGTCGCCAGAATGCCCGAGCACACATTTGATGTGCATGTACTCCGCACTTTCAAACGAGACCTTATCGCGCTGCTCACGCAGCTGCAGGCCTCGTTGCCCCGACCGAGCGAAGCGATCAATCAGGTGATCTTCATCCTGAATCAAACGTTCCGTGATGTTGAGCTGTCGTACCTGGTCTGGCGACACGAGAGGGTTCAGACTACTCTTCAGAACGGTATGTCCCCTCTGCTTCTCGCCCGGGGGACGATACTTGATCCAGGCGTAGGGTTCCAGTACTCCAGGGCCCGCGTCAAAGCTGCGATTTGGCGGCGTGATCAAGGAAGGCCCGCTGCTGCATTCCCAGGGCTCTTTAATGCCTTCAGCCCCGTAGGGGCCTCCCCGTCTCAGCCTACCAACAATCCCTCGAATTGGCCGGCCGACGCTTACCGAGGTCACCAACAGGGTGGAATGAACTACCAAGCCAATCCATATGGACTCGCTTCCCCCGCTGCTGAGGCTTGGAACCAGTACCCTGTCCAAAATACCCCAGGCCGCACCGGCAACGAGCTTCCAGGCCAACCGCCAGTCGGATCGCCGACCGGCTACGCCCCGTACCCTGCCATGGCGGCTTCCCCCGGGGGGAGTGGGCATGGACATCAGGATTATCGCCCTCAGGGACACCAGGTGTACTCCCCTCCTCCCTTCCCCCCGCCAAATTGGAGGCCACCGTCCCCCGTTCCTGGAACTCCGCCGGTCTCTGTGGAGGTCTCGACCGCTATCTCGGTCGCCATCGGCTATCTCGAAGTTGTCAATAAGGCCGTCAACTTATGCATCGAGGCGAATGCGATGTAGGACGGAGGGGTGTGCCCTGGCTGACCAAACCCCGATCATAGAGAGACATTCTGCTACGCAGTCACACCGCCGTGGCCTGGTGCATGCGCGATGTTTTATTAATTAATTCTTTTTTGCTTCCCAGCGGTGCCGAGAAGTCTTTTTCTTGTTTGTACATCATTTCGTCATACGTATGCCTTAGTGGACGTCAATGGGAGGGTTGGCAGGGTCTAGGCCCTCCCCTCTCCCACACACTTCACTCTCCATCATCTCACATCAAAACTAATGCATAGATCACGCAGCAGTCATCCGAGTCAACCATAATGTACGATAATTATGATTTACGTACGACACTATTGAACAATATGATAGTCAATTATGATTCCCAAACCGATGTCGTCTCTTGTTCGTTTCCGGACGCTTTGGGGTTCCTTGTTGGGTTTGATTGTGGTACGTATAATATATGAATGTAGGGGGGCAGTGCTCCTAGGTCAGATGCCGTGTAGTAGTGGTGGTGCTGCACAGGATGCCATTGTCACTGTGGCAGTGGTTATCGGGTTATCGTGCCGTGCCTGAGATTAATATCGTGTTACTAAACGCTGAGCTAACACGTGTATGGCAAGTGGCAAGTCAACATCATCATGGCACTAACTGTACTTGCTCCCACACAATTGCAGAGCCCCGACCAATATGGGCCTCTTTCTGTTATCAGCTATACGGCCGACGCCATGGGCGATATCAAGGCGACGATTGGCCACCGTCGCTGAGCAACGGAAGACGCCTCAGACAATTATCGAAAAGATCGTGCAGAAGTATGCTGTTGGTCTGCCCGCTGGAAAGCAGGTGAAGGCTGGGGAGTACGTGATGATCCGACCCGAGCATGTAATGACTCATGACAACACGGGTCCAGTGATATCAAAGTTCGTGGGTCCCCCCCTTCCCCGCATCCGTAGCGTGCAATTGTCATATCTGATGGTGTTTTAGGTTCAGGTCTATCGGGGCGACACAGATAAAGTCGCCCAGGCAAGCGGTCTTCACGCTCGACCATGACGTTCAGAACAGATCTCCCAAGAATTTGGCCAAGTATGCTAATATCGAGGCCTTTGCGCGGGCGCAAGGAGTAGACTTTTACCCGGCCGGCCGCGGCATAGGTCATCAAATCCTTGTTGAAGAAGGCTATGCCTTTCCGTATACCCTCACGGTCGCGTCGGACAGCCACAGTAACATGTATGGCGGCGTGGGATGCGTCGGCACGCCCATCGTAAGGACGGATTCGGCCGCCATATGGGCTACCGGAACCACATGGTGGCAGGTGCCTCGAATGGTCAAGGTTGAGCTCAGGGGGAGGCTCGCTGCTGGCGTCACTGGGAAGGACGTCATCGTCGCGCTCTGCGGCGCCTTCAATAAGGACGAAGTTCTCAACGCCGCCATCGAGTTTACGGGAGACGGCATTGGGGCACTGTCCGTGGACGACCGCCTCACGATCGCCAATATGACTACCGAATGGGGCGCGCTGGTGGGGTACTTTCCCGTCGATGATGTGCTTCTGCGGTGGTACGAGGCTGTGGTGAAGAGGCTCGAACTCCGCACGTTTTCTACCGACCCCTCTATATCGGCACTGCCCGACCACCCTCGAATCAATAGGCACAGGCTGGATGCTGTGCGCGCAGCGCCCCTCCGTTCAGATCCCGACGCAGAGTACGCGGCCCATCTCGTCATCGACCTCTCCACGCTCGTGCCACACGTCTCGGGCCCAAACAGCGTCAAGGTGTCGACGCCGCTCCCGGAGATCGAGAAGCGCCGGATCCGGATTCAAAAGGCGTACCTCGTCAGCTGTACCAACTCGCGCGCCTCGGACCTCGCCGCCGCAGCCGCCGTCGTGAGCGGACGGCGCGTCGCGCCCGGCGTGGAATTCTACGTCGCGGCCGCGAGCTCGGCCGTGCAGCGCGAGGCGGAGAGCAACGGCGACTGGGACGCCCTCGTCGCCGCGGGTGCGCGCGTGCTCCCTGCGGGATGTGGGCCGTGCATCGGTTTGGGCACGGGCTTGCTCGAGGAGGGCGAGACGGGCATCAGCGCGACGAACAGGAACTATAAAGGCCGGATGGGACACCCCGCCGCTCAGGCTTACCTCGCCAGCCCGGCCGTCGTCGCAGCTAGCGCGCTCAAGGGTTACATCGCCTCTCCAGACTCGCTCGACCCCACCACACTGCCCCCTTCCGGTCCCCCCGTTCATTCAGTCATTTCTTCTGCCTCCTCGTCTTCCCCCGTCGCAGAGGCAGCGGTGCCCCAAGCCGACGAGCCGCTGCTCCCTTCTTTCCCATCTGTCTTCGGCGGGCCTTTACTCTTCGCCCCTCAGGACAACTTAAATACTGATGGGATCTACCCTGGCAAATACACGTATCAGGACGACATCACGCTCGAGCGCCAGGCAGAGGTCGTCATGGAAAACTACGATCCGACATTTGCCTCTCGTGTACGCAGCCTCTTGACTTCCTATCATTCCTCTTCCTCGTCATCAGAGACAAAAAAAGGAGAAGACGGTACGACGACGACGGCGGCGGCGGCGGAGGTAGCAGTCAACAACAAGACCGGCGTCGTCCTCGTCGCGGGCTACAACTTCGGCACGGGTTCCTCGCGCGAGCAAGCGGCGACGGCGTTGAAAGCGGCCGGCGTTCCGCTCGTCCTCGCGGGCTCTTTCGGCGACATCTTCAAGCGGAACGCGATCAACAACGGCCTCGTGTGCCTCGAGGCGCCCGAGCTCGTTGCGGACCTCACGCGGGCGTACGGGAAGGACGGGAAGCGCGGTGCGGGTGGTCGCACGGCGGGAGAGCCCACGGTGGACGCGGCGCTCACCGTCTCTGTGCATATGTCGAGTGGGAGGGTCCAGGTGAGCGGCTTCGAGGGTGGGCCCAGGACGTATGCCGTGCGACCGGTCGGCGCGAGCGTGCAAGAGCTCTGGCTGTGCGGTGGGCTGGAAGGTTACATTCTTAAATCCATCCAGGCAGAGGCCCGAGGACAACGAACAGCGTGAAAATGTTTTTTTTTTATTGTGGGGGAACACTGCATATACTCAGCTACAAGTACAATTACAAGATATTGTGTGCAATTGGTTCGTTCGTATGAAAGAGTCTCATGCAACCGACATAATAAAATTTGGCAATGTCCATCCTTTCGAATTTTGAGAAAAGCGGATGGACCCGCTGGGCAGTGGAGAAGGGCGGCTACCGTTTGTGGAGCAACCATCAGAAATCGTGGTTCCATACACCACGGTATTTGGGCTCTGTAGTTGTATCGCTGGCTGGGGACGCGAACCGCTCACTCAGGACGGCCAGCCGCGAACGGAACTCGTCTGCTCCGATGTACGCACCGCACATGCGACGCTTTCCTGTGAAGGAAGAGCGGCCATGAAGTACACGGTGGTTGTCGATCGCTGGACGGGAAAGTCAGCAGTGTCATCTCGACACCCAGGACGAGAAAAAAAAAAGATTGGGA
>Ga0307510_10001214_pt1 | contig 27957 bp, 24 predicted proteins | sample 12_EM_MG_FD_207224 | JGI IMG/M metagenome (GOLD analysis project Ga0307510, IMG submission 207224) | Populus trichocarpa ectomycorrhiza microbial communities from riparian zone in the Pacific Northwest, United States - 12_EM | ecosystem: Host-associated > Plants > Roots > Unclassified | place... | reverse complement strand
GCGGTTGCTGAGCGCGGTGGCCGCGTTGGTGGCGCCCTGGGCGTTGGTCGCGACCAGCGCGGTCGTGCCCGCGGCGGCGGTCGTCACGGCCGCCGCCGCGACCAGACATGCACGAAGACGTGTCACGTTGTGCCTCCGGTGGGAGTGGGGGAGGCGCCCAGCTTCTGGCGCTGTCGCGGCCACGTCAATGGATTGGACTGGACCAAAGCCCGCTTTGGACTAGACCATACGATTTCTTTACCGTTGACCCGGTGGAGCGCATCACGCGACACGTTTGCGACTAGTGTCCCGGCTCACATGGCGTTATAGAGGCGTCGCCGACACCATGGTGCACGTCATCGGCAGGCTGAAGGGATCGGGAATGTTCCGCAAGGTGCTGGTCGCCAACCGTGGAGAGATCGCGATCAGGGCGTTCCGCGCCGGCTACGAGCTGGGCGCGCGAACGGTCGCGGTCTTTCCCCACGAGGACCGCAATTCGCTGCACCGGCTCAAGGCCGACGAGGCCTACGAGATCGGTGAACCCGGGCACCCGGTCCGCGCCTATCTCTCGGTCGAGGAGATCGTCCGCGCGGCCCAGCGGGCGGGCGCGGACGCGGTCTATCCGGGCTACGGGTTCCTCTCCGAGAACCCCGAACTCGCCCGCGCCTGCGAGGAGGCGGGCATCACCTTCGTCGGTCCCAGTGCCCACATCCTGGAGATGACCGGCAACAAGGCCACGGCGATCGCCGCCGCCCGCGCGGCCGGCGTACCGGTGCTCGGCTCCTCCGCGCCCTCCACCGACGTCGACGAACTGGTGCGCGCCGCCGAGGACATCGGCTTCCCCGTGTTCGTGAAGGCCGTGGCCGGTGGTGGCGGGCGTGGCATGCGCCGCGTCGAGGACCCGGCCACCCTGCGCGAGTCCATCGAGGCGGCGGCCCGCGAGGCCATGTCCGCGTTCGGCGACGCCACGGTGTTCCTGGAGAAGGCCGTCGTCGACCCCCGTCACATCGAGGTGCAGATCCTCGCCGACGGTGAGGGCAACGTCATCCACCTCTTCGAGCGTGACTGCTCGCTGCAACGCCGGCACCAGAAGGTCGTCGAGCTGGCCCCCGCGCCCAACCTCGACCCGGCCCTGCGCGACCGGATCTGTGCCGACGCGGTCCGCTTCGCGCGCGAGATCGGCTACCGCAACGCGGGCACCGTCGAGTTCCTCCTCGACCCGGCCGGCAACCACGTCTTCATCGAGATGAACCCGCGCATCCAGGTCGAGCACACGGTGACCGAGGAGGTCACCGACGTCGACCTCGTCCAGGCCCAACTGCGGATCGCCTCGGGGGAGACCCTCGCCGACCTGGGTCTGTCCCAGGAGACGGTCACCCTGCACGGCGCCGCTCTCCAGTGCCGTATCACCACCGAGGACCCCGCCAACGGCTTCCGCCCGGACACCGGCCGGATCAGCGCCTACCGCTCGCCCGGCGGCTCCGGCATCCGCCTCGACGGCGGAACCACCCACGCGGGTACGGAGATCAGCGCGCACTTCGACTCCATGCTGGTCAAACTCACCTGCCGGGGGCGGGACTTCACCACCGCCGTCAATCGTGCGCGGCGCGCCGTCGCAGAGTTCCGCATCCGCGGTGTGGCTACCAACATCCCCTTCCTCCAGGCCGTGTTGGACGACCCGGACTTCCAGGCCGGGCGCATCACCACGTCGTTCATCGAGCAGCGCCCACAGTTGCTGACGGCTCGTCAATCGGCCGACCGCGGAACCAAGTTGCTCACCTACCTGGCCGACGTCACGGTCAACAAGCCGCACGGTGAGCGCCCCGACCTGATCGACCCGACCACCAAGCTGCCGCCGGTCCCGAGCAGCGAACCCCCGGCCGGATCGAGGCAGTTGCTCGCCGAACTCGGCCCCGAGGGCTTCGCCCGTCACCTGCGCGAGTCGCCCACGATCGGCGTCACCGACACCACGTTCCGCGACGCCCACCAGTCGCTCCTCGCCACCCGCGTCCGCACCAAGGACCTCCTCGCGGTCGCCCCGGTCGTCGCCCACACCGTGCCGCAACTGCTCTCCCTGGAGTGCTGGGGCGGCGCCACCTACGACGTGGCACTGCGCTTCCTCGCCGAGGACCCCTGGGACCGGCTGGCCGCTTTGCGTGAAGCCGTCCCCAACATCTGCCTCCAGATGCTGTTGCGCGGCCGGAACACCGTCGGCTACACGCCCTACCCGACCCAGGTGACCGACGCCTTCGTCCAGGAGGCCGCCGCCACCGGCATCGACATCTTCCGCATCTTCGACGCGCTGAACGACGTGGGCCAGATGCGCCCGGCCATCGACGCCGTACGCGCCACGGGAACGTCGATCGCCGAGGTCGCCCTCTGCTACACCTCGGACCTGTCCGACCCTGGCGAGCGCCTCTACACGCTCGACTACTACCTCCGCCTCGCGGAACAGATCGTCGAGGCGGGCGCCCACGTCCTCGCGGTGAAGGACATGGCGGGTCTGCTCCGGGCTCCGGCCGCCGCGACGCTCGTATCGGCGCTGCGCCGGGAGTTCGGCCTGCCGGTGCATCTGCACACCCACGACACCGCAGGGGGCCAGCTCGCCACCTACCTCGCCGCGGTCCAGGCCGGCGCGGACGCCGTCGACGGCGCGGTGGCCTCCATGGCGGGAACGACCTCGCAGCCGTCCCTGTCGGCGATCGTCGCCGCGACCGACTACTCCGAGCGCCCCACCGGCCTCGACCTCCAGGCCATCGGCGACCTGGAGCCGTACTGGGAGAGCGTCCGCAAGATCTACGCCCCCTTCGAGGCGGGTCTCGCCTCACCCACCGGCCGCGTCTACCACCACGAGATCCCCGGCGGCCAGCTCTCCAACCTGCGCACCCAGGCCATCGCGCTCGGCCTCGGCGACCGGTTCGAGGACATCGAGGCGATGTACGCCGCCGCCGACCGCATCCTCGGCCACCTGGTGAAGGTCACCCCGTCGTCGAAGGTCGTCGGCGACCTCGCCCTGCACCTGGTCGGCGCCGGAGTGAGCCCCGCCGACTTCGAGGCGTCCCCCGACCGCTACGACATCCCGGACTCCGTGATCGGCTTCCTGCGCGGCGAGTTGGGCACCCCGCCCGGCGGCTGGCCCGAGCCGTTCCGCACCAAGGCACTCCAGGGCCGCGCCGCCCCCAAGCCCGTACAGGAACTCAGCCCGGAGGACCGCACGGCCCTCGACAAGGACCGCCGCGCCACCCTCAACCGCCTGCTGTTCCCCGGCCCGACCCGCGAGTTCGAGACCCACCGCCAGACCTACGGCGACACCAGCGTCCTGGACAGCAAGGACTTCTTCTACGGCATCCGCCCGGGCAAGGAGTACACGGTCGACCTGGAACCCGGTGTCCGTCTCCTCATCGAGCTGGAGGCGGTCGGCGAGGCCGACGAGCGCGGCCTGCGTACGGTGATGTCCGCCCTGAACGGCCAGCTCCGGCCGATCCAGGTCCGCGACACGGCGGCCGCCTCCGACATCCCCGTCACGGAGAAGGCCGACCGGACCAACCAGGGTCATGTCGCGGCGCCGTTCGCGGGCGTGGTCACCCTCTCGGTCGAGGAGGGCGACGAGGTGGAGGCCGGCGTCACCGTCGCCACGATCGAGGCCATGAAGATGGAGGCGGCGATCACCGCCCCCAAGTCCGGCCGGGTATCCCGCCTCGCCATCAACCGCATCCAGCAGGTGGAGGGCGGCGACCTGCTCGTCGAACTGAGGTAGCCGGTACGGCGACAGGCCGCCCCGCCGGTGACCGGATCGGTCCGGTCCCGGACCCGATGCGGCCTGTCGCCACCCCGCTCGCACGGCGCAGTCTTGGGGCATGACCCGAGCACTGATCGTCATCGATGTCCAGGAATCCTTCCGCGCCCGCCCGCTGTGGGAGACCATCTCCGACCCGAAGATCGCCGAACAGGCGAACCGTCTGGTCCAGCTCGCCCGCCGCGCCGGTGACCTCGTGGTGTGGGTCCTGCACTCCGAGCCCGGCAGCGGCGACGTCTTCGACCCGGCCCTCGGCCACGTCCGGCTCATCGACGGACTGGAGCGCGCGGAGGGCGAACCGCTCCTCCACAAGACCTCGCACAACGCGTTCACCACCACCAACCTGCAACAACTCCTCACCGAACACGGCGTCCGCGAGCTCACCGTCTGCGGCATCCGCACCGAGCAGTGCGTCGAGACCACCACCCGCGTCGCGAGCGACTTCGGCTACCAGGTCACCTTCGTCACCGACGCGACCGCCACGAACCCCATCCCGCACCGCGACGCCCCCGCCGACCAGACCGTCGCCGAACTCCTCGCCGACCCCCGCACCCTCCCCGCCGACGAGATCATCAGGCGTACCGAGTACGCCCTCGCCGGCCGCTTCGCCACCATCGCGACGGTCGACCAGCTGGAAGCCGCCGCCGCACATCAGGCATGATGACCGGATCGTGAGCCACGTCGTTTTCTTCCTGGTACCCGGAGTCCACCTGCTGGACCTGGCCGGCCCCGCGCAGGTCTTCTCCACGGCAGCCGACTTCGGGCACCCCTACACGCTCTCCTACGTCGCCGAGCAGCCCCAGGTCACCAGCGCCCAGGGGCTGCCGCTGACGGCCGCCCTCGACTGGCCCGAACTGGGCTCCGAGGACCTGATCGTGGTGCCGGGCTGGCGTGCCGTCACCCTGGCCGGCGCACCCGCCATCGGTGCTACGGCGCTGCGGGCACTCCAGGACCACCACGCCCGGGGCGGGACGGTGGCCAGCGTCTGCGCCGGAGCCGACGCGCTCGGCCGGGCCGGACTCCTCGACGGCCGCCACTGCACCACCCACCACGACGTCCAGGACGAACTCGCCCTGCGCCACCCGAAGGCGACGGTCGTCCGCGACGTCCTGTTCACCACCGACGACCGGGTCATCACCTCGGCCGGCATCGCCAGCGGCATCGACCTCGCCCTGCACATCGTCGCCACCCGGCACGGCCCCGCCGTGGCCGCGCAGATCGCCCGGGACATGGTCGTCTACGCCCGCCGCAACGGCCACGAACCGCAGACCAGCGCGATGCTCCGGCACCGCTCCCACCTCGACGACACCGTGCACCGCGCCCAGGACCTCATCGACACCCGCTTCGACGAGACGCTTCCCCTGCCCGCCCTCGCCACGGCGGTCGGCGTCAGCGAACGCACCCTCACCCGCCTCTTCACCCGGGCCACCGGACTCACCCCGCTGCGCTACCAGCAGACCCTCCGCCTCGAACGCGCCGAGCACCTCATCAGCCACGGCGCCACGATCGACGCCGCCGCCCGCTCGGTCGGGTTCGAGGACCCCCGGATGCTGCGCCGGCTGCGCGCCCGCACCCCGTAAATGAGAGGCGGCGCGGCAGGGACGTTGTCAGGTTGCCGGGTCGGCCGACCGCCGGCTCGACGACCGACCGGCTCGCCACAGGAGTGCCCCGTGATCCCACCCCGTCTGGCTCCGCTGCTCGACCAGTTCGACTTCGCGTGCGAACGCCTCTCCGGCCGTATGACAGGGCCCGTCATGGACAGCGGCGACGGGACGGACACCCGGGTCGGGCCCATGACCGACGAGGAGTACCTCTGGGAACCGGTGCCGGACTGCTGGTCGGTGCGACGGCGGACGGACGGGCCGGGAGCGCGGGCAACTGCCCTGACGGGACAGGGCGATGGGGGACGCGACGCCGCCGCCCACCCGCACCTCTGGCCCCCGCCCTTCACCACCGTCGCCTGGCGGCTGAGCCACCTCACCGAGCTGTTGACCCTGCGCGCCGACCACACGGCGGGCAGCCGCTCGCTGACCCGCGACGACCACTCCGTCAGCGGGGACGCCGTCGGTGCGGTCGATGCCTTCGGCACCGGTGCCGGTGCCTGGCGGAAGGCGCTGCTGAGCGTCGACGACACCGCGCTCGACACCGTGGGGTACTGCACCTATCCGCACGGCAGCGACGCGGAGGAGCCGTTCATCGACATCGTGTGGTGGGTCAACCAGGAGGTACTGCACCACGGAGCCGAGATCGCGATGCTGCGCGACCTGTACCGGAACCGGGGTTGACCGAGGTCCGTCGCTCGAGCACGTCAATCTGCTGCGGGCGACGGGACTGACGCTCACCGAGTACGTCGTACTGATGAGCCTGTCCGAGGCCGAGAACCAGGAACTCCGCATGGCGGATCTCGCGGCGGCGACCGCGTTGTCGGCGAGCCGTATCACCCGCGTCGTGGACGCGCTGCTGAGCCGTGGCCAGGTCGTGAATCGGCGCTGTGAGGCAGACGCGCGCGGGAATGTCGCGACCCTCACCCCGGAAGGTCTGAAGCGGCTTCGGGCGGCCTATCCGACACACCTCGCGAGTGCCCGTGAGCGGGTCATGGACCATCTCGACGGCCGGTCGTTGTCCGCCATGGTGCGGCAGTTCGAGACGGTGGTCGGGGAGGTCGACTGAGGTCGGGCGCGGACACTGTCGTGCTCGACGCGGAAGGTCCCGGACAGACTCCGAGGCCCCCCGCCTCGGAGTCGTGGCGTCGATCCCGCAACCGCCGGTAAGCGCAAGGCGGTTCTAGGCGGTCGTACCGCCCGCGTAGTCGCTCTTGAACGTGGTCTCGATGGTCGCGGCGACGGACTGGGCCACTCCCGTGCCGGTGAGGATGATGCCCAACTCCCGGTTGTTGGAGAGGGAGGTGCTGCTGATGTTCATCGAACCCGCCTCCACCTCCTGGGTGGACAGGCCGTAGTCGGCGACCATGGCCTTGGCGTGGATGTAGAAGCCGTCGGGGTCGGAGTAGCCGACGACCGTGCCGCCGGCCGCCTTGATCGCGGACACCTCGCTGGAGTAGTCGGACGGGGTCTCCAGCACCACCCGCACGGTCACGCCCGCCTTCGCTCTGGCCACGATCGCGTTGACCACCGTGCTGTCGCTGAACTCCAGTTCCTCGACGTCCAGCGTCGTGGTGGCCGCGTTGATGACGGTCAGCAGACGGCTGCGGGAGTCGGTGGGGGACCAGAGCAGATGGTCGCCGTCGGTCGGGGTGACCGAGGTGCCGGCGTAGTCCGCGTTGAACACCTTCTCGATCGCGGCGACATCACGGGTGTCGTCGGTGAAGACCCCGTAGTCGCGGCCGGTCGAGTAGTACTGCGAGGTCAGATTGCCGGTCAGGACAAGCGACTTGGTGGCGTCCACGGTGATCGTCTTCTGGTGGGTGTAGACGAAACTGGACGGCGACCACACCACGCCCACGCCCGAGTTCGTCAACGCCGTGTACGCCGAGCTGTTGGCGGACTGGTGCGCGCGGTCCAGGACCACCCGCACGGTGACGCCCTTGTTCTCCAGGGCTATCAGGTCGTTGACAGCTGTGGTGTCCTCCAGCTCGTACATCGTCATGTCGAGCGAGGAGGTGGCCGAGTTGATGAAGTCGTAGATGGTCGGCTGGGTGGTGCCGGCCTGCGAGAAGGCGAAGGCCGTATAGGTCGCGGCGTCGGCGGGGACGGCCGTGACGAACAGGGTGGCGCCGGCTGTCAGCGCGACACCCGCGCGGCCGAGGAACGTCCTCAACATGTCTGACTCCTGGTCGAGTTGATGCCCACGTGGGGGGTGGCGGGCAGGTGCATGACACCACGCGCGTAGAACGGGGTGGAAGAGAAGCAAGGTGAACTCGCTATTACCGGCCGCGCGTTCGGGTGGACAAAGGGGACTCCGTGCAGGTGGGATCCGGTTCATGGGGTCCCCGCGAGTTAGCAAAAACTTCGTAGCCAGCAAATCCCGGGTCAACTACCGCGCTCCAAAGGGGCGCGGGGCTGTGTCTATTTGCGGCGCCGCCGCGTGGGCGCGCCCAGCCACGGCGGCGCGGTACTCGAACGACGGCATATCGGGGCACTGTCAGCGGAGCGCCTAGGCTGCGCACCGACCCACGCATCAACACCAGGAGCGCACCCGTGTCCGACCCCACGCCAAAACCCCCGTACCCCGACGCCCACCGCCCGGACGATCACCCCACCCCCCACCCGCTGCTCACCCCCGTCCTCGCCCTCCTGGGCCACTGGCACGGCCAGGGCAAGGGCGAATACCCCACACTGGACGGCGACTTCACCTACGCCCAGGACGTCACCTTCACCCACGACGGCCGCCCCTTCCTGCACTACGAGGCCCGCGCCTGGATCCTCGACGCCGACGGCGCACCACTGCGCCCCGCGGCCCGCGAGAGCGGCTGGTGGCGGCTGCAACCCGACGGGCGGATCGAGGCGCTCATCACTCAGCCGACCGGCATCGCCGAGATCCTCGTCGGAAGCGCCACCGGCGACACGGTCGACCTCGCCACCCACGAGGTCGCCCTCACCCCCACCGCCAAGAAGGTCACCGCGACCCGCCGCCGCTACACCCTGACCGACGCCGCCACACTCACGTTCGCCCACGATCTGGAGGCCGTGGGGGAGCCGCTGCAACACCACCTCTCGGTGCGACTGCGACGCACCGGCTGAAATGAACTGATCAGCAAGCCTGTTCACAGCGTTGCTTTCCGAATATCCGATCGTTGATCTCCCATGCAGTGAGCGGTGCCCGAGCGGCATGGAGGCGTGGATCGACAGTGGTGCCCGGCGGCCTCCCGTGGGCAGGCGAACGGAGAGCCCTGTGCGCATGAGTGACCTTCAGCGGTGCGAGATCCGGCCCGGACGACTCGTCGAGTGGACGCTGCACCCGGCGGCCGTAGGAGCGGCGCGGGAACTCCCGGACGACGCGCGGCCACCGGCGTACGTGCAGGAGTCCCACATCCGTACGGCGCGGTCGGTGCGCGAGGACGGGCTGTTCGTGCCGACCTGGCTCGGTACCGCCTTCGACATGCCGGGGCGGATCGAACTCGACGTCCTGCAAGGCGCGTTGCGGTCCTGGATGCTCCGGCACGAGACGCTGCGCAGCGGCTTCAGGTGGGCCGGTGACGAGATGCGCCGCTTCACCCTGGACGCCGACGCCGTGGCCCTGCACCGCGAGGACGTGGGGGAGTTCGCGGACGCGGGGACGCTGACCCGGTACATGCAGGACCGTTTCGATGTGACGGCGGACGCGCTCACCTGGCCGAACTTCCTGTTCGCGGCGGTCGTCCGCGACGACGGCACGAGCGTCTACCTGGCGTTCGACCACAGCAACGTCGACGCTTACTCGCTCCATCGCATCGCGGGCGAGGTCCACGAACTGTACGCGGCCGGCCTCGCCGGGAAGGCGGTCGAGTCGGCGCCCGTCGCCAGCTACATCGACTTCTGCGCGGGCGAACGCACGGACGCCGACCAGATCGACGACACCCACACCGTGGTGTCCCGCTGGCGCGAGTTCATCGCCCGCTGCGACGGCAAGCTGCCGAACTTCCCCGTCGACCTAGGCCTCGACCCCGAAGGGCCGCTGCCCACCCAGAAGTTCCTCCAGGAGATGCTCGTCGACGACACGGACGCGGCGGCCTTCGAGGCGTACTGCCGTCCGTACGGCGGAAGCCTCGTCGGCATCCTGGCGGCCGTGGCGCTGGCCGCCCGCGAGATCAGCGGTCTCGACGTGTACCGCACCGTCGTCCCCTTCCACACCCGCGCCAAGTCCCGCTGGGCCGACTCGGTCGGCTGGTACGTGGGCGGCGCCCCGGTCGAGATCCCCGTCCAGCACGCCGCCGACTTCGACCACGCCCTGCGCATGGTCCGCGCCACCCTCCGCGAGAACCGCCCGCTGGCCCGCATGCCCATCGCCCGTGTACTGCGCCTGCTGGGCGCCGACTTCAGGCCCACGTCCCCCGACCTGTACTCGATCGTCTCCTACGTCGACTCGCGCGCCCTGCCCGGTTCGGAGCGCTGGCAGGAGCTGAAGGCGTACGGACTGATCCGGGTGTCGTACGGCGACCAGGTGTGCGCGTGGGTGACCCGGGTCCACGAGGGACTCCAGTTCGCGTGCCGCATCCCGGACAACGTCATCGCGGACAAGAACATGCGGCTGTGCATGGAGCTGGTGCGGGAGCGGCTCGTCGAGGTGGCCCGGCAGGCGTCGGCCGTGCGTCTCTAGCCCCGCCGGGCCGTCCAGCCGGCGAGGCCGCATCCGACCTGGGGCACGTGTACCGACCTGCGCACGCGCGCCCCATGTCCGAACAAACATGGTGCAGCACCGTTGACCGACCGGACGGACGGGACCTACGTTCTCTGCAGGCGAAAGCGCTTGCCATACCCCCGCCGTTCATCCAGCACGGCCCGATGGGTCGCGCTCTCGTGCCATGTCATCGTCCGTCCGCCCCCCACACGCTGCCGGACCGGGCAACGACTCCTGACTTCAGACAACGATGTCCACGCCCCACTCAGGAGGCATCGCCATGACGCCACCCAGTTTCCGGAGACGAGCTGTCCTCGGCGCCGCCGCGGGCGCGCTGTTCGCCCCTCTCCTCGCCGGCTGTTCCGACGGCGGCGGAGAGAGCACGGCGGCGGGCGGGAAAGCGACACTCACCTTCGCCTGGTGGGGCAACGACGACCGCGCCCAACGCACGAACGACGCCGTGGCCCTCTTCGAGAAGCGCCACCCGAACATCTCGGTGCGCACCTCCTACGCCGGCTACCCGGCGTACGTGCAGAAGCTCGCCACGCAGGCGGCGGGCGGCGACCTGCCCGACGTGGCCCAGCTCGACTACCGGCAGATATCCCAGTACGCGGGCAGCGGCACCCTCCTGGACCTCGGCCCCTACCTCAAGAACGGCACGCTGCGGACGGCCGACTTCGACAAGACCCTCACCCGCACCGGCGTCTACGACGGCAAGCAGTACGCCCTCCCGATGGGCAAGGGGACGACAGGCATCGTCTACGACGCCACCGTCTTCAAGAAGGCCGGAGTTGGGACACCCCAGCCCGGTTGGACCTGGGACGACTGGGCCGAGGCGGGCAAGAAGATCAGCGCGCTCGGCATGAAGGGCCCCAACGGGCATGCCTACACCGGCCTTTCCGACCTCGGGGTCAACGAGGACGCCTTCGAGACCTGGCTGCGCAGCAGGGGCAAGGAGCTCTACGCCTCGGAGCGCCGACTCGGCTTCACCGCCGACGACTTGACCGCCTTCTGGACCTTCACCGACAAGCTGCGCCGCGCGGGCATCGTCTCGACGGCCAGGGACACCGCCCAGGTCGGCGGGCCCGTCGAGGACACCCCGATGGGACGGGGCCTGGCCGCGACCGACTTCAACTGGGACGCCCCCTTCCTCGGCTACCCGCCCCTGCTCGGCGACCAGGTCCACTTCGCGCCCGTCCCCACGACCGACGGCAAGGTGGGCCAGTACTTCAAGCCGACCATGCTCATCGGCGCGGGCGCGGGGACCCAACACCCCAAGGAGGCGGCCGAGTTGATCGACTTCCTGCTCAACGACCCCGCCGCGGGCAAGATCCTCGGCGTCACCCGCTCCACACCCCCCAACGAGAAGATCGCCGAGGCGATAGGCAAGGGCCTCACCGGCCCGGAAAAAGAGGTCTACGACTACGGGCGCACGATCGCCGCCCACGGCACGTCGGCCCCGCCCATGGCACCACCCCGCGGTGACGTCGTCCTCCAGGTCTCCTTCACCCGCGACTACCAGCGCGTCTCCTACGGAATGGAGAGCCCGCGAGGCGCCGCCGAGGAGTACGTCGCCGAGGCGAAGCGGGAGCTGCGATGACCACCACAGCGACCCCGCCGCCCCGCACCGCACGCGCCACAGCGACCCCGCAGGAACACCGCAGGCGCGGTCAACGCAGCGGCCCCGCCTACATCTTCCTCTCGCCGTGGATCCTCGGAGTCGTCCTCCTGACGCTCGCACCCATGGCCGTGTCCCTGTATCTGTCGTTCACCGACTACAACCTCTTCGACCCGCCCAAGTGGGTCGGACTGCGCAACTACACCGACATGTTCACCGCGGACCCGAGGTACTGGCGCTCGGTCGGCACCACGCTCCTCTACGTCGTGGTCGCCGTCCCCCTCAAACTCGCCATCGCGCTCGGCGTCGCGCTGCTGCTCAGCAACACCCGCAAGGCCAAGGGGTTCTACCGCTCGGCCTTCTACGCCCCTTCACTGCTCGGCGCGAGCATGGCGGTCGCGCTGGTGTGGCGGGCGCTCTACAACGACGGCGGCACCGTCGACGAACTGCTGTCCTCCATCGGCATCCACACCGGCGGCTGGGTCTCCGACCCGCACCTCGCGGTGTTCGTCGTCGCGCTGCTCTCCGCCTGGCAGTTCGGCGCCCCGATGGTCATCTTCTTGGCCGGGCTCCAACAGATACCGGCCGACCTCTACGAGGCCGCAGCACTCGACGGCGCGGGACGCTGGCGGCGGTTCGCGTCCGTGACGCTGCCCATGCTGTCCCCGGTGGTCTTCTTCAACCTCGTCCTGGAGACCATCCAGTCCTTCCAGGTCTTCACCCCCGCCTTCGCGATCAGCGGCGGCAACGGCGGACCGGCCGACTCGACCGAGTTCTACACGCTCTATCTCTACGAACGAGGCTTCACCGCCTCGCACATGGGCTATGCCTCCGCCATGGCCTGGGTCCTGCTCCTGGCCATCGGCGCGGTCACGCTCGTCCTCTTCAGGACCTCGCGCTCCTGGGTCTTCTACGCCAACGAGGGGGCCTGATGGCCACGACCGCGCCCGACTTCAAGAGTGCCGCCGGCCTCAAGAACAGCTCCGGTCTCAAGAACAACCCCGGCCGAACGCGCACCGCGGCGATCGCGAAACACCTCGGACTGCTGGCCGTCCTCCTCGTCCTGCTCTACCCGTTGGCCTGGCTGCTCGCCACCTCGCTGAAGCCGGCGAACGAGGTCCTCACCAGCCTCAAGCTGCTGCCGAGCCACATCGAGTGGTCGAACTACACCACAGCCCTGGACGGAATCAGCGGCGTCTCGATCACCCGGCTCCTCCTCAACTCCCTGCTGATCAGCGTCGGTTCGGTCATCGGGAACGTCGTGTCCTGCTCGCTGGCCGCCTACGCCTTCGCGCGGCTGCGCTTCCGGATGCGCGGCCCGATGTTCGGCTTCATGATCGCCACGATGATGCTGCCGCACCACGCCGTGCTGATCCCGCAGTACATCATCTTCAACAAGCTCGGCATGGTGGACACCTATTGGCCGCTGATCCTGCCCAAGTTCCTTGCCACGGAGGCCTTTTTCGTCTTCCTCATCGTCCAGTTCATGCGCGGCCTGCCCCGTGAACTCGACGAGGCCGCCCGTATCGACGGCTGCGGACCGTTCCGTATCTTCTGGTCGGTCGTCCTCCCGCTGACCCGACCGGCGCTGATCACCACCGCGATCTTCACTTTCATCTGGAGCTGGAACGACTTCTTCACCCAGCTGATCTACCTCTTCGACCCGGAGAAGTTCACGATCACCCTGGCCCTGCGCAACTTCGTCGACCAGTCCAGCACGTCCGCCTACGGCCCGATGTTCGCGATGTCGGTGATCTCGATCGTGCCGATCGTGCTGTTCTTCTTCGCCTTCCAGCGCTACCTGGTGCAGGGCATGGCGACCTCCGGCCTGAAGGGTTGAGCCCATGAGTTCCTTCGCACCCCAACGCCGGGAACCGGGCGAGCTGTTCGGCCCCCGCTTCACCCTCTTCGCCGACATGCTCGCCGTCGGCGTGGCCACGGCGGTCGCCTCCCTCCCGCTGATCACGGCTCCTACGGCGTTCGCCGCGGCCTGCACCGTCCTGCGCCGTTCGATCCGCGAGGACCGACCGGTGAGCGTGGGGGAGTACGTCGCGGAGTTCCGCGCGCACGGCCTTCGCCGTTCCCTGCTGGCGGGAGTGAGCGTCTTCGCCGCCGTGACCTTGGTCGTCCTCGACCTCGCCCTCGCGAGGGCAGGCCTCCCGGGCGCCCGTCCGATGTCATGGGCGCTGACCGCTCTCGCGGCCGCGGGACTCGTCCTCGCCCTGCGCGCCGCCGCCGATCCGGAGGCGGCGCGCGGCTGGCGTCCGGCCCTGAACCGGTCCGCGACACGCTCCGTCGCGGACCCGAAGGGCTGCGTCCTGATCGCGGCGGCGGTCGGACTGTGCGTCGCCTTCCTGTGGATGCTGCCGCTGCTGGCCCTGCTGCTGCCCGGGCCACTGGCCTTTGCGATCACGGCAGTTGAACTCCGTGTCGAGCAGCAGGGCGACGGAGGGTGATCTCCGTGATGTCCCGCCGGGTCAGCCCCGGGCCACCGCGATCGACCCCGCGAGCCGCTCTCCCGCCTCGTAGACCATGTACGGGACACCACCATCCGTACCGAAGGAAGGTGACGCGGAGCGCCCGTTCTCCGGGGCCGTACTGCGCGAGTTGTAGAAGACGCCGAGGTGGTCGCGCTTGCTGAAGTCGTTGCCGACCTCGGTGATCATGATGTCGCCGCCGCTCTCCTTGTCCTTGTTGTAGACGACGTAGGTGCTGTTGTTCCGGTAAAGAAGGTGCGGGCCACCGATGTTGACGGCGCCGACGTCGGTGTGCCGGACCAGCGGCTGCTGGTCGTAGGTCCAGGTACGGCCGTCGGCGGACCAACCCCAGTGGATGTCACGGTGGTTGGTGGTGTTGTTCAGCATGAAGACCATCACGTAGCGGGCGCCGTGTGCGGGGAGGTCCTGACGGAAGACGCGGGCGTACGACGTCTCCGTGGTGCCCGCCGGGAGCATCGACGCCGACAGCACGACCTTGTCGTACGTGAAGTGGACGCCGTCCGTCGAGCGGGCGAGGCGGGTCGTGGTGTTCTCGCCGTGGAAGTAAAGCCAGAACTCCTTGGCGTCCGCGTTCCACAGCACGTGGGGGGACGAGACATGGCTGACGGAGTAGTACGGGGACCACTTGTTGGAGACGATCGGGTTCGACGGGTACTCCGTGAACGGCCCTTCGAGCGAGTCGCCGTAGGCAAGGCAGATCCCACCGGGCGCGTCGTGCGGCGCGTAGTACAGGTAGTAGCGGCCGAGGGGGTTGGCCAGCTTGTCGTAGACGCCTCTGATGGTGGGGAAGATGATCTCGCCGGTCGGGTTGTACTTCAGTTGGGACGGCGTCAGAAGCGTGCGGTCGTAGACGTAGTCGGGGAATCCACCGGGTGCCGCGGCCGCCGCCTGGGCGCCCAGGGACGTACCGACGGCGAGGGCGGCTCCGGTGGCGGCGGTGGCGCGAAGGAAGAGACGCCGGTCGAGGTGGTGCTCGTGCATGGCGGGGCTCCAGTTCCGGAAGGTGTACGGCTCAGAGGTAGGTGGCCGCGGTGACGCACAGGCCGCCGAGGGCGACCGCCCAGACGTACGGCAGGGTGCGCACCATGACCTGCTGGGGAGTGACGCCCGCGTACTGGGCGCTCCATACGGTCTGGGTGCTGGTGGGGTCGGCGACGCCGAAGACCTGGTTGTACGAGGTGGCCATGCCGAGCACGGCGGCCGCGGGATAGATGCCGGTGGCGATGAGGACGCCGGCGATGCCCGCGCCGAGCCCGAACACGTTCAAGGGGCCGCGGTAGAGGCACAGCGGGACGAGGAGCGTGAAGACGAGGACGAAGGCCACCGGGTTGTGCGGACTGACGGCCTTGATGAGCGGTTCGAGCGCGTCCACCGTGCCCGGCAGTTTGACGGCCGCGAGGAGGATGCCGATGGCGATGAACAGGGCGATCGGCGGGGCCGCCACCTCGAAGCCGCCGTACAGGGTGCGCAGCAGGCGCTTGTTCATCGTGCCGGGACGGGTCGTGGTGACCAGCGCGTACAGGACCCCCGCCAACAGCGAGGGGATGATGGCGAGTTCGAAGCCCAGGGCGAGAACGAGCGGGACGGCGGGCGCGAGCAGCGCGTACCAGGGTGCGTCGCCCAGCTTCTCGCGTCGTGAACGGGGCCTCTCGTCGACGGACTTGAGCGACCAGGCGTGCTCGGTGCCACGCCGACGCGTCTCCACGAGGACGAACGCGAGGGCGGCGACCAGCGCGAACGGGAACAGCTTCACCATGAAGCCGCGCACGGTCGGAATCGGCAGCTCCAGCGCCGTGGAGAAGAACTGCCACACCGGCAGCTCGAAGGGGATGCCCACGGCGATGCCCATCAGCACCGTGCCCGCGGCGGTCACCTTGGGCACGCCGACGGCGATCATCGCGGGGATGCCGATGATGCCGGCGAGCATGGCGGCGGGCGCCGAGCCGGTGACCGTTCCGACGAGTGCGGACACGGCGAGGACGCCGAGGGCCACCACGGTCGGGCGGTCACCGCCGAACTCGACGATCTTGCGGACGAGCGTGCCCGCGATGCCGGTCTCGTCGAGGAGCTTGCCCAGCCAGGAGCCCAGAATGATCGCGATCATGGTGGCGGCCAGGGTCGGCGCGCCTTCCTGGAGAACGGTGTCCAGCACGCTGTTCTTACCGGTGAGCGGTGCCCCGGCGAGGAAGGCGATCGCGACGGCGAGCAGCACCAGCGTGAAAGCGGTGGGCAGCCTTCGGGTGAGCATCAGGGCGACGCCGGCCGCCATGACGAGCAGGATGACGACACCCATGGGTCACTTCTCTCTTCCGGGCCGGGGGAGCGCCGCACGCAGCGCGGCGGTGAGGAGCAGGGGGCTGCGGCCGAGCCCGCAGACGGTTCGGGCGTAGGCGTGGGCCGCGACTTCTTCCGCACCGGCGACATGGCCGGCCACGCGGTGGCGTCCGAGGCGCAGCACGGTGTGGCCGAGTGCCTGCCTGAGCGCGGCCTTCTCGGGCCCGTGGTGGAGGCGGGCGTGCACGGCTTCGTGGGCGAGCGCGGCGGCCCGTACCGAACCCGTCGGGTACCAGGCACGCCAGCCGTGGGTGTCGACCAACTCCTCGGCGAGCGTGAGGGTGTCGGTGTACAGCTCGACCGTCGGCGGGCGTGACGTGTAGCGGGCGAGCAGCATCAGCTCCAGGCCACCGTCCCGCTCGACCACACGCGCGGCGGAGGGGACGGGGGTGAGCCGAGACCCGAACTCATCGGCCCTGCGGGCCCATTGGCGCAGCAGCTCGCGGTCGCGGCCCTCCTGGGTGGGCGTGGCGGCCAGCAGCCGTACGCCCCATTCGATGTCGTCGACGGACGCGAGTTCTGTCGACTCCTGGGCATGGAAGGAGAGTTCGGCCGCAGTCATGACCGCACCTCCAGCACCGCGACCACCGGCTCGTCGGCCGCGCGGGCCCGCAACTCGCTCTGGGCCAGCGCCAGTAGGGGCTGGGGATCGAGGACCCCGGACAGGTCGGCGATACGGGAGCCGAGCAACAGCCGCAGGGCCGGAGCGCGTACTCCGCCGTCGCCGTACGAGGTGGCCTCGCCGACCAGGCGGGCGAGCACCTCCGGGGCACCGGCCACGGTGGTGGTCTCCACGCGGGCGTCCGCGGCGTGATGGCGTACGACGCCGTCCACGTCGACGATCCGTACGGGGCGGCGGGTCGACCGCAGGCGGCGGCGCGTCTCGGTGCCGTAGACGGTGTGGGCGGCGGTGCCCGCCAGGACGTGGACCGCCGCGGGATCGGTCTTGAGACTGGCCGCCGCGGCATGGAGCCGCTCGGTGTCGTCGGCGCGGTGGGACCGGTCCTGGGTGCGCAGTTCGGTGGCGCCGGTCGCGACCGCGCGCACGGTGTTGGTCTGCGGGTCGACGGTGACCTCGACCTCGACGCCTTCGGCGGCGGCGCCCTGGGCGACGACCGCCCGCTCCGCCTCGGCCCGGACGGCGAGGATCTGCTCCTGTGTGGCGCCGGGCACGATCCGCTCGACCTGTTCCCGTACGAGCGCGAGGGCGACGCCGATGGGGCTGATCACCTCGTTGTGAAGGGCGATCCGGCCCTCCATGCCGCTGGTGCGGGCCAGGTGCGGGGTGACGGACGCGGCACCGCCGCCTCCGCCCACGAGAACGGCCGTGTCCTTGTCGAGGCGGTAGTCGCGGATCATGGCGTCCACCACCGTCCTCACCTGGGCGACCCCCGCGTCGAGGATCCGCGTGGCCGCGGTGGCGACGTCGGTGCCGAGCACGGCAGCCAGCGGCGCGATCGCGGCACGCGCGCTCTCGGGGTCGCAGCGGGCGAAGTCGCCCTCGGGGACGCGACCGAGGGCATTGGCGGCACAGGTCATGGTGACGGCGAACCGCCCGCCCGCCGCGTCGATCACGGCGTAGTCGGCGGGGTCGCCGTCCAACGGCCGGACGGTGTCCACCGTGGCGTCACGCAACTGGTCGGGGGAGGCGAAACAGGCGTACGGCAGCCCCGCGATGTGCGCGCTGCGCGGCCCCACACCCGTCACCCGGCCGCCGCCGATGCGCACCATGGAGCCGCCGCCGACACCGACCGTGCGCACGTCGAGGGCGTTCAGATACGAGGTCCTGCCGAGGATGGTGGCGTGTCGGACGGCGACCTTGCCGCGGCGCACGACGCTGATGTCGGTCGACGTGCCCCCGGTCTCCAGGAACACGCCCTCGCTCACCCGCTCCTGCATCAGCGCGCCCGCGACTCCGGCGGCCGGTCCCGACAGGACCGTCAGGAGCGGTCGGCGGCGCATCTCGTCGAGCGCCATCACGCCGCCGTCGCAGCGCATCACCATCAGCGGCGCGGTCACGCCGGCCTTGGTGATGGAGGCGTCGACGAGGTCGGCGGTGGCCAGCATGCGGGGCAGGATCGCCGCGTTGACCACGGCGGTACGGGTGCGCTTGTGCAGCCCGTACAGCGAGGTGATCTCGTGCGCGGCGGTCATCGGCAGCCCGTACGGCCGTGCCGTGTCGAGGACCGCCCGCTCGCCCTCGGGCCGGTCGACGCTGAACGGCTGGCTGGCGACGAGGACTTGGGCGCCGTCGCCCTTCAACTGTTCGACGGCGCGGCGGACATCCGCCGTGTCGTCGGGGTCGGTGACATGCGCGTAGGCCAGCGGAAGCCTTTTGCCGGGGGCGAGTTCGAGGTTGCCGAGCGAGGCGAGGCGGCGGGTGAGCACCGCGCCGGGGCCGGTCCCGATGCCGATCAGGCCTACGGTCGCCACGTCGCCCTCCAGGAGGGCGTTGGTCGCCTGGGTCGTGCCGTGCGCCAGGAAGGCGACGTCGGCAGGGGCACGGCCGGTCTGCTCCAGGAGCCGGTCGAGCGCGACGACGATGCCGTGCGCGACACCGTCCTCGTGATGGTGGCTGGTGGGGACCTTGACCTGCCCCAGGAGTTCGAGGGTCGTGGCGTCCACGGCCACGGCGTCGGTGAAGGTTCCGCCCACGTCGATGCCGACGCGGATGCGGGGTGTGTTCATGTCCGGGCACCTCCTTGTGCTGGACTCGTGCTGGATCGGTTCGCGCGGGCCGTGGTCGGGCAACTCCCCGCCACGCGGGGGTCGTTCAGTAGCCGCGTACGTCCGGCCAGTGGCGTTGCACTCCGTCGCGGTCGAGCAGCCGCGCGAACTCCTCGAACCGCTTCTCCTCGGCCTGCACCTGGTGCGGCTCGACGTCCTCGGCGACGCAGTGCGCGGCCAGGGCACCGGCGACCTCGCCGACGTTCCACTCCACCGGGTGCAGCCGGTAGCAGCCGTTGGTGATGTGCGTGGTGCCGATGTTCTTGCCGGCGGGCAGCAGGTTGCGGACCCGGCGCGGCACGAGCGCGCCGAGCGGGATCTCGAACGGCACGGACCCGATGTCGATGTAGCCGTCGCCGCCGGTCGAGGGATGCAGGTCGATGCGGTAGCTGCCGACACCCACCGAGTCGCGGTGACGTGTGCCGCCGTGGGGGCCGACGAGATCGATCGCCACGTCGTGCTCGGTGACCGTGGTGACCGCCTTGATACGGCGGGACTCGCGGACGTACGCCGCCTTGGCCAGACCGTCCGCCGTGCCGGTCACGTCCGGGCGGATCCGCAGGCCGGGGAAGCCGGTGCCGCCGTCGGCGCGCGGCGCGTCGGTCTGGAGCCAGTACAGCAGCGACAGCGACAACTGCCGTGCCTCGCGCAGCGCTTCGGCCTCCTGGCCGATGTACGGCTTGAGCCAGTAGTCGTTGAGCGGCCAGTTCACGAGCGTGATGTCGGAGTCGAAGGCACCCGGCGCGTGCAGCTTGCGGGCGAGGATGCGGCGGAAGCCCCACAGTTCCTTGTCGCCGGCATCGGCGCTCTGGTCGGCCGAGACGCCGAGCGGATCGAGATCCGGATTCGGTACGAAGGTCCGCGGCACCGGCTCCAGGGTGCGCGGGTCGGGCGCCTGGAAACCGAGCAACGTGCCCGGCCAGAACGATGGTTGGTAGGTGCGCCAGAAGCCGTAGTCCTGCGGGCGGTCGATCGTGTGGTCCTCGCCCTCGTGGTGGGAGAGCGCGAAACAGACCGTGATGCCCTGCTGGTTGAGGGGCTGAGCCTCGTCCGGGGCGTGCGGCTCGTCGAACTCGGCGCGCGCCTCGGCCCCGTTGGCGTGCTCGACGCCCGCGAGGTGGAGGAGTTCGCCCGTCTCGGTGGCGTCCAGGACGTACCGCGCGGTGAGGGTGCGCCGCGTCCCGTCGCGCAGGTCCTCCAGGGTCACCGACCGGACGACATCGTTGTCCGACTCGGCGGAGACCGGCCGGTGTTCGGTGAGTACGGTCAGCCGACCCGCCGTCCGGTGGGGCGCGAGCACGCCCTCCAGGACGGCGAGGGCGACCCGCGGCTCGTGGCAGAGCTTGCTGACGCGGCCCGCTCCCGGGTTGAGGTCGGCGAGCGCCGAGGCCTCGGCCCGAAGTGGGTACCAGTGGCGGTAGTACCGCCGGATCTCCTCGCGCAGCCGCCGGTACGAGGCGGTCGTGCCGAACTGCTCCACCCACGGGTGCTCGTCGGGCGGTACGGCCTGGCTGGTGAGCTGGCCGCCGATCCAGTCCGTCTCCTCGGTGAGCACCACGCTGCGTCCTGCCCGGCAGGCGGCGAGTGCGGCGGCGACGCCACCGAGACCGCCGCCCACGACGAGGATGTCGGCTTCGGGTATCACGCTTCTCCTTGATCGGGGATGGGAGCCTGTGGGGTGCGTGTTCAGGACCGGGCACCCGGCGGTCCGGCCGTCAGACCCGGGCGGAAGACACAGCCGACGAGCGGCTCTCGCGTCTCCTCGCCCGCGACGAGCGCGGCCAGCAGACGTACGGCCGCGGCGCCCAACTGCGGCCGGGGGATGTCGAATCCGGTCGGTTCGGGCTCACCGGCCAGGTCGGCGGGCGGGCTGCCGAGCAGCGCGAGGGACACCTCTCCGGGACAGTCGAGGCCCGCCTCGCGCACGGCGGCGAGCAAGCCCCGCCAGGCCGCCCCGGTGTCGGTCTCCTCCGCGACGAAGGCCGTCACCCCTTCACCGACCCAGGCACGCACCCGTTCGGACGTGAGCTCCCGCTGCGGATCCGCGGACCGGAAGACGGTCGTGGGCCCGGAGGGCAGACCCGCTGCCTCCAGCCCTTCCAGGAAGCCGCGTTGACGGTCCGCCGACGCGGGCGCGTCGTCGTCCTCGCGGACGAGGACGATCCGCCGATGCCCCAACTCGGCCAGATGGCCCACCACTTCACGCGTGGCTTCGACATAGTCCGCGCCCACCCACGCCACGCCCTCCAACTCCTCGCGGCGGCCCAGGTGTACGACCGGGAAGCCGTCCTCGACCAGCCGCTTGAGCTCCGCCCGGGGTGTGTGCCGGCCGAGGAAGAGACACCCGTCGGCCAGCCGGACCCGGCTCAGGGCGTCGGGCCCCGAGGCCCCCGCGCCGCCGGTGCTCGACCCGGTGAACAGCACCAGGTCGTAGCCGAGCGCCGCCGCCTCGCGCTCCACGCCGACCAGGAAGGGGTAGTACGAGTGCTGCACATCGGTCGGGAACGTGGCGGTGAAGCTGAAGACGCCGAGGAGGTTGTTGCGGGCGGCGGCCAGGCGCCGGGCGGCCGGGTCGGGAACGTAGCCGAGGCTGCGGGCCGCCTCCAGGACCCGCCGGCGGGTCTCCTCGGAGATGACGCGTCCCTTGGCATCGGGCTTCGGGGAGAGCACCAGCGACACGGTCGCCTGGGACACTCCCGCCAGCCGAGCCACCTCGGCCTGCCGGGGCCGTGCGGTACGTCCGGCGGGAGCGGGCGTACGTCCGGGCCGCTTCCTGTGTTCCTCCACAGTGGCCTCTCTCCTCCGGGGCAGGGTCCGGTGCGCTCGGTGGCACTCGTTAATGCGTATTAGGTAATGCGCATTAACGAGAGACTGTGCGCTTCTCCACCCCGTGGGTCAAGCCTTGGGACGGAAGTTTCCTCACGGTCGGCAGTGCGTGGCGAGAACCCGTCGACCCCTGTCACTCAGTCCTCTGGCTGCCTCCCGCACCGTGCTTCTACCGTCGGGACACAGGCCGGTGACCACCGGCAGCCCTTACTGCGGAAGACGCCACATGCACGTCCAGATCGTTCTGTTCGACGGCTTCGACCCGATCGACGTCGTCGCTCCCTACGAGGTCCTGTACGCCGGTGGCACCGCCTCCGGGGGCGCCGTCACCGTGGAACTGGTCTCGGCCGAAGGACCCCGGGACGTCGTCAGCGGAACCGGGGGCCTGATGTTGCGGGCCACCGGAACGCTCGACCCGGCCCGCCCCGGCCTCGTTCTCGTGCCGGGGGCCTCCGGCCGGGTCGGGGAGCCGGGCGAGGTGCCCGACATCGACGCCGACGCCGGCGGCGCGTCGGAGTGGCGGCAGGACGAGTTCATTCCCGTCCTGCTCGGACGCACCCTGACCACCGAACTGCCCGGGCTGCTGAAGGCCGTCATGGACAACCCGCGGATCACCATGGCCGCGGTGTGTGGCGGCTCGCTGGTGCTGGCCATGGCCGGACTCATCGAAGGACGCAACGCCACCACCCACCACTTGGGCCTGGACATGCTCGAAGCCACCGGCGTTCACGCCGTCCACGCCCGCGTCGTCGACGACGGCGACCTGGTCACCGGCGCCGGTGTCACCTCCGGCCTCGACCTGGGCCTGTATCTGCTGGAGCGCGAGATCGGTCCGCGGGTCGCCCACGCCGTAGAGGAACTGTTCGCGCACGAACGCCGAGGCACCGTCTGGCGGGCTCTGGGGCCGATGCCTGCCGCCCTGTGATGGCCACCCACCAGAAGAAGGAATCACTTATGCCCATCGAAGGCGTCTGGGACCTGACCATCGCCACACCTGTCGGCCGCATCAAGCCCGTCGTCGAACTGCGCCGGAACGGCATGGAGTTCACCGGAGTCGCGCACGGCTCGGGCGAGGAGGTCCCCCTCCGTGACATCGTCGTCGACGGCGATCGGATCACCTGGAAGCAGGCGGTCACCAAGCCGCTGCGTCTGAACCTGACCTTCGCGGTCACCGTCGAGGGCGATGCCCTCACCGGCACCTCGAAGGCCGGACGGCTGCCCGCCTCGAAGGTGACGGGCCGACGTCAGGTCACGGGGACGGACTGACCTGCCCGGCCCAGCCGCTCCACGCCGGGATCGCCTCGCACGCCTCCCGCCAGGCGGCCGGGATGCCACCCGTGCCGGTGCGGGCCGCGACCACACCTCCGGCGATCGCGCAGGTGGTGTCCCGGTCACCCCACCCGGCGACGGTCTGCCACAACGCCTCGGGCAGATCGTCCAGTTGACCCGCGGCGGACCACAGGGCGAACGGCACGGTGTCCGGGGCGGAGATGAGCGTCCCCGAGCCCAACACGGAGGCCGCGTGCCGTACCGACGTCCGCTCGGAGAAGTTCGCGGCGACCAGCAGACCGGAGCGGACATCGCTCACCGGCACGTGCGAGGCGACCTCCCGCAGGAACTCGGCGCGCGGGGCGGCCTGTTGACCCGCACCGGCGGCTGCCAGCGCGGCGGCGACCGCCACGGCCACCGCGCCCGCGACTGCCTCCGGGTGAGCGTGCGTGGTCAGCGCGGACAGCCGGGCCTGCTCGGTGGCGGCCACCAAGTCGTCCCGGAACCAGGCCCCCAGCGGGGCGACCCGCATCGCGGCGCCGTTGCCATAGGACCCCTGTCCGCCGAACTGGCCGGTGGTGACCGCCTGCCAGTCCTCGCCGTCGCCGATGCGGCGCAGGATGCTGTGCATGGACGGGCCGTACCCCCGACTCGGGTCCCGCTCGTACTCGGCGGCGAACTCCCGTGCCAGGGCGTCCGGTTGGACCTCCCCATGGGCCACCAGGTGGGCGAACAGGACGAACGCCATGGCCGAGTCGTCGGTCCACGACCACGGCGCGGGGCGCAGTTCCCGCGCGGCCAGCAACTCCTCGGCGGACTCGTCGGACCGGGTGAACCAGCCGTCACCGAAGGCGTCTCCCGTCACCAGGCCGTCGAGGGAGGCGTGGGCGTGGTGCGGACTGCTCATGGCGGGGCTCCTGTTGATGATCGGCGGGCACCGCACATCGTAGTTAGGGTGCGTGGATGGAGCGGATCCTGGTGGTCGGGGCGACGGGGGCGGGCAAGTCGACGCTCGCACGGGCCGTCGGCGAGCGGCTCGGCGTGCCGTACCACGAGATGGACGCCCTGTACTTCACCGGGCCCAACTGGACTGTCAATCAAGGCCTTACCGAGGACGTCCTGCGGCTCACCTCCGAACCCCGCTGGATCATCGACTCGATCGGCTCGCCCGAAGTCCGTGATCTGCTCTGGGAGAAGGCCGACACGGTGATCTGGCTGGACTACGCGCGGCGCGTGATCATGCCCCGGGTGCTGCGCCGTTCCCTTCGGCGCACGGTCACCCGCGAGAGCATCTTCGGCGGCAACAGGGAGACTTGGGCGGGCTGGCTGAGCCGGGAACACCCGGCCTGGTGGGCGTGGTCCCAGCACGCGGGGCGGCGGAGCGAGATCGAACGCCGTATCCGCGAACCCCGCTTCGCTCCCCTCGCCGCGCACCGGTTCGCCCGGCCCGACGACACCGCCGCCTGGCTGGCGACTCTGGGATGAAGGGCCCGGTCAGAGGAACGGCGTGCCCGCGTCGAGTCCGGCCAGCACCCTGCCGTACAGCTCCAGGTTGGTGGTCGGGTTGACGAAGGAGTGCAGGCTGAGCGCGTGCAGGTCGCGTACGGCTCGCTGGACGGGGACGTCCCGGTGGAGGGAGGACGCTCCGGAGGCGGAGGCGATGAGGTCCACGGCCTCTTTGCACAGGCGTGTCATGTAGCCGCTCTGCGCGCGGATCCTGGCCCGGTCCGCCTGGGTGTACGAGGGGTCGCCGTTCTTGGTCGCGGCCTCGATCCGGGCGACGAACTCGCCGGTCAGCAACTCGGCGCAGGAGATCTTCATCTCCGCCTCGGCGACCTGGAGATGTGTGACGCCCGCCTCGTACTGCCGCTCGTGGAAGGTGTACGTGATGCCCCGGTGGTGGATGCGCTCGGTGAACTCCGCGAGGGCGGCCCGGGCCAGGCCCAGCGCGTTCGGCGCTGTCCAGGCACAGAACAGCAGCAGCACCGGCATCCGGTAGAAGGGGTCGTCCGCGTTGGCCTTGGAGGGTGACTCGCCGCGCAGCAGAGGCCCTACGGGCAGCACGCGGTGCGCGGGCACGAACACGTCCCGCGCGACGACGCTGTTGCTGCCGCTCCCCGCCAACCCCGAGACGTACCAGTCGTCGAGGATCTCCAGATCGGACATCGGTACGGCGGTCCACAGTATTTCGGGCGGGCCACCCTCGGACTCGACGCGGGCCGTCAGGAGGTGCCAGTCGGCGTTCTGGCAACCGGTGGCGAAGGCCGAGGTGCCGTTGACGACATAGCCGCCGTCCGTCGCGACCGCGACGGCGTCCGGGATGAGCGTGCCGCCGATCCGGACGTCCGGGCTGGTGAAGATCTCGTCCTGGGCCTCGTCCGGGAAGAGCGCGGCGATGTACGAGCACCCGGCCTGGTTCAGCGCCATGAAGCCGGTCGAACCGCACCCGGCGGCGATCTCGCCCAGCACGTCGACCTGCGTGCTCAACCGACTCTGGTAACCGCCGTACCGCCGTGGGACGTTCATCCGGTAGACCCCGGCGTCCGTCAGCGCCGTCACCGCTTCCCCCGTCACCCTTCTCTCCTGCTCGGTGCGCAACGCGTGCTCGCGGAGGAGGGGTTGTATCGCCTGTGCGCGTTCGACGAGGCCGGTGTCTGACGGGGGCGTGGACAACGGAGCCATGGACGACCTCCGGACGCGACGGGCCCTCACCGTGACGCGGATCGGGTGAGGTGTCAACGCCCTTGTTGACAGGGGCCGTTCATGGGCGAGGGTTCAGGGAGCGGTAGAAGTCGAGGTGGCTGCGGGCCGCCGCGTCCCATGTGTGGCGGGCGGCGAGGGCACGTCCGGCGGCGGCGCGGGCCGGGTCCTCGGTCGTGAGGGCGTGGCCGAGTTCGGTGGCCAAGTCCTGCGGTGTGGCGGCGAATCGAGCGGCTCCGCCGAACACCTCACGCAGCACGGGCAGATCCCGCACGACCAACGGGACACCCGCCGCCAGCGCCTCCATGGCCGCGAGACCGAAGCCCTCCTTGAGAGACGGGAACGCGAACGCGTCCGCCGCCGCGACCAGGGACGGCAGCTCGTCCTCGTCCACCTGCCCCAACACCACGGGATATACGGCCAGTTCGGCGGCCCGAGCCTCCCAACTCGCCCGGTAGTCGCGGTAGTCGAAGAGTGTCTCGCCGCCCGCGATCACCAGCCGGACGTCGGGACGGGCGGTACGCAGGAGGGCATAGGCCTCCAGGAGGTCCAGTGAGCCCTTGCGGGGTTCGATGCCGCCGACGGTGAGGACGTACGGGCCGAGGCGGGCGCGCCGACCCGCCCGCGCGGCAGGGTCGGTGGCGGCGAAACGGTCGTACGCCACGCCGTTGGGGATGACCTGCGCCTCGATGCCCCAGCCGGCCGCCAGTTCACCGGCGACGGATTCCGACACACAGACGTGCGCGTACGGCTCGACGATCGCGCGCTCGTGGCAGGCGGCCAGTTCCGGGGTGGTGAAGTGGTCGAGGTGATGGACCGTGCGGACGCAGCGGCCGGCCGCGTTGGCGCTGATGCAGTCCTGGGCGTGGACGACGTCGTAGGGCGTGGGGTCGAAGGCGGTGCGGAGGGTGGCGATGGAGCGCAGGATGCGTTCGCCGACCGTCTCCTCGGGCGGCCCGTCGGGGAACGGGACGATCTGGAGTCGTACCGCCGGGTTCACCGGCCGGAAGAACCCCGCGTCGCCGCCCCGGCCCAGCGTCCACACCGTTACGTCCTCGCCGAGCGCCGCGAGGGCCTCCGCGAGGGCGAGGGTGTGGACGACCCCGCCGCGCGGCTTGGTGGAGTAGCTCAGCAGGGCGATCTTCACGTACGGGACTCCCGGTAGGCGTCGGGACGGCGTTCGTCGAGGTGGCGCAGGACGCGGCGGGCCCGGTCGGTCTCGGCCGCGACGTCGATCTCGGCGACGGCGAGGCCGGCCTTGGACCAGGTGCGGGCGAGGATGTCGCCGCCTGGTCCGACCACCTTGGCCTGGCCGAGGAAGCGCATGCCGCCCATGGCGCCGGTCTGGTTGGAGGAGGCCAGCACGACCTGGTTCTCGGCGGCGCGGGACTGGTCGTAGAGGTCGAAGAGGCGGGCCTGGCGGTCCTGGGCCATGCGCGGGGCGCGGTTGGTGATGCTGGTGGGCCAGGCGGACAGGCAGGCGAGGATCTCGGCGCCGTCCAGGGCCAGCGAACGGGCCGACTCGGGGAACGTCTTGTCGTAGTCGATGAGCATGCCCAGGCGGCCGACCGGGGTGTCGAAGGCGTCGAAGCGGTCCCCTGCCGTGTACGCGGCGACCTCGCCGGCCGGGAGGTGGACCTTGCGGTGCCTGCCCAGGATGCCGTCGCCGCTGACGCACACGGCGGCGTTGTAGCGCTCGGTCCCGCCATCCTCGCAGTAGCCGACGCACACCACCATCTCGGCCGCCAGACGGGCGACTTGGAGGATCAGCGGGTCGTCCGGCTTGAGGGCCGGGGGGAGGGTCTGGGGGTCGGGGTGGCGCAGGTCGGCGAGGTAGCCGCCGAGGGTGGCGTCGGGCAGGACCAGCAGTCCCGCGCCGTTGCCGCGGGCGTCGTCGATGAGTTTGGCGACGCGGGCCAGGTCGAACTCCAGGT
>Ga0307510_10001212_pt1 | contig 27974 bp, 26 predicted proteins | sample 12_EM_MG_FD_207224 | JGI IMG/M metagenome (GOLD analysis project Ga0307510, IMG submission 207224) | Populus trichocarpa ectomycorrhiza microbial communities from riparian zone in the Pacific Northwest, United States - 12_EM | ecosystem: Host-associated > Plants > Roots > Unclassified | place... | reverse complement strand
CACCGGAGGCGACTGGGCCGAGAGGTATCTACAGCCGCTCGCGGACCTGCTGGGCGACAAGGTCCGCTACGGCGCGACCGTGACCGGCGTGGCCCGCGCCGGCCGCGACCGCGTCGTCGACGCGGGTCGTGACGAGCAGCCCTTCACCGTGCACCTCCGGACCACGGCCGGCCGCGAGGAGCGGATCGCCGCCCGCGCCGTCATCGACGCCTCGGGCACCTGGTCCACCCCCGGCCCGCTGGGCGCGGACGGCCTGCCCGCCCTCGACGAGAAGACGGCGGCCGACCGCATCTCCTACCGCGTCCCCGACCTCGACGACCCAGCCGTCCGCGCCCGTTACTCGGGCAGGCGCACCACCGTCGTCGGCTCCGGCGCCTCCGCCTTCACCACCTTGGCCCTCCTCGCCGACCTGGCGAAGGAGGAGGACGGCACGCACGCCGTATGGATCCTGCGGCGCGGCATCGGTACGAACACGTACGGCGGCGGCGACGCCGACCAGCTCCCCGCGCGCGGCGCGCTGGGCCTGCGCGCCAAGGCCGCAGTCGAGGCCGGCCACGCGAGCACGGTCACCGGCTTCCGTACGCAGGCCGTGGAACGGGAAGGTGACCAGCTCATCCTCGTCGCCGAGGACGGCCGCCGCCTCGATCCGATCGACGAGGTCATCGTCCTCACCGGCTTCCGCCCCGACCTGTCCTTCCTCTCCGAACTCCGTCTCGGCCTCGACGAACGCCTCCAGGCCCCGACCGCCCTGGCCCCGCTCATCGACCCGAACGTGCACTCCTGCGGCACGGTCTACCCGCACGGCGTGAACGAGCTCTCCCACCCCGAACAGGGCGTCTACCTGGTCGGCATGAAGTCCTACGGACGTGCGCCCACGTTCCTCGCCATGACCGGCTACGAGCAGGTCCGCTCCATCACCGCCGCCCTCGCCGGAGACCAAGAGGCCGCCGAACGCGTCGAGTTGACCCTCCCGGACACGGGGGTGTGCGGTGGCGCGGGCCTCTTCGACGAGCCGGAGAACGCCGAGCAGTCCGGCGGCGGATGCTGCACCACCCCGTCCACCCTCCAGATCGGCATCGGCGCCCCTGCCGCCACCTCCGGCGGCTGCTGAACTCCCCACCCACCCCAGGAGGTTCACCATGACGTCCCGCGTACAGCTCGCCCTCCGCGTCCCCGACCTCGCCGCGTCCGTCGCCTTCTACACGAAGCTCTTCGGTACTGAACCCGCCAAACTCCGCGACCGCTACGCCAACTTCGCCATCGACGAGCCCCCGCTCAAGCTCGTCCTCATCGAAGGCACCGCAGGTGAGGCGACCCGCATGGACCACCTCGGCGTCGAGGTCGAGACCACCGAAGCGGTCCACGCCGCCACCGCCCGCCTGGGCGAGGCCGGCCTGATCACCGACGTCGAGAACGACACCACCTGCTGCTACGCCCTCCAGGACAAGGTCTGGGTCCACGGCCCCGGCCAGGAACCCTGGGAGGTGTACGTCGTCAAGGCCGACTCCGGCTCCCTGGCCAAGCAGCGGGGCAGCACCTGCTGCACCAGCCCCGTCGAGGCCGGAACGACGGAGCCGGCAGTCGCGGGCGGTTGCTGCTGATCCGCCGATGACCAACCCGCGCCGGCGACGCCGTGACCGGAACGGGAGACCTGTCACGGCCTCGCGCCGCGCTGCCCGCCCTGTGCGCAACCCAGATCACCAGGTGGGGAATCGTCCACTAGACCTTCCCCGTCCTCAACCCGCAGATCACCGCGGCCACGAGCTGGTCGTCCACAGCCACCACCGGCGCCTCCTCGGAAGCGCTCCTGGTCTCCACCGAAGGGGAGGAATCAGGCGTCGACGACGGGAGCGGTAGCCGATGCGGCCCTGGTGAAGCGCGGCAGGGATGCGGCGCCGACCGCGAGGAGGCCGACGATGCCCATCTGGACATACTCGACTCCGGCGAAGGCGTGGGCGACGTTGTGCGGGGCCAGGGCCAGGTAGAGGGTGCCGAGGGTGGCCACGCCGAGAGCCAGTCCGCTCTGTTGCAGGGTGATCAGTACTCCGCTGCCGATACCGGCCAGGTGTGTGGGGACGTCGGCGAGCACACTGCGGAACAGACCGGCGAACAGCATCGACTGTCCGGCACCGACCAGGGCCAGCGGTACGGCCATGGCCCACAGGCTGACGTGCGGCCAGTTCCCGACCAGGACCGTCACCAGCGAGATGAGTCCGGCGAGTTGGACGACGGCACCGGCAGACAGCGCGGCCCGGCCGAACCGTGTGATCAGTCGGGGGGCGACAAGTGAACCGGCGAAGAAGAGCAGGGCCATCGGCAGGATCGCAAGGCCGCTGTGCAGGGCGTCGGCGTGCAGGCCGTTCTGGACGGTGAGGGCGAAGACGAACATGAAGGCGCCGAAGCCGATACTGAAGGCGAACACCATGGTCAGCCCTCGGGACATCGACGGCAGACGCAGCAGGGACGGCGGGAGCAGCGGGACCTCACCGCGCCGCTCGGTGCGCTTCTCCACGACGTAGGTGGCGGCGCCCAGGACGACCGCGACGGCGAGCATCACCCACGTCCACCACGGCCAGCCCAGCGAGTGCCCTTCGGTCAGCGGCACCAGCAACGCGGTCAAGGTGGCGGCGAACAGGACGGTGCCGGGCAGGTCGATGCCGACGGGGTGGTGCGAGCGGGTGCCGGGCACGATCCGTGCCGCCACCAGGAGCACGACCACGCCGATGGGTACGTTGACCAGGAAGATCGGACGCCAGGAGGTTCCGGCGATGTCGGCGCTGACAAGGAGGCCACCCACCAACTGACCGACTACGGCGGCGATTCCGGAGGTCGCTCCGTACAGGGCCACGGCACGAGCCTTGCGCTCTCCGTCGAGGACGTGGTGGAAGGTCGCCAGCACCTGCGGGATGAGCAGGGCAGCGGTGGCGCCCTGGATGATACGGGCCGCGATCAGCGCGCCCACGCCCGGTGCGACACCGCACGCCAGCGAGGCGAGCACGAAGCCCACGAGCGCACCGAGGAAGATACGGCGGCGGCCGTAGCGGTCCCCCAGCCGTCCGCCGAGGACGAGCAGCGTCGCGTACGCGACGCCGTACCCGGCGATCACCAGTTCCAGCGATGAGGCGGAGGCGTGCAGGGAGGCGTCGATGCTGGGCAGGGCCACATTGGTGATGAAGAAGTCCATGATCGGCAGGAACGCGCCGGCCAGCAGGATGAACACCCCGACCGGGTGCAGACCGCCCGCGCGGGCCATGGCTCGGGGCGAGGCCGTCGCGGCCTGGGCCTGCCCGGAGGAAAGGGTTGTCGGCATGACAGATCCTCGATTGTGGTTATGGACTCATAACTATGAGGCCATGACGAGTATGGTGTCATAACTAGTTCCTTGGCAACCCGCACCAGGAGATGTGATGCACGACGGAGCGCAGGAGACGGACCCCGCGGCCGGACCGGACGGAGAACAGCGATGGGCGGAGCTGGCCGACCTCGTGCTGATCATCAGCCGGGAGATCCAGTTCCGCCGCTACACGGACGAGCGAGCCGTCCACCTGTCACAGTCCGAGGGCATGGTGATGCGCTACCTGAAGCACGACCCCGCCGCCCCGCCCAGCCGCATCGCGGCCGCGACCGGGCTCCAGCGCACCAACCTCTCCACCGTCCTGCGCGGGCTCGAACAGAAGGGCTTCATCGAACGGCACGCCCACTCGGACGACGGTCGCGGGGTGACGGTCCACTCCACAGAGCGCGGACGCAGCAACACCGTCCTCGTCCGGCAGGAATGGGCCACGACCGTCTCCGAAGCCGCCGGCCACGACACCGGACATCTCGACGCGGCCCTCGCACTGCTCACCGCCGTGGAAGCCGGACTGACCAGGGAGCGGCCGCGGATCCACGTGACGCGCCCTGCAACGGAGTCCTGACCTTCCGGCCTCCGCGCCATGACCGGGCCCGGAGGGTGTCGCGTCCGACAGACAAGTCGACGCCTGCGACGACCTCGGGGGCGGCGCGCACCAAGCACGGTTCCTCCGTCTGCTGGGCAGCAGGCGGGCGACCGGGTCCGTGTCGACGGATCCGAACTGGCCGGTGCCGAGAACGATCAGGACCGGGTCGAAGGCGAGCAGGACCGTGGGCGATTCCTCTTCGGGGTCTCCGACTCTGGAGAGGACCGGTGTCGGATGAAGCACCACATCGTGCGGCCTTCCCCTTGTCCAGGTGGTTGCGGTAGACCGTGCCGATGCTGTCCCAGTCGCGGATCAGGGCGACTTCAGGACCAGTCGAAAGGTGCAGCCTCGTCCCGGGGCGGTGTCGAGTTCGAGGCGGCCGCCGTGGCCCTCGGCGATGGTCGCGGCGATGGCCAGGCCGAGGCCGCTGCCGCCGTGGATGCGTGAGCGGGCGGGGTCGGCACGGTAGAAGCGCTCGAACACGAGGGCGGCTTCGACGGGGTCGAGGCCCGGCCCTTCGTCGACCACCTCGATCACGCTGATCGGGAGGCGCTCCGGCAGGGGCGCCGAGGCCGCGAAACGCCCGGGGCGGTCGGTACCGCCGGTGCGTGGGCCTGCCTGGGTCGTGCCCACTCGTACGTGGACGCGAGTACCGGGTGGGGTGTGGGTGCGGGCGTTGGACAGCAGGTTCTCGAGGATCTGACGCAATCGGTGCGGGTCCCCGACGGTCTCCGCGACGTCGAGTTCGTCGGAGCCGGTGGGATCGTCCGGGGTCAGCAGCGGGCCGAGGTCGACGCGGTGGGACCCGCTGTGGACGGCGACCGCGCTGACGGCGTCAGCCGCAAGGGACAACAGGTCGACCGGCTCTCGCCGGTAGGAAGGCTCCTTGTCCAGTGTGGCGAGCAGTTGGAGGTCGTCGACGAGCAGACTCATGCGTTCCGCGTTCTGTGCGATGAACCGGTTCGCCTGCTGCCGTTCCTCGTCCGAGCGCGGCTCCGGGCGAAGGGCGAGCTGGGCGTAGCCCTGGATCGCCGTGAGCGGAGTACGCAGTTCGTGCCCTGCGTCTGCGACGAAGCGGCGCAGTCGGGCCTCCGAGGCCTCTCGCGCCGACAACGCCTTCTGTAGGCGGTCGAGCATGGAATTCAGCACCCGGCCGAGTCGTCCGATCTCGGTACGCGCATCGGTGTCGGCCAACTTCAGACCAAGCTGGCCCGCGGTGATGTCCTGTGCCGTCCGTTCCATTCTGGTCAACGGCAGCAGCCCCAGACGAACCACCCACCGGCCCAGTGCGATCAGGGCGACGACCGTGACCGCGAGCAGCACGGCATTCAGCCACAGGAGCTTCGACACGGCGCCGTCGACGGTGTCGAGAGGAAGGGTGACCACAGCGCTCGTGCCGTGCGGACCGGGATTCAGCAGCACCCTCCAGCGGCCGTCACCGCTGACGGCGCCCACGGTCTCGGGGTGACCGTCCCGCAGCCCCAAATCCTGCGCCTTGTCGGCCAGCCGAGGTCCTGGCTCGGCCTCACTGCCCAGGGAGTCGTTCAGCCGGCGCCCGATGGAGTCGTAGAAGTAGACATGGAAATCCGAGGGCAGCACCTCTGAGCTTGCCCCTCGGTCCGGGAGTGTGCCGGCGAGCGCGTCGTAGAAAGCGGGAGCCGGAGGATGGAACTCGACGAGTTGCTCGTCCACCCGGTCCACCAGCCAGGATCGAAGGACCACAGAACCGATGGCCTGGGAGGTCAGGACTGCCGCAGTGGCGAGCACGGTGACGCCGAGGACGAGACGCCGTCGCAGCGACTTGGGCAGTCTGGGCAAGTACCGTGTCACTGGTCCGACGGCCCGGTGTGATCGCGGGGAAGCCTCAGGCAGTATCCGACGCCGCGCACGGTGTGGATCAGTGGAGGATCGAAGCAATCGATCTTCCGGCGCAGGTACCTGACGTACGTCTCGATGATCCGGGAGTCGCCGGCGAAGTCGTAACTCCAGACGTGGTCGAGGATCTGGACCTTGCTCACCACCTGGCCCGCGTTCGACAGGAGGTAGGCCAGGAGCTTGAACTCTGTTGGCGACAGGGCGATGTACTGTCCTGCGCGGTGCACCTCGTGGGCGCCCTCGTCGAGTTCGAGGCCGGCATAGCTCAGAACACTCTGCGCCCCCTGCCATTCGGGAGCGGCCGACGCCGTGCGACGCAGAATGGCCTCGATGCGCAACAGCACCTCCTCGATGCTGAACGGTTTGGCGACGTAGTCGTCCCCGCCGGCACTCAGACCGGTGATGCGATCGTCTGTGCCGGTGCGGGCGGTCAGGAACAGGATCGGACAGTCGTTGCCTGCCGCCCGCAGTCTGCGGGTCACCTCGAAGCCGTCCAGATCGGGCAGCATCACATCCAGCAACACCAGGTGCGGTTCCAGGCGTTCGACCTCCAGGAGGGCCGCCTGTCCGGTGTCGGTGCTGCTCACCTCGTATCCGGTCAGGCGAAGCGTCGCCTCCAGCAAGGTACGGATGCTGGGCTCGTCCTCGACCACGAGGAGCCGGCGTCGCGGCCTCGCTGCCGCGGGCTGCGCGGTCATGACGTGTGCTGGTCCCATTCTGCCGTGTGGTGGCCCGTGACTTGGGCGCGTCGGTCACTTGGCGGCGCAGTCGTACAGCACGTCGCCTCCCCCGAATCCCATCGCGCCGCCGCCATTGTTCTGTGACGACGTGCCGGAGGTGCCGCCGTATGCCGACGCCGACACCTTCGTGCAGTTCTCGGCGATCCAGTCGGAGCGCTGCTGGGTGTATCCGCCGGACAGAGCCGGGCATACCGCCGCCGTTCGTGTCGGAGCCCAGGACGTAGCGTAGTTCGCCGTCCTCGGTCCACTTCTCCAATTGGGCCACCGAAGGCGCGTTGTCGCTGTTCGTGAAACCGCCCATGCCGATCACGGTCTCGTCGGTCTCCAGGATGAAGGTGCTGGCGGCGGTGGCACCGCCCTCGATGGCCAGCTTGATTCGTGCATGGGGTGCGTGCTCGGCGGCGTACTGAACGATCTTACGTTGGTCGGCGGTGAGTCCCGTATCGCCGCCGAAACCGCCACGTCCGCTCGGCGCTCCTCCTGAGCCTGTGCCCGGCAAGGACGGTGTGTCGCGGGCATCAGAGCTCGATCCTCCGGGCGCGCCGGTCATGCCGTTCGCTCCCTGCGTGGGCATGCCTGAAGGCATCCCGGACGGCATGCCCGACGGAAGGTCCCCGCCGTTCGAACCCTGCTGGGGCATACGGCCGCCTCCTCCGAAGCCGAACGTCACCGGACCGGCCGTCGGATTGGTGCCCCCCATGCTGGTCGATCCGGGCACGGTCACCGCCCAGGCTCCTGGAGCCAGCAGGACCGATACGATCGCCGCGCCCACGGCAGCCATGAGCAGTCGGGCACGGCGTCGCGAGAGCAACAGCAGCGCCACCGCCGCACAGCTGGCGAGCAGCACAGGCCACATCAGCCAGCCGTTCCAGTCGGGGTCGCGGCGGATGAGCGCCACGGCCCAGGCCACACTCGCCACCACCGCCGCCACCCCGACCAACGGCACCCAGCGCGGAAGTATGCGGCGGACACGGATGAGGGCGGCCATCAGCCCGCCGCACAACGCAGCGATCGCCGGGGCCAGTTGAGTGGTGTAGTAGGGGTGGAAGATGCCCTTCTGCGTCGAGAACACGGCCGCGCAGACCGCCAGCCATGTTCCCCACAGCAACCAGCCGGAGGACGGCAGCACGGCGGAGCCGGTCAACCTGCCGCGGCGGCGCAGTACCGCGCAGGCGACAGCAACAGCCAGAGCCAGCACGCAGACCGGCAGCAGCCAGCTGATCTGACCGCCCACCTGCGCGTTGAACAACCTCCCCAGGCCCGACCGACCACCGAATCCCCCGGCGAATCCACCCATCGTCTGAGACGTTCCGTCGCTGGAGCCGAAGACCCTCCCCAGCCCGTTGTAGCCGATCACGAGATCCCAGGCTGAGCCGTCCTTGCTGCCGCCGATGTACGGGCGGTCGCCGGGCCACAGGGCCACCATGACGACCCACCACAAGGAGGACGCCGCCAGGATGGCCCCCGCGCCCAACAGACGCCGCACTCGCGGTATCCAGGCGCCGCTTCCTCCCACGAGCCAGGCGACGGCGAACGCGGGAACGACCATCCAGGCGGCGAGCATCTTGGTGAGGAACCCACACCCGATCAGGAAACCGCCGGCGCACAGCCACCAGGTCGCGGCCCGCCCTTCGGCCTCCAGCGCACGGGTGAGCGCGTACGCCGCCGAAACCAGCAACAGGACCAGCAGCGTGTCCGGGTTGTTGTCCCGGTTGATGGCCACGGTGATGGGGGTCAGGGTGAACACCAGCGCGGCGAGCAGTGCCGCGCCCTCCCCCGCCCAACGGCGCACGGTGCGGTGTAGCACCAGCACCCCGGCCACGCCTTCGAGGACCTGAGGCAGAATCAGCGCCCAGCCGTGCATCCCGAAGATCTTGCTGCTGATCACCTGCGGCCACAGCGCGGCCGGCGGCTTGTCGACCGTGATCACGCCCGCCGGATCGAAGGAGCCGAAGAGGAAGTTGGTCCAGCTCCGCCCCATCGACTTCACGGCCGCCGAGTAGTAGCTGTTGCCCCACCCCAGGGAGCCCAGCGCCCATGCGTACAGGACGGTCGCGAGCAGGAGGACGGCTGCGAGCGCCGCGGGTGCCGCCCAGCCGGGCAGCGAGCGGACGGACGGACCCGTGGTGTTCCCGTCGTCCGCCGACGCCGTGGGGACGGGCATGATGTGCGCGGAATTGCTCATGTCGGGATTCGCTCTCATCAGCGGGTACGGCGGCGGGGGCCGGGGAAGACGGCCAGCCGCAGCACGGCGAAGCGGACACAGGTGACGACGACGGACGCCGCGGCGAGGACGGCGGTCTCCGCGGCCGGTGAGGCACCGGGGGCGAGCTGTTTGAACCACAGCACCGCCCCGGAGGTGACCAGGTAGCCGAGGACGAACAGACCCCCGGCACCGAGATGCACACGGGCGGGCGGAGCCGTGGAGTGGCGGAAGGTGAGGCGTCGGTTCGCCTCGGTGTTGAGGACGGTGAGAGCTAGCAGGGAGACCAGGTTGGCGAGCGCCGGAGACCACCAGCCGCGCAACAGCCAGTACAGAAGGGCCTGTCCGATCGTGGAGGCGACGCCGATCGCGACGAAACATCCCACCTCCCACGACAGCACACCACGTCGCGTCGAGGGGGCGAGGACGGCGTCGGGGTGCTCGGCCGCCGGTTCGGGGCGAGGTCGTATGTCGGCCCGGGCGTCACCGGAGGCCTTGAGCCGCGCCATGCGCCACAGGCCGCGCAGGTCGTCCGTGGCGGTGCTCACCAGGTCCACCCGTGTGTCGACGTCCTCGACCCAGTCGACCGGGACCTCGTGGATGCGCAGTCCGTTGTGCTCGGCGAGCAGGAGCAGCTCCGTGTCGAAGAACCACGCCTCGTCACGGGTCACCTGTAGCAGCGGCCGGAGCACCTCCGTGCGGGCGGCCTTGAATCCGCACTGTGCGTCGGTGAAACGGACTCCGTGCGTGAGCCGGATGATGCCGTTGTAGCAGCGGGAGACGAACTCACGGCGCGGGCCGCGCACCGTGCGCGCTCCGGGAGCCAGCCGGGAGCCGATCGCGAGGTCCGAGTGACCGCTGGCCAGCGGCGCGATCAGCGGGAGCAACCCGTCCAGACCGGTGGACAGGTCCACGTCCATGTACGCGACGATGTCGGCGTCGCTGGCGCCCCAGACCGTGCGCAGGGCGAGCCCGCGGCCCTTGCGGTCCAGGTGGACGACGCCGACACCGGGCAGCTCGTCCGCGAGGCGACGTGCGGTGGCGAGGGTGGCGTCGGTGCTGGCGTTGTCCGCGACCGTGATCCGCCAGGGGAAGGGGAAGCCCCGGGACAAGCGATCGTGGAGCGTGCGCAGGCATCCGGGCAGGGCGCGTTCCTCGTTGTGGACAGGCACGACGATGTCCACTGTCGCGGTCCCGGTGTACGGGAGCCGGGATTGCTCTACGTGCTGGAACTCGGCCGGACGCTCGGTGCGGACATCGGATGTCGTGAGGTGGGGGGTGGGAGTCATGGCTTCCTCAGGCATGAGGGGACGGCAGACTGCGGCTCAGGGGCCCTGGTCCAGGGCCGCGGCTTCACTGTTGCCGTCTCGCCTGTGGGGGTTGGGAGAGAACTGCGAGAACTGACGGGGAGTCAGATCAATGGCCGAAAGCGCTCCCACGATTCACTGTGAGCACGCCCGCACCACTGTGTTCCGGAGTTCGCGGTGACGGGCGAAGGCTCGGCCTGATGGACGCCTGCCTCGCCCCCGGCGGTCCTGACCGTCGGCGACAGCTGGATTCGGCGAGATACAACGCCGTCGGTCGGCCGGCGGAAGAGCTGATTCTCCAGGATGGCGTCGGCACATCGCCGATCCGCCGGGTGCCCGGCGACGGAGCGGGCCGCAGGGCCCGTAACGGACTGACCTTCGTCGAGCGCGGCTTCGGCATCCGCGGCGCGCTCGGCGCCAGCGACCGCGCGAACACACCGGTGGCGTCTCCGCCGGCTTGTCGGACACCACGGTGGATGTGGCCGACGAGGCGATGGTCGCGGCCCGACGGCACAATGTCACCGTCTCCTACGACCCCAGCTACCACCCCAGCCTCTGGGCAGACCGGGGCGGCGCCGCACACTCCCGCGAGATCGACCTGCGGCTCGGCCGCCACGCAGATGTCATGGTCGGCGCTCCCGGCCTGGCAGGCCCTTACCCGGGAGTGGACCGGGTGTTGTTCACAGCGCGGTGACGTCGGTCCGCCGGTTGTCCGGCTTGAACGGCAGCGCGGTGACCGTCGCCCGGATCTCCCGCTGCGGGGTGCCAGGGCGGCCCCACAGGACGACGACCTCGGTGCCGGGTGTCGCGTGCGCGGGGTCGAGCACGCAGAGGGAGATCATCGACCGCAGGGTGGGGCTGACCGTCCGGCCCGTGGCCACGCCCACCGGATCACCCGACACCAGGACCTGGTCGAAGTGGGGACCGCGTCCGCGCGGCATCTCCATCTGGTCGGGCAGCTCGGCCTCGCTCAGGAGCGAGGTGAGAACGCCGGCGACATCCTGCGCGTTCCACCGCAGACCGACCAACTGGCGTGCGGGTACGCCGCTTTCGGCGTCCCTGACGAGTGCGTCCCGGCCGATGAAGTCCCGGTCGGGGACACCCTTGCGGAATCCCCAGCCGAGTTCGGCCGGCTTGCGGAAGTAGTCGGTCACCCCGTTGACGGGGACGAAACTGCCGGTGGGCGTGCCCTTGCGGAACTGCCTCGGCGCACCCGGCGTGAGGATCGACGCCGGCAGGTAGTCCAGGCCGTTGGTCGCGATCCCGGCCTCGATGTGCTGAACAGGCTGTGCCCGGAAGCCGAGTTGGCGGATGCCGACGTCCTGACCGCTCGCCACTACCGCCGCCCAGATCTCGTTGGCGTGCTCGGCCGGCCCGTGCAGCTCGTACCCGAGTTCGCCCGAGATCCCGGTGCGCAGGACCCGTACGGGGATCCGGTCGACCTTCGACATGCGGCTGCGGCTGAAGCCGATGTCGCGCAGGTCGTCCCCCGTCAGCTTCTCCAGCGTGGCCAGGGACGCCGGTCCCTGGATGCCGAAGATGAACACGTCGGGGCTGATGTCGGTGGCGGCGACGTCCCAACTGCCCTGGCTCAGCTGCCACAGCATCCAGTCGCAGCTGCCAGCGGTGTAGACGAACTCGTCCGGCCCCAGTCTGCACAGCACGCCCTCGGAGGCGATCCAGCCGTTCTCGTCGAGCTGCACGTGGTGCTTGATCTGCCCGGTCTCGAAACGGGACAGGTCCCGCATCCCCAGCCGGGAAAGGAAGGCGAGCGCCTGCGGGCCGTGCACCTTCACCTTGTGCAGCGAGGTCCAGTCGCCGAGGTAGCACGAGCCGACGTGGGCGGCGCTCTCCTCGACCCAGTCCGTGTACTCCTCGGGAAGCAGGATCTGCGCGAAGCGGCCGTAGGTGCCCCGCGCGTTGCCCTCGTCCTGGGCTGCGGCGGCCGGGCTGAACATCGCCGGCCGCTCCGTGATGAACGGAGCCTCGTTCAGCCGGAGGACCGCTTCGTAGGTACTGCGCTGCTGCGGGACAGGGTTCATTTCACTCTCCGTCGAGTGGCCGTCGTCCAGGGTGTCGTCCGGTGGCTCACCCCGTGCTAGATCGATTAAGTCGGACGGTAACAGGCGTTTCGGGGCGAGGCGAGAGCCGTGACGCACCGGTGATCGGTCGCGCGGTGCAAGCAATGCGGAACTTCTCCGTGATGCCGGACCGGTCAGGACCGGCGGGACCTGCGCCGCCGTACCGGCAGACGCAGCAGGTCCGTGCCCAGCACCATCGGTCCGCCGAAGCCCGCCGTGCGGGCGCTGTCGCGGAGCAGGCGACGCCAGGTCGCGTCGGAGACCGCCGTCTGCTGTCCCGGGCCGAGGTGGGTCGCGACCAGCGTTCCCGCGTCCGACTCCGCGGCGATCCGGCCGAGTTGGGCCACGTCCGTGTGGGTCGAGGTGATGTGGTCGATCAACGCCTGGGACAGGCCGAGACTCGCGAGCCCCGCCGGATACAGGGCTTCGTGGACCAGGACGTCCGTGTGTGCCGCCAGCGTGATGATGTTCGGGGTCGGTGCCGTGTCGCCGGAGAAGACGACGCTGCCGTGGTCGGTGTCGAAGCGGTAGGCGTAGGCGGGGAAGACCGCGCCGTGCGGGACGAGGACGGCGGTGACCTTCATGTCGTCGTTCTCCATGACGGTGAACGGCGCCATGGCCGGCGCGGAGTTCGCCGCCGAGGCGCCGACACCCGACGGCGGCAGCACGTCGTGGACGGTGAGCAGGGTCGCCGGGTCGATCCCCGCGTGCTCGGTCATGAAGAAGGTCGGTGAGGCCGCGTACGCCTGGCCGGCCAGCCTCGTCATCTCGACGGTGCCCGGCAGGATCCCGGGGGCGCCGGTGACCGTCGAGGCGATCCCCGCGGAGCCGGGGCCGTACACGCCGATCGGCGTCTGGAATCCCTGCACGCCCGCGACGCCCGCCGACAGCATCGGGAACGAGTAGTAGTCGACGATGTGGTCGGCGTGCAGGTGGGTCAGGAAGATCCCGGACAGGGCCGGCATGGACAGACCGGCGCGCAGGTACTGGGTCACCGCTCCGCGTCCGCAGTCGATCACATACGTTCGGCCGTTCACCGTCAGCGCCGACGAGATGCCGTACCGGGTGGCCAGGGGCGGCGGCCCGCCGTTGGTGCCGAGGAGGGTCACGGACAGGCCCGCTCCGGAGGACGCGGATCCCGTGTTCGTCACCGCCTCGGCCGACTCGGCGGCGAGCAGCGGCACGGCGACAGCGGCGGCGGATGCCGCCATCGCGCCCAGCATCGTCCGGCGGGACGTCGGTTCACCCAGGGGTTCGCACATGAGGACAGCTCCTTGGCGGCTCGATTGGCCCTGCCACAGTGGCCACACGGAGCACAACTGTCCATCGTTCAGTACAAATTATGAATTCCCTGGGCGAACTATAAGGTTTCACGCCGAGCATGCATCCGTAGAAGTCAGAAGCCGAACGTGGGGATCGGGTTCTCCGCGAACCACTGCGCGAGGAAGTCCAGGAAGACGGTGATCTTGCGCTGGGTACCGGGCCCGGGCCCGTGGATCGCGTAGAGCGGCCGGTCGGGTGCCGCCAGGTGGGGCAGCTGGACCTGCAAGGCCCCGGAGACGAGATCGTCGTAGACGGACCGCTGCGGCAGCAGGGCTATACCGCGCCCGTGGACGGCCGCCTTCTGTAGTGCGATGTAGGAGTTGGACGAGAAGGCCACGTTGCGGATCTTGTGCAGCGTGGAGGTAGGGCCGTGCCCGATGCGCCAGACCGGGTCGTTGACGTGCACCAGGCAGTCGCGGCCGGCCAGGTCGTTGGGATGCGTCAGGGGTCCGTGTTCGTCGACGTACGTCTTCGACGCGCACAGGACGAAGGGCAGCGAGGCGATCTTCTTCAGCCGGACGTTGGAGTCCCGGAGGTCCCGGGTGTGGAACGCCAGGTCGAAACCGCCGTCCAGGAAGTCGTACGTCCGGTCGGACACACCCCCCAGCTCGAAGCGGACCTGGATCTTCGGGTACGCGGCGGAGAACGCGGCGATGGCGTCCCCGAGGTCCAGGCTCCCTATCCACTTCGGGCAGATGATGCTGAGCACGCCCTCCGCCCGGTCGTGCAGATGGGCGATGTTGGAGTCCTCGGCGTCGATCTCCTTCACGATGCGGGCGGCGAACTCGGCATAGCGCAGGCCCGGTTCGGTCAGGCTCACCGAGCGGGCCGTGCGGTTGACCAGCCGGACACCGACCTGTCGCTCCAGCTCGGCGACATGCCGCGACACGAGCGACCCCGACGATCCCAGCGCTTTGGCGGCGCCGTTGAAGCTGCCGAGGTCGGCGACTATGACGAAACTGCGCATGAGGAGCAGACGGTCCATGGGATTCCTCCGGTCGTCCACGGCACCGGTGTCCCTCCCGGGCCGCGTCGAGCATGGGGCGACGCGGCTGGGCAGTACCACCTTCAAGCGCCGAGCCCGGAAGGCAGGCGATGGCGAAGCACAAGACCATCAGAGTCGGATCGGGCGGCACACCCAGCTACTAGATCGATCTAGCTACACTAACAGAAACCACCCATACGACGAGACCTGGGCACGGCAAGCGCGGTTCGGCGCAGTGCCGGGCCGCAGGCTTCGGCTCGCCGGCCGGCTTACGCGGCGGGACGGGCTGATGCGACGAAGACGCCGACGCCCGGAACGCGTCGGCGGTGCCGCCGCACCAGCCCTATGTGGTGAAGAGACGGGTGTCGAGAGACCGGCCCGGGCCCTGTCCCGTCAGTTCTTCCGGTACGTGGACGAGCCCGAGCGGTTCGCCCGCCGTCATGAACGCGTCCTTGACGTAAGCCCCGTCACCGCAGCCGCCGATGAGGTCCAGCCGCAGGCAGGATGCCGCCGTTGACGATGTCTCCAACCGGGACGCGTCCGGACACACTCCGGTCGTACGACGGGCGGCGCCCAGACGGGCGGGTTCCGCTGCCGGAGCAGCTCGACCGGTGAACCCGCCTGGGCGATCCCGTCACGCAGTGTCAGAGCATCCATCGCACCGCCTCGTCCGCGGCCCTGTCAGTGCTTCTTCGTCGCGAACGGACGCGCCATGACCGTTCCGCGCACGCGGGTCTGGGCGTGGCGCTCGACGGCCGGGTTGGGCGAGCCGCCGTTCGGTTCGCCCCAGACGATCTCCACCTGGTCGCCGGCCGCGGCCTCCGGAGCGATCGTGCCGAGCGAGATCCAGCCGCGTACGTTCGCCGAGTACGAGGTGAGCATCGCCGCCCCGACGAGTTCACCGTCCTTCTCCACCCGGTCGAACTGACACGCGGTGTAGAACGCGGCCGGCATCTCGATGTACTTGAAGCGCCCCTCGCCCTTCTCGTACATGCTCGCGAAGATCTTCGCGACGTCGTCGCGGTCCCAGAGCACCCAGGCCTTGCGCCGGTGCGGCTGATCCTTGATCACCTCAAGCCCCTCGCGTCCGACGAAGTCGTGGTCGAACTTGAGGATGTGGCCGTAGCCGAGGTCCCACGGGGTGGTGTAGTAGTCCTCGATCCGGTCGGAGACGTAGCTGCCACCGAGGGCGAGGTTGCCCTCGAAGGAACGCGCCGAGTGCCACTCGCGGAACGCCTTCATGTCCTCGCCGGAGTAGGTCGCCGGCAGGGTGTTGGCGATCCAGCCCGACTCGGTGGCGACCGACGCGTAGGCGCGGGCGCCGACCTGGCGCAGGCCGTACTCGGCGCCGGCCTCCACGATGATGTCGCGCACCGAGTCGATGTCCGCGTACGGTCCGGTGAACTCGTAGCCCGGGAAGCCGGACATGCGGTGGTTGAGCGCGGTGACCTGGTGCGGGCCGACGTTGAAGCGGCCCATGGTGAAGAACGGGATGTCCGGCATCGGGCCGCCGTTGACCTTCTCGAAGATCGCCGCGGCGTGCGGGCCCTGGAGTTGGAGCCGGAACAGGTCCCGGCCCTTCGGGTTGTTCACGGTGCGCTCGTCCCGGCGGACGGTGACGTCCCAGTCGCCGGTGGCCGCGTTGAACTGGACCCAGTTGAGGGCCGGCGGCCGGCCGACGATCCGGACGTGGCGGTCGCCGACGCAGAACAGGATGCAGTCGCCGATCATGTAGCCGTCGGGACGGACCGTGATGAGCTGCTTGGCACTGCCGGGGCCGAAGCCCTGGAAGCTGTTCGCCCCGAGGTGTTCGAGCAGCCTGTACGTGTCGGGCCCCTGCACGACGAGGTCCGTCATGTGGTGCGACAGGTCCATCAGCGCGGCACTGTTGCGCCATGCCTCCTGCTCGTCGCGCCAGTTGCTGAACTCCGACTTGATCGGGAACGGGTACGCCCCGGAGCGCCCCTGACGAAGCAGGGCGAGCGCCCCTCCAGCCTTGTTGATCTCTTCTTCGAGACTCGGCATGGGATTCCTCTCGGTCACCGGTGCGCAGCCTCGTTGCTGCGCCCCGAAACCGTATAACAGACACCTGCAAAGATTGAAGATGTCTGAAACAATGTCCTCGGCGGATACTGGTGCTCCGCACGAACGGAGGGTGACGATGTCTTCGGCGAAGGACAGCACGGGTCCCGCATGGCAGGACGGCCTGCCCCACGTCCTGTGGCGAACACAGCAGGCCGTACACAGCCGTCTCCAGAGCGCACTCGACGAACTCGACGTCACGGTGACCCAGTTGGGCCTCGCCGTTCACCTCGACGAACTCGGTCTGATGTCCGCCTCGGACCTGTCACGGCTCTTTCACATCACGCCGCAGAGCGCGACGACGGCGCTCGCGCAGCTCGAACGCGTCGGGTGGGTCCGCCGGCTGCCCCACCCGGTGCACAAGCGCGTCATCCTCCACGAACTCACCGAAGCGGGCCTCGCCGGCGTCGCGGACGGCCGGGCGCGCATCGCCGCGATCGACAGCGCACTCGCCGGGGTCCTGGGCGACGGAGGCAAGGACAAGGTCATCGGACAGCTGCGGAAACTGCTCGTCAGCCTGGAAGGCGAGGATCCGGCGTATGCGGGAATGTGGCCGGTTGTCCGCACCACCTCGTGAGCGACGGCGGACCGCGCATCGGCACGGGGCGACGCCGACGGTCGCCACTTCGGCGACGCCCTGGTTACGGGTGCGAGGCGGTCACACCGACCCCCGTGCCACGATCCAGCCCGGCACGGGCGCCAGCCCTCCGGTGTCGATGCCCAGGACATTGCGGGCGGCGATCCTCCCCAGGACTTCGGCGTCGATGTGCACGGTGGTGAGGGCGGGTGTGGTCAGCGAGCCGTGCTCGGTCTCGTCGAAGCCGATCACCGCCACCTCCTCGGGTACCTGCACTCCGAGATCCCGCAGAGCCGTAAGGCTGCGCAACGCGATGTCGTCATCGAAGGCCGCCAAGGCGGTCACGTCGGCGTGGGCTGACAGGAACATCTGAATGGCAGCCGCGCCGGCTTCCCGCGGCCTCGGTACGACGAAGCGTTCCAGGGGCGGAAGCCCCCGACGCCGGGCGGCCTCCTGAGCGAAGCCGAGCCGGGCATCCGTCAGCGGAAAGTCGTGGTCGGGCATCGCCAGGGCGATCCGGGTGTGCCCCCGGTCGGCGAGATATCCGATCTGCAACGCGGCGTTGGCGGCGAATCCGCTCTCCCAGTCCTCCTCACTCGGTGCGCGACCCTGCATGTAGACCTCGCCGAGCCGCAGCACCGCCCGCGGCACGATGGTGTCCAGAACCTTCTGCGTGGCCTCCGGGATCGAGTGCCCGTGGCGCACCAGAAGGATGTGGTCGTGTTCGGCCAACTCCTCGTCGAGGCCCCGGACATAACTGCGGGAGAAGTTGCCCTCCATGCCCCAGTCGACATTGAGCACCACGATGCGCGAAGACCCCTCGCGCAGTGCGCGGGCGATCCCGTGCGGGACGTACCCCAGATCCTGGGCGGCCTCCATCACCCGCTCGCGGGTGGCGGCGGAAATGGTCTGGCGCGGGTCGTCGTTCAGTACGAAACTCACCGTCGCCCGCGACACACCGGACGCCTTGGCAACGTCACTCAACGTCACTCGGCCCGAACGGCCCATGCCCGCACACTCCCCTCGTCAGCCTTGCACGCTGTACGCCCCGCGAGCAGGCATCACGGAAAGTGGCCGGCCATCAGCACGTTGGGTTCACTGTACGTGCTAGATCGATTCAGCTCTCCAGTGGAGGACGCGACTCACCCGGACCACGGAAGCCCCTACGGACCTCCGGTTGCTATGGCCAACAGCCGACGTGCCTTCAGCTCGGTCTCCTCCCACTCCCGCTCGGGTTCCGAACCCCAGGTGATGCCCGCCCCGGTACCGAACTTCAGGAGCCCTTCGCCGCGGTCGATCCAGAAAGTGCGGATTCCGACGGCCAGTTCGCCGCGTCCTCGGTCGGCGTCGACCCAGCCGATGCCACCGCAGTACGGACCGCGGGGCGAGGTCTCCAACGCCTCGATGATCTCCAGGGCGCTCTCCTTGGGCGCCCCTGTGACCGAACCGGGCGGGAACGTGGCCGCCAGCAGTTCGGGCCAGCCCACACCTTCGCGCAATTGCCCTCTCACCATGGACACGAGGTGAACGAGCCCCGGGTGCTTCTCCACAGCGCACAGGTCGGGCACCGTCACGGAGCCGGGGACACACACGCGGCCGAGGTCGTTGCGGACCAGGTCGACGATCATCACGTTCTCCGCGTAGTCCTTCTCCAGCAGATCCGCCTCGGTGCGGCCGGTTCCCTTGATGGGGCCCGACGCCACGTACCTTCCGGTGCGCCGCAGGAAGAGTTCCGGCGATGCGGTGGCCAGCTCCACACCATGCTGCGGCAGGCGGATCACGCCCGCGAAGGGTGCGGGATTGTGCCGTACCAGCAGGCTGGAGAGTGCCACGACATCGGCTTCCGGCGCGACGGGAGCCGACACCACACGGCAGAGATTGGCCTGGTAGACCTCACCCGCAGCGATGTGCTCGCGGATGCGTGCCACGCCGTCCATGTAGGCGGGACGACTGAGGGAGGAGGTCCATTCGTCGGCACGGGGACCGCGCCAAGGCGCCGCGGGGAGACGGCCGGCCTCCATCGGTCGTACATCGTGGAAGCGGGCACACGTCAGGTGCCCCTCGAAGTCCGCCGCCACGGCCCAGAAGCCCTCGGAGTCCAGCGCCGCAGGGTCGTCGGTGACGTCCGCGAGACCAGTGGCGAGGTGTCCGCCGAGCAGTGCCACGGAAGGGAACTGGACCATTCCGAACCTCCTTCGCCACGAGCGATTCCCCCGTCGAGCCCGAACTCCGCCGGGATCTCAAGCCGCGACGATCTCGCGTCCGGAGCTCCACTGGGCGGCTCGCAGTGTGTTGACCAGGAGCATGGCGATGGTCATGGGGCCCACACCCCCGGGGACGGGGGTGATGCGTCCGGCGATTCCGTCGAGTTCTTCGGCGCGGACGTCGCCGGCCAGACCGGAAGGCGTCCGGTGGATGCCGACATCGATCACTACGGCACCGGGCCTGACGTGTTCGGGGCCGACGAGCCCGCGTACGCCGGTGGCGACCACGACGATGTCGGCGCGACGGGTGACCGCGGCGAGATCGACGGTGAACTCGTGCGCCACCGACACGGTTGCCCCGCGCCTCAGAAGCAGGCTGGTCAAGGGCTTGCCGACGAGTTCTCCCCAGCCGACCACCGCGACGCTCGCGCCCGTGAGCGGAATGCTCTCGGCATCGAGCAGTTCGATGACACCGCTGGGCGTGCAGGGGCGCAACCCCCGCTCCCCACGGGCGAGGAGTCCGAGGCTGGCGGTGGTGAGGCCGTCGACGTCCTTGGCGACGGGGATGCGGTCGATCAGCGTCGCCGCGTCGAGCTGCCGGGGCAGGGGGAGTTGGAGCAGGATGCCGGAGACCTCCGGATCGGCGGTCAGTTCGTCCACTACGGCGGCCACATCGTCGTGTGTCGCGTGTCGGGGCAGGTGGCGGTGGAAGTCGCGCATGCCGGCTTCCTTGATGGCGCGCCGTTTCGCCGCGACGTACACGGCGCTGGCCGGATCGTCGCCGACGAGGACGGTCGCCAGTCCGGGGACTCTCCCTGAACCGGTAGCTGCGATCGCGGCGACTTCCTCGGCGACCTGCGAACGGATCCGTCGAGCGATCCTGGTGCCGTCGATCCTGGTTGTCATGGTGACGAACCGCTTTCTTGTGAAGGTGAACGATTCGCCCGGATGACAGGGGCGTGCTGTTCGTGGTCGGTGCGACCACGGCTGTACGGCGCCCGGGCCGAGCCGGTCGTCGCCGCGGTCGCCACGGGCGGTTTCCTGTCGACGGGAATCGACGAGCCGTCTCGCCTTCAGGCGAAGACGATGGTGTGGTTGCCGTCGCGTATGACCCGGTCCTCGGCGTGCCACAGCACGGCGCGGGAGAGCACCGCGCGTTCCACGTCGGCGCCCCGGCGCGTGAGGTCGGTGGCCGAGTGGGCATGGGTGACGCGCACGACGTCCTGCTCGATGATCGGGCCCTCGTCGAGGTCCTGGGTGACGTAGTGGGCGGTGGCTCCCACCAGTTTCACACCACGTTCCTTGGCCTTGGCGTACGGACCGGCACCGATGAAGGCGGGGAGGAAGGAGTGGTGGATGTTGATGATCGGCACGCCCACCTGCTCGATGAAGTCGCCGGAGAGGATCTGCATGTAGCGGGCCAGGACGACGAAGTCGACATTGCCCTTCAGTAGCCGCACGTGCTCAGCCTCGGCAGCGGACTTGTCCGCTCCCTGGCAGGGCACGTGGAAGAAGGGGATGCCGAAGCTGCGGACCTCCTCGGCGACGTCCGGATGGTTGGAGATCACCATGGCGACGGTGACGGGCAGTTGCCCCTGCCGGTGGCGCCACAGCAGGTCGAGCAGGCAGTGATCGGACTTCGAGGCGAAGATCGCGACGCGCTTGGGCACCGACAGATCGCGCAGGGTGTAGCTCAGCCCGAACGCGTCCACCAGGTGCTCGTCCAGATCGGCCCGCAGCGCGGGCAGCACGGCCTGGAGCCCGTCGAAGCCGAAGACCGTGCGCTGGAAGAAGGCACCGCCCTGCGGGTTGTCGGAGTACTGGTCGAGGGAGACGATGTTCGCGCCGTGGCGGCTCAGGACGGATGTCACGGCCGCGACGATGCCCGTGGCGTCGGCGCCCTGCACGATGAGCGAAGCCTGCTGGGCGTGCCGCTTGCCCGTGACGGTGCGGGCCGGAGCGTCTTGCGTGAGGGTCATGCCAGGCTGTCCTTCCGGAAGCGGGCGGCCCAGTCGGAGGTGGCCTTGAGCCCGCCGAACGTATAGAAGTGGATCTTCAGGTCGCCGTGCCGGGCCGGATCGTAGGCCGCGGCGAGATCGCGCAGGAAGCGATCGGGTCCTGCGGTGCCCATGAGATTGCTCAGCGAGAATCCGTATTTCTTGACGACCGAGGCGCTGGTTCCGACGCCGAAACGGGCGGCGTACGACATGAGCCGGCGTACTCCGGCGGGCCCGGGCACTCCGATCCTGATCGGGAGCGCGATGCCCCGGCCGCGGACCTGTTCGACCCAGGCGAGCACCGGGTCGACGTCGAACCCGAACTGCGTGATGACGCAGCCCTCCAGGGGCTGGGTGACGAGCGCCGTGTGCTTGTCCTGCAACGCGGACCAGAGTGCTCCGCCGTCGATCTCGGGATGACCTTCCGGATATCCGCTGATGCCTACATGGCGGACGCCGTACTCCTGCAACAGTCCCGTGCCGATCAGGGACAGGGAATCGGAGTAGGGGCCCTCGGGCTGCGCCGGATCCCCACCGACGACGAACACGTTGCCGGATGTGCCGTCGTCGCGCAGGCCGGCCAGGAACCGCTCGAAGTCGGCGCGCGACCCCAGGCGGCGGGCCGATATGTGGGGCACCGGAACGAACCCGAGCCGCTTGACCGCCCGCGCCGCCTCCAACCGCATCTCCAGGTTCTCGTTGCCGAGGAAGGTGACATTGATCCGGGTGCCCTCGGGGATGCTGTCGCGGGCCTCCTCCAGTTTGGGGACGTCTTTCCCCGTCATCTCCAGGGAGAAGTCCTCCAGCAACGAGGTACCGACCGCTGCTCGTACCGTGCTCTCGGGATTCATCGTCTTTCGTCTCGCTTTCTCGTCTGCGGGGGCCGGTCATGGGGCTCCCGCAGCACCGCCGAGACGGCCCGGCGACATGACGTCGCGTCGGAATCGGGCCGGGCCGTGGCGGTGCCGTGCAGTCGGCTGAGGTCAGCGATCGCGGCGGTAGAGGGTGCGCGCGTGCTGGTTGAACGGGGAGGCCTGGACGGTGGCCCGGATGCGGGGGAAGCCGAGGTCGGCCTCAGGGTCGGTGCCGGAACCGGGGTGCTCACCCCAGACCACCGTCACCTCGGTGCCCGGCGCGGCGTGTTCGGAGTCGATGAGGGTCTGTGCCAGCACCGCTCCCACCGGGTCGATCGACGCGCTCTGCATCGTCACGCCGACCAGACCGGCGGCGGTCTCCACCCGGTGACGGGCGTAGGAGAGGACGAAGCCGGGGTCCTCCCCCTGTCCGACGACCGTGCGGACGTCGTCCGGGTCGAGGACGAGGGTGACCTTGGTACGGAGCGGCTCGTCCTTGGCCTTTTGCAGGGCGTCCCGCCCCACGAAGTCATGGCCGAAGTGGATCACCTTCCCGTAGCCCAGCTCGTACGGGGAGACGTAGTAGTCCTCGATGTCCTCGGAGAAGTAGCTGCCGTTCAGCGGACGCTTGCCCTCGATGCCGAACAGCGGCAGGTACCCGCGGTAGTCCAGCAGGTCGGGGTCGGTGTAGATGCCGGGGACGGGCGAGGGAATCCAACCGCTCTCCACACTGGGCGTGGCGTAGGCGAGGGCGCCGACCTGGATCAGGCCGAGCGGCTCGCCGGCCTTGAGGAACGCCTCATGCACGTACGCGGAGTGCTCCCACGGGCCGATGAACTCGAAGCCGGCCTGGCCGGCCATGCCGTGACGCAGGGCGCGAAGGGGACGACCGTCGAGGGAGACCGCGCTGGAGTGGAAGAACTTCGTCTCCGGCAACGGCCCACCGAAGACCCGCTCGACGAGTTCCGTCGCCAGCGGCCCCTGGATCTGGTACCGGAACAGCTTCGGATCGCCGCCACCCGGACGGAAGGCGGAGGACGGGTCGGTGACGAAGCCGACGTCGTAGCCGCCCTTCTCCGCGTGGTACTGCACCCAGTGCTGCGCGGCCGGGATCCCGCTGAGGAGGTACTTGTTCTCGCCCTCCCGGGCGAGGATCCCGTCGGTGACGATGTGGCCGGTGCGGGTGACCGGCACGTACTGCTTGGCCTGCCCGATCGCGAACTTCTCGAAGTTGTTGACCCCGTGCTCGGCGAGCACCTTCGTGGCGTCCGGGCCCTCGATCCACATGTCGTACATGTGATGCGAGAGGTTGAGGAGGGCCACGCCCTCGTGCCAGGCCGCCTGCTCCTGACGCCAGCCGGAGTACTCACGCTCGACGACTTCCGGGGTCCACGGTTCGGCACCGGGCTGCCACAGCAGCTTCATCGGCGAACCGGCCTTGTCGATGCCGTCCTGGAGGGTGGGGAGTGCCATGGTGGCTCCTTGCTCGTAGCGACTCTCAGCGGTCTGTTCCATGGAAACTAAATCGATCTAGTAGATAGACGACGAGCCCCCCGCTCGGCAAATCCGGGGGAGTTCACGGCGCTAAACCGATCTAGTGAAACTAGCGAACCGGCCTCGCCCGGGGCGAGTACCAGCGGGTGGATTCCTTACGGTTCTCGATCGAGGTGCGCGCCGTAGGCGGCCGCCATGCGCACCGCGTCGAGGCCGGCGCGGACATCATGGACACGCACACAGAACGCGCCCCCGACGGCGGCGAGCGCGGAGACCGCCGCCGACGCCACGTCCCGCCCCGCCGGCGGCACCTCACCGGCGCCCCCGGCCGCGAGGGCAGCGCCGATGAAGCGCTTCCTCGACGCACCGACGAGCACCGGATACCCCAGTCGCCGGAGAGATCCCAGGTGGGCCAGAAGCGTCCAGTCGTGCTCGGGCCGCTTGGAGAAGCCGATTCCCGGATCGATGGCGACGCGAGCCAGGTCGACTCCCCCTTCCGCCAACCGCCAAAGGGCTCGGCCGAGTTCGGTGATGACATCGGCTACGACATCGCCGTACTCGGCATGGCCGTCCATCTCACGGCTCGGCGCACGCCAGTGCATGGCTATGTACGGCACGCCGGCCGCTGCGACGGTGGACGCCATGGCCGGGTCGGCCAGGCCACCGCTCACGTCGTTGACCAGACGAGCACCCGCCTCGACGGCGGCCCGGGCCACAGGCGCGTGCATGGTGTCGATGCTCGTGCACACGCCGGCCCGGGCGAGTTCACGCACGACCGGCAGGGTCCGGGCAAGTTCCTCGTCCAGACCCACGGGGTGCGCCCCCGGGCGGGTGGACTCGCCGCCGACGTCCACGACGTCCGCGCCCTGAGCCGCGAGTCCCAGTCCCCGGTCGATGGCACATCGGGTGTCCGCGTACAGGCCCGCGTCGGAGAACGAGTCAGGCGTGACGTTCAGGATCCCCATGACCAGACATCGTCCGGGCCGGGGCAGCCCTTCGAGTTCCACAGGTGTTCTCGGCCGCCTGACGGCGACGTCTTGCATGGTTGGCATCGGTGGCAACCCCCTTGATCCCACGTCCCGCCGTGAGAAAGGAATGCTAAATCGATTAGGTCGTCAGGTTACAGGCAGAATGCTTAATCGTTCTAGTCCTTCCGGACGACTATCTTCGAGACCGCTGGCGCGACCTCCGACGGGTTGGCGGTCAGATGCTCGCAGCGGGCCCGATCCGACAGCGCGCCGTGGCTGAAGGTGTCATCGGGGCTCTGCATGAAGGCGCCGTCCTGGTGGGCGACCACGCCGGCCACGGGCTGCCCTACACGCTGTAAGGTGAGCGCCATGGCTGGCAGAGACCCGCAGGTCCGGGCGGCGCGGCGCGGCGCCGGTGAGCTGGAGAGCGAGGTTCTCGCCTCGCTGTGGGCGACCGACCGGCCGCTGACTCCGGCCGAGATCCAGGCCGGGATCGTCGGCCCGCTCGCCTACAACACCGTGCACACGATCCTCAAGCGGCTCTACGACAAGGGGCTCGTCCTGCGTGACGCGGACGGGCGGCGCGGTGCCTACCGGCCGGCGAAGAACGCGGCCGAGTTGACCGCCGAGGCGATGCACGAGGCGCTGGACCGAGGGCCGGATCCGATCGCCGCGCTCCAGCAGTTCGTGACCGGTCTGCGTCCCGACGAGGAGAGGGCCTTGCGCGATCTGCTGGACGGGGGCGCCGGATGAGGTTCGCGGTCTCTCCCTCCCCGGTCGCCGCTGTCGGCCCCGCTCGCGGCGATCAGTCCCGGCCCGTGCCGTCCTGAGCGCCGAACGCGCCCTGCCCGTCCGCGCGTTGAGCTTCACCGACCGTGCCGTCATCCGTTGGATCACGGTGTCGCAGAGGGCTCCGCACCGCGCCTGCGGCCCCTCGCGGCAGCCGTCCTCACCCTTGGCGCGCTGCCCGCGCCCGGCGCGAGTGGCGATCTGTTCCGGATGCTGACGGGAGTGCCCGAGCTGGCGGAGGCGTCGAGGTCGGCCTGAGCGGACCGCGTCGGCTGTCAGCGGCCTCGGGGCTTGCCGCGCTTGGTGCCCTTGGCACCGCCGGAGGAGCCACGAGGGTTCTTGCCGGTGTTTGCAGTCCTGCCGGCCTTGCCGCTCGCTTTTCCGGCGGCGGGCTTGCGGCGCGCTGGAGCTTCGGCGCGCTTCGCCTTCGTCTTCGGCTGGGCGGGGGTCGGAGTGCGGCCCCGGGTGCTGTTGACCGTGCGGCCGCGGACGATGCCGATGAAGTCCTCGACCAGTTCGGTGGTCGCGTCCTCGGGCCAGGACAGGGCGACGTCCGACTGGGGGGCGTCGACGACGGTCCGGTAGGTGAGGTCCTTGCGGTGGTGCAGCCGGGCCAGGGACTGGGGGACGTAGAGGATGCCGATGCCCGACGCCACGTGTTCGATGGCGTCCTCGGTGGTCACCGGACGCTCGAACGCGGGCTCCCCCGGCGGCTGTTCCCAGTCGAGGACGTCGTCGAGGGGGTGGAGGACGACCTCGTCGGCGAGTTCGTCGAGGGACACCTCTTCGGCCGCCGTCACGACGTGGTCCTTCGGGGCTACGACCACGGTCGCCTCGGTGTAGAGGGGGATCGCACTGAGGACCTCACGGTCGACCGGCAGCCGTACGAGTCCGGCGTCGGCATCGCCGCGCCGCAGCACATCGGCTGCCTCGGCGGCCGGTACCGGTACGAGGACGAGGGAGACGTCGGGCAGGCGCTCGTTCCAGATCCGCACCCACTTGGCGGGCGTCACCCCGGGGACGTACGCGAGCCGGAACGTGGGGGATGCTTCCGAGCCTGTCACCCCGCAAGGTTACCCGCCGTGGTCGGAGGTCTCGAACGCGGTCGATACTCTTGACGGTATGAAGTCGCACCAGACCACCCAGACCATGAAGCCCGCCACGGCGGCGAAGAAGCTGGGTGTGTACCTAGAGGCCACCCCCGCCGAGTTCCAGAAGGGCGAGGTCTCCCGCGCCGAGCTGAACGAGCTGCAGGCCAACCCGCCCGAGTGGCTGCGCGAGCTGCGCACCAACGGCCCGCACCCGCGCCCGGTCGTCGCGGCCAGGCTCGGCGTCTCCATCGCCGGTCTCGCCCGCGGCGGGGTCACCGAGGCGCTCACCACCGAGCAGATCGAGGCGCTGAAGAAGGACAGCCCGGAGTGGCTGGAGAAGGAGCGCGCCACCCAGGCCGAGGTCCGCAAGGAAGCCGAGCGGATCAAGAACAAGAAGAGCGCCGAGAACGCCGACAACGACTGACGGCCTCGGTACCCAGGGAGAGGCGCACGGTGACGGACGGCCCGGCCGGCACGGGAAAACCCCCGGCGATGTACCGCAAGGTCGCGGCCGACCTCGGCCGCGAGATCGGCGAGGGCCGCTACGGCTCCGGCGGACGGCTGCCCGCCGAGGGCGAACTCGCCGAACGGTACGGCGTCTCCCGGGGCACGATTCGCCAGGCGATGGCCCTCCTGCGCACCGAGGGCCTGATCGCCTCCCGGCGCGGCACCCGCCGGGTCGTGATCGGCTCGCCCCGCCCGCAGAGCTTCGGCGAACTCCTCAGCTTCACCCGCTGGGCCCGCTCAACGGGCGAGGAGCCCGGCGCCCGGATCGTCACCGTGGAGACCCGCCCCGCCGACCCGACCGAGCGGGACCAACTGCACCTGCCCGCAGGGTCGGAGATCTACGAGGTACGGCGGCTGCGCACCCTCTCGGGGCGCCCGGTGATGATCGAGCGGACCGTATACCCGTCCGCCGTGGGCGAGTTGATCGCCGAGCTGCCGCCCGACACCGTGTCGCACACCGTGGCCCTGGAGGAGTCGGGTGTGCTGATCGCGGACGCCCAGCACACCATCGATCTGTGCCGGGCCGACGAGGAGGACGCCCGGCTGCTCGGCTGCCGACCCGGCGACCCGCTGCTCCGCGAACGCCGGTGCAGTACGGATCCGGCGGGCACGCCGGTCGAATGGTCCGAGGACCGGTACCTTCCGGAGACCGTGGCCTTCACCGTGCACAGCTCGGCCGCCTCCGGCTCGCTGGCCCGCCGCCCGGCCGACGACGCCTGATTTAGTCCTCGTAGTCCTCGTAGTCCTCGTAGTCCTCGTAGTCCTCGTAGCCCTCGTAGCCCTTATAGGCAGGCCCTGTTCAGTCCTTCCGCAACAAGGCCATGAGCAGCGGCCGGAAGTGCGCGAAGTCCGGGGTCGGCGCCTCGGGGTCCTTGCCCTCGTCGTCCCAGCGGCGCACCGCGACCCCGTCCGCCGCGTAGGGATTCGCCTCGTACGCCGCGGCCTCCGCCGGAGACATC
>Ga0307510_10001211_pt1 | contig 27977 bp, 23 predicted proteins | sample 12_EM_MG_FD_207224 | JGI IMG/M metagenome (GOLD analysis project Ga0307510, IMG submission 207224) | Populus trichocarpa ectomycorrhiza microbial communities from riparian zone in the Pacific Northwest, United States - 12_EM | ecosystem: Host-associated > Plants > Roots > Unclassified | place... | reverse complement strand
AATACTCTTTCAGTTTGTCGTTCCAAAGCGTTTAATTTGTTGATTGATTTTCACCCTGTTATTAAATAATTCATCAATCAATAATTTATTCCCTGATGAGGCTTTTCTTTCGTGCCGCTTTTCCTTTATTGTTTATTTTAGTCTTTGCATCAGCATCATTCGCTCAAAAGAAAAATGATTATGCCAAACTGGTAAATCCTTTTATCGGTACCGGTGGGCATGGCCATACTTACCCCGGCTCCGTGGTACCTTTCGGGATGGTGCAGTTAAGCCCGGATACACGATTAGAAGGATGGGATGGCTGTTCAGGATATTACTATACCGATACGGTAGTTTATGGTTTTTCGCATACACATTTGAGCGGTACCGGAATAGCAGATTATTGCGACATCCTGTTTATGCCTACAACCGGGCAGCCACAATTTAAAAACACCGATTATCGGTCCGGGTTCAAAAAGAAAAACGAATCCGCATCACCAGGTTATTACAAAACAACTTTAGATAAATACCACATTGATGTTGAACTGACCGCGACCAAACGTGTCGGGGTTCATCGTTACGATTTCCCAAGTACTCATGAGGCTAACATTATAATCGATTTGCAACATCGCGACCATGTATTAGATTCGTGGGTTGAAGTAATAAACGATCATGAAATTCAGGGTTTCAGGCGATCTAAATCCTGGGCCGATGATCAGTCTGTTTATTTTTATGCCAGGTTTTCAAAATCGTTCAAAACATACGGCATAGCGTCTAACGATACCCTGCAACCAGGGCAAAGTAAAATGCAGGGGAAAAATGTTAAGATGTATATACAGTTTGATAACCCCGGCGAAGTCATCTCAACAGTAGGTATATCCTCGGTAAGTGCTGAAGGTGCTTTAAAAAATCTCGATGCTGAAGTACCGGATTTCGATTTTAAAAAGGTTGAAAAAGCGGCCAAAGCTGACTGGAATACCGAATTAAATAAAATACAGGTTGAAGGCGGAGCACCAGCCCTTTCGCAGGATGCACAGCGTAATCAATATCAGAATGGTGGGTATAACCCGAATGGGTACAATCGCCCGCAACAAAAAAAACAACCTTCCGTTACCGATTGGGCCAAAATAAAACAAACTGTTTTTTACACAGCACTGTACCATACCATGCTGGCTCCCAATGTTTACAGTGATGTTGACGGGCAGTACCGGGGCATGGATCAGAAAATACATAAAGCAGAGGGGTTCGATTATTATACGGTATTCTCTTTATGGGATACTTACCGCGCCGAAGACCCCCTGTTTACAATTATCAATCGCAAACGCACGCTCGATTTTATAAAGTCATTTTTAGCAATGTACGAGCAGGGAGGTTTGCTTCCAATTTGGCCGCTGGCTTCCAATGAGACTTATTGTATGGTAGGAAATCATTCTATTCCTGTAATAGTTGATGCCTATGCCAAAGGTATCAGGGATTTCAATGCGGAAGAGGCATTCACAGCGATGAAGGCAGCCGTAAACCGCAACCAGTTTGGATTGGATAGTTACCGCAAAAATGGAGCTGTATTGGCCGATGATGAGCATGAGTCGGTATCCAAAACGCTGGAGTATGCATATGACGATTGGTGCATTGCCCAAATGGCAAAAATGCTCAACAAGCCAAATGATTACGCTGATTTTATTCAGCGTGCCCAATACTGGAAGAATTTGTACAACGATCAGAATGGTTTTATGCAAGCGCGTGTGGATGGTGGTTGGTATGCTCCGTTCAATCCTACAGACATTAACAATAACTATACTGAGGGTAATGCATGGCAATATTCATTCCTTGTTCCCCAGGATGTTGAAGGGCTGATTAGCCGGGTGGGCGGTAAAGACAAGTTTGAAGCCAAACTCGACGAATTATTTACCACAACTTCAAAACTAAGCGGTCGCGAACAGGCAGATGTTACCGGTTTGATTGGTCAGTATGCTCACGGCAATGAACCCAGCCATCACATGGCTTATCTATACAATTTCACCGATTCGCCGGACAAAACGCAGATGTGGATAAACCGCATCCTAAAGGAAGAGTACAGCAATCAGCCCGACGGCTTGTCGGGAAATGAGGATTGCGGACAAATGTCAGCATGGTATGTAATGAGTTCATTAGGCATCTATACCATTCAACCGGGGCAAACCGAATACCAGATCGGCATGCCTCAGTTTGAAAAAGCAGTTATTAACCTGGAAAATGGTAAAAAATTCGCGATCACCAATTCCGGTTCAGGCGTAAGTTTTGATAATACTTATTTGCAGGGTATGATGTTAAATAAAAGAACCTACAATAAACTTTACCTCGACGATAAGGATATAGAAAATGGCGGCACGTTTGATGTTTATACCGGGCGCCTGGCTAATAAGCTTTTTGTGCAGGACCTTGAAAAACCAGCATCAAAAATAGCTGATGACCTGATTATTTCTAATCCATATTTCCTGAATGCCTCTCCTACTTTTAAGAAACCTTTTGATTTAACCATCAAATGTTTTGATCCCACTGCAAAAATCTATTACACTTTAGATGGCTCGGTGCCTACGACGTCTTCTGCGTTATATACTAAGCCAATAACCATATCCACCACTACAACAGTTAAAGCTATCGCGATTAAAGATGGGAAATCTAGTTTTGTTGATGCCGGCAACTTTGTTAAGATCAGGGATGATATTAAACTGTCTCTACAGTCAAAATATCTGCCAAACTACCCGGCACAGGGCGACGAAAGTTTGATAGACGGCTTAAGAGGTACAATTAACTGGCGACTGGGCCATTGGCAGGGATACCCGGGTAATGACCTTATTGCTGTGATTGACATGGGCCAGGTGAAATCAATAAAATCGATATCGCTTGGTGCGCTGCAGGATACCCGATCATGGATAGTTTTCCCTAAATATGTTGAATTCTGGGTATCTGATGATAATAAGAATTTCAAACTGCTTTCTACTGTAAATACCAAAGTAGATATTAAAGACCTGAATATCCAAACTCAGGAGTTTAAAGCTAACCTGGATATAAAGGCAAGATATATAAAGCTAGTAGCAAAACAATATGGCGCATTGCCTGACTGGCACGAAAGTAAAGGGCAACCATCTTATATTTTTTCCGATGAAATAACGATAGAATAAATTCCTTTATTAGTTGGAAATTCTATTTAAATTAGTTTATTTTTACTATAATAAACAAACCTAAATAATTAATTATCAAATGGAACCGAACAACAACATCTCATCTGCCGACAACGGGAAGAACGTCGGTATTATCAGCTACATTACAATTATCGGATGGTTGATCGCATACTTCGGCATGCATCAAAATAACAAAACTGAACTTGGGAGTTATCAGCTCAGGCAAACGCTCTTATTGCACATAGTTTCATTCGTGGTTTCCTGGATATTGGGAATGATTTTCGCAGCTATCTTTTTTTCATCGGGTTTTGCCACCGGATGGTTTTCTATAGTAGGCATAAACTGGATTATAAGGGTGTGCTTTATTATTCTCTGGCTTATTGGATTTATCGGCGCGGTAAACGGAGAGAAGAAACCGATCCCATTAATCGGTGAAAGAGCCCAAACCATGTTTTCGGGTATTTGATCATCGCATAAAAACATTCTATAGAGGCGCTCGTGAACTACGGCGCCTCTACTCCTTTTCAAGTATTGCTTTTATTTCCTGTAACTTATCCTTTTCAACTTTAGGCAAAACAGGATATTTCAATTTCAATTCTTCAATTGTATTCAGGATAATTTCTGAGATAGCAATCCGGGTGAACCATTTTTTATCAGCAGGTATTACATACCAGGGGTTTTCGGGAGTAGCGGTTTCTCTTATTGCTTTCTCATAAGCATCCATATACTCATTCCAGTGCTCTCTTTCTCTAACATCTTCGGCGGAGAATTTCCAGTTTTTTTCCGGATCATCTATGCGTTTCAAAAAGCGTTCCTTCTGCTCTTCCTTTGACACATTCAGAAAAAATTTAATAATCACAGTACCATTTCGATGCAAATGCTGTTCGAATTCGCGTATACTCTGATATCGTTGATCCCAAAAGTTCTTATCTGCATCATTTGGACTTTTGATATTGGGCAGATTTTCTTTTAAAAGCAATTCAGGATGAACCTTAGTAATGAGTACATTTTCATAATGAGACCGGTTATGAATACCTATACGACCACGTTCCGGTAATGCTTTGTAGTGCCGCCAAAGAAAATCATGAGCATATTCCTCGCCATTAGGCTGTTTAAAACTAAATACCTGGCACCCCTGTGGATTCAGGCCCGACATTGTATGCTCTATTGCACTGTCTTTTCCTGCTGCATCCATGGCCTGGAAAATGATCAGGAGCGAGTATTGTTTAGCGGCATAAAACTCTTCCTGCATAGTAACAGTCTTTTTGATCAATTTTTCCAATACACTGTCAGCATCTTCCTTTTTGTAGCCGTCACTAAAACCAGTATCAAAATCTTTCAGGGAAAAGTTTTTCCCATCTGTTACTTTAAATTTTTTGATGAACTGTTTCATAACAAAAGTATTGCCTGCATAAATATGCCTTTACTAAGTTAGTTTAAAATTTAGCTGTTATTATTGCGTTGTATATATTTGTCGCGCCGGCTATGATTTAGTGCCATAATTTTACATCTTTACCCAATGTTTCGACGTATAAAAAACAAATTCCTCAGGTATTTCGTCATATTTATCTACTTCATTATCATCTTCTTTTGTGCGATCGAGCTAAATTTTCTTTGGCTGTTTGGCTACTCCCCCACTATACAGGATATTAAAAACCCCGAGATGTCAGTTTCATCAGAGGTGTACTATGCTGATGGCAAGCTGATCGGCCGTTATTCAAAAGAGAACCGTACCCCGGTCGAATTTAAAAGCATCTCCCCTAGTCTTGTAAATGCCTTAGTGGCAACAGAGGATGTTCGTTTTTACAAACACAATGGTGTCGATTTTTACTCATTCTTTACCAGTATGCTATCTACCGCCAAGGGTGATAAACGCGGCGGCAGCACTATAACACAACAGCTTGCCAAGAATTTATTTTCTACACGCAGAAAAAAATCACAGGGATTGGCCAGCCATGTACCAGTTATTCGTACCATTGTTTCAAAGGTAAAAGAGTGGTTCACCGCCTTTCAGATTGAGCGTAACTATACCAAACAGGATATATTGACGCTTTATTTCAATACTGTACCATTTGGCAATAACACTTTTGGCATCCAGGCCGGTTCGCTTAAATATTTTAATAAAACTCCTAACAAGCTTACAGCACCACAGGCAGCTATGCTGATCGGAATGCTTAAAGCCACCTCTACTTACAATCCCATTAAAAATCCGGCAAGGAGCCTGGAAAGGCGCAATACGGTATTAAGTCAGATGGAGAAATATAGCTATATCACCAAAGATGAGTATGCCTCGGATGTAAAATTACCTCTAAATCTAGACCTGAGCTATATTGACAACGAATGGCAGGGCGACTCATACATTCGTCGTGCAGTTGAAAAATGGCTGGACAAATGGTGCAAGGATAATGGCTACAACCTATACGAAGATGGTCTTAAAATATACACCACCATCGATTCACGTTTGCAGCAATACGCAGAAGAAGCCGTAACCGAAAAGATGAAGATGCTCCAAAAACGTTTTTACAATCTATGGGGTAATAAAACACCATGGCGCGATTTGGACGGGAACATCATTGTCGATTTTATTCTGAAATCTGAACAACGCTTGCCTATTTATAAATTACTGGATCAAAAATATCACGGCGATACCACGCAGATAAAGCAATATTTTGAAAAGAAAAAGAAAATGACCATTTTCTCATGGAGCGGCGACCGGGATACAGTTTTCTCGAGTGTTGACTCCATTAAGTATTACGCTAAAATACTCAACACAGGTATGATGACCATCGAGCCATCAACTGGTAAAATAAAAGTATGGGTTGGAGGTATTGATCATCGTTATTTTAATTATGATCACGTAAACCAGTCTAAGCGCCAGGCAGGATCAACGTTTAAACCTTTTGCCTATGTTACTGCTCTGGACAATGGTTTTACTCCTTGTGATAAATTCACCGATAAACCGGTATCCATTAAGTTCACCGATAATGGCAAGCCCGACGTTTGGGAACCTCAAAATGCAGATTTCCACTTCTCTTACATGGATATGTCGTTGCGCTGGGCCATGGGAAAATCGGTCAACTCGATAACCGCACAGGTAACCGAAAAAGTAGGCTGGGATAAAGTTGTACAATATGCACACAAATGTGGTATCGAGAGTACTTTGAAATCAGTTCCGTCTGTTTCCCTGGGGACTAACGATGTTTCGGTCTTCGAGATGGTACGGGCGTACAGCACTTTTTTGAATAAGGGCAACCGTATAGACCCAATACTCGTAACCAAAATAACCGACCAGGACAATACCGTATTGGCTGAGTTTAAATTGAAAACTGAAAAAGTATTGAGCGACGAAACAGCCTGGTTAATGTTATATATGTTCAGAGGTGGTATGGAAGAACCGGGCGGTACATCGCAGGCCCTGTGGGAATACCCCGGTTTATGGAAAAAGGATAACCAGATAGGTGGAAAAACAGGCACATCATCAAAATATGTAGATGGCTGGTATATGGGTATAACCAAAGACCTGGTAACCGGCATTTGGGTTGGCGCGGATGACCGCAGTGTCCATTTCAACAGTTCTGAAACAGGTGAAGGTTCACATACAGCATTACCAATTTTTGGGCGATTTATGGAAAAGGTTTATGCCGACCCGAAATCGGGATATACTTATGGCTCATTTCCAAGACCATGGACAAAGATTACCAAAGAGTATAATTGTCCGTCGCCGCGAATAGAGGTGGACAGTTTGCAAACGGATAGTTTGAATACGCCGAAAATCGATTCAGCACAATTAGAGGATATGAAGAAGGCCGAAGAAAACCCGGACAACAAAACGTCCGATCAACAAAATAGATAATTTAACACCGGATTCAGCATAGAATAATTTTTTCTATATTGAACTGTTTATATAAAGAGAAAATCAAATTCACTTACAGATTTATTCTATCAATGAATCTATGAATAAACTATACCCAACCTTTGCCCGGTTCAAAACATATGCTCTGGCCTTATTGTGTATTATCGGAACTTTAGTTATCAGTCAGGATGCCAAAGCGCAATATTTCGGGCAGAACAAGGTACGCTACAAGAACCTTAAATTTAAGGTATACAAAACCCCTCATTTCGAGATCTACTACTATATTAAAAACGACAGTACTATAAAACGTTTTGCCCAGGAAAGCGAATTGTGGTACACCCTGCATCAGCAAGTATTCAGGGATACGTTCAGAAAACCGAATCCTATTATATTGTATGCAGATCATCCCGATTTTCAACAGACAACAGCGATTGATGGTGAAATAGGTGTCGGTACCGGTGGTGTTACCGAAGGACTGAAGAACCGTGTGGTAATGCCGATGATGGAGACCAATCAAACCACCCGGCACGTTATTGGTCACGAATTGGTTCACGCTTTCCAGTACCACGCATTATTGAGCCGGGATTCAGCTTCTTTTGAAAATATCAACAACCTGCCTTTATGGATGATAGAAGGTATGGCCGAATATCTTTCCATTGGTAAAAAAGACGCCTATACAGCCATGTGGATACGGGATGCTTACCTTAATAAGAATATTCCGACAATCCGCGATCTGACAGAAACAAACAAGTATTTCCCTTACCGTTATGGTGAAGCATTCTGGTCATTCATCGGCTCGACTTATGGGGATACGATCATTGTACCCTTCTTTAAAAACACTGCCCGCTTTGGGTTGGAGTACGGCATCCGGAGGACATTTGGCTATGATCACAAAACTTTATCCAATCTCTGGAAGAACTCGATTGAAGCAGCCTATAAGCCTCTTTTGAAAGATACTGTACAAAAACCGGTCGGCAAAAAGATCATAGACAATAAGAACTCAGGGGAATTAAATGTAGCTCCTGCTATTAGCCCCGACGGTAATTACCTGGCATTTCTATCTGAAAAAGATTTGTTTACAATCGATCTGTACCTTGCTAATGCCCGAACGGGTAAAGTACTGAAAAAGATAACGAGCAAGATATCCAACACGCATATAGACGAATTCAATTTCATTGAATCTGCAGGTGCATGGTCGCCGGATAGTAAGAAGTTTGCGTTTAGCGTCTTCAGCCATGGGCGAAACCGTATGCTGATTGTTGACATACCAAATGGGAGTGTATCAGCTGACATATCAATGGAAAAAGCAGAGCAGTTCAGCAACCTGACCTGGTCGCCGGATGGTAACAATATTGTATGCCAAGGCATGTCTGATGGTCAAAGCGACCTGTATATGTACAGCTTTGATACAAAAAAAGTGCGCCAATTAACCAACGATAAATATTCCGATTATCAACCATCATTCTCAAGAGATGGCAGGAAGATAATCTTCACAAGCGACCGGACAACATACGACCAGTCCTTATCACAAGACATTACCTTTAATCTTGCTGAACTGGACCTGGCCACAGGTAAAGTTGCCAACATCAATGTATTTAACGGCGCCAATAATTTAGACCCTCAATACTCAGCTGATGGGAAAAAGATTTATTTCCTGTCAAACAGGGATGGTTTCCGCAATATGTATCGCTATACTTTGACTACGGGTGAGGTTGAACAAATGACCGATCTGTTCACTGGTATTTGCGGTATTACTGAATATTCTCCGGCTATCAGCATATCAAATAACGATGACATTGTTTATTCCTACTATTTCGCTCAGAAATACTTTTTGTATAATGCCAAGGCATCTGATTTTACACCTAAGACTGTTGACAGTCAGGCGCTGAATTTTGACGCGGCCATGCTTCCTCCTTTCCGTTCGGTTGGAGTGGATTTGATCAACTCAAATCTTAACAATTACCTGGCCTATAAGAAAATTCCTACGGATTCAATCAAGTCAATCCCCTACAAACCGATGTTTAAGCTCGACTACCTGGCAAGCAGCGGTGTTGGTGCATCCGTAAGCCAGTTTGGAGCCGGGTTCTCAAGCGGTGTTCAGGGAGTATTCAGTGATATTTTAGGTCATAACCTGATCTATGCAGGACTGGATGTAAACGGCCAGGTATATGATTTTGGCGGCCAGTTTATTTATATCAATCAGCAGGGCCGCTGGAACTTTGGCTTTGGGGTATCACACATTCCATATCAGTTTGCTAACTATAGCATTATTCCGACAACATTCCCAGTTAATAATACCACAACTATTCCTGCCTTCCAGGAGCGGTATGATATCATCCGTATTTTCGAAGATCAGGCAAATGTGTTTACCTCCTACCCGATATCCAAAACAACACGCGTAGAATTTGGTACCGGAATATCTCATTATGGATACCGCGTAGACAGGTACAGCACTTTTTATGATACTTTGGGGAATGTATTGAGCAATTATCAGCACCAGCATATTTCTAATTCAGCTTACAACAAAGATTCAACAAATAATGCCCGGTTGGTACCATTTACACTATACCAGGTTAGTACATCTTTAGTAGGAGACAACTCGTTCTTTGGTGTTGCGTCACCTTTAACTGGATTTCGGTATCGTTTAGAGGCCGAATACGATTTTGGCACCTATCACTTTTTTGCACCAACTATCGACATACGCGAATATCTTCGCGTAGCACCGGTAACATTTGCTGCGAGACTATATGGATATGGACGTTTTGGTGGCGTTAATGGGCTTTATCCGCTATATGTTGGTTATCCATTCTATATCAGGGGTTATGAGGCACAAACCTTTTATAGTAATAACAAAACTCCAACCAATAATTTCACCATTGATCAGCTATCTGGCAATCGTATAGCGGTAGCTAATTTCGAGGTTCGTTTACCGTTTACAGGGCCAGAAAAGCTTTCACAGATCAAATCGAAATTCTTTTTTACTGAATTAAACCTGTTCCTTGATGCCGGACTCGCATGGAATGCAGGTGATAAAATCGACTTTAAAACCAATCCATCAATAATTGGATCTAAACCCGTGTTAGATCAGAATGGCAACCAGGCAATTGATGATAATGGTAACCCGGTAACCACCCCCATCTATTCAAGGGTACCTGCATTAAGCGCCGGTGTTTCAATGCGTGTTAATTTGTTTGGTTATTTTGTATTGGAACCGTATTTCGCCTGGCCGATTAACCGCAGCGATATCAGCAAACCGGTATTCGGTTTAGGATTTACGCCAGGATGGTAATGCAAAGAAATATATAGAAAGCGCCTATGAAAATCGGGCGCTTTTTTTAATTTCTAAAACATGTGCCTGTTTCAATAGTTTAGCATACAAACTACTATAATGAATAAACTGCTTCTATTTCTTTTCATAGCTTTAAACAGTTCATTAGTTTTTGCCCAAAAAGCAGATTCATCAGTAAATAAACCAGGTAAAGCAAGGAATATTGATGGTACACTGATGAGTCCATCTAAAACTATACTGGAGAACGCTTCTGCATCTTCTAACTTTTCTACACTGACTACTATTATAAAGGCTGCTGATTCAACGAATACTTTTAATGGTAACAATTCTATCACTATTTTCGCACCAGGTAACAAAGCGTTTGAAAAACTACCTGCCGGACAACTGGATACTTTATTATTACCTGCGCACAAAGCACAGTTAATTATTTTGCTCAATTATCATGCGATTACTGGAAAGATAACTTCAAAAGACATACTAAGACAAATAAAAGCCGGTAACGGACAAGCAACCTTTACAACTTTATCAGGCGGTACATTAATCGCCCGGATCAATGAAAACCGGAATATTGTTTTGACAGATGAAAACGGTGGACAAAGCGTAGTCAGCCGTTTTGATATTCAGCAAAGCAATGGAATACTTCACGTGGTGACCCAGGTATTGATGCCAAAGTTTACACAAGAATTACAGGGTAACAGCAAACCGCAATAAAACTGTTTACGTATTTGTGGGTATGAAAAAGTTAATATTATTTGCAATATCAGCCTGTGCTTTATTTTTATTTAGCACTCAAAACGGCACGGCTCAAGCTAAAAGAAAATTGAGCAAACCTGCCTCAGAATGGAAAAAGGTACTTACCCCAAATCAATATGAAATTATGGTGGAAAGTGGCACCGAAACACCTTACCAAAACGCTTACTGGAATAATCACGAAAAAGGTGTTTATGTCAGCGCGGCAACGGGTGAAGTTTTATTTAGTTCGGATGATAAGTTTGATAGCCATACAGGCTGGCCAAGCTTTGTAAAACCGGTTGATCCAAAAAAAATTGAAATAGTACAGGACAACAGCCTTGGAATGTCCCGCGATGAGGTGATCGAAAAAAGTACAGGTTTACACTTGGGCCATGTTTTCGATGATGGTCCTGCTGATCGCGGCGGCAAACGCTACTGCATGAATTCGGGTGCACTGAAGTTCATTAAAAAGTAACCAGCTTCCGGGCAGCACTGATAGACGGACGGATCATCGGCCTTGTCCTCATGCTGTTTTCAAAATTTAATCCAATGGTCAGGTCTACCCAATCAGGGTTAACAGATCTGATCATTTTTTCTTTTTGGGGACGGGTAAACGTACTCACAAACTTAAAACGCTCCATCGCCTGCTCTTCTGTATTGATCTCTTCAAAGTAAACAAGGCGGTTCAATTGCTGTGCGGTATCAAAGAATAAAGTAGGCATTTCACGGTAAAACTGTAGGGTCTTTAAGATGTCTGAGCATAATCCAACATGCAAATTGTTCCTGTTACGGTCAGTTATAATATAGATAAAGCGTTTCATTTCAAATAAAAATTTGCGGGTTAAAAAATAATTACTAATTTTATGAGCATAAAAATACTAATAATTTTAGCAAATGCAAATTTTATGTCAATAATTTCATCAAATATTAAATTTCTCAGGAAAAAGAAGGGCCTTACACAGCAACAGTTTGCAGATCAGATAGGTATCAAAAGATCGCTTGTTGGCGCGTATGAGGAAGAAAGGGCCGAGCCAAAATATGATTTGCTAAAAAATATAGCATCATTTTTTGAGATCACGGTAGATGATTTTATAAATGAGACCATAAATGAAAAATGGGCGCCAAAACCCAAAGGCGATCCGGCCAACCTCCGTATACTAAGTATATCGGTTGATAAAGACGATAATGAAAATATTGAGCTTGTGCCTCTGAAAGCAAGTGCCGGTTATCTAAATGGTTACGCCGATCCGGAATATGTAGCAGCCTTGCCAAAATTCTATTTGCCAATGTTTAAACAAGGCACTTATAGGGCATTCGAAATCAAAGGCGACTCGATGCTGCCGTTAGTATCCGGTACGATAATCATTGGCGAGTATCTTGAAAATTGGGGAGATCTGAAATCTGGTGATACCTATGTCATCGTCTCCAAAACCGAAGGTGTAGTATATAAACGTGTGAACGGCAAATTCAAGGAGCAGAAAAAATTAAAACTGGTATCTGACAATCCTGTTTATGAACCTTATGACATAAGCGGCGAAGATATATTGGAAATTTGGAAGGCAAAAGCTTATATCTCCACGCAGATGCCAATGCCTACCCCCGAGCCCACCATGGAAAGCCTGACGACAATGATGGCTCAAATGCAGCGTTCGATCTCAAAATTGCAGCAAAATAATAACTGAGACCAGTACTTCTAAAAGACATAAATAAAACCGGCCCGAACTGGCCGGTTTTTTTATTTCATGCTCCTTTGTAACAATTTTATTAATTACGGGCTATTGATGAAATCTAAAAGCAACAATTAAGTTACACGATAGTTATTAAACCATTCGCGTCTAACTTTATCAAAAAATCAATTATTAAAAAAACTAAAAATGAAGAAATTTTTGTTGATATGCTGTTTCCTTGTGGGGATCACAGCAGTAAGCCGTGCACAAGGTGGCGGTATGAGAAGAAGTCCTGAAGAACAGGCGAAAAATTTACAGACACAGCTTAAGCTAACTGACGATCAGACAACCAAGGTCACTGCAATTTATAAAGATCAGGCCGTAAAAAGGGACAGTATCCGCACAGCAGCCAATGGTGACAGGCAGGCAATGATGCAAGCCATGATGCCGCTTATGAAAAGCACCGGCGATAAGATCAAAGCGATTTTAACACCTGAACAAGCCACTGCTTACGATAAATTGATGCAGGAAAGAATGGACAGAATGAGAAATGGCGGTGGCGGAGGTAATAACTAAGCTTCGCCAATAAATTATTTTCAGGAAAGCCTCCGGTTAAAACGGGAGGCTTTCTCTATTTTAGCACAAATTTTCAATCTTGAACGCTTCAGAAAAATTCATTCGTGAAAAGCTTGACGAACGCTTGGAGAATGGTTCATATAGAGCCTTAAAAGCTGAGAGCAACCTGGTTGATTTTTGTTCAAATGATTACCTTGGCTTTGCACGCTCACCCCTTCTAAAACAGTGGATCGATGAAGAGGTTGCTGCAAATCATCAGGCATTGAATGGTTCTACAGGCTCCAGATTATTATCAGGTAACCTGGCTTACACCGAAGCTTTAGAACAGCAAATAGCCGACTTTCACCAAGCTGAAACGGGTTTGATCTATAATTCCGGCTACGATGCCAATGTAGGGCTGTTCTCTTCCCTCCCTCAGCGCGGCGATACCATTATTATTGATGAACTGATACACGCCTCCATTATTGATGGCGCACGGCTAAGCTATGCCAATCGTTACACTTTCAGGCATAATGATCTTCAAAGCCTTGAAGACAAGCTAAAACACGCAAAAGGCAATTGCTATGTAGTGATAGAGAGCGTTTATTCTATGGATGGTGATACACCTCCAATCAGAGATATATTGGCCATTACCAAAAAATATAATGCCGAGCTGATAGTTGATGAAGCACACGCAGTTGGTCTTTACAGGCATGGCCTGATCTGTCAATTAGGTTTAGAAAATGATGTTTTTGCCCGGATAGTCACTTTTGGGAAAGCTTTGGGTTGTCATGGAGCTATAATTTTAGGCAGCAAATTATTGAGAGAATTCATGATTAATTTTTCGCGATCATTTATCTATACTACCGCTGCTTCATTCCACCAGATAGCCTCGATAAAAATGGCATATAAGCTACTTCCTGAATCAGAAAATGAGGTCTTGAAGTTAAGAGACAATATCCAATTATTTAAAAAGTCAGCACATCATACAGGCGATAATTTATTAGCAAGTGATTCTGCCATTCAATGCCTGGTAGTCGGCAGTAATGAAAAAGCAAAAAAAATGGCCGGTGAATTGCAAAACGCAGGTTTAGATGTTCGTCCTATACTTAGCCCTACCATACCTAAAGGAACTGAACGCTTAAGAATATGCTTGCATTCGTTTAATTCGGCGAATGAAATAAATTTGCTTTCTAAAATTATACATCAGCAGACCCTATGACGCTTCAAAAACCTTTGTTTGTTACTGGTATCGGGACTGGGGTAGGCAAAACTCTTGTATCGGCTATCCTGGTTGAAAAACTAAAAGCAGATTACTGGAAACCCATACAATCAGGCGACCTTGACAGCAGTGATTCCTTAACAATAAAAAATCTTATATCGAATACAGTTACCCGTATTCATCCGGAAAGTTACCGGCTTACACAACCATTTTCTCCACACAAATCAGCAGCAATTGACGGAATTGCCATTGATCCGGATAATATCCAACTTCCGAAAACTAATAATAACCTGCTCATAGAAGGCGCGGGGGGCTTAATGGTACCTTTGAATGACAAGTTTTTAATGATCGACCTGATTAAAAATCTTGGTGCAGAGGTGGTTTTGGTATCACAAAACTATCTCGGAAGTATCAACCACACACTTTTATCTATTTATGCTCTGAAAAACTATGGGGTTCCTATTAAAGGAATTATTTTTAACGGCATAAAGGATGTCTATTCAAAGGAATTTATCCTTGAAAACTCCGGGCTGGAAGAGTTGGGGCATATTCCTCAATATAATGTTGTCGACAAAAAAGCGGTAATCGATGCGGGTAATTATATCAACCTGTAATTAAAGGCGGTCATTTTGCTATGTAAAGATTTTCTCCCAACTTAGCCATAATTCTAAATACCAATTATGATAAAGAATATTACGGTTATCGGTTCGGGAACTATGGGCAATGGCATAGCCCATACTTTTGCACAAAACGACTTTAAAGTATCGCTGGTTGATATCAGCAGCGAATCATTGGCCAAAGCTTTACAAACCATAGCCAATAACCTTGATAGACAGATAAAAAAGGGAGCTATCGACGAAACTGCTAAAACCTCTACCCTTTCCAACATAACCACCCATACCGATTTGAAACAAGGTGCATCTGATGCTGACCTTGTTGTAGAGGCTGCAACCGAAAACAAGGAAATAAAGCTTAGCCTGTTCAAACAACTCAGTGAAATTTGCAAAGCAGATGTGATATTGGCATCTAATACTTCATCTATATCTATTACCCAGATAGCGGCAGTTACCGAAAAGCCTGAGAGCGTGATCGGCATGCATTTTATGAACCCGGTTCCTGTGATGAAACTGGTTGAGGTGATCCGTGGATATGCTACCAGTGATGCGGTAACCAACACTATAATGCAGCTTTCAAAAGAGCTCGGAAAAGATCCGGTTGAAGTAAACGATTATCCAGGTTTTGTGGCCAATCGTATCCTGATGCCGATGATAAATGAAGCCATTTACACTTTATACGAAGGCGTGGCAGGTGTTAATGAAATTGATACAGTAATGAAGCTGGGAATGGCTCACCCGATGGGCCCTTTACAATTGGCGGATTTTATTGGCCTCGATGTTTGTCTCGCTATTTTAAAAGTATTGTACGATGGTTTTGGTAATCAGAAATATGCACCTTGCCCATTATTGATCAACATGGTAACAGCTGGACATTTAGGTGTCAAATCGGGTAACGGCTTTTACACTTACACTCCGGGAAATAAAGAATTTATCGTGGCTGCTAAGTTCAAACCCTAAAGAGAATTTAAACCATTTCTGTATTTGTTTGTCAATATAATATACCTATTATAAAACATAATACAGATGAAAACAATATCAAAATTAGGATTGATCGCTGTTTTGGGGTCATCCTTATTTCTATCATCATGCGCCGGTGAATACTACGTATCAGACCAACCGGCTGATGTGGTTTATGAGCCGGGGCCGCCCCCTTATTCAGGCGCCATATGGATTGAAGGTGATTGGGTATACAGTGGTGGCAGATACGTACATTCACGTGGTCATTGGGCCAGAGCCCGTTCAGGGCGTACATGGGTTGCCGGTAACTGGCATCATGGCCCCCGTGGCTATGCATGGCATAGAGGTCACTGGAGATAATCCTTAAATGTGCAAATATGAAGATGTGCGAATGTGCAGATGATCTAATCATTTGCATATCCGCACATTATTACATTCTCTCAGGTACTTCTATCCCCAACAAATTCATTGCTTTTTTGATCACTTTAGCTGTCGCAGATGAAAGCTGTAAACGGAACTGTTTAGTAATCTCATCCTCTGCCTGCAGGATCGATTTTTCGTGATAAAATTTATTGAAAGCTTTAGCCAGCTCATAAACATAGTTGGCAATTACAGCAGGGCTATATCCTGCAGCTGACTGTGATATAGTTTCCGGGAATTGGCTTAGGGTCAATATCAAATCCCTTTCCTCAGCATCCAATGATTTAATCTCTGTTCGCACATTAGCAATCTCTGCCCTGCTTAATACAGACCTTATACGTGCGTGGGTATATTGAATAAATGGCCCTGTATGTCCCTGGAAGTCTACCGATTCGTTTGGATCGAATAATAAACGTTTTTTGGGATCGACCTTTAGAAGAAAATATTTCAAGGCGCCCATACCGATGGTATGATAAAGCTCCGATTTTTCTTCTTCACTGTAATTTTCGACTTTGCCCAAGGCTTCAGTTTGCTCCTTAGCGGTCTGCTCCATTTCGGAAATCAGATCATCTGCATCAACAACTGTCCCCTCACGCGATTTCATTTTACCCGATGGCAGGTCGACCATACCATAAGATAAATGATACAAGCCCTTTGCCCATGATTTGCCTAACTTTTCCAGTATCAGGAATAATACCTTAAAATGATAATCCTGCTCATTACCCACCACATAAATGGATTCATCCATCTGAAAATCCTTATACTTTAATTGGGCGGTACCCATATCCTGGGTCATATAAACAGATGTACCATCGGAACGGAGCACTAATTTCTGATCAAGTCCATCTGCCGTCAAGTCGATCCAAACCGAACCATCATCCTTTTTAAAGAATACGCCTTTTTCAAGTCCTTCTTCAACTATATCTTTTCCTAATAAATAGGTATTTGATTCGTAATAGAATTTATCAAAATTGACACCTAAAGCATCGTAGGTCTTGCCAAAACCATCATAAACCCAAAGATTCATGGTCTTCCACAAGTTGATCACCTCTTCATTCCCGGCTTCCCACTGCTGAAGCATTTCTTGTGCTTCTTTAATAATGGGTGCATTCTTTTTAGCCTCCTCCTCAGTTTGGCCAAAGGATTTCAGCTCATCAATCTGACTTTTATATTCCTTATCAAACAGCACATAATATTTACCAACCAGGTGATCTCCCTTTTCTCCGGCCGACTCAGGCGTTTCCCAATTACCAAACCTTTGCCAGGCCAGCATAGATTTACAAATGTGAATACCACGATCATTCACCAGGTTTGACTTGATCACCTCGTAACCATCAGCCTTTAATATTTCAGCTACAGAATAACCTAACAAATTATTACGCACATGGCCCAGGTGCAGTGGCTTATTGGTGTTGGGCGATGAATATTCCACCATCACTTTTTTGTCGTTCGGTTTGAATACAGCAAAATCATCCGGCAATATTTCATTATAAAATCTATCCAGCCAATAGCTATCAGCCAATGAAATATTCAAAAAGCCTTTTATTACATTGAAGCCTGAAATTTCTTCTATCTCATTTTTAAGATACTCTCCTATTTCAGCACCGGTTTGTTCCGGCGATTTGCGTGAAAATTTGGTAAATGGGAAAGTGACTATAGTAACTTGTCCTTCAAATTCTTTGCGGGTTGGCTGCAGATTAATGTCTGCAGCATTAAGGTCTGTTTGATATAGGGCTTTAACGGCTTTAACAGCGGCTTCAATTATAAAATCCATCCGCCAAAATTAATTAAAATGCTGTAACCGCTATGCAATAAATTATGTAGATAATTCTAGGTAGATTTGTGCCCGATTATAGCTCTTTATGACTAAAAACAAAAATGAATTTAAGATCGATGTAACATCTGAAATTGGCGATTTACGCTGCCTGTTAATACATAGTCCTGATAGCGGTTTAGGAAAAGTTGTACCCTCAAAAGCACAGGATTGGCTGTTTGAAGACATTGTACACCTGGATACAATGCGCCGCAATGAGTATGATTATTACGTAAAATTGCTAATGTATTTCCTTGATCCGGACAAGATCAAGGGCAAGCTTAAAGAGATCGATTCCGCAGAAAGTAACCGCGCATTTTTTAAACCTGATAATAAAGATTTCCATGCTTCCACCAAGGTTATCGAGCTGCAGAACCTGTTGGCGGATATTTTGGTTGAAGATGACATTCGTAAGAAACTGGTTGCGTCGGTTTGCGCCATTGAGAATTGCACCTACCGTTTGCAACAAAAATTAATTGACACGCCACCCATAGAACTGGCCAAAGTATTTATCTCAGGATCGTTTGGGTATGATGAGATGATCTTCGCTCCTATTCCTAACCTGATATTTTCCAGGGATATTGGTATTGCCATAAACGATCATATGTTGTTGAATAAACCTGCAAAAAAGGCCCGTTCACGGGAAACATTACTGGCGCGATATATCTTCTTTAACCATCCCCTTTTTACCAAATACAAGGATAATATACTTGAAATACCGGAAACGGTGCACCATTTCTTACGCCCGGGTGAAGAGCAGGATGAAAAGACAACGCTTGAAGGCGGTGATGTGATGATGGTAAGTCCGGATCATTTAGTGATCGGTTGCAGTGAGCGGACTTCAATTAGCGGAGCTAATGAAGCAATGAAGTTGCTTTTCGAGAATGATGTTGTAAAAAAAGTGACTATTGTAAAAATTCCGCATAGGCGCGATTACATGCATATCGACACCATTTTTACACAGGTGAAACGTAATGTGTGGGTAATGCTGGGCTCATTATCTGCATTGGAAGATGCCGTTGAAGAAACCAACGTGATCAAATGGTTTGCTGAAAAGAAATCAAAAGACAAGACCGAGATTGCCCAATTTGAAAAGGGAAAAACAAAACCGCGTGTGTTTAAAACCCTGGAAGAACTGTTAAGTGATATCAGCGAAAACGACTTGGAAAGCGGTAAAAAAACCAAGTTCATATACTCAGGGAATGATAAATTCCCTTATGACGCACGTGAACAGTGGACCGACTCCTGCAATTTGCTTGCTGTAAAAGAAGGGGTGGTTTTGGGCTATGACCGCAATGATAAAACGGTAGAGGCCTTCAGGAAAAAAGGATTCGAAATTATTAAGGTTGCTGACCTGCTGGAAAAATTTGAAAACAGTGAGCTTGATCCGCATGATATGAAAGATACCTTAATATTAATGCCCTCATCAGAACTTTCCCGTGCCCGGGGTGGTTTCCATTGTATGAGTATGCCGCTTTTGAGAGATAAAATTTTATAGTCATCGGTCATTGTGTCATTAGTCATTGTTTGAAAAGGCTAATGAATTAATCCAATGACTGATGACGAATGACAAGTGACTAATGACCAATCAACAAATTACATCTACCATATTAATGATACGCCCGGTAAATTTTGGCTTTAACGAGCAAACTGCCGGGAGCAACGCTTTCCAGAACCGAAATGCTGAACAGCAACAGGTACAGGATAAGGCACTGAAAGAATTTGATAATCTTGTAAATGTGCTCCGTGAAAATGGCGTGGAAGTAATTGTAATAGATGATACATTTGAGCCCCATACGCCTGATTCTATCTTTCCGAATAACTGGGTTTCCTTTCACAATGACGGTACGGTATTCCTCTACCCAATGATGGCCGAGAACCGCCGCTTAGAACGCAGGGAAGATATCATTATGCAACTAGAAGATGAGTTTAAGGTAAAACATGTGATCGATTTTAGTCACTTTGAGCACGAAAACAAATTTCTGGAGGGCACGGGCAGCATGGTATTGGACCGTGAAAACAAAATAGCTTATGCATGCTTGTCACCGCGTACAGATAAGGAAGTGCTCGCACTTTTCTGCAAGGAAAGTGGTTACCAGCCAGTCCTTTTCCATGCAGTGGATCAAAGTGGGATGGATATCTACCATACCAATGTACTGATGTGTATAGGGAGCAGCTTTGCGGTTATCTGCCTGGATAGCATTAAAGACGAATCAGAAAAAGAACAGGTTATCAGTACATTGAAATCAACCCAAAAACAAATAGTTTCTATTTCTTTTGAACAGATGAACCATTTTGCAGGGAATATGCTGGAGGTTCAGAACCAATCAGGGGAGAGCTTATTGGTAATGTCAAAAAGCGCCTGGGATTCATTAAATTACGAACAGAGAGCTATTTTAAGTTCGTTTAGCAAACCAATTTATATTGATATAAGCACCATTGAAAATAACGGTGGAGGCAGCGCCCGCTGTATGATTGCCGAGGTGCATTTACCCCATAATTTATAAGATTGTTAAAACGAATATGATATTAAAGTAAAATATTTATTAAAAATCTTTTAAATCATAAATTGATGTATATATCTCATTAAAAAATTACATTTTTGGCAAAATTTATATAAATGCAGAGTTACCAGGAATTTCTTGATCTGAGTGTAGGTTTCCCGCAAGATGGTTTTGAGATCATTGACGATGAATTATATTTCAATGATCTGAATTTAATGGAAATGATCGAAACGTATGGCACCCCACTCCGTTTCACTTATTTACCTATGGTATCAAAAAAGATACAGCAGGCTAAATTGTTATTTCAGCAGGCCATTGTTAAAAACAATTATCGCGGCAGCTACAAATATTGTTATTGCACTAAAAGCTCGCATTTTAAACATATCGTTGAGGAGGCGCTGAAAAATGATATCCACCTGGAGACCTCATCTGCTTTTGATATGCCGATGATTGATGCGCTGGAGAAAAAAGGTGCATTGAGCAAGGATATGACCGTTATCTGCAATGGTTTTAAAACTTTCCAGTATAAAACCTATATAGTAGATATGCTGCATGATGGCTTTAAAAACATAATCCCGGTATTGGACAACAAGGAAGAGTTTAACATATATGACGATGAGATCGAGATGGATACGCCTTGCAATCTCGGTATCCGTATAGCAGCGGAGGAACAACCAAATTCACAATTCTATACTTCCCGCTTAGGTATACGCATGGAAGACATTATCGATTTTTATTATAATAAGATCGAGCCTAATCCGAACTTTAAAGTTAAACTCCTACATTTTTTTATCAATTCCGGCATTTCTGATACGCCTTATTATTGGAATGAATTGGAGAAATATGTCACACTGTATTGTAAGTTCAAGAAGATCAATCCCGACCTGGATACATTAGATATTGGCGGCGGCATGCCTTTTAAGGACTCGCTGGTGTTCGACTTTGATTACGAATACATGATCAACGAGATCGTGAGCAGGATAAAAGAGATCTGTGCAGAGCATGATACAATAGAGCCAGATATAATTACTGAATTCGGTAAATATACTGTGGCTGAGTCCTCAGGTATTTTATATAAGGTATTGGGACGCAAACAGCAGAACGACCGTGAAAGATGGTTGATGCTGGACGGATCATTTATCACTAATTTACCGGACGTTTGGGCATTGAACCAAAAATACATTTTGTTACCGGTAAATAACTGGGACTCAGAATATGAACGTGTGAACCTGGGTGGCATTACCTGCGACGGGCAGGATTATTACAACCAGGAAGCTCATATGAACAGCGTATTTATGCCTAAGACCCGCAAGGTGCAATACCTCGGATTTTTCAATACAGGCGCTTACCAGGAAGTATTAAGTGGTTACGGGGGTATACATCATTGCCTGCTGCCTTCACCCAAGCATGTGCTCATCCGCCGTAATCGGGATGAGACATTTAACTTCGAGGTATTTGGAGAAGAACAAAACAGTAAACAAGTATTGAAGCTATTAGGCTATTCTACCTAATAGCATTACTGATAAACTTATTGAGCCGACCGGTGTTAAGCTATTATGTTTAAAATCCGACCGGCTTTTTTATTGCTCATACCTTTGCTTTGTTCGGTATCATCAAACCACAGCAGCAAACAACAGGATAATATCTACACCTATAAAACTGCATCTGATGGTGGTACCGGCAAATTTTATTACGGCCGTGAAATAGCCCATATAATGGATTTTGGCGGATCGGCATGGCTGGAACGAAATAGCCGTGGTGTGGAAGAGAACTCAAACATGGTTGTTTCCAAACTGCCTATAAACGAGAATAGCGTTGTGGCAGATATTGGGGCGGGTACAGGTTATTACACTTTTAAGATCTATAACCGGATAACAAAAGGTAAAATATACGCCGAAGAAATACAAACCGACGCGGTCAATTATCTAAAAAACAAAGCCGGACAAATAGGTACTATGAATGTGATTGTGGTGAAAGGCAATGAAAAATCACCTGAGCTACCCGAAAACAGCATTGATCTGGCTTTGATGGTAGACGTTTACCACGAACTAAGTTACCCTCACGAGATGCTGCAAAGTATCCGTAAATCATTAAAACCGAAAGGCAAACTACTATTGCTGGAATACCGTGCCGAAGACCCGAAAGTCGACATCAAGCCATTACACAAAATGAGTGTAAAACAGGCAAATAAGGAATTAAGCGCAAATGGCTTTCACATTGTTGAAGATGGCGAATTTTTGCCGATACAACATTATTTGCTCTATGAAAAAAACTGATCTCAGATCACCAGTTAACTAAGCATCGAACTTTTCAAGCAATTTTAATAACGTCTCAAAATCCTTTGGATATGGCGCATGAATGGTAACTTCTTTTCCATCGAGCAATTTAAAGCTAACATCGTAAGCATGAAGTGCAAAACGCTTCATGATGGGTTGTTCTTCCTGGTCTTTACCTAAGTGATATTTACGTTTGATCTCTGATAGAAAAACAGGTTTCCCTCTGTACATTTCGTCGCCTGCTATAGTAGCCCGCTGTGATGCCAAGTGTATCCTGATCTGGTGCATTCGTCCTGTTACCGGCCGGCACTCCACTAAAGTATAATGCTTAAAGTATTTTAAGGATTGGAACCATGTTTCGGCACGTTTACCTTCCTGCCGACTAATACTCACATTACCTTTACCAACATTCAATATTGGCAAATCAACTAGCAGTTTCTCAAAAACATGCGTTCCCTCAATAATAGCATGATATACCTTTTTTACCTGGCGCTTCTCAAACTGCATAGAAACCGTGCGGTAAGCTTCGGGATTTTTAGCAATGATCAAAGCGCCTGATGTTTCCTTATCCAAACGATGGCATATTTGTGCATCTTCAGAATATCCTTTTGCCATACGCAGCAGGTTGATCTCACCTCCTTCCCTTTCATCCAGCGAACTCAAAAAAGGCGGTTTATTCACCACGATCACATCTTCATTCTCAAACAATATCAGGTCGGCAAATTTTGGAAACTTCATAGCCGACAAAAATACGGTTATTAATAAAAAAAGCCCCGGTAACCGGGGCTTTTTTTATGCTTCAAATTTATAGCCGACGCCTTTTACAGTCGAGACGATATCATCTCCCAGTTTTTCGCGTAATTTACGGATGTGTACATCGATGGTACGATTGGTTACCACAACTGAGTCTTCCCAAATATTTTTTAGTATTACCTCGCGGGTATAAACCTTTCCGGGCTTGGAGGCTAGTAAATAAAGTAATTCAAATTCCTTTTTAGCCAATACTACTTTATCGCCTTTCTGGAAAACCAGGTAAGCTTCGCGGTCAATCACCAGGCTACCTATCTCCAGCTTGTTATCGGTTACTTCTTCGGCAGGTGCATTCCTCCTCAGTATCGCGTTAATGCGGCTCACCAAAGCTCTTGGCTTGATGGGTTTGGCGATATAATCGTCAGCTCCGACGTTAAATCCGGCAATTTCTGAGTATTCCTCGCTGCGGGCAGTTAAAAACACCATGAAAGTGTTTTTAAACTCGGGCATGGTACGCATGATGCGGCAGGCTTCGATACCATCCATTTTAGGCATCATAATGTCAAGTACGATCAAGTCCGGAAGTACTTTTTTGGCTTCAGAAACTGCTTCCTGGCCATTCCGGGCAGTATAAACCTGGTACCCTTCCTTTTTTAAATTGTACTCGATCAGCTCTAAAATATCCGGTTCGTCGTCAACAATAAGGATTTTCTGCTTGGTAGATGTGCTCATATTACAAATTTTGCATAAATATATAAGCTTAAAAAAAGCAAATGGTTACCAAGATGTTAACAAATTGTTAAGTGTTACCTTATCTTAACTTATTATTGAGGCTTATTAAACGTTTTGTTTAAAAAATCTTCAAGATCACTACCTGTAATATTCTTTGCAACAATATTTCCCTGCGGATCAATCATAAAATTTGAAGGGATAGCGTTGATACGATAAAGCCTTTCTGTCGGACCTTCAAAGTTCTTCAGATCAGATGCATGGTTCCAGCTCAGTTTATCCTGGTTGATAGCATCCTGCCATTTAGCCTTATCCACATCAAGCGATATACCCAATATATTTAAACCTTTTGATTTATAGATAGCATACTGTTTTACCACATTCGGGTTCTCCTGGCGGCAAGGGGCACACCATGATGCCCAGAAATCGACCAAAACATATTTTCCTTTATAATCGGATAGCTTAACTGGTTTGCCATCCAATCCCATTGTATTAAACTCGGGAGCCTTATGGCCAACGGAAATCGGTTTCACTTCCATCATATTACGCACAAAGCGTTTTACAGCCGGATTGTCCTGAAAAAGATTTTTTGACTGGAGATCGTCCGCGTAAGCTACCAACTGCTGCTCATACTTGTTCGGATCAAGACCTGTAACTGCAAAAAAACCAGCTAACGACTCCTTGTTATTATTAGCGAAGTTCAATGTCGCAGCACCTTGCAAATTCAATTGCTTTTCAAGCAATGGACGATAAACTTTGATAAGAGAATCTGATTCATGCCCAATCTTTTCTGCTTCAGCACGATACTGTTCAGTAACAAGAGTTATTTGTTTATTAAATACATTACTCATCTGGTTAAACTGTTTGATCTTTTCTGAACCCTCTGAACCGCTGATAGTATATTTTCTTGAAGTATCTGCTAAATCCGTTGAAAACGAAATATCGTCGCCATTTTTGGCGATCACATCAAAAACAGCAGTTCTGCCGGTACGTATATCAAAAAGGTTTTGATAAGATGAAGAACGTTTAAACTGAAATTTCCCGCCTTCGCTCAGGTTAGTCGAGTCGACCATGGAAAGACCCGCACTGTCCGCCTGGAACAGGTACACTTTTTTTACATCGCCGGGATTAGTAATTGTACCGGAGATAGTAAATGTTGATTTATCCTTGCAGGAGTAAATTAATCCCATCAATGCAACTGCACAGCTATAAGCAATAAAACGATTCTTCATTATTTGGATTCTAATTCTTTTATCAATAATTGGTTGGTCTTTTGCGGGTCGATCTTGCCTTTTGAGCGTTTCATTATTTCGCCCATAAACAACCCCAAAACGCCCTTCTTGCCTTTTTTGTATTCTACTACCTTATCCGGGAATTTGGCAATCGCCTCATTTATAAACTGGTACACATCATCTGTATCTGCGCTAATCAGCAAGTTCATTTCCTTTGCCAATTGATCGGGCGATTTCTCCGGATCATTTATTAACGCAGGAAACAACTTTTGAGCAGCTACAGAATTATTAACCTTACCAGCATCAACCAGGGCGATCAGCGCAGCTAAATTAGCAGGTTTAATACCGAACTCTGTAATTTCCAAGCCATTTTCATTCAGGTGCGATTTTACAGAACCCATCAACCAGTTGGACGCGGCCTTATAATTATCGGTATATTTTATCAGTTCTTCAAAATATAAGGCAAACTCCCTGTCAGCAGTAATAACAGAAGCATCATATGCGGGTAAACCCAGTTGCCCGGTATATTTATCATAGAGCTCATTAGGTAACGCAGGTAAGCTTTCCTTTATTTGATTCACATATTCCTTATCCAGGAATAAAGGCTGTAGGTCAGGCTCTGGAAAATAACGATAGTCATTAGCCATTTCCTTTGAACGCAATACTGAGGTTTCCCCTGTATCCGCATTAAAGTTCAGCGTATTTTGTTCGATATAGCCGCCATTTTCCAGTATTTCTACTTGTCTTTCAAATTCATGATCAATGGCACGCTGTACATTACGGATGGAGTTAAGATTTTTCACTTCGCAACGATTGCCGTAAACAGAATTCCCTTTTATCCTGACTGAGATATTTGCATCACAGCGCATGCTGCCTTCTTCCATATTACCATCACATACCTCGAGGTAACGCAGCAGTTTGCGTATCTCGGTCAGGTACTGACCGGCTTCCTCGCTGCTGCGCATATCAGGCTCTGACACGATTTCAATCAAGGGTACCCCTGCCCTGTTCAGATCGATCAAAGAATCAGCATGGTGTTGGTCGTGCATGCTTTTGCCTGCATCCTCTTCCATGTGGATATGATGAATAGCGATCTCTTTTTGAGTACCATCTGATAACCTTACTGTAATATGGCCTCCAAGGCATATAGGCGACTGATCCTGGGTGACCTGGTAACCTTTAGGCAGATCGGCATAAAAGTAATTCTTGCGGGCAAAGGTATTATTCAGGTTGATGGTGCAATTACAGGCAAGACCCATTTTTACAGCATACTCTACCATACGTTTGTTAATTCGCGGCAAAGTACCCGGGTGCCCTAAAGAAACGGGACTAATATTCTCGTTCGGACCAGCCCCAAAAGCAGCTGAATCTGAAGAAAAGGATTTGCTTAAAGTAGATAACTGAGCGTGCACCTCTAAACCTATTACCAGCTCATATTTGTCTTTCATCTTCCCCGATAGAATTTCTTAATCAATATAGTTTGCCTTACCTGTTGAACAGCAAGCGCCAAATATAATTAAAACTACAAAATACACAGGCAATAAAGCCTATCTTATATCTGAAACTAATTGAGCTACGAATTTTACTATGCAATGGGTTGCCTGTTTATAACGTTTATGTATTAAATTCAACGACTTAGAATAAAAAGTATTATAAACTAAAATATTAGTTGATAATTTGAAAATTGTTATTTACCTTCGGATAACTAAAAAGTTAATTATAAACCAAACACCATGATCGGCATCACACAATACTTAATACTGGCCAATGTATGCCTGGCTGTATTGCTTGGATTCTATGTTATTTTCTTAAAAAAAGAAACCTTTTTTCAACTGAACAGAGCATTTTTGTTATGTGCTGTTTTGATATCTTTTATCCTGCCCGCTATTCATACGAGCTGGGCTGAGCAGTTGAGTGTTGCCCGTGAGATAAAATATTCAATAGTGGCAGCGCCTGTCACCATATTTGCAAATGCGTCAGCTAACCACAGCCATTTCACCATAGCCGAGGCTATTTCGTGGTCATATGTAGTCGGAATAATTGTTTTCACTGTTCTCCTGATCATCAGATTAGTAGCCGTTAAAAAAATCATCCTGAATGCGGACAGCTCTTCATCCTATTCATTTTTCAGGAAGGTATACCTGGGAAATAATGTTACCAATCAACTTATTAGCGAACATGAAAATATTCATGCCGCACAATGGCACTCTGCGGATATCCT
>Ga0307510_10001210_pt1 | contig 27978 bp, 22 predicted proteins | sample 12_EM_MG_FD_207224 | JGI IMG/M metagenome (GOLD analysis project Ga0307510, IMG submission 207224) | Populus trichocarpa ectomycorrhiza microbial communities from riparian zone in the Pacific Northwest, United States - 12_EM | ecosystem: Host-associated > Plants > Roots > Unclassified | place... | reverse complement strand
CGCATGGCCGCCGGTGAACTTGTCTTCATCGAAATGCGACACGGGCACGCTGACGTGCTGCTCTTTGCCGCGGGTGTCGGTGAAACGGAAGTCGACGAACTTGACTTCGTTTTCCTTCACCATCTTCATCACATCGGCAACGGTCTTGCTGGCCATTTAGGAAACTCCTGGTGGAATGCTTGTTCGGGATGACGGGACGTGCAGTCGGCCTTCAAAAGGCCTGCTCACAGGCCCCAAAAATGCGCACAGGAATGTAGCAGAAAGCATGCCCGCAGCCGCCTCTCGATGCGGACTCGACACGGACACGACCGGTGCACGCCCTCGTGAACAGGCCACTCGCGTCGCGTCCGAACTGGTGCATCGCGACGCACCACAAACGATCCATCCACGCCGGACTATCGCACCAACTCGGGGCCGAGCCGCGCCTCGTGCTGGCGCAGACCGGCCAGCAGCGCGTCGTACGCAGCGCCCAGCCGATCGGCGTCGCCCTTCACGCCGAGCTCGATGTGGCGGCCCCATTCGGGATGATCGACGCTGGGCAGGCTGAAGACCTTGATGCCCGCGAACTCGGCTTCAATGCGCTCCATCAGCGGCGTCAGCGTGGCCTCCATCGCGCCGAACACGATGACCGACTTCTCACGCGCGCCCTGCGTGCGGTGCAGCGCCGCATAGTGGTGATCGAGCACCCACTCGATCATCGGCCAGGCCATCACCGGAAAGCCCGGCACGAAATGCACATGATCGACCGTGAAGCCGGCGATCTTGTTGTACGGGTTCGGGATGATGGCGGCGCCTTCGGGGAACACGCCCATGTTGAGCCGGTGCACGTTGTCGTGGCGGTCGGGCTCGAAGGGCACGCCGGATTCGGCCGCGGTGTCGCGCATGCGCTCCAGGATCAGGTCGCGCGCCTGCGGATGCAGCACGAGCGGCCGGCCGAGCGCGGCGGCCGCGCACTGGCGCGTGTGGTCGTCCGGCGTGGCACCGATGCCGCCGCACGAGAACACGATGTCGCCGGACGCGAACGCATCCTTCAGGTCGGCGGTGATGCGCGCCGGATCGTCGCCCACGTAGCGCGCCCACGAGAGCGCGAGGCCGCGCGCGGCGAGCAGATCGATGACCTTGGGCAGGTGCTTGTCGGCGCGCTTGCCCGAGAGGATCTCGTCGCCGATGATGATGAGTCCGAAGTTCATGGGCGGGCCCAGGGTGAAGGTGGCGGTGGTGGCGGCGCGCCGGGATCGTCGGCGGGCGGCGGCGGCAGAACGGGCACGTCCTCGATCAGTTCGGGTTCGCTCGCGCCCCTGGCCGGCGGCAGGATCTCGACCGTCTCGCGCTCGCGCCGCAAGGCCTGCAGCGCGGTCAGCGCGAAGTGCGCGAACCACAGCGCCGAGAACGCGAACACCAGCGTGTAGATCCACACGGCCACCGGCACCAGCACCGGCGCGAACACGATCGCGATCGCACCCGATGCCCACACCACGGAGGGCGCCGCGCCGAGGTAGCCGGTGAGCACGCCCATGCCCAGCAACGCCGGCCGATGGCGGCGCATCAGCGTGCGCCGCTCTTCGGTGCTGGCGTGTTCGGCGAACACGTCGTAGCTCATCACGCGGTAGGTGAGCCAGCCCCAGATCAGCGGCGGCACGATCAGCACCAGCGGCGGGATGAACCACAGCGGGATGCTCAGCAGCAGCACGATCAGCGCGGCGATGGTGGCCCAGGTCGCGCCGAACAGGCTGCCCAGCAGCGAGCCGCCATGCTTGCGTTCGAGCAGCGGGAAGCGACGCGTTGCGACCAGGCCCAGCATCGACGGCGTCATGAAGGTCGCCACCATCAGCAACGCCAGCACCACGATCACCGGCGTGCTGAGGAACACCACGACCAGCGGCGCCAGCACCGACTTGAGGTTGGACAGCCCCGCGCCTTCGAGCCAGTGGATCATGGTGGCCAGCAGCGACCAGCTCTCGAAGGTGGCGCGCACCGCGTCGAGCGCGGTCTCCCAGTAGAAGTAGCCCAGCCCCAATGCGAGTGCCGCCATCACGATCAGCGGCAGCAGCGACAACAGGATCACGCGCGGATGCAGGCAGTACGCGACCGCGCGCCACAATGAATCGAACAGCAGGCCCATATGGCGTGGCGCTCAGCGCGGCTCAGTCATCGTCGCCACCGCCAAGCACGCTGCCCAGCAGGCCGCCGACCGCCAGGCCGCCCAGCACCGAGCCCTCTTCCTTCGATCCGCCGCGCTGCGGCGCGGCCGCGAACACGCGCGAGGCCAGGCGCGAGAACGGCAGGCTCTGCAGCCACACCGTGCCGGGGCCGGTGACCTTCGCGAAGAACAGGCCCTCGCCGCCGAACAGCGCGGTCTTGATCTTGCCGACGTACTGGATCTCGAAGCTCACGTTAGGCGTGAGCGCGACGATGCAGCCGGTGTCGATCAGCAGCGTCTGCCCGGGCTTCAATTCGCGCTTCACGACCGTGCCGCCGGCATGCACGAAGGCCAGGCCGTCGCCGTCGAGCTTCTGCATCACGAAGCCTTCGCCGCCGAAGAAACCGACCGAGAGTTTCTGCTGGAAGTAGATGCCCAGCGACACGCCGCGCGCCGCGCACAGGAACGCGTCCTTCTGACAGATCAGCGTACCGCCGAGCGCACGCAGGTCCATCGGCAGGATCTTGCCCGGGTAGGGCGCGGCGAACGCGACGCGCAGCTTGGTCGCGCTCTGGTTCGTGTAGACCGTGGTGAACAGCGACTCGCCCGTGACGAGCCGCTTGCCCGCGCCCAGCAGCTTGCCGAACAGGCCGCTGCCGCCGCTGCTCTGCGAGCCGTCGCCGAAGACCGTGTCCATCGCGATGCCGGCGTCCATGAACATCATGCTGCCGGCCTCGCCGACGGCCGCCTCGCCCGGGTCGAGTTCGACCTCGACGAACTGCATCTCGGAACCCTTGATCTCGTAGTCGACCACGTCCATCGCCATCGCGCGTCCTCCTTGGGCTTGTTGTCGCGAGCCGCCATCGTAGCGGCTCGCAAAACCATGGTCGCGGCGATCGGTGGACTGTTCAGCGAACCACTCAGCGAGTGAGTTCGATGACCTGCCAGCCGGCAGTGGCCGCATGCGCGCGCAGGCGCGGATCGGGGTCGACGACGATGGGCCGGCCGACGGCCTGCAGCAGCGGCAGGTCGTTGATCGAGTCGCTGTAGAAGCTCGCGCCAGCGAGCGCGTCGTCGGCGGCCGATCCGCGTTCGGCCAGCCAGGTGCGCAGGCGCGCGACCTTGCCCTCGCGCATGTTGAGCACGCCGCAGGTGCGGCCGCTGCAGACGCCGTCGACGACCTCCACTTCGGTGGCGAGCAGGTCGGCGATGTTCAGCGCCTGCGCGGTCAGTTCGGTCAGCACGCGGTTGGTCGCGGTCGTCATCACCAGATGATCGCCGCGTGCGCGGTGCGATTCGACCAGCGCGCGCGCCGATGCGGGAATGCGCGGCGCGATCACGTCGCCCAGAAAGCGCTCGCACCAGCTGCGCCATTCGGCAAGCGATCGGCCGGCAAGCGTGGACACGTAGAAGTCGCAGAAGTCGACCGCGCTGACGCTGCCCTCGCCATAGCGCCGCGCCATGTCGTCGTTGCGCGGCTGGAACGCCGCGCGATCGAGCACGCCATGCGCCATCAAAAATTCGCACCACAGCACATCGCTGTCGCCGGACAACAGCGTGTGGTCCAGATCGAAGAGTGCGAGAGGAGCGGGCCGAGCGCCGGGCCGCTCCCAAGCCGGCCCGAATCCCCCCGGGGAATCGGCCGACGTACTCGTCGGACGAGGGGCTGACATTCCTATGGTTGGCGCAGGTGCCAGGCGCGCGGTCGGGTGAAGGTTTGAATGCCCATGGTCGAAAGCGTCAAGCCGACACCGGAGTCGCCGTACCCCGACCACGGCAAACGCGGGCTCACGCGATCGCAGCAATTCCAGTAGACGCTGCCGGCATTCACCTTCGCGAGCAGCGCACGCGCCCTCGCCTCGTCCTTGGTGAACACGCCCGCGGTGAGGCCGTAGCGCGTGTCGTTCATCAGCTTCAGCGCCTCGGCGTCGCCGCTGACCTTCTGGATGCCGATGACCGGGCCGAAGCTTTCCTCGCGCATCAGCTCCATCGTGTGGTCGACGCCGGTGAACACGGTCGGCTGGAACCAGTTGCCCGGGCCCGCCGTGCGCGCACCACCGACCTGCAGCGTCGCGCCCTTGGCCTTGGCATCGGCGACCTGCGCGTCGAGCACGTCGAGCTGCGGCGCGCGCGTGATCGCGCCGATGTAGGTCTCTTCGCTGCCGGGGTCGCCCATCTTGAAGCCGCGCACGGTCTCGACGAAATGCTCGACGAAGGCGTCGTGAATGCTTTCGTGCACATAGATGCGCTCGACCGAGCAGCAGCTCTGGCCGGCGTTGTACATCGCGCCGTCGGCGAGCGACTCGGCGGCGATCTTCGGGTCGGCGTCTTCGGCCACGTAGGTCGGGTCCTTGCCGCCGAGTTCGAGCTGCAGCTTGATGAAGCGCGCGCCCACCGTCTGCGCGATCTTCGCGCCGGTGGCGTGCGAGCCGGTGAAGAACACGCCGTCGATGTCTTGTGCGAGCAGCGCCGCGCCCACTTCACCGCGGCCGACCAGCGGCACGAACACGTCGAGCGGCACGCCCGATTCATGCAGCAGCCGCGCGATGTGCAGCCCCGTCAGCGTGGCGAATTCCGACGGCTTGTAGAGCACCGCGTTGCCGGCCAGCAGTGCCGGCACGAACACGTTGCCGCCGACGAAGTACGGGTAGTTCCAGGCCGAGATGTTGACGATCACGCCGAGCGGGTCGAAGCTGATCACCTCGCGCGTGCCGCCTTCGTCGAACACCTGCTGCGGCGCCAGCGTGTCCTGCGCCTGCAGCAGGAAGAAGTCGATGCGCGACAGCAGCCCGTTGATTTCGTTGCGCGACTGCCGGATCGGCTTGCCCACTTCCGCCGTAAGCGTCACCGCAAGCGATTCGACCTCGGCCGCGAGCGCAACCCGAAAGCGCTGCATCACCTGCAGCCGCGCCTCGAACGGCAGTGCCGCCCACGCAGGTTGCGCAGCACGCGCCGCGCGGGTGCGCTCGGCGACGAGTTCGGCGCTGGCTTCGGGGACTTCGGCGATCAGCGCGCCGGTGGCGGGGTTGTGGATCTTCAGCATGGTGTGGTTTCGGTTCAGGAGGCGTCGCGGCAAGCGCGCGCCGTGTCGAGAAAGTCTTTGAGGATGGGACCGCCGTCGAGCTGCGACTGGTCCAGCGTGGCGAGCGCGAGGAACTCGGGGTGCCATTGCATGCCGAACACATAGCTCGGCCCGCGCCAGCGGATCGCTTCGACCACGCCGTCGGGCACGCCCAGCGCCTCGATCACGAGGTCGCGGCCCAAATCCTTCACGGCCTGGTGGTGGATGGTGTTGATCTTCGATTGCGCGATGCCCGGGTACAGCGTCGACAGCTTGGAGCCGGCGACGAAGCTCACGTCGTGCAGCGCGCGTTCGTACATCGCGGTGTCGCGGTGGGACACGGCCGTGGGCAGCTGTGTCGGGATGTCCTGGAACAGCGTGCCGCCGAGCGCGACGTTGATCAGCTGGCAGCCGCGGCAGATGCCGATGACCGGCTTGCCGGCGGCGACGAAGGCATTGAACAGGTCGATCTCGTAGCGGTCGCGCACCGCGTCGCCGGCCCAGTCGGGGTGCAGCGGCGTTTCGCCGTAACTTTGCGGCGCGATGTCGGCGCCGCCCTGCAGCACCAGGCCGTCGAGGTGCTCGGCGTACGAGGCCAGGCTCATCTCGCTGCGCTGGATCAGGCCCTCGCTCTCGATCGCCGGGATCATCACCGCGAGCACGTCCTTCGCGAGCACCCAGTGCGCGACCGATTGCTCCAGGTAGTGCAGCGTCTTGGTGTAGACGCCGCCGAGGTCGAGCACCGGCCCCACCGGATGATGGATGCGCGCCGAGATGCCGATGATGAGCGGCCGCGTCGCCATCAGAAGGCCTCGGTGAAGAAGCGCTCGAAGTCGGTCGGCGTGCAGACGCGCGGATTGGTCTGGTGGCAGATGTCGGCGGTCGCGATCTCGACCAGCCGCGCGAAGTGCTCGCGCTTGACACCCACCGACGCGAGCGACGGCGCGATGCCGATCTGGTGCTTCAGGTGCGCCAGCCACGGCACGAAGGCCTCGCCCGAACTCGCGCCGACGACATGCGCCAGCTCGGCGAACTTCTTCGCCTCGGTCTCGAGGTTGAAGCGCATCACCGGCTCGATCATCAGCGCGTTCGCCAGGCCATGGTGCAGGTCGCACACGGTGCCGAGCGCGTGCGCGCACGAGTGCACCGCGCCGAGGTCTTTCTGGAACGCGATCGCGCCCATCATCGAACTCATCATCATGTCGGCGCGCGCCTGCACGTTGCCGGGCTCGCGCACCGCCGTGAGCAGCGCGCGCGCGGCGATGCGCGTGCCTTCGAGCGCGATGCCGTCGCACAGCGGGTGGTAGGCCGGCGACAGATAGCTCTCGACGTTGTGCGTGAGCGCGTCCATGCCGGTCGCAGCGGTCACTCCGGGTGGCAGGCCGAGCGTGAGTTCGGGGTCGGCGAACACGACCTTCGCGAGGATGGCCGGCGAGAAGATCACGCGCTTCACATGCGTGTCTTCCTCGCTGATCACGCTGCTGCGGCCGACTTCGCTGCCGGTGCCCGAGGTGGTGGGCAGCGCGATGAAATACGGCAGCGTCTTGGCGTCGATCGCGCGCACCTGCGGGTGGTCCCACACGTACTCCATCACGTCGCCCGGGTGCGTGGCGAGCAGGCCCACGACCTTGGCCACATCGAGCGCGGCACCGCCGCCGACGCCGATCACGCAGTCGGCCTCGTGCGCCTTGTAGGCCGCGGCGCCGTTCATCACCTGGCTGCCGGTCGGGTTGCCGAACACGCCGCCGTAGACCGAGACCGCGAGGCCGGCGGCTTCGAGGCCGGCCTTCAGCTCGGCCATCAGCGGCAGCGCGGCCAGGCCCTTGTCGGTGACGATCAGCGGCCGGCGCAGGCCGTGGTCGGCCAGGTGCTTGCCGGCGAGCGCGCGCGCCCCCGGGCCGAAGTGGATGGTGGTGGGAAACGAGAAGCGGGTGATGCTCATGGTGCGGATGATCTTGGAGTTACTTGACGTTGACCCAGCGCAGCTCGGGCGAGTCGCTGGGCCACTGCACGGCGCTGACCTTCTTGTTCATCGCCCAGGTCAGCGTGCGGCGGTACAGCGGGATGAAGGGCAGCTCGTCGGTGACGATGCGCAGCGCCACTCCGACCATCGCGCGGCGCCGCGTCAGGTCGGGCTCGACGCGCATATTGTCGATCAGCGTGTCCAGCTTGGGGTTGCTGTAGCGGCCGGCGTTGAAGGTGCCCAGCCCGCTCTTGTCGTAGCTGCGGAACAGCGCGTTCAGCGAGGCCCAGGCATCGGGGTTGGGCGTCCAGCCGAACTCCATGAAGCTCGCGGTCGCAGCGCTCAGCTTCGGGAAGAACTGGTTCGTCGGCGAGCTGCGCAGCGTGGTGCGGATGCCGACCTGCGTGAGCATCGCCGTCATCGCCTGGCACACCGCCTCGCGCCACGGCACGTTGACGCAATCGAGCGTGATCGAGAACCCGTTCGGGTAGCCGGCCTCGGCGAGCAGCGCCTTGGCCTTGGCCGGATCGAAGGGCAGGCGCTTGTCGAGCTCGGGCGGCGAGCCGTCGACGCGCGGCGACAGGAAGGCGCCGGTCGGCACGCCCTGCCCGCGCAACACCTTCTGCGCGATCAGCTCGACGTTCAGCGCCTGGTACACGGCGCGGCGCACGCGCACGTCCTTGAACGGATTCTTGCCCTTCACGTCGCTGTCGGGGAGTTCGTCGCGCGCCTGGTCGAAGGTGAGGTATTGCTGGCCGAGGTCGGTGACCTGCAGCAGCTTGATCGCCGACTCGCTCTTGAGCCGCGCGATGTCCTGCACCGGCGGGTCGAGCACGAGATCGATCTCGCCGGAGACGAGTGCGGCCAGGCGCGTGGCGTCGGAGCGGATCGGCGTGAAGCTGACCTCGTCGAGGTTGCCGCTGCGCTTGTCGGCCCAGCCCCACCAGCGCGGGTTGCGCTTGAGCACGGTGCGCACGTCGGGCTCGAAGCGGTCGAGCATGAACGGGCCGGTGCCATTGGCATTGCGCACCGCGAAGGTCTCCTGCTTGCCGTTGAAGTCCTGCGCCTTCTCGACGCCGTGCTTGATGCACCACGCCTTGCTCATGATCGCGAGCTGCTGCAGCTTCTCGGGCAGCACCGCATCCGGCGCCTCGAGCGTCAGCTCCAGCGTCAGGTCGTCGATCCTGCGCGCCGCCTTCACGCCCTTGAGCTGGAACGAGCGCTGCGACGGGGCGGCCAGCGCGCGCTCGATCGAGAACACCGCGTCGTCGGCAGTGAACGGCGTGCCATCGTGGAACAGCACGCCGGGCCGCAGCTTGAAGCGCCAGGTCGTCGGGTTGACCATCTGCCACGACAGCGCGAGCGAGGGCTCGAGCCTGAACTGCTCGTCGCGGTTCACGAGGCCTTCATAGAGCTGCACCGAGACGCGCGTGTGGTACAGCAGCGCGAGCGCATGCGGGTCCATGGTCTGCGGATCGAACGCGCTCGCGATGCGCAGCGTGGCCGCGTGTGCCACGCCCATGCTGGCGCACAGCGCGAGCGCGGCCAGGCGTGAAGTCAGGGACATCATCAGATGATCTCGAAGTAGCGCTTCAGTTCCCAGTCGGTCACGCCGTCCAGCCACTGGCGCCATTCCCATTCGCGTGTGGCGGCGAAGTGGTCGACGAAGTCGTCGCCGAACCAGTCGCGCGCGACTGTCGACTGCTTGAAGTTGATCGTGGTCTCGATCAGCGTGCGCGGCGCGCGCGGGATGTTCTCGGCCCCGCCGTTGGTGCCGGTGATCGGCGGCGCGGTGAGCTTGAGGCCCTTCTCGACACCATGCAGGCCGGCGGCGATCACCGCGGCCATCGCGAGGTAGGGGTTCACGTCGGCGCCGGGGCAGCGCGTCTCCAGCCGTGTCGCCTTGGGGCTGCCGGCGATCACGCGGAAGCTCGCGGTGCGGTTGTCGATCCCCCAGGTCGGCTTGACCGGCGCCCAGAAGCCGTCGACCAGCCGCTTGTAGCTGTTGATCGTGGGCCAGAACATCGGCGCCATCTCCATCAGGCAGCTGACCTGGCCGGCGAGGTAGCTCTCGAAGAGCTTGCTCATCTTGCGCGGGCTCTTGGCGTCGAAGAACAGGTTGTTCTTGCCGTCCGACAGGCTCTGGTGGATGTGGCCGGAGCAGCCGGGCAGTTGCTGGTTCCACTTGGCCATGAAGCTGGGCATCACGCCGAAGCGCGCGCCGATCTCCTTCGCCCCGGTCTTGAACAGGATCGCGCGGTCGGCCTGCTCCAGTGCTTCGCTGAATGCGATCGCGACTTCGTAGACGCCCGGGCCGGTCTCGGTGTGCAGGCCTTCGATCGGCACGCCGAACAGCGGCATCTCGTCCATCAGCGCCTTGAAGAACTCGCGCTTGTGGTTCATGCGCAGGAGCGAGTAGCCGAACATGCCCGGCGTGATCGGCTCCGGGCCCACGCCTTTCTTGTCGGCCCAGCTCTGCGGCGTCTCGCTGAAGTTGAACCACTCGAACTCCATGCCTGCCATCGGCAGCACGCCCAGCTTCTCGGCGCGCCTGAGCACGCGCTTGAGCGTCTGGCGCGGGCAGATCGGCGAGGGCCCGCCGTCTGCGTTGACGAACTCGCCGAGGAACATCGGCACGCCGTCGTCCCACGGCACGTTGCGGTGCGTGTTCAGGTCGAGGCGCGCGAGCGCATCCGGAAAGCCGTGCTGCCAGCCGGTCAGCGTGGCGTTGTCGTAGCAGTTGTCGTTGGCGTCCCAGCCGAACACCACGTCGCAGAAGCCGAAGCCGCCGTTCGGATGCGGCTGCGCGGCGCCGAGGAACTTGTCGATGTGCAGGTACTTGCCGCGCAGGATGCCGTCGATGTCGCTGACCGCGACCTTGACCTTGCCGGTGCCCGACTTGCGCACCGCGGCCAGCGCGGGATGTTCCTTCGCTTCCTTCTGCTCTTTCTGTGCCATCTGGTTTCCTTCAGTTGTCAGCAAGGCCGAGCTCGCGCATCGCGTCGGCAATGGCGTTCACCGCCTGCGTCATCTCGTTGCGGCCGATCGCGCCGATGCAGCCGACGCGGAAGGTCTCGACCTGCGTCAGCTTACCGGGATAAAGAATGAAGCCGCGTTTCTTCGCCGCCTCGTAGAACGGGCGGAACTCGTAGGCCGCGTGGTCTGGCGCGTGGAAGGTCACGATGATGGGCGCCTGCAGCGCCGGCTCCAGGAAGGGCTTGAAGCCGAGCGCGGCCATGCCCTCGATCAGCGTGCGGCAGTTGTCGACATAGCGCGCGAGGCGCGCCGGCTGGCCGCCCTCTTCCACGTACTGGCGCAGCGCCTCGGCGAGCGCGGCCACCACGTGCGTGGGCGGCGTGAAGCGCCACTGGCCGGTCTTCTCCATGTAGGCGTGCTGGTCGAACAAGTCCATCGCAAGCGAATGCGAATGGCCTTCGCAGCCGGCGAGCACCTCCTTGCGCAGGAACACGAAGCCCATGCCGGGCACGCCTTCCAGGCACTTGCCGCTGGCCGCGACGAGCGCGTCGAACTGCACTTCTCGCGCGTCGATCGGCAGCGCCGCGAACGAGCTCATCGCATCCACGATCAAGCCCCTGCCATGCCGCTTGCACACCTCGCTCACCTGCTGCAGCGGGTTCAGCACGCCGGTGCCGGTCTCGCAGTGGATGAAGCCGACGTGCGTGATGCTGGGGTCTTCACGCAGCTTGGCGTCGAGCGCGGTGGCCGAGACCGGCTGGTCCTCCGCGTGTTCCATGATGGTGGTGCGCCGGCCCATCAACGTGGCGAGCTTGCCCAGCCGCTTGCAGTACGCGCCGTTGTCCAGCACCAGTACATGGCCGTCGCGCGGCACCACGGTGGCCACCGCGGCCTCGACCGAGAACGTGCCGCTGCCCTGCAACGGCACCACCGTGTGCGAGGCCTCGCCATGCACGATGGCCAGCAGCTGGCGGCGGATCTCCGCGGTGACGGCGATGAAGTCGGTGTCCCACGAGCCCCAGTCGCGCAGCATCGCGAGCTTGGTGCGCAGCGTGGTCGTCAGCGGGCCGGGGGTCAGCAGGATGGCGTCGCGGTCCATGGGCTTTGTCTCCTTGCGGGTCTTATTTGGTGGTGGTGTTGCGCCAGGCCTGCGTGCGCTTGTCGACCCACCAGCCTATCGCCATGAAGACCAGCGTGACGACGGTGGAGCCGGCGGTGATCAGCACCGCGCAGGCGGCGGCCGGGCCGGCCTCGCCGGCTTCGTCCAGGTTCAGGATCGCGATCGCCGCGACCTTGGTGCTCGGCGAATAGAGGAACACGACGGCCGAGATCGTCGTCATCGCGTTGATGAAGAAGTAGCGCGCGATGTCGAGCAGCGTAGGCGTGCAGATCGGCAGCGTGACGCGCCAGAAGGTCTTGAAGAACGGCACCTTCAGCGAAGCCGAGACCGACTCGAACTCCGCATCGAGCGCCTTCAGCGCGGTCACCGCGGTCAGGTGGCCGGTGGTGTAGAAGTGGACGATGGTGCACAGCACCAGCAGCGGCAGCGTCTGGTACAGGCCGTTCAGCGGGTTGCCCGGCAGGTTGAAGAAGAAGATGTAGCCCAGGCCGAGCACGAGGCCGGGCACCGCCATCGGCAGCATCGCGAGCAGCCGCACCACCGGGCGCAGCGCGTCCATGCCGCGCGTCTTCTCGAGCATGTAGGCGCCGGTGAAGACGATGATGGTGCCGAAGAACGCGGTGCCGGCGGCGAGCTTCAGGCTGTTGACGAAGGCTTCGCCGACCTCGGCGTCGACCAGCCCCATCGTGTAGTGCTTCAGCGTGAGCGACAGGTCGTACGGCCAGAAGGTCGCGAGCGACGCGAACAGGGCCATGCCCAGCATCGCCAGCATCAGCGCGGCGATCAGCACCGCATAGGCCGTCATCAGCGCATCGAAGCCCTTGGACGGCGACGGCCGGTACGGCACCGCGCGGGCCGACAGCATCGAGGTCTGCTTGCGGCTCACCAGCCAGTCGACGCCGAAGGTGATCACCGCCGGCGCCAGCAGCAGCAAACCGACGACCGCGCCGCGCTGGAAATCCTGCTGGCCGATCACGAGCTTGAAGACATCGGTGGCCAGCATGTTGAAGTTGCCGCCGATCACCTTGGGGATGCCGAAGTCGGTCATCACCAGCGTGAACGCCACCATCGCGGCCGAGATCAGCCCGTACTTGGCGCCGGGCAGCGTGATCGTGAAGAACTTGCGCGCGGTGCTGGTGCCCAGCGCATTGGCCGCCTCGTAGAGCCGCGCGTCGGCCAGCGACAGCGCGGTGATCACGATCATCAGCACATGCGGGAACACCGCGAAGCATTCGGCCACGACGATGCCGGGCGCGCCGTAGATGGTCTCGAACCCGAGCGCGTGGATCAGGCCGCGCGCGACGCCCTGGTTGCCGAACCAGTAGATCAGCGACAGCGCCGACAGCAGCGAGGGTGCGAGCAAAGGCACCAGCGCGATGGTGCGGAACAGCACCTTGAACGGCATGCAGCTGCGCGACAGCGCATACGCGAAGCCGAAGGTCAGCGGCAGCGTGATCGCGGTGACGAGCAGCGAGACCCACACGCTGTTCCAAAGCGAGGTCAGCAGCGAGGGTGTCGCGAGGTAGCTGGTGAAGTTGATCAGGCCGACGAACGCGCCGTCGCTGTTCTGCAGCGACTTGACGAGGATGCTGGCCAGCGGCAGCGCGAGGAAGACCACCAGCGCGAGCACCACCAGCAGCAATGCGGCGTGCGCGATGCGGTCGGTCCAGTGCGCGCGCTGGCGCAGTGCGATGACGGGCGACGAAGACAGGACAGCGGACATGGACCGGGACGGGTGGCTGCAGCGCCTCAGAACACGCGGATGCGGTCGCTGCGCAGTGCCATTTCCAGGCGCGCGCCGACACGCACGCCGAGATCGTGCATCTGGTTCAGCGAGAACGAGATCAGCAGCGGCTGGCCATCGAGTTCGTCGAAGCGCATCTCCGCCAGGCACGAGCCGCCCAGGAACTCGACATTGCCGACCTCGCCCCAGACCCGGTTCGCGACACCCTCGAGGTTGCCCTCGGCGACGCGGTCTTCAGGCCGCAGATAGACGCGCACCGCGCTGCCGCCGACATGCACGCCGCAATGCTCGCCGCCCTGCAGCTCGAGCCGGCCGACGCGAAAGCGCCCGCCGCCGAGCGCCTGCGCCGGCAGCACATTGACCTTGCCGATGAACTCGGCAACGAACGGCGTCGCGGGGCGTTCGTAGATGTCTTGCGGCGTGCCGATCTGCTCGATCGCGCCGTGGTTCATCACGACGATGCGGTCGGCGATGGACATCGCCTCCTCCTGATCGTGCGTGACCATGATGGTCGTGACGCCGAGCTTGCGCTGCAGCGAGCGGATCTCGGCGCGCAGGTGCACCCGCACGATCGCATCGAGCGCCGACAGCGGCTCATCCAGCAGCAGCAGTCCGGGGTTGGTGGCCAACGCGCGTGCCAGCGCGATGCGCTGCTGCTGGCCACCCGAGAGCTGCGCCGGGTACTTGATGCCGCTGCCGGGCAGGCCGACGAGCTTGAGCAGTTCATCGACGCGCCGCGCGATCTCGGCGCGCGGCGCCTTGCGATTCACCAGCCCGTAGGCGACGTTGTCGGCCACCGTGAGGTTGGGGAACAGCGCGTACGACTGAAACACGATGCCGTAGTCGCGCCTGGCCGGCGGCAACACGGAGATGTCGCGCTCGCCTTGATGGATGCTGCCGGCGGTCTGCGTCTCCAGCCCCGCGATGATGCGCAGCAAGGTCGTCTTGCCGCAGCCCGAGGGGCCGAGGAAGCAGACGAACTCGCCCTTCTCGATCGCGAGGTGGATGTCGTGCAGCGCCTGGAAGGAACCGAAGTTCTTGCGGATGCCTTCCAGACGCAGATAGCTTGCGGACACGTCAGCCCCCGCTCGTCGAGTACGACGACCACTTCCCGAGGGGGTCTCGCCCGGCTTCGGGCGGCCGGGCGCTCGGGCTCGCCAACGTCAGGCTCACTTCTTCGGCTCGGACTTCGCGTCGTAACGCTTGTTCCACTCGGCCAAGACGCGCTCCCGGTTTTTCGCGGTGGTCGCGAAGTCCATCTTCACCAGACGCGCCTCGTAGTCGGCCGGCACGTTCTTCAGCGGCTCGGCCACACCCGGGATCGCGGTGATCGCGAAGTTCTTGCCATACAGGCGCATCGCGTCCTTGCTCGACGCCCAGTCGGCCAGCTTCTTCGCGGCGTCCAGCTTCTTGGTGCCGGCGTGGATCGCGAAGGCTTCCAGGTCCCAGCCCAGGCCTTCCTTCGGGAACACCAGGTCGATGGGCGCGCCCTTGGCCTTGTTGGTGTTGCCGCGGTACTCGAACGAGATGCCCATCACGTACTCGCCGGTGGCCGCCATGTTGCAGGGCTTGGAACCCGAGTGCGTGTACTGCGCGATGTTCTCGTGCAGCGCGTCCATGTACTTCCAGCCGCCGCCCTTGCCGTTGTCATCGCCCCAGAGCGTGAGCCAGGCGCTGACGTCGAAGAAGCCGGTGCCCGACGACGCCGGGTTGGGCATCACGATCTGGCCCTTGTAGATCGGCTTGGTCAGGTCCTTCCAGGTCTCGGGCTTGGGAATATTCTTCTTCTGCGCCTCGACGGTGTTGAAGCAGATGGTCGCGCCCCAGACATCCATGCCGAACCAGGCCGGCGGGTTCTTCTTGTCGCGGTACTGGCTCATGATGCCGTCGAGGTTGAGCGGCGCATACGGAATCAGCATGCCGTTGGTCTCGAGCAGCGCCAGGCTGCTGGCGGCCACGCCCATCACCACGTCGGCCTGCGGGTTCGCCTTCTCGGCGAGCAGCTTGGCGGTGATCACGCCGGTGGAGTCGCGCACCCACTTGATCTCGATCGTCGGGTTGTCCTTCACGAAGCCGGCCTCGTAGGCCTTGAGCTGATCGGTTTCGAGCGCGGTGTAGACGGTGAGTTGCGTCTTCTGCGCGAAGGCACTCGCGGTGGCGAGCAAGGCCAGCGCAGCGAGCACCGGCTTGATGGAACCCAGATTCATGCGGATCTCCTGACAGAGAGGATGGGATGTTGGGGTGGCGCAAGCCGCGTGCCCGTCGAGAGAAAAAGGCCACGTCGCTGGAAGGGCAGTCTAGGGGCCGTCACAAACAGTCGTCAACTGTTTCTTGAAAATTGTTGACAATCTGCAAGGCCTGTCATCTACTCGTCACTCATGAGCCTCAACATGCCAGCGGGCCGAGCGCCGGGCCGCTCCCAAGCCGGCCCGAATCCCCCCGGGGGATCGGGTGACGTACTCGTCGCCCGAGGGGCGCCATCCGCCCATCCAACGATCACGCTGCTGCAGACGAGCTCTCTCACGAGCGTGGTGCAGAGCGAACTCGAACGCATGATCCTCTCCGGTGAACTCGCGCCCGGCGCCAAGCTCACCGAGATGACGCTGGCCGCGCGGCTGGGCGTGTCGCGCGGGCCGTTGCGCGAGGCCTTCCGCATGCTCGAAGAAGCCGGCCTGGTGCGCACAGAGAAGAACCGCGGCGTGTTCGTGCGCGACATCCCGATCGACGAAGCCGTCGAGATCTTCGACCTGCGCGCAGCGATGGACGAACTCGTCGGCCGCCGCCTGGCCGAGAAGATCACGCCTGCGCAACTGAAGGAAATCCGCAGCCTGGTCGACCAGATGGAGCAGGCCGTCAAGGCCAAGGACGCCTACCACTACCACCTGCTGAACCTGAAGTTCCATGACCGGCTCGTCGAACTCGCCGGCAACAGCAAGCTCACCGCGATCTACCGCAAGCTGATCAAGGAGCTGAGCCTGTTCCGTCGCCTGAACCTGGCCGACGGCTGGCTGATGCCGATCTCGGCCAACGAGCACCGCCAGATCGTCAAGGCGATCGCCTCGGGTGATCCCGAAGCCGCCGGCAAGGCGATGTTCGAGCATGTGATGGACAGCAAGGACCGCACCATCAAGAACAACCTGCGCCAGCAGCAGGGCATGTCCGTGGAAAGAACCAACTGATGATCACCGTCAACCAGCGCAGCTACACCCTGCCCGCCCGCCCCACCGTCGTCGTCTGCGTCGACGGCTGCGAGCCCGACTACATCGCGCAGGCCGTCGCGCACGGCCGCATGCCGTGGCTCAAGAAGGTGCTCGCGGAGGGCACGGTGCTGGTCGCCGACTGCGTGATCCCGAGCTTCACGAATCCGAACAACCTGTCGATCGTGACGGGCGCGCCGCCCTCGGTGCACGGCATCTGCGGCAACTACCTGTTCGACGTGGCCAGCGGCACGGAGGTCATGATGAACGACCCGAAATGGCTGCGCGCGCCCACGCTGCTGGCCGCGCTGGCCGACTCGGGCAAGAAGGTCGCCGTGGTCACCGCCAAGGACAAGCTGCGCAAGCTGCTGGGCCACGGCATGAAGGGCATCTGCTTCTCGGCCGAGAAGGCAGATGAGGCCACGCTCGCAGAGAACGGCATCGAGAACGTGCTCGCGCTGGTCGGCATGCCGGTGCCTTCGGTCTACAGCGCCGAGCTGTCGGAGTTCGTGTTCGCCGCCGGCGTGAAGCTGATGGCCGGCGCGAACAAACCCGACGTGATGTACCTCTCGACCACCGACTACGTGCAACACAAGCACGCGCCCGGCACCGAAGGCGCCGACGCGTTCTACACGATGATGGACCGCTACCTCGGCCAGCTCGACGCGATGGGTTGCGTGATCGCCCTCACCGCCGACCACGGCATGAACGCGAAGACGCGCATGGACGCGCAGCCCGACGTGATCTATCTGCAGGATGTGCTCGATGAGTGGCTGGGCGCTTCCAAAGCGCGGGTGATCCTGCCGATCACCGATCCGTATGTGGTGCATCACGGCGCGCTGGGCTCGTTCGCCACGGTCTACCTGCCGACCGATGTGGACTCCGCCGCACTCGTGAAGCGCATCGCCGCGCTGCGCGGCATCGAATCGGTGCACACGCGCGCGCAGGCGGCCGAACACTTCGAGCTGCCAGCCGACCGCATCGGCGACATCGTCGTCGTCTCCGAGCGCTCCACCGTGATCGGCACCGCTGCGGCGCGCCACGACCTCAGCGCGCTCGATGCGCCGCTGCGCTCGCACGGCGGCGTCTCGGAACAGCGCGTGCCGCTGATCCTGAACCGCCCCACCCCGCCGCTGGATGCGCAGCGCCGCTGGCGCAATTTCGATGCGTTCGAGCTGGCGCTCAACCTGGCGCAATGAGCGCGCGTGACGGCATGAGCGGCACAACGAGCGACAGCGTCAAGAACCACGGCATGCGGCTGGCCGGCGAGAAGGTCGGCACCGATCGCCACGGCGACCGCTGCATCGTCGTCTTCAACCCGTTCACGAACACCGCGATCGGCAGCGTGCCCAAGGCCACGCTGGCCGAGGTGCGCCAGGCCTTCGCGATCGCCAAGGCCTACAAGAGCAGGCTGACCCGCTTCGAGCGCGCCAACATCCTGAACAAGACCGCCGTGCTGGTGCGCGAGCGCACCGCGCAGATTGCGGCGTTGATCAGCGCCGAGGCCGGCTTGGGGCTGAAGGACGCCACTTACGAAGTCGGCCGTGTCGCCGACGTGCTGGTGTTCGGCGCCAACGAATGCCTGAAGGACGACGGCCAGATCTTCTCCTGCGACCTCACACCGCACGGCAAGAAGCGCCGCGTCTACACGCAGCGCGATCCGCTGCTCGGCGCGATCACCGCGATCACGCCGTTCAACCACCCGATGAACCAGGTCGCGCACAAGGTCGTGCCCAGCATCGCGACCAACAACCGCATGGTGCTCAAGCCGTCCGAGAAGGTGCCGCTGTCGGCGCTGCTGTTCGCCGACCTGCTCTACGAGGCCGGCCTGCCGCCGGAGATGCTGTCGGTCGTGACCGGCGATCCGCGCGAGATCGCCGACGAGCTGCTGACCAACGCCGATGTCGACCTCGTCACCTTCACCGGCGGCGTGGCCATCGGCAAGTACATCGCGAAGACCGCCGGCTACAAGCGCATGGTGCTGGAGCTCGGTGGCAACGATCCCATCATCGTGATGGAAGACGCCGACCTGGACGAAGCGTCGACGCTGGCGGTGCAAGGCTCGTACAAGAACTCGGGCCAGCGCTGCACGGCAGTCAAACGCCTGCTGGTGCATGAATCGGTGGCCGCGCGCTTCACCGATCTGGTCGTCGAGAAGACGCGGGCCTGGTCGTTCGGCGACCCGGGCGACGCCAAGCTCGAGATGGGCACGGTGATCGACGAAGAGGCCGCGCGCCTGTTCGAGTCGCGCGTGACCGAAGCCGTGACCCAGGGCGCGCGCCTGCTGGCGGGCAACCGGCGCGAGGGCGCGCTGTATTCGCCGACCGTGCTGGACCGCGTGCGCCCGGACATGACGGTTGCGATGCAGGAGACCTTCGGCCCGGTCTCGCCCATCATCACCTTCGCCAACATCGACGAGGCCATCCGCATCAGCAACGGCACGGCCTACGGCTTGTCGAGCGCGGTCTGCACCAATCGGCTGGACTACATCAGCCGCTTCGTCTCCGAGCTGCAGGTGGGCAGCGTGAATGTGCGCGAGGTTCCCGGATACCGCCTGGAATTGACGCCTTTTGGAGGGATCAAGGATTCCGGGCTGGGCTACAAGGAAGGTGTGCAGGAAGCGATGAAGAGCTTCACCAACACCAAGACCTATTCCCTGCCGTGGGTCTGACGAATTGACTGCCCCTAGGCGCCTCCGGCACCGTCCCCCGCGGGGAGCTCAGGCTCGCTTGGGGCGGCCCGGCGCGGCCTGAGACCGAAACGATGATCCACCTGCTGAACCTTCTCGCCGCCATCGCCCTGCTCGTGTGGGGCACCCACATCGTGCGCACCGGCGTGCTGCGCGTGTTCGGCGAGAGCCTGCGCGGCGTGCTCGCGAAAAGCTTCAGCAACCGCTTCACGTCGCTGCTCGCGGGCCTGGGCGTGACCACCGTCGTGCAGTCGAGCACGGCCACCTGCCTGATCGTCGCGTCCTTCGTCGGCAAGGGGCTGGTCGCGACCACCGCGGCGCTGGCGGTGATGCTGGGCGCCGACGTGGGCACCGCGCTGATGGCGGTGGTGTTCTCGTTCGACCTCTCATGGCTGTCGCCGCTGCTGATCTTCGTCGGCGTGGTGCTGTTCATCTCGCGCCAGGACACCGTGGCCGGCCGCATCGGCCGCGTGCTGATCGGCCTCGGGCTGATCACGCTGGCGCTGCAACTGATCGTCGCCGCGACCCGCCCGTTGACCGAATCGCCCGCGGTGCGCGCGCTGCTGGTCGCACTGCCGAACGAGATCCTGCTCGACATCGTCGTCGGCGCGGTGCTCACGGTGTTCTCGTATTCGAGCCTGGCCATCGTGCTGCTGACCGCGACGCTCGCCAGCTCCGGGCTGCTGCCGGTGCCGGTCGCGCTCGGCCTCGTGCTCGGCGCCAATCTGGGCAGCGGCTTGCTCGCGATGATCGCCACCAGCGGTGCCTCGCCGCAGGTGAGGCGCCTGCCGCTGGGCAACCTGATCTTCAAGACCATTGGCGCGCTCGGGATGGTGCCCTTGCTGCCGCAGGCGCACATCGCGCTGCAGCAGCTCGTGCCCGACGTGCACCAGCAGGTCGTGCTGTTCCACCTCGGCTTCAACGTGACGCTCGCGCTGGTCTTGATCAGCTTCACCGGGCTCGTGGGCCGCACCGTCGAGCGCATCCTGAAGGAGCCGCGCATGGCGGCCGACATGGCACGCCCGCGCCACCTCGATCCCTCCGCGCTTGCCACGCCGTCGCTGGCCATCACCTGCGCGGCGCGCGAGGCGCTGCACCAGGCCGACGTGGTCGAGACCATGATGCGCGGCATCCTGCCGGTGCTCAAGCACAACGACCTGGCGCTGGCCGAACAGCTGCGCCGCATGGACGACACGGTCGACGAGCTCTACTCGGCGATCAAGTTCTACCTGACGCAGATCTCGCGCGAGGCGCTCAGCGAACGCGAGGGTCGGCGCTGGACCGACATCGTCTCGTTCACGATCAACATGGAGCAGATCGGCGACATCATCGAGCGCGTGATCCAGGACATCGAGGACAAGAAGATCCGCAAGTCGCGCAGCTTCTCCGATGCCGGCATGGCCGAGATCGTGCACCTGCACGAACGGCTGCTCGCCAACCTGCGCCTGGGCATGAGCGTGTTCCTCGACGGCCATGTGCGCGACGCGCAGAAGCTGCTCGAAGAGAAGGCGCGCTTCCGCGATCTCGAACACGAATACGCCGCGACCCACATCGCGCGGCTGCAGGACAACACCGCGCAAAGCATAGAGACCAGCTCGCTGCACATCGACCTGATCAGCGACCTGAAGCGCATCAACTCGCACATCTGCTCGATCGCCTACCCCATCCTCGAATCCGCCGGCGCGCTCAGCAAGACGCGCATCCGGCATTCGCAACTCGCGCCGCTCACCAGCGACGACCTCCTCCCCTGACAACGCCATGATCTCGCTCGCCGACATCGAACTCCTCTTCGCCCGCCACGGTGCCAGCCAGTACAGCGGCGAGCCCGTCACGCAGCTCGAGCACGCGCTGCAGACGGCGCACCTGGCCGAGCAATCGGGCGCCGACGACGAGCTCGTCACCGCCTGCCTGCTGCACGACCTCGGCCACCTGCTGAACGACCAGGGCGAGACACCTTCGCTGCGCGGCATCGACGACACGCACCAGTACTACGCGCTGCCCTTCCTGCGCGGCCTGTTTCCCGATGCGGTGCTCGATGCGATCAAGCTGCATGTGGACGCCAAGCGCTACCTGTGCCAGGCCAATGCCGGCTACTACGCGAAACTCTCCGACGATTCCAAGCGCAGCCTCGCGCTGCAGGGCGGCGTGTTCAGCGCCGACCAGGCACAGAGCTTTCTCGCGCAGAACGGCGCGCGCAACGCGGTGATGCTGCGCCAGTGGGACGACCTCGCGAAGCAGTTCGAACTGCCCACGCCTTCGCTCGCGCACTTCCTCTCCCGCGCTGAACGCTGCGCATTGCCCCAGGCGCAGACCGCAAACACCACCACCGCCGCCGCCTGATGGCGCTGACCTGGCCGGTCGTGCTCGCCGTGCTGTGCGGCGCGCTGCTGCACGCGTCATGGAACGCGCTGATCAAGTCGGGAAACGACAAGGCGCTCGACACCGCGCTGGTGCACTTCCTCGGCGCGCTGATCGCGCTGCCGGTGGCGCTGTGGGTCGGCCCGCCGCCGATGCAGGCGTGGCCCTTCATCGCGGCCTCGCTCGTCATCCACATCGGCTACTACATCGCGCTCGTCGGCGCCTACCAGCACGGCGAACTCGGACTCACCTACCCGATCATGCGCGGCTTCGCGCCGATGCTGGTCGCGCTCGCCAGCGGCCTCGCGCTGAGCGAGTCGCCCACGCTGGTGTCGTGGCTGGGCATCGGCGGCATCACGCTGGGCGTGGCGCTGGTCGGCCTCGCGCATCCGGGCGAGGCACTGCACCACCGCAAGGCGCTGATGTTCGCGTTCAGCAATGCCGCGATCATCGCGCTGTACACCGTGGTCGACGGCCGCGGCGTGCGCACCAGCGTGGTCGACGACCACGGCGCGCTGCGCTACGTGATGGCGCTCTTCGTGCTCGACGGCATCGCCTACCCGACGCTGGTGTGGCTGCGCCGCAGCGCCGAAGGCCGGCGCGAGATCGTGCGCTATGCGCGCCGGCGCTGGCCCGTCGCGGCGCTGGGCGGCAGCGCGTCGATCGCGTCGTATGCGATCGCGCTGTGGGCGATGACGCGCGCGCCGGTTGCCTCGGTGGCGGCGCTGCGCGAAACCTCGGTGCTGTTCGCCGCGCTGCTCGGCACGCTGCTGCTGAAGGAGCGCTTCGGCATGCAGCGCGCCGTCGGCACCGGCGTGATCGTCGGCGGCGTGATGGCGCTGCGCTTTGGCTGATGGACGGCTGATCGACAGCCGATCGACGACGGAGAAACACACGCCATGCCCCTGCCCACCCAAGCCCGCATCGTCATCGTCGGCGGCGGCATCGCCGGCTGTTCCACCGCCTACCACCTGAGCCTGATGGGCCGGACCGACGTGCTGCTGCTCGAACAGGGCAAGCTCACCTGCGGCACCACCTGGCACGCCGCCGGTCTCGTCGGCCAGATGCGGCCCAACCGCAACATGACGCAGATGAGCCGCTACGGCATCGAGCTGTACTCGAAGCTCGAGGCCGAGACCGGCCTGGCGACCGGCTGGAAGCAGTGCGGCAGCGTCAACGTCGCCGGCACGAAGGAGCGCATGCAGACGCTGCGCAAGCAGGCGGCGCTGGCGCGCAGCTTCGGCGTGGAGGTCGAGGTCATCGACGCCCAGCGCGCCGGCGAGCTCTACCCGCTCTTGCGCACCGACGACCTGCACGGCGGGCTGTGGATACCCGGCGACGGCAAGGCGAATCCGGCCGACCTGACGATGTCGCTCGCCAAGGGCGCGCGCAACCGCGGCGTGAAGATCGTCGAGGACATCGAGGTCACCGGTGTGCTGACCACGCCGGGCCGCCACGGCCCGCAGATCAGCGGCGTGCGTACCACGCAGGGCGACGTGGCTTGCGAGATCGTCGTCAACTGCGCCGGCCAGTGGGCACGCCAGTTCGGGCGCCTCGCGGGCGTCAACGTGCCGCTGTATTCGGCCGAGCATTTCTACATCGTCACCGACCGCATCGAAGGCGTGCACCCGATGCTGCCGGTGATGCGCGACCCGGACGGCTTCATCTACTACAAGGAAGAAGTGGGCGGCCTGGTGATGGGCGGCTTCGAGCCGCAGGCCAAGCCGTGGAAGATGGACCCGATCCCGAGCACCTTCCAGTTCCAGCTGCTCGGCGAAGACTGGGACCAGTTCGAGCCGCTGATGCTGAACGCGATCCACCGCACGCCCTGCCTCGAAACCGCCAAGGTGAAGATGCTGCTGAACGGCCCCGAGAGCTTCACGCCCGACGGCAACTTCATCCTCGGCGAGGCGCCGGAGCTGCGCAACTATTTCGTCGCCGCCGGCTTCAACTCCGCCGGCATCGCCAACTCCGGCGGCGCCGGCCGGCTGATGGCCGAGTGGATCATCGGCGGCGAGGCACCCAGCGATCTGTGGGACGTCGACATCCGCCGCTTCGGCCCGTTCATGGCCAACCGCAAGGCGCTCGCCGAACGCACCGGCGAGACGCTGGGCCTGCACTACGCGATGCGCTGGCCGCGCCAGGAGCTCGTCACCGCGCGGCCGCTGCGCACCTCGCCGCTGTACGACCAGCTCGCCGCGCGCGGCGCGGTCTTCGGCGCGAAGAACGGCTGGGAGCGCGCCAACTATTTCAAGCCCGAAGGCGCTGCCGATGCCGTCCACGGCCTCGGTCGCCCCGAGTGGCTGGACTGGGTGATCGCCGAACAGCGCGCCACGCGCGAGGCGGTCGCGCTGTACGACCAGACCTCGTTCAGCAAGCTGCTGCTGCAGGGCCGCGACGCGCTCGCGGTGCTGCAGCGCCTGTGCGCGAACGAGATCGACGTGCAGGTAGACAGACTTGTCTACACGGCGATGCTGAACGAGCGCGGCGGCTTCGAGAGCGACCTGACCGTGATACGCACCGGCGCCGAGCGCTTCCTGATCGTCACCGGCTCGGCGCAGACCACGCGCGACATGGACTGGATCGCGCGCCACATCGAGCCGCACGAGCACGCCGCGCTCAGCGATGTGAGCGCGCTGTATTCGGTGCTCTCGCTGATGGGCCCGAACGCGCGTGCGCTGCTGGCCCGCGTGAGCCCGGACGATCTCGCGCCCGAATCGCTGAAGTTCTCGCACACGCGCGAGATAGACGTCGGCCACGCCCGCGTGCGCGCCGCGCGCATGAGCTATGTGGGCGGGCCGGGCTTCGAGCTGTATGTGCCGGTCGAGATGGCGCGCCACGTGTACCTCGCGCTGATGGAAGCAGGCCAGGAAGCAGGCCCCGATCTGGGCCTGCGCAACGCCGGCTACTACGCGCTCGACGCGCTGCGCATCGAGGCCGGCCGGCGCGCCTGGGGCGCCGAGCTCGGGCCGGATGAGACGCCGTTCGAGGCCGGTCTGATGTTCGCGGTCAAGCTCGACAAGCCGAGCGATTTCATCGGCAAGGCCGCGCTGCTGCAGCGGCGCGATCAGCCGGTACGCAAGAAGCTCGTCACGGTCGTGCTCGATGCGCCGCAGCCATACGCATGGGGCGGCGAGGCGCTGCTGATGGATGGCGAACCGGTCGGCGAACTCGCATCGGTGGGCTGGAGCCCGAAGGCCGGCGCGTGCGTCGCGCTGGCCTATGTGCGCGGCGCCGCGGCGCAGCGCGCCCATGCCGGCACGCCGGCGGAGATCGATCTGTGGGGCGAGCGCGTGGCCGCCACCGCGTGGGACACCTGGCCGCCCAAGGCCTGAGCCAGCGCGCTCAAAGGTCGTCGAGCACCTTGTCGAGGCACTGCAGGAACAGCTTCACGTTCAAGGGCTTGGTGAGGTAGGCCTTGAAGCCGGCGCGTTCGGCGCGCTCCAGCGCCGCCGGCATCGCATCGGCCGACAGCGCGACGCACGGGATGCCGGCGAGCGCGGGGTTCAGCGCGAGCTGCTGCAGCACGTCCAGACCGGTCATGTCGCCCAGGTGCATGTCGAGCAGGAAGAGGTCGGGCACCTCGCGCGCGGCCAGCGTCAGCGCCTCGCTGCCATTGCGCGCGACGACCGCGCGCAGATCGGGCCGGGTGCGCAGGATGGCCAGCACGACCTCGACATTGAGCGCGTTGTCGTCCGCATACAGCACGGTGCGCGGCGCGAGTGCGCCGGGCCGGGTGGCATCGGCAGCGGGCACAGCGGCCAGCGCCGGCATCACGTCGTGCAGCGCCGCCGGCAGCACGACGCGGAAGCAGCTGCCGACGCCGGCCTCGCTGCTGACCTCGACCTCGCCGCCCATGCTTTGCACCAGGCGCTGCGAGATCACCAGGCCGATGCCGGTGCCCTCGATCGCGGTGGTGTCGGCGCCCAGCCGGTTGAAGGGCTCGAACAGATGCGCGAGCTGCTCGGGCGACAGGCCGCGGCCGGTGTCGCTGACCTCGATGTGCATCTGAGCGCCGTTGGCCGACAGCACCCAGTTCACCGTGACGCTGCCGCCGCGCCGGTTGTACTTGACCGCGTTGCCCATCAGGTTCACGAGCACCTGGCGCAGCCGCAGATGATCGGCGCGCACCTGGCCGTGGCGGCGCTCGGCATCGGCGGGCGGCTCGACGCGCACGCGCACATCGGCCTCGGCGGCGAGCGCGCTGATCAGCGCATGGGCTTCGTCGACGACCAGCGCGACCGACACCGTGTCGAGCGACAGCGGCATGCTGCCGCTCTCGATGCGCGACAGATCGAGCACGTCGTTGATCATCGCCAGCAGATGGCCGCCGGCGTTCTCGATGTGCTGCGCCCACTGCGCCTGCGCCGGCGTGAGCGGGCTGGCGATGTCCATGCGCAGCAGCTGCGCGAAGCCGAGCACCGCGTTCAGCGGCGTGCGCAGCTCGTGGCTCATGCGCGAGAGGAACTCGGTCTTGGCCGCGTTCGCACGCTGCGCCGCCGCGGCCGCCACCAGCGCGACGCGGCTTTCGCGCACCGCCTGCTCGGCCTCGACGCGCGCCGCCTCCATGCGCACCGCGCCGATGATGTTGCCGACGCTGGCGAACAGCGGCTCGAGAAAGCTCACCAGTTCCTCGTCGTAGCCGCCCGGGCGGTTCGACAGGCCGACCATGCCGACCATGTCGCCGCCGTGGAACAGCGGCACGCCGAGGAAGGACAGCATCGGCGGGTGGCCGGGCGGGCGGCCGCCACTGCGCGGATCGGTGGCCGGGTCGTTGGCGATGACGGTCTGGCCTGTCGTCACCGCGGCGCCGAACAGCGTGTTCAGGTTGTGGAACTCGATGTTCTGCCGGCCCTCGCGGTGCGCCTGGTAGAGCGCGGCGGTCGCGTCGTTCCAGCTGATGTCGGTCAGCACGCGGATGCGCAGGAAGCGGTGGTGGTCGTTCGGGTCTTCGTGCAGATCGGCGACGAAGCCGTACTCGCTGCCGGTGAAGCCGAGCAGATCGGTGAGCAGCGGCTCGAAGACCTCGCGCGTGGGCGCCGCGCGGATGAAGCGCGACTGCACCTGGCCGATCATCGCGCCAAGCTGCTGGTAGGCCTGGGCCGATGCGAAAAGCTTGTCCGTCATGGCCGTTGTTCGAGAGCGTGGCCCGATTAGAGCCTATCGCCGGCCGCCGTGCGACCGCGCCGGTCAGCGCGGCGACACAAGCGTTGGAAACTTCACGTCGCCGCGCCCCTCGGTTCGAGCGGCGCGCACGGCGCTGCGCTGCGGATTCGCCAGCCACAGCAACACCACGGCCATCAGCACCGGCACGTTCTTCACCAGCGGGGCGCAATGGTCGAGCGTGAGCTCGGGCATGTTGAACGCCGCCGTCAGGCCGTAGCCCAGCACCGCGCCGGACTGCACGGCGTAGAGCCAGGGCGAAGGCCGCAGCAGCGTGAGCGTGCCGAGCGCGAGGTTCAGGCCGCAGGAGACGAACAGCATCGCGATGCCCAGCCGGCCGTCGAAGCCGCAACGCGCGAGCAGGTGCAGCACGCCCGATTGTTCGGGCAGCCACGCGCTGATCAGCGCGGTGTAGATCCACATGAAGGCGAGCGCACCGCGCGTGCACCCCGCGAGCAGCGGGCTGATGCTGACGCGCAGGTCGACGAGCGGCTCGGGTGGCGTCACGCGCAGGCCTTGCGCGAGCCCGGTGGGTGCGCGGCCCAGCAGCGCGGGCAGGCGGTTCGCGACCGCCACGCTGCCGCGCTCGAGCATGCGCATGGTGTCGCGGCTGAAGACCTTCTGCGGCAGCGCTTCGGCCGCAAGCGCAGTGAGCTTCATCAGCGGCATCGGCAGCGGCAGCCACACGGCTTCGCCCAGGCCTTGGGCGTCGCGGTAGGCGGCCAGCATCTGGCGATAGCCGAGCACCGCCGGGCCGCCGATCTCGTGCACGCCCGCGATGGTCTCGCGCTGCTCGACTAGGCGCGCGATCGCCTCGGCCAGCTCGAACACATGCACCGGCTGCACGGCCTGGTCGCCGCGGCCCGGGAGGCTGATCACCGGCAGGCTCGCGAGCGTGGCGAACAGGCGCGCGCTCTGGCTGCGCGGACCGTAGACCAGCGAGGGCCGCAGCACCGCGCCATCGAGCGGCAGCGCGGCAAGCGCGTCGTCTGCCAGCAGCTTGCTGTGCAGATACGGCGTGGCCAGGCTTTGCGCGTCGCTGCCGACACCGAGTGCCGACACCTGCACCACGCGCCGCACGCCGGCCGCGGCAGCACCACGGAACAGCTCGATCGGCCCCTGCGCATGGACGCGCTCGAAACTCTGGCCCTGCGCCGGGATCAGGATGCCGACGCAGTTCACGACGGCCTCGATCTGCCACGCCTCCAGGCGCTCCGCCCAGACCTCGGGCGCAACCGGCACCATGTAGTCGACATGCAGACTGCGCGGGCCGTCGATCGCGCCGCGCGCGCCGGCCACCACCTCATGCCCGCGCGCCCGCAGCGCACTCGCCACCGCGGCACCCACGCAGCCGGTGGCACCACACACCAGGACTCTCATGATGAACTCCCCTTGTCGTGTGGACCGGCCACATCGCAGGCACCGGCCTGGCAGGCTTGCATGGCCTTGGCGACGCGCCGTGCCCGTTGCGCGCGGACCGCGTCGATGACCGGCGCGGCCACCGCAGAGATGCGCCGGCGGTGCCGCGCGAACAGCCTGTAGCCCGCATCGAAAGCCGGCCGCAGCG
>Ga0307510_10001209_pt1 | contig 27980 bp, 26 predicted proteins | sample 12_EM_MG_FD_207224 | JGI IMG/M metagenome (GOLD analysis project Ga0307510, IMG submission 207224) | Populus trichocarpa ectomycorrhiza microbial communities from riparian zone in the Pacific Northwest, United States - 12_EM | ecosystem: Host-associated > Plants > Roots > Unclassified | place... | reverse complement strand
TCAACAATTGGGAACATTCATTGCTAATCCTGAAGTGTTACCTACGAAACAAAGTGTCCGAGAACCGCATTACGTTTTCCATTCATAAAGTCTTAAAAATCACATCTACCCCGTGAGTCAGCATTCAAAGGGTTGTTCAAGAAATCCGTGGTGTGTCCGTGAAGCGTGAAAAGGCGACAAAAAATCGCAACGTACAAACAGACATGATAAGTCCGTATCCAGAAGATCTGAAAGGTCATCCAAAGAACAGTACAGCACCGAACAAACGCAGTTATATGATGTTTTGACTCGCGTTGGTCAGGGTTTGTTGCACTTGGTTCGTATCGGTCCTACCATTGATGGTTAGTCTATTGGATAGTTATCGCCGTTGCCTCGGCTGTGACGTACCCGAGGATGCCATAACCATCGTTGGGTGAAGTGCCCACTGTTCCACTTGGGTCCGAACTCTGGACAACCGTCCCAGCTGCAGGTACCAGATTTTGCGAAGACCACTGTCAGCACAAACAAGGGCAATGTCAATAGTTGTCGCAAAATTTCGTATGACCCGTCACTCACCTGGTATTGACTCATTCCACTGACACCACCCTGGAAACCAGCTGTAGGAAGACGGGCGTTAGGAGTCGACTTTTTGGCCCGCATTTTCATAAAAGAGCACAGACTTTGCAACCAACTCGTGTATGCAGTGTCAATTTGTTGCTGGGTGGCACCTGAGCCGACGGTCCCACTATCCTGGCCTGAAGATAGTGATAATCAATATCTTAATGCACGAATGCCAGTCAAGGGATGTGCAGAAACGTAACTTACGTTTCCAGCCCTTGTGTGGGGACTGTTCATCGGGGGACTCGGCATTGAAAGGAACAAACTGCTGCAGATTACCCTGCGTAACAAGACCAAACCCAGTGAGAATCACTGGCTTGCCAATACTACGCAATGCAGGTCTGAGATTAGAGGCATTGGCTATAGGAGTCAGAAATACTCACCTGCGTGCAGAGTCGGCTTGAGCAGTGATCCAAGCATTGGTCTGGGATATCATATTATCGAAGTCGGCACTTGGTGCTTGGCTTTGAACCCCAGTGGTCCCGTAATTGTTCTGGTCAGGGAATAGCTGGAAGGTAGCGAAATCGATATGTGGAGCGTTGAGGATATCTTCGCTGTCAACACCATATATTCCATTGAATGCAGGACCGCCACCATTGGTTTGCCTCTTTGCCGTCGCTAATGACGTCGCTTAATATACAATCAGCGTGGAATGATGAATACATACATGACGCCGTCCAACGACCGCGGATCTTCCTACCCTCACGGGCCAGCGCACGGACCACAGCACGTCGTTCATCGCTAACCATTTGGCGTAGCCTTGAGGGAGTCATAGGACCGCGAGCTCTGCGCTTTCCAGTCCCTCCCGGAGCTGGGGAAGGCGCCGGTGGGGGCGGTGGCGGGAATAACTTGGGGCATGTCGGACAAAAGAAGCCGTGAGTCCTGATGGGAATCAAAATTAGAAGGCCGTCTGGTCGCTCCAGAATATGAGTGTATGTACCCCGCAGTTATAAGGTGATTGGGATCGATGGAACGGACGAGATTGGATGTATCTGCGTGCCACTGAGTGACAATATTGGTGTTGCAGAATTCAGAAGCAGAAAGTGTCGAGTTGCAGCGAGCGTCATTGGCCAGCTCCCAAGCGATGACGGTCGGCTCGTTGGCATAACGCGAAACAACAAACTGCACATAGTTGAAGAATTTGTCCCGGATGTTCTGATCGGTGAAAAATTCGTCATGTGTCTTTGATACGCCAAACTCTTTAACGTAGGTGTCCATACCACCTAAGAAATATACAGTCAGGAAAAATGGCGCATAATTCAAAGAGCATTAGATACTGACCATAGTTATTAGAAAGGAAGTTGCGTGGTAAGGAGGGAGGGGGCACCGAAGCAGCCGGGGGGGAGTCACTCGCAGGTGGGAACCAGTTGTTGCTCAAGGAAAAGTACACGTAGATGTTGTACTGTTTTGCGATCTCAATTAACTTGTCCAGCCGCTGGATACCATTCGGACCGGTGTTGATTTGAGTAGTACCATCTTTAATGAGCTGTAGCCAACTGCCCTGATCAGGAATTGCGGTGACATCTATTTGACATAGGAAGAATAACGGTATATAAAAAAAGGATGATGGATGTATGGAGTATCCGTTCGCACCGTTAAACGCCCAAGTCCTAACAACAGTGATACCAGCCTTGGACATGTTGGCGAGAGTGTTGTGAATGTCATCATCACAGTTCAAGTAGGGTAGCCAATACGCATTCGTCCCGACAAACTTGAAATCACTGGTGACATCGACATGAACACGGGAGAAATCCTGGTTTAAAGTGGGGGTACTTACTGGCCATTCACAGAAAGACTTGTCCCACTGGCAGTCACGAACGACGAGGACCTTCGACTGAGTCTACTGGGTCTGGACAGAGCCAATCCAGGAGAGAGCACGCTCAGGAGGGAGAAGAGCGACAAGGCGAAAGCGAGAGAGTACATGGTTGGTCTTCCCCTCGGGCCCGGGAAACAAACCGAGGGGACCCCTCACCCTTTAGTATTCTCGAGCAAGGGGACAACATGGAACACGGCGACAACCGGGGAACTGCAGGCGCCTCGCCCCAGACAGGACCCCCTCCCGAACTTCTTCCCATTGAGTTTATGGTCAAACCAGCCAGTCAGCTCGTCGTGCCTTGATGAAAATTTGTATAAGCTGCAAAATTCTGGCGCCTGCGCCATAAATTCTGGCCATTTTCCTCCCACGGGCCATGAGGTTTGGAAACCAAGTGGTGGTGTCTAATAACGCTGAAACAAGGGATTAAGGGGTCGATCGGTTCGCGGATTATTGGGCGTGGGAAGCAACGACAACACCGACAAGTAGGCGGCCCCAGGCCAAGTACGTCAATGACCTCGCGTCGGGCTGTATATCCACTGTTCTGTACGGGGACAGTATCGCCCCGGCTTGAACCTTCGCGGCCAATGGTGGTCATTGACGAACGCATCATTTCCATAACAAGATGAAGAAGAGGAAGAGGAAGATGAGGGTGTCTCACTCATCACGTCACACGTCATGAGGCGATCTAGACGGTCCGGACGGGTGACGTGACTGGACCAGTCCACCCCCGCGAGCAATACACGCGATACACGCACAGCGCACAACTCACGGCCGGTATTTTTTCTCCTCTCGATCATGCTTCGAATACGTAGGATGTATAGCCCAAGACTCGCGCCCTTTCCACCCCCCACTTCCCTGCACTCATGCCATCTCTCCAACTTCACATCCCCTTGGCTCCGGAATCAATCCCAGTCCCAAGCAGATGTCGATCAAGTCCACCCAGTGCACCGGAATAGCTTCGGTTTCTTCAAGCGCTATACTAAATGGTGCTTCATGGCATTTTCTGGAATCGGAGTCATCCTGTTCTCTGCCGTCGCTGGAACTCACCTTTGGATCGAGAAGGTCGAGTTCGTTCCCGAGACAGACAAAAATTGTTTAGAATGGCAATGGGACGCGGAAGCAGAACGATGGGGCCAGTCCGGACACGGTGGCACTGATCCTTCCCTCGGTTTCATGGCAAGATTTGGCATGCGTAGCGCATGGCTAGAGCACTACTGGACCTCCCCGGGAACTTTAAAACAGATCAAACCCCGATCCACTCAAAACACCCTCTTCGATGATGCAGTGACACCGGTTGAGCGGCGTCTGGAGACCACGCGCAACTTTCTCGATGGGGTCCTAGATATTGCGCTCCCAAAAGAAGCAGCGGGCCTTTTATGCCCCCAGACGGTCACCGATATCTTCATTCGTCGGGCCGACGTATCGGAACGAATGGGAACAAAGGCGAGCCTCAAGGACGCGCTATATGACCTCCAGCGAGTATGGAGCCGGTTGCCTGCAGAGGGACATCTTGCATCACGCATAGCACTCAAGCTAGGAGACTTGAATTTCCGGCTGGGTGACCCGGATAATGCCCTTGCTTGGTGGGCCCGCTGTTTTCAAATGATATCCTCACCCGGACCAAATACACAAATAACACCACCTCTTCCTGTTATTCCTTCTTCACCTCCCTCCTCGCCTGCAGAGCAGCGCATCCTAGCATCCGCTCTCGTGTCCCTCTCAGCTTTGTACGCGACGTCCAGACAACTTCCCCAGGCACAAGTCTTGGAAGAATCTGCCCTCGATCTGCTTCGCGCCGTCCCGTCTCCTAACTTATCGTCACATGGGTCCGCACCGCAAATACTCCATTCACTATACATTCTCCATCGTACCTCATTGATATCACTTCACCTAGCAGAAGTCCTTTATGCGTTGAAAAAATCACCAGCTGAATCGATGAAGTGGTTATCGCAAGCGGCCCAGTCGTCTGAACGAATTGCCTTTGCGCTAGCCGGACAACCTACTATTCATCCGAAGGCACCAAACTCCAAAATACCGCATCCTCCTAGTCCACATGCGCCACTTCTTCCCGAGTATTCAAAGTCTCCGTCCATGAAAAAGCCCGCAAAGAGCTTGATTCGGGACGCACGCCGTTCCGCTGTGGAAGCTTGGAATCTCTTGGGAGTGCTGCATGAAAGAAAGGGGGATATCAAGTCGCTTCAGACTTCCCTGGATTGCTATGAGCGAGCCTTGGGTTGGGCCGGCGTGGCCACCAGTGGGGATGGGAATACGGGGGAAGGAATTTTGGAGGTGGAGTGGAAGGCCATGCGGGGAAATTTCAACCGCGTGCGGGATGCTCTGCATGCCAAGGGCGCTGAAAGTCGAGAATAGCGCACTCACAAACCTTATCATATTTCACCAATGTTCCTGGAGACAGTTCATGTCATCGGCCTCTACTGCACACAAGTTTGAAATTACACGTCATGCGTTGGTCATGAATTTGTTTGTTCGTTGTTCGTGTGGGACACCGCATGGTCCATTTTCTGATCAGCAATACGGAAATTGTATAGTATTATGGGCGGTCGTTATGGTATACTGTTGCGCAGTTGTAGTGACAGTTGACAGCTAGCCCATGAAACTACCATAATCCACTGATTTGTTGTACCGTAGCGTACCTTATACTGAGGTCATGAGATGGGACCTCATCGATGAACCTTGATGCATCTCGATGAATTACAATAATATAACTGGGCGCTCACACGTCCAACCGTGAGGCTCACAGTCCCTGGTTGTCCCACTTTGTGTAAAGCTCGCTGTCATCCAAGCGATGTCTCCAACGACCTTAGCTACCGAGCGCTTCCTCGCTGACATCAATGCACCGATTGTTGGCCTTCAGGTCGATAGGGCCTTCTCACAGCTCAGGTTGGTACCTGTTTCTACCTTTTATGGCTTCCGAAGAAGACACTGATGTCCTCCCTTATATCGTCTCGCCGTGGACCATGTGTATAGTTCTAAGGAGAGACACTACGCTCATTACTTGGGTGAAGCCTCTTGGGCAGGTGCTCGCGTCATTTTGGGACAGTGGACCCCTTTCACCGAAAAGTTGTACGACCTGTTGATCCTCACATTCAGCGAGAACGGAACGATCACAGACATCAACGCACTGAAAGAGAGATCTGGACTCTCAGACGAAGAATGGGACCGCGTCCTTGAGTTTGCCAGCCAAGTAATCGCTCATCGTCTGACGTCGGACCACGATCGGTCGGCTTATCATTGACAATTTTACCCAGGCTTTATCCAATCTCGCGAATTACAAAAGTTTTGGATTCACAAAGTTTGTACCGCGTGTACCGCAAGAAAAGCTATCCGCGGTGGTGGAGCACTCGCCTAATGCTGCGAATGCCGTGCCGCTCTGGAACGAAGTGCGCAATCGTTCCGGCGGACGACTCGCCGTGTGTGGCACATATCTGAATCTTAATGCGATTCTTTTTATAGTTGAAGGACCACATTTATGCCTTGGAGCCCGAGGCGAGTCTATTCATCGGCAAGCGCGACGTTGGCCAAGTCAGCAATTATTACCTCGGGGATCCCATCACCGACGATGAAGTCGCCTCAGTTCAGTCTGCTGCCGAGAAGATCGAGATAGATATATTAAACACCCGGTACGTGTCGTACTGCGGCCTCCCGACGATGTAATCTGGTTTACACAGCACGCTCCACGCAGTGTCGAGAAGAAAAGTCCAAACGATTTCGTCCTCTTGGTCGCTTCTGCGGATACCCGACCGGATGCGGTGCACGACTTTCCGCTTAGGGGTGGCAACGCCAAATTGACTGTCAGGTATGGTGACTTTACCGGCCCTATGTCCCGCGTGGTGAAGGCCCTCACCGAAGTACGCACCGTTGTCTGGTTTGTTGACCTATGTCCCGATAACATGATCTAGGCGAGAAAGTATGCTGCGAACAAGCACCAGGATGCGATGATTAGGGAATATATTGCTTCGTACGTGTCTGCTAAGACCTTGCTTGGCCTATGGAATTCAAAGTTGACCACGGTCGGACACAGCTTCCAGAGCGGCTCCGTCGAAAGACATAAAGAGGGTTCCAGGCACTGGGTCAAGGACGTTGGCCCAGTTGTAGAGAGTTATATCGGGTTCATCGAGACATACGTGGATCCTTACGGTGGTCGTGCCGAATGGGAAGGTGAGTAGCTACAGCAACAATCCGGATTACCACCATGGGCCGATTCATCTTGGCCCAGGCTTCACGGCTATTGTCAACAAGGAATTAAGCGCGAAGTATGAGAAGCTCGTAAACAACGCACCGAGGCTCATCAAAGGCCTACCCTGGGGGAAGGACTTTGAGGTCGATGTATTCAAAAAGCCTGACTTTACCGCTCTCGAAGTTCTGTCATTTGCCACTGGTGGTATGTAAACCCGTCATTCTGCGTACATTAAGCTCAGGGTGATCACTTTCAAGGAATTCCGGCTGGCATCAATGTGAGTATATCCCACCATTTGTAGCCCACCTTAATTAATGACAACGTACAGATTCCTGTGAGCGGTTTTGCGTAAACGTCTCTTGACAAGTTCCAACGCCAATGGCACTCTCCCAGAACTACTATGAGATCCGAGAGTCAGATGGATTCAAGAATGTCTCTCTTGCCAACATCCTGGGCGCGACGTCTCCCGGTGCGAAACAGCATGGTTGTCTAGTATCGAGACTATCATAACAATTTCCTAGACGTGTTCCCTTTCATCCACCCCAGTGACCTTGAACTGTACAGGGCATGGGAAACCAAGTCCTTTGAGGTGCAGGTCGCAAACCACGAACTGCTCGGTCATGGCTCGGGCAAATTATTCAAGGAAGAAGCTGATGGCAAGAAAAACTTCGATCCGGAGAAGGTAAGGTCACTGAACCTAGCTCGCATCCGCACCCAGTGACGTGTTCGAAGGTGATCGACCCTCTTACTGGCCAACCGGTGTAAGTTCTGGACTATTGCGCCATTCACAAAGCTTGAACTGCGAACGACAGCACGTCTTGGTATAAACCGGGACAAACTGCTGGTTCCGTTCTCGGAGAGGTGTCTTCTTCTATGGAAGAATGTCGGGCGGAGTCGGTCGCACTCTTCCGTGAGTATTTTCCACAATCACACAGCTTGTCCTCAGTTCTTGACGTTGGACACGCCGGATCCCCCGGTCAGTCATCAGCAACACCGAGATTCTCGAAGTTTTCGGCGTGAGTAGAATTTCCGGGTCATTCTAGGCGCATCGAGACAGCTCTTTCATGGAACATGCCAGATCAAGGACGAGAAGGACGTGGATGACATCCAGTACATCACATTCCTTTCGATGGCTCGCGCTGGCCTACGTGGATTAGAGTTCTACGATCCCGTAACAGGGAAGCACGGACAAGCGCATATGCAGGCTCGGTCCGTCCAAGTTCATATTTGGGTATCCCTAATAATTCCCTCACACGAGACGAACCCTCTTTTTGGCAGACTTGGAATCACGCAGCATCTCATCAAAGGTGGAATTGCTTGGCTCGAGGAAGTCCGAGGCGCGGATGGTGATCTAGAAGACTTATACATTCGGGTGCGTGTCAGTCATTAAGAGGAAGTATTTGCTAATGCCCTCTGCCAGGTCGACCGCAAGAAGGTGCTCTCGCATGGAAAAGGCGTAGTCGGTAAACTCCTCGTCGATCTGCAAGTCCGCAAGAGCACCGCAGATGGCGCTGGTGCACGCCAGTTCTATACACAATTGACGACTCCGCTGCCCGGTTGGGACAAGGATATCCGTGATGTGGTCCTGAGGAAGAAAATGGTGGGTAATCCGGTGTCGTAATTTTGCGATCTTAGAAGCCAATTATTTCCTCCGTGTAGCCCCGAAAGCTATTTGTTCAACCAAACACCTTCAAAGAAGATGATGAGGTCGTCCTGAGGGATTATCCCCTCACCCCTGCGGGTGTTATCCAGAGTTTCATCGAACGTAGAGTTTGATGCCCACAGATCCTATGTTGCGGTTAGAACGCAGTCTTCTACAATGTACACTACGGGAAAGCGAATAAGAGTGTGATGACTTCTAGGGGGTATAACAATATATCGCGATTGGATTTTGCAAGTGTCGGTCTAGTAGATCATAGAGTGCCCTCGAAGCTCATTAGGGCAAGCGTTATACCTCGCGCACTAAGGCGACGGCAAGCGTAATGCTACAGAACGTCAGGAGACTCACTTGGAATGTAGGTCGGGAACGTACTCATCGGGTTTCTTTGAGGTGTTATGGTTGGGGTGCCAGCCATCCGGCATGAGCAAACTAGACGGGACATAAATATTTGGACTTCGGACTTACCCCGCCCGAAAAGACTAGCCCATTCATCGCCGCTGCCTCTGTTGAGACGCGAGGTCAGAGCCGGTAACAAGCAAGTTTAAATGATCGCATCTTACTTTCAAATGGAGTGGTTCGTCTTTTATTGAACATGCATGCGCGGGCATATTCGATAATGCGATCGGAAATCAGTTGCACCTGCTCATCCTCAGACCCGCCGGATCGAAAGGCCAGAGTGCATATTGAAGTGATCTCGTGATTAAAGACATTGTCTGACAATCCATCCGTCTAAAAAAGAGCGATCAGCCACGTAAAGACCGACAAGAGTTGTCCTACATATGCAATGATCAAGTCGCCGTCACGGAGTTTCGTTTCATAGATATCAGCGTTCTCGGGCAAGTCGGTAATGTCGCCACCTCGGGTTCGGTTTCGAATGACACTCGGGATTTTGGCGAGCTGCCTGGCGCACAATTTGCGAACCGTACGAGTGAGATAGCTGTGAGACTTACTTGGGGCAATTGAAAAAGTGGGTCTGAGCTCTTTGTCTGTGGAACACGGCTGAGGAGCGTATGATCATAAAACCGCTGTCACCCAAGCTTTAGGAGAGGATGGGATGTCGTCGTCATTGGCAGTGGGATTAATGAGCCAGGGAAACCATACTTTGCGGCGCGTAAAAGTCCGGAGGACGCGTTAAGGTTTATGAGACAAGCGGTACTGGAGCCTGAACATGGGATGCAAATGAGCGCGTGTCGACTTTCATGGTGTCATGAAGTCATCGACACACCTGCCACGACAAATCGTTCCCTCAACGTCGCCTGGTATGCCAACTCGAGGCACTCTAGAGGATGTAACTCCCACCCCTCCAGAGCTTCTCGGTCCTCATAATCCTGTGTGGTATCAACTTCTGGTTCACCTGGCCAGCCCACCTTGGCATAGCGGTGTGAATGGTACATTAAGGCTTGTGAGAACAAGGATGGGTCGACGCCGCTTGATGACCATCCTCCAACGCCATCAGCGACCCCAAAGGAAACGCCCTGATGATTGATGGCATGTGCGTGGAGTTCAACGGGGTAGATCACTGGGCTCACCTACCGAGTGATTTCGCATCTGAATACCGGTCAACTGAAATATCCCGAGAATGAGTCTCTTCTGGTGCACGCACCTCCTGCACATAAAAGAAGTCTTCCCCCGGAGTTTTACTGAAACCGGGTCTGGGCCGGGTAAGCACAAGGTCTCTCCATTTGCCGACTGCAGTATCCGAGGGAAAGGGGGCGCTTTTCTGCTTCACTCCTGGTGCAGATTGCCAGTTTGCGCAGACGTGGAACCTGTATGGCCGGGGTATGGTCGACATGTCATGTCGAGATGTGCGCAGGACACGCGAGATGGAGGAACGCAATAAATGAGGGACCTTCCCACTTGTGTATGGCCGGAGAGTTATCATGACTGAATCCTCCCTTCCGCGAGATATGTGGGTATGGATAAGAACTATATGGCACAGAGCGACTCTGTAGATAGTTGTCACTGGTCCCGACGAGGAATGGTTCAACCCTCTCGGCCCGCCATCCCGCGGCTATGCTGGAAATTACAGTAAATTGATTAATATACTGTATTACCGTATACACCGACGTTTACGCTACTGTACAGTAAATGACAGGAGTATGTACACGACCAGTCAGTCTAGCACGAACAATTCGTCGTCGATCATCCACCCTATTGCTATTGAGACACACCCCAAGATAACCAATCAAATTCCCTCGATCTTGAACCCGACTTGTCGTGCTTCTGCTTTTTGATTCCGCTAGCAGAGACCGCAGGTCGGGGCCGTTTTTTCGCCGCCACACTTCTTTCAGTCTTGGACGCCAACCATCCGTCCACTTTCTGGCCGCAGAGCTCCTGAACTGGCAAAGAGACCGGCCTACTTTTCCCGCTTGCGTCGTGGTTTCGCCGCGGACCACATGGAGCGGCCATAGAATCGCGGCCGTTTTTTGCCGTTACTGGCTCGGATGAATCGGGTGGTATCGGAATGGGAAGGGTGGAGATCGGTTTGAGAGATCGCGAGGATTTGGGAGGTGGGATCATGACGGTTGTATGCGGTAGGGTGGAGGCCGATGGTCTCTCAAGTGGTGCAGCGAAGGGGTTTCTTGATGCGAAAAGGTTTGTTGACGCCTTCACGCCATCGCGGGAACCGTCGGCCTCCTTCGCGGAGCGACGTCGTTCTGAAAGTATGCCCTGCATCTCTTGCACGCCTTTCGTGGCTCGCATGTTCGTTCGGTCGATGGCCATGGGCTTCTCAAGACCCCGTGGCCTAGGTGCGGCCTTTACAATAGGAGAAAGCTCCGCCCGACTCCATGGTGGTAGATCTCGGTGGAGCATCAGTAATTCTTGACCCCATTGCGGCATATGCTTGTGTTGATGTGCCATCGACGAACCGTTGTCGACCGTTCTTTGGGAGTAGAACATCTTGGCCTTGTATTGGGCTGCATAGGTATCAAATCCCGTCGCAACATTGGCAGGTGTCGTGCATAGGTCCATTGGTCTTGGCTCTTGCTCTTCTATGGTCCACTCAAACAGTTCATCTGCTGTGCGTAAGGATGGCCTTTCGAAACTGGGAGCCCGCTCCGGTGAGGATGAAGGAGAATCCGGGGAGTAGTTTGCCATATTCAAATCTTCCGTCATAGCAGAGAATCCAATGTCTAAGAGATCCGCACAACCTCGACTAAGCTTACGGCTGGTGTGTGTCAGGCGGTCAATATGCAAGACACCCGTGTTAGTAGAAGGACAGAGACCCTGGAGATTTGATAACAGCGACAGCGCTTCTAGTGGACGTGCAGGATAGTATAACCGCTTCTCAACTGCTGGAAGGAAAGACGACGGAATCTTCTCGCGGTCCCAAGTGCAGCTCGTGCCACGGAGATCTAAAAGCATTGTTTATTCAAAAACAAACAAACAAGCAAGATTTGCGCACTGCTTACCCACGGCAGTAAGGAGTATGAATGACTCCAGGTATTGATAGATGACATTTGTAACGCGTTTGCAGTTATGGAGACTCAAGATGCGTAGTTGCCAAGGGCCGCGCCTTTGGTTGGGGGAATCAAGAGTATCCTCATCCCATCTCAGAGTTCCAGAAAGACGACGGATTCCCGTGGCGGACAGAACGGTGCGACTAGCGTCGAGAACATAAAGGGTATGAAGAACTTTCAAGTGAACAATTGTATCGTCGTTGAGGTGGGAACACCCTGGGAGTTCTAGGACGGTGAGGAGAGTAAAGTGTTCAGTTGCCGGAACATGTTGAAGTAGTGGGGTATACTTGTCAGACAGTGCAGTGCAATAAATTCGGAGACTATGTGGCAGGTCTGAGTACACTTGAACGAGAATAGCCCATAAACGAGGATCCAATTTGCTCAGGTTGAAGCGGCCTTGTTCATTGCGTGGGATAAGAGCTCGGAGGATGTCTGGATCGCAAGGGTATGCTGGAGGGCGATATGGGCGTGGTGGACCATAGTGATAGATTAATTCAGGGACTTGCACGAGGCACTTGATGCAAAAATATGAGAGTGGAGGAATGGGACGGAGAGACACGGGAAGGCGGTTCTCTTCCGTGCTGGTGATGTCTTCATCGTTGTACGGTCCGGGTTGGAAGTAACCTTTTGGAGGGCTAGTCGAGTTGATTATGACCACACCTGCATCATCTGTTGACAATGTACGTTCGGTCTGCCAGAGCACGATTGGCTTGGACATACTGTACCGTACTGCACTGCACTGCACTGCACCGGGGTGAGCGACTTGCCGGCATCGGCGTGGCGTAGGCGCGACCGCGATGCGGGAACAATTATTACGATCACGTGACCGTTGTTATCAGCTAAAATTTTAAATTACGCAAAAAGAGTGGTCGCCAAGGACAATTTCACGTCTCTCTTGCGTTCTGTGTTCCACGACTCTCTTCAATCATAAAACAAGCCGCTCGCTACCGTCGTCTTTCGTCGACGTTTCATTCTTTTCCAGCCTCACTCTCGTCTACATATCCTTCTCATTATTTAATCACTGGTCCTTTCTCAATACCATGGCTGCCCGTCCTGGTTACGCGCAGCCCGACCCTAGAAATCCCTTTGTCAACCCCCCGCCGCCACAGCAATACCCTCAAATATATCAGCAACGCAGACGTGACTATGATGCAGAGTCGGACTTTAGCGATCCATATGGCTCGCGGAATGGGAGTACAGCACATCTTACCGGCCAAACTCTCCACGACAACTATGGCCAGTTTGACTCTCCCTGTGAGTGTAATGCCCTATTCTCACATTCATCTTGTCTCCTTTCATCTTAAACGCGAGTGCGTCGTCCGGTCTCCTTGCACCTGGACCTTTTCCTCGTGCCACCTTGTCGACAGATCCCCGTAGTCGAGGTCTTCTTTTGGTTCTTCAATTTCCCTTCGCATCGCAGCACGTGCTCGACCGTACTGACGTTCTGTTGTAGACTCAGATGACGGCCACGCGTCATCCATTGCCTCTCACATGAGCACGGCAACGCGGTCTGGACCAACAGGTTATGCAGATCCATATCCAGCTTGGTCTGGAGACAAACAAATTCCCATTTCATACGAGGAGATTGAGGACATTTTTCTCGACCTCACGCAGAAATTTGGCTTTCAGCGGGATTCGATGCGGAACCAAGTTCGTGTGTGTTAAGAAGCACTTGGGCCATTGCTGACATTCTATTCTAGTTTGATTTCCTGATGCATTTACTCGATTCTCGCGCTTCGCGAATGTCGCCTAGCCAAGCTCTTTTAACCTTGCATGCGGATTATATTGGTGGCCAGCATGCCAATTACCGGAAATGGTACTTCGCGGCCCAACTAAACCTTGATGACGCCGTCGGTCAATCCCAAAACCCCGGTCTTCAGCGCTTGAAGAGCGTCCGCGGTGGTAACGCCAAATCTCCAGGTGCAAAGTCGTTGGACAATGCCCTCAACCGTTGGCGCAATGCCATGAACAATATGAGTCAATACGACCGCCTCCGGCAGCTTGCTCTTTATCTTCTGTGTTGGGGTGAAGCTGGCAATGTTCGCTTCGTACCCGAGTGTCTGTGCTTCATCTTCAAATGTGCCGACGACTATTACCGAAGTCCAGAATGTCAGAACAGGTCTGAGCCTGTTCCCGAGGGCGTATATTTGGAGACGGTTATTAAACCTCTCTACCGGTTTATGCGGGATCAAGGCTATGAAGTCGTGGATGGGAAATTTGTGAGAAGAGAGAGGGATCATCACCAGATAATTGGCTATGACGACATCAATCAGCTATTCTGGTATCCTGAGGGCCTCGCGCGCATTGTCATGCAAGACAACGTGAGTTCGTGAATTCGCTTGCTGACTTTTTGCTAATTCGCCGTTGCCAGACCCGTCTTGTTGATGTTCCTCCGGCGCAGCGTTTCACGAAGTTTGGCCGCATCGACTGGGGGCGCGTTTTCTTCAAGACTTATTACGAGAAGCGGTCAATAGCGCACCTTCTTGTCAACTTCAATCGCATCTGGGTTCTACACATTGCAATGTATTGGTTCTATACTGCCTTCAATTCACCTAGGGTTTATGCCCCACATGACAAACAATTCCCGTCGGCCCCCATGACGTGGTCCGCAACAGCTCTTGGTGGTGCTGTCTCTACGATCATCATGCTCCTGGCAACTCTCGCCGAGTTCTTTTATATCCCCACTACCTGGAACAACGCCTCTCATCTCACAACGCGCTTTCTCTTTCTGCTCGTGATCCTAGCAATCACGGCAGGTCCAACAGTTTATCTGGCCAAGATAGATGGTGTCCCAACTAAATCAAAGTTCCCTCTTTATCTTGCCATCGCCCAGTTTTGTGTATCCATTGTCGTCACCCTCGCGTTCGGTATCATTCCTTCCGGCCGGATGTTTGGCGATCGCGTTGCAGGCAAGTCCCGAAAGTACATGGCCTCTCAAACATTCACCGCTTCTTATCCCGACTTACCACGGAGCGCGCGCGTCGCTTCAATCTCCCTCTGGTTGTTGGTCTTCGGTTGCAAGTTTGTCGAATCGTACTTCTTCCTTTCGACCTCATTCAGTAGTCCGATTGCCGTAATGGCACGGTCCACCGTACAGGGTTGCAACGACAGGCTATTTGGCAGTGCACTTTGCTCAAATCAGATCAATTTCACGCTCGCCATCATGTACGTCATGGATCTGGTGCTTTTTTTCCTTGACACGTATCTGTGGTACATCATTTGGATTGTCGTTTTCTCCATTGGGCGTTCCTTCGGGTTGGGCCTCTCGATTTGGACACCTTGGAAGGACGTGTACACTCGCCTTCCCAAGCGCATCTACGCCAAACTGTTAGCAACTGCTGAGATGGAGATCAAGTACAAGCCCAAGGTACTCGTCTCGCAAATATGGAACGCGGTCATCATCTCCATGTATCGTGAACACCTACTGTCCATCGACAACGTCCAGCGATTACTATATCATCAAAGTGATGGTCCTGATGGTCGCCGTATCCTTCGCGCCCCACCATTTTTCACGAATAACGATGGCAAAGGCTTCAAGGGCAATTTTTTCCACTCTGGAGGAGAAGCCGAGAGGCGCATCTCGTTCTTTGCGTCTTCGCTTACGACCGCTATCCCTGAGCCCCTCCCCGTTGATGCGATGCCTACGTTCACGGTCCTGGTTCCTCATTATTCCGAGAAGATCCTGTTGAGCCTGCGCGAGATCATTAGGGAAGAGGATCACAACACCCGTGTCACGCAACTCGAATATCTCAAGCAGCTTCACCCGGTCGAATGGGACAACTTCGTTAAAGACACTAAGATTCTCGCAGAGGAGCAACCAGATGATGATGAAAAGGCCATTAACAAATCTGACGATTTGCCATTCTATTGTATCGGCTTCAAGACGGCATCACCAGAGTATACTCTCCGTACACGTATTTGGGCCTCGCTCCGTACACAAACACTCTACCGCACAGTTTCTGGCATGATGAATTACTCGAAGGCAATCAAGCTTCTGTATCGCGTCGAAAACCCTGATGTTGTTCAAACGTTTAGCGGCAATACGGATCGTCTCGAACGCGAGCTGGAGCGGATGTCAAGGCGCAAGTTCAAATTCGTCATTTCCATGCAGCGCTTTGCTAAATTCAACAAGGAGGAGCGGGAAAACGCAGAGTTCCTCCTCCGTGCCTATCCTGACCTCCAGATCGCCTACCTTGATGAAGAACCAGGTGCCAAAGGAACTGACCCGAAGTTATACTCCGTGTTGATCGATGGTCATTCTGAGCTCGACGAGGCTACGAGCAAGAGGCGTCCCAAGTTCCGAATCGAACTTCCTGGCAACCCTATTCTCGGAGACGGAAAGTCGGACAATCAGAATCACGCAATTATCTTTTATCGTGGAGAATATCTTCAGCTTATTGATGCCAACCAGGACAACTACCTCGAGGAGTGTCTCAAGATCCGAAATATTCTGGGAGAGTTCGAAGAATACTCGATTTCTAGCCAGAGTCCTTACGCCCAATGGGGTCACAAAGAGTTCAAGAAGTCCCCCGTGGCGATTATTGGTACTCGCGAGTACATTTTCTCAGAGAATATTGGCGTCCTCGGAGATATTGCCGCCGGAAAGGAACAGACATTCGGCACTATGACGGCTCGCGCATTAGCTTGGATCGGTGGCAAACTCCACTACGGGCACCCTGACTTCCTCAACGCCATCTTCATGACAACCCGTGGTGGTGTCTCCAAGGCACAGAAAGGACTACATTTGAATGAGGATATCTATGCCGGTATGAACGCTTTTGGTCGAGGTGGTCGTATCAAGCATTCCGAGTACTACCAATGTGGCAAAGGACGTGATCTTGGCTTTGGGACAATCCTCAACTTCCAGACGAAGATCGGCACCGGTATGGGGGAGCAGATGCTCAGTCGAGAATACTATTACCTGGGCACACAGCTGCCACTAGACCGTTTCTTAACTTTCTACTACGGTCATCCAGGGTTCCACATCAACAACATTTTGGTTATTTACTCAATTCAGGTGTTCATGGTCACTCGTAAGGGTTTTTTTTTGCAATCTGCGTCTTCTCTAGCAATAACTTCGCCTGCAGTGGTCTTTATCGGCATACTGAACAAGCAGCTCGCAATATGTAAAGTCGATTCACAGGGGAACGTGGTCAGTGGTCAGGGTGGATGCTATAACCTTATTCCTGTGTTCGACTGGGTCAGACGGAGTATTGTCTCCATATTCTTGGTATTCATGGTCGCCTTTCTTCCTTTGTTCTTGCAAGGTCAGTTTCGCCACTGCTGTCGCAACTGTCCCTAATGCCTCCTTTTGCACAGAGCTCGTAGAGAGGGGCACGGGAATGGCTCTAATCCGTCTTGCCAAACACTTCTTGTCGTTGTCGCCGATTTTCGAGGTTTTTTCCACTCAGATCTATTCGCAGTCCATCCTCAGTAACTTAACTTTTGGTGGCGCACGATATATTGCTACAGGCCGTGGATTTGCGACAGCCCGCATCTCGTTCACCATCCTGTACTCTCGCTTTGCCGGACCGAGCATCTATATGGGCATGCGCAACCTACTCTTTCTGCTCTACGCCTCGCTGTCTATATGGATCCCCCATCTCATCTACTTCTGGTTTTCGGTTCTCTCTCTCTGCATCGCCCCATTCGTTTTTAACCCTCATCAATTCTCCTTCACCGACTTCATCATCGATTACCGAGAGTTCTTACGCTGGATGTCTCGTGGCAATTCACGGACAAAGGCCAGCAGCTGGTATGGGTACTGCCGTCTATCGCGAACCATGATTACGGGTTACAAGAAGAAGAAACTGGGACATCCGTCGGAGAAACTGTCAGGCGATCTTCCCCGCGCCACTTGGAGGGCTGTTGTGTTCTCGGAGATTATTTGGCCAATTTGCTACGCAGCCTTGTTCATTATAGCGTATATGTTCGTCAAGTCCTTCCCCGACCGTGACGGTAACCAACCACCGAGCCCACTCATCCGAATTGCTGTCGTTGCCATTGGGCCCGTTGTCTGGAATGCTACAGTCTTACTGGTATTCTTCGTGATCTCTCTTTTCCTAGGCCCCATGATGGGCTCGTGGGCGAAATTTGGCTCCGTTGTTGCCGCGATTGCTCACCTCTTTGCGCTCGTTGGGATCGTTGCATTCTTTGAATTTTTCGTATGTCCCCTCCGCGAAAGCATGAACATGACTTTCTCACCATCTGTTTCCTTTAGTGGTTCCTCGAGCTCTGGGATGCGTCACACGCAGTCTTAGGCGTCATCACTATCATTGCTATCCAAAGGGCCATTCAGAAGATCCTAATCGCTGTCTTCTTATCCCGCGAGTTCAAGCACGACGAGACCAACCGCGCATGGTGGACGGGTAAATGGTATGGTCGTGGCCTTGGTGCCTCTGCAATGTCGCAACCAGCCCGCGAGTTCATTGTGAAGATCGTGGAAATGTCGTTGTGGTCGTCTGACTTTTTGCTTGGCCACGTTCTCTTGATAATTTTGACACCACCAACCTTGATCCCCTTCTTTGACAGGCTACACATGACGATGCTCTGTGAGATGGTGTCTCCTCGTCGTCCTTATCCCTACTGACATTTCCTTAGTCTGGCTTCGACCCTCGAAGCAGATCCGCCCACCATTATTCTCTACAAAGCAGAAACGCCAGAGGCGCTGGATCGTGAGCAACATCCCCAGCTGTTTGGCCTCAATATGACTAACCAGTCGTCACAGGTCTTCAAGTATACGGTTCTCTACGTTCTTGTGGTTGCCCTTTTGGCATCGTTGATTGTCCTGCGTGAGTACCGAAACCAACTGGCAAATGCTGCCTACTAATGGCGATTCATTCATAGCCTCTCTCTTCCGAAACGAGATTACCTTCCATTGCACGATTTGTCAGAATATCTAAACTACTACTACTAATCTTGGTTTGTCGCTGGTCGTACAACTCGTTGTGATGAACTTTCTGGGCTCCGTATGGACCCATGTATAACATTCATTTGCTTCGTGTATACATTAGGATTTCTTGTGCAGTCTCGTCGTAGAAATGAAATGAGTGTTATACCTCAGTGTAGAGTGCAGATATTGAACTCTGTTGGTCGAATTTCAAAGGCAGAATAATTGAACTTTCAAACCGCTGTAGAGCGGGCCACCAACAACCTTCACGTTGGCACCTGAACCTGAACACCATCCACTTAGTCCGCCCAGATGGACTACTTCTCAAAATTCCTCCGTTCAGGCAACACGTCTGGTCCCAAACCAAGTCAGGACAGTACAACGGAATTTCACAAGTCATGGACCTCTGTTAAGGTGCATTCCAACACATTTTGTCCTCGACATCTTTCTCATGTTAACATCAGAATACCCTTGAACATCCAGATGAACGACAGCTTTTAAGAGGTATTGAATCGACTGATGTGCCTGCAAATCTCAAGGTGATGGTGGATTTACTTGTGCGCGAATCTACACGGACCGAGGAGGGGTGTGTATTTGGCGTTTCTTTCTCTCATATTTTACATTGACGCCCCCTCCAAGAGGAACGGGTGTCTGCTTAGAGTACCTATTGAAGAATGGTGCGTCCTCATCCGCCTTGAAATGATCTTCTGCTCAAGATTTCCAGACGTATTGGGAACCCTCGTCAGACTGAGCGAAACCGACCGTCCATCTGGCATCCAGGTGGAGGTATTACGCGCTGTTCAAAACATGGTCATCCTGCTGGATGAGCAGTTTTTGGTCCACTCTGCGGTCCACAAGGCAGTTCTGCGGCTGCTGAGGAATTGCGCTGGCGATGACATCCAGGAGCAACTGGACAATCGGAACCGCAAGGTGATGGGCGCAGCTAAGGACATCGTGCGAAGTTCACCATCGGAGTATGAGGAAGATCGTGAGTTCCCTATCCACATCAGTGTCTGTAACCTCTTCCGACGCGGAAATACAGTTGTCAACCTGCTGTGCATCCTATGCAGTCGTATCCGAACCTTTCGCGAGCTTCTCATGATATTCTTTCACGACAAGCACTGGTACCACTCCGAACCTCTGTTCTCCGTCGAGGAAGAGGACGAGGATGAGGAAGACGACGGAAGTTACGACTCCAGCGACTCGAGCCACACAGAAACTCGGGAGCGCAAATCGGGGACCTTTGACGTTGCGGCAACACCAGAGGTGTCCGCAAACCCCAAGAAGTCTGAATACGAATTCCTTCTGTTCAACTATCTTCTGCGATTTGTGCACCGGGAAGGCCAGATCGGCGACTTTGCGAGAGCCGGGCTTTTATTCCTCATGGATGTGGCAATGTCACCCAGCGACCAGAATCATCGACTCTCCAAAGACGATTCCGTACCATCCGACGCTGTTTCCGAAACAATAACAACAGCAGACCCGATCTCTGATGCTGCACTCTCGTTGGCTGAATACGTCCTGGATGGTGACTTCTCTGACGTACTAGGGGCCGGTCTTGGGGCCGTCTACTCACAACTTCCTTCAAAGCTCGAAGTCCATGCACCTGCTGTCGCCGAAGAAAACAGGGGTGCAAGCATGGTACTTGGTGGCCACCCTGCAGATGATGAGTACAGCAAATCCCAGACGGATGATCGTGAATTCCATCGCCCACTCGCAATGGAAGATTCACGAGCCACGGACTTCAAGACCCGTCTGGATCACTTCCTGAAACTTCTTGAATTCCTTGAAGATATATTCCGGCGTAATGTCCCCACCGATATTTCTGAAACTAGTTTGGACCCTTCCGCCCTTGTCGGCACAGCCATCGTAAATTCTATCTTGGAAGCCATTCGCCACACCTTCCTCGAAAACGTCCTATATCCGTCCATTTTGGAGTGCTCAGATGCGGACGGAAGCGCTGTGGCCGTCATGTCATACATCGAAATTATGATTCGAACCTTGGAAAGGGGACAACTTACTGACCTCGTCGTCAATTTCCTGGTCAGTGAGGACCCTGACGATGTACCAAAACCTCGGCCTCGCCCACAGAGCACGTTGACACTCGGGTCAAGTACTCCCAACAAGGCGCAGGCTACCGAGTCCCAGAACAAGCTACGTCGACGACGAAGTAGCGCAATGATGTTACTGGAGCTCGAGGCTCCCGAGTCTACAAAACAATCGGGTTACTTTACGAGTCTCGGTCGATTCACACTGAAAGACCTCCTTATCTCCAACCTCCGTTCCAAAGACCAACCCACAGCCGCGGCAGCCTTGCAACTTTTCAACGCATTACTGTCTTACTACAGTCCGCTTTGTGTCGACAGGTTGTTAATTGTCATTCATGACCCAAACGCAACCAGTTTTCCCGAACCTGGTTTGAATGAAAAGCCAAGTGCCACACCACTTGATCAAGAGGATGCTGATGCTTTCGTCTATCCAACGGTGGTAACTGAAATACAATCCCCCTTACCTCCAAGATTTGCACAGCCAAGGACGACCTATTCAACTCACGAACGCGAGATGGACCTCTATTTAAAGCTTGTCTCTCGTTTGGATCCCTTGCATTCGAGCAATAGCTTCAGCACTGGCTATGATCGATACCTTTGCGATGCAATTCAGGCCATCCAGAATCACCACTCGTTCTCGTTGGATGTTCCAGAAGGGATGGAAGCTCAGATGAAACACCGACTTCAACCAAACGATCCCATCCTTTCGGCCGTTCTGGACTGGCTCTGCAAGTTGTTCTCAAATTCCCCAGAGTTCAATATCGCGTTGACAGGCGTCCTAGCGTCGCTGGCCCACGATCCATTTCGGTCTCTTGCAGGGTGGCTGACATTCGGCCACGCAGAGGACGACTCTGGTATGACCCAGTCACCAGTGGGTAGCCATGGTCTTAGTACGCCAGAGGACGGCGATGACAAGTCGGCGGACTACCACATCGAGGAGATGCTAGCATCCGAATCAAGAAAGCCCCCTGCGTCAAGTTTGGATGATGGGCCTCGACCTGTCGTCCTCCTCGTATTCCAAAACCTGGTGGCACAGCTTGAGCGATATCGCCAGAGCGTCGAGAATTTCGATAAATATCTCCTCGAGCGGCGACAAGGTCTCCTGTTTTCCGAAAACCTGACGGATGCGCTCACGCTGGCGCTGGACCTCGATGACACCGTGGGCACCCCAATCGTCCAATCACCAATTTCTACTGCGAACAGCATCGCGGTCTCTGAGAGCCCACCGAAGTCGGCCTCCACATTGTCCGAGTCACTCGTGTCTTTTCTGTCTCCTAGAAAATCGAAGCCAGCACCGTCGAAAGCGACACAGTCGGGTGCGACGTTGACATCAACGTCATCAAAATCCGTCGCAGCAAGGCCTTTTGGGTCTCATTACCAACACACCGGCACTGTCTCGGTTGAACCCTTCGAAGCACCGTGCCCGTTGGAAGGGCCCTGGATGCCAGCGCGCTCCCTCAAGTTTTCTGCGGAGGAGGAAGACGTTTTCTCCTCTGGGTGGGAAGAGAGGCCCAGGAAAACGGCCGGCTCTTCCTACCAACGGAAAGAACAAGTGCAGGGCCCTAAGACCGTGACGTTGTCAAGATTGTTGGACAATATTGTTATCCTGGAGGAGTCCATCAAGGAAATGGCTGCCATTATCCATGCTCGGCGTGCTCTCGGTATTGACGCGGTACGCTACATGTAGATTTATCATGCAAAGGTTTATATAGCTAGGTGACTGTAAATCTTTAGGAGGTACTTGGATTGTTTATACCCTAGATATTCTATATGCGTACATGTATGAGAGCTAGTTAACATCATCCATAAGATACAGGTAACAAGAATAGCAAAGCTGAAAATACCAGTGGGGAGTCATGGCTTGCGAGCACGTCCAGCCCGTTTGCTCTTCCTGGTCGACTTGTCAGCTTCCGCGTCCTTATCCTTGAACATTTTCTGTTGCAACTTTGCAAATTGTTCATCGTCGAGCTCTTCGGGATCGGGTTCAGCGCCGCGCCTCTTCTTCTTGGGTGACTCCTCAACCTCGCCCGCAGCCCCATCCTTCTTTCGCTTCCCCTTTGCACCAGGCTTGGGGTCTGCGTACTTGGCAGCGAGGTTGTCGAGGAACGCCCCAGCGTTCTGCCGCTTCTTCAGTATGAGAGCCTGCAACGCCGAATGGTCCTCCTCTTCATCCTCGCCCTCACCCTCACCCTCGCCCTCCGCCTTCTTGCCCTTTCCCTTTCCCTTTCCCTTCCCCTTGCCCTTGCCCTTGCGAGGACCGGCCTTGCCGCTCCCGTAAAACTCGTCCCAGACGCCGAGCTCCTTGGCGAGTTCCTCGGCTTCCTTCGCCTCCTTGTCCGCCTGCTTCTTGCGCACGAGCTTGGCCTTTTCGTCCTTCGAGCTCTTGTTCCACGCCGCGGTCGCGGACAGCTCGCCCTTTGCGATCAGGTCCGAGATGGCCACCACGAAACGCGCCTCGTCGTCGTGGGTGGAGTGGGGGATGTGAGTCATGATGGCGTCAAGAGAGCCGCCTGTCTCCTCGTATGCCGCCTTCAAGTCATCGACCTCCTCGCGCGAGCCTGTTTCATAGATAGCATCATGATGCCAGGTACGACGTGGGGGTAAAAACATTCATCCCTCACCTTGGTATTCCTTCCTCATCTGGTCTAGCTTGTCTTTCGTGACGCTCTCGAAAAGCTCCTCGAAATACGCCTCCCAACCATCCTCACCCTCGGCTAGGTCGAACCCTTCCTCGGTGCTACCAGTGGTATCATACTTCTTCCGGCGCTTCTTGTCACTGAGCACGACATACGCGAAGCCTACTTGCTGAAACTTTCGAGACGCGGCTTGTTTGGCGTCCTCCGTGGAAGATGCATGTTTGTCTGGGTGATGGATGAGAGCTAATTTACGATATGCTTTTTTGATATCTTCATCCGTTGCACTAGACTCGATACCGAGGACGGAATACAAGTCCACGTCTTCATCATCGAAAAACAACGAAGTGGGATTGTTGGAGTCCATGTGACGGACAGTGAGCTCAGATGAAGTCGAATGATGATTATGATACGCGAACGTGACTCGCAAACCGCGCCTAGTCACGGATCACGTGGAGAGTTGCGTGGTGACAAGACAAGATGAATTAAAGTAGGTAAGTGCATAGATATTCCAGGGTCATCAAAGGGTAACGGGTCTCCGCTTCCACTTTACAACAACATCAATGATCAAAAGTCCATCACATGAAAGAGGTGATACGGAAACGGCCTTGCATGTAGGCCGGGCAACTGTACCACTCATCGTAGGAATAAGGGTAGAAAACGCATTAGGGTAACTTTGGCCCATCACTCGATCGACAATCGCGGCTGCAATGGGTAACCAACGGTTTCGGGCTTCTCTTCAGTTCCATTGGACTTCTTGATCCGCCTTGGTTGAAGGAGGGTATCTGTTATACATGTGAGTCAAAAGGTAACGTGTGTACCAAAGGAAAGACAGACAGCGTGAGATTGACTGACCGGAAGTTTTTGATTCGTATAAACCCTTTCCAAAGTCAGAGAAACATTTAAGGCCGACGCCAAACGTTGTCAGCAGCAAAATCATGGAGACGATGGCTTTTAAGGGTCGATTTGTTAGCACATTGACAAACCAGGCACCATGAAATACCCACCGAACACGGTCAATGTTGCCCGTGTCGTTTCGTATTGAGCCTCTGAATCTGGATCATAGAAGCGAACCAGCTTGTAGACTGGCACGTATGAGATCGGGTCATGGACTGGGCCAACAAAAATAACATACCAACTATGGAAAAGATGAGTTACCGCGAATGATAGAGGATGATGAAGCAACTTACAGTACGTTTCAGACGCCAGCATCAAGAACAAGGAGAACGCCATCAACCTCCCAAAACATTTCATGTCAGGAAACAAAAGGACATCTACTCCCAGTATACGCACAATCTGATTTCGCGTTGGACGGCAAGACCACATCCAATAAGAAGAACCAGGACCACAGGAATCGCAGCTACTGTTAGACCAAACTCGGTCGAATCCCTCGAGAGAACGACGATGAGAAGCTACAGGCAGTCGTCTCGGTAAGATGAAGAAACAAAAGGTCACGTTGACACCTACTTGAATGGTAATGCCCGTGAAGGCAAAGAAGTCGAACTTGAGGAGGCAAACCAGTACTTCGTAGAACTGGTACATCGCTTTGTGATCGACTGTCAGCAAAGACAAGTAGCAACATAGTTGAGAATACTGACTCTTCAAGGCACGGTTTGCTCCTACAAGTCGGAAGACAGCCCAGCTAGGTCTCGCTCAACGTTAGGTTCCAGAATAAGACGCTATTTGCGTACCCAAATTCGGAGTACAGTGTCCTCACGAAGAATATCATGACGAACCATGCTGCCGCAATGATAATCGGGACCGCAATGAGTAAATGTTCCACTTTTCTATACAGAGTGCCACTGCCACCGCAGGTCTTGAGAGGGGAAACAGCGTGAGTCAGTGGCATCATGGGAATCGCTAAAGGACAAAACATACGATATAGTCCACGGTACTGTCGCAATCTTGTCTCCGTACTAAGGCTGTCTTGGTCTCATGGATTTGTATCGCGGCGAAAACGACGAGTGCAGCGTGGAATACTGAGTAGTCAGATGTGATGAGTCCGTACGATACCTCTCGAGTAGACGGTGAACATACTTAAAATGCCGGCAAGTTGGATCACGTTTCGTAGACGGAGGGCATCAAAGGCCATCAGCAGCTCAAATAACCTACCATTGATGTCAGAAACAAAGGGCCGAGAAGCCCTGACTGTATGCTCACTCGGCGAGGACAAAGAGGGCTAGATAACAAGGAATGGTCTGAGTGCAGTCAGACCAGATGCGCATGAAAAAAAAATTCCTTTACATACTTTGTAATAGGAAATGCTGAGATCAACATGCTCTGCAACCTGGTAACAGTCAGACGTGCGCGTGAGCGATATCAAGCCAAGTACAGACCAAGTGGAATACGACGGATATAATGGCAAGAACCGCGATAGCCTCTGTAAACGACGTCAAGAAGGGGGTGATTGACCTTGGACACGGATTTTCTTACGAATGGAGACTGCGGGGAGGAACGGGTTAGAAGATCAGGACGGAAGTGATGGAGCGATGTACGAACTCGTCGCAATGAAGGCCTTTTGTGCACGAGTCCCCAGGAATGGTTCTACGGGCATTGCTCGAGCTTATGACTGTGGTATCGAGGAGGAGTATCAAGGTATGGCGGTCAAGAGGAACGAACAGCGTCGAATGATGACCGGCGACGCCGTGCAAACCCTGCACAGGGCTGCTTACGCAATGAGCGCCTTGAGCATCGCTTCGCCGACTGAGAGTTCCTCCAGCCAGAGAAACTCTACAGCCCCCAACACTTTCCTATACCACTCCTCTCTCTCCGTCTTTGCCTCTTCCTTCACAGCCTTTATCCCCATCTCTGCCCTCTTTGTGACCACTGCGCATATCTCGCTTATGCTCTCCTTGCAAGCGTGCTCATTCTCTTCCGACACCACTTCCGCATATCCCCGTATGGTGTCCCTCCATTGCCTCGAGGCTGTAGCCATTTCTTCTTCCGACCCGCCCTCTGTGCCTGCCGGGAAGCTGTGGTGCAGCCTTAGCGCTGTAATAAGGCGGAAGGAAGTGTGTGCTGGCGAGGGTGAACAGTGGATCGTCCAGTCCCTTCCTTAACATGTCAGTGCCCATTCTGAACTCCCCGAGATGCGGACTCGATCAATTACCCCCAATACCCCTCCGTGTCAAGGGTTTTCTTCACGAATGACCCTATCTCACCTCGACAATCCAACAAGCCCGTGACAATGTCTTGAACGTTCACCTCGCCTGGGTACTCCCCGGACATGAGCTCCTCCGACGTGATCGAGTTCGTAAATCCATACTCCACGAAAAGGGTCCGATTTGGGTGCCATCCATACCTTAACGTTACTTCCTGATCGCGGGCAATACCCTTGTCGCATGAAACACACACGAGGTCCTTGTTGCCGCCACCATCAGGCGAACACTGCCGCCAGATCTCGGATCCCGACGCGCGTGCTGGCTCCATCGTTGGCTGCATCGAGGTGTGGTTTGCTAAATCGAACACGGCGCAGAGGCTCATGTTATTGTCCTTGTCCAGCCCAAGATCGTCGTAGAGACAGCGCGTATTTACTACTCCAACATCGATCGAAAGCAGTTCTAATTGAAAGTTGTAACGGGCTTCCCTACCGTTTAGCCACGCCCACACAAAGTCCAAGATCAATTCTGACTGCGCCCTTGTCCTCCGAAGCCGTGAAGACAGATCAGGAAAGTCGTCCTGGCCAAAGTCATTTCAAAATGCCGTTGGCAACGAGAACGTGTGTGCAGGCCCTACCACGTATAGACGGACAGCTTCCCAATCTTTCCAGAAACGTGTCTCTAACAGGAGAAGGTCAGACAGCACGGAAGGTGGTAATAAGTCCAAAAGTCTGTGCTCTTCTCGGGATCCTGCGCCCAGAGTACGATGTACAATCCAAGTCAGAGGGTGACTGCCAAAGTCTCGCGGCAGGAATGATATATATGGTCCGAAATAAGGGTCGTCCGACTCGCAGCCTGGTGCGGGCTTGTAGAGCAGCAGATGCAAGGAGATGAGTTGGGTCGCTGTCAATCGTTTCGAGTTGGGATAATGTCCTAATGTCTCCACGTTGATTTTGGCCTTGCGAGGCAGTGTAAGAAGCGGAGTCCAACGCTGCAAATTAGGACAGTATCATGGGTGAATCGAACACGCTGGACAGGCATTTGAATACAAACTGGGATGTCAACGATCGCGAACAGACCAAATCCTGCGCCTGACAACGCCGAATGATTTTGTCAGGCCAGGCCCGACACATGGGAGAAGGGGAGTTCGTACCCTCGACGTGTTTTGGTCGAACGGGGAGGTGATCTCCGTCGATCATCATACCGTGCCCTTTCAGCCATTTCAACAGCGCCTCCCATCGTCGCTCGTCGCAGTCAGCTAGACCAGAGTCGGACATGGACGTGGTTGCTGTACCTAGTTGATTTGCTTTAGATGGCATTGGCCCACGTAGTCTTATAATAATTATAATGGGTTATCATCATTATCATCCTCGGGTAAACGCAATCATCAGTGCGTCTTTCTACCCTTGCTCATCGATGTCTATTTTCAACGCATCCAGATTGCTTGGCAAGACTGTCCTTATCACCGGCGCCAGTGCCGGTATCGGAGCGGTACTCGTCTCTCTCAGTGGCGTTCCGCTTTATCTTTCTGACAATCACAATCCTGCCCTCAGGCCGCCGCCGTATTATTTGCAAAGGTA
>Ga0307510_10001208_pt1 | contig 27981 bp, 34 predicted proteins | sample 12_EM_MG_FD_207224 | JGI IMG/M metagenome (GOLD analysis project Ga0307510, IMG submission 207224) | Populus trichocarpa ectomycorrhiza microbial communities from riparian zone in the Pacific Northwest, United States - 12_EM | ecosystem: Host-associated > Plants > Roots > Unclassified | place... | reverse complement strand
ATTGTAAGACAAATCACCTGTCTAGACTGGGCCAGCCAGTCGCAGGCAGGGTTGGACCTTCTTCGATTGACATTGACATGTGGCATAGCACCAGCTTAGGGTCATCAGAGTTATCCTATCTTTATAAATTCTCAGCTTCATTGAACCAATGTAGACTTGTAACCCTGGAAATAACTTCTAGTCTGGAGATGGTCAGTTTGTGGTTATCCGGGAGTGAGGAAACGATCTCACAGCAACGCTCCACTGGTTGGCTCATAACGCTGCCATTAGAACGTTGGGAGCCTTGGTCAATTTGCCGCCCCAACATCTCGGACAGACGTCCAATCCTTCTGCTGAGTTCCAGACAGATAATAATCATGTGCTGATAAAAGATCCGAAGGAGGTATGGGAGGTATCGGTAAGTGACCGCGATGATGAAGCCCCAAAAGGAGGCCATTAGAACTACTGAACGCATTATGAGGCCTGGGGATTTATGGATAGTCAGTTAGTCACCTAGTAGTGGGGGAGACGTACTGAAGAGAATCTTCTCCCAACCTTCACACACCGAGAGCGCAAAGGTCGATTCGAGAAGCATCCGCCACCTCCAAATAAATCGCCGAAGAGGAGAACGTAGAGGTCTGTAGAGCATATACGCTGTAGCGAGGCGGGATGTGCCTCTATCGCCGTCGCCCTGTTTTGTGGCCATGGATGAGATTCAAAGCTTCTTTTCCCGACATTTTGTCTCCTGGAGCGCTTGTCTGGGAGAACCAGACCGGGAAAATAGGGGAGGATGTCCACATGCCCCGATAACCTGGCATCATCTCGGGATCTGCTCATGAACAGCTCAGAATGGGCACATCCCGTTTCCATTTATGGCAATAGCTCTCAAGTGGGCTGAAGCAAGTGCACGATGGCCGCGGGCCACGCGGATAGCGCAGTGCAGCGGACCCCTGGACGTGAACACTAGAGGCAAAACGCCTCTCGCAACTTGCCTTGGTTTGTCCGTTCATCTCGACAACAGCGTTGACGAGGAAGATGGGACACCATCGGTCACCAAATCGTAGGACAATGGCGATTGGAAGCCAGGGAATAGAGGTGAGATAGGGTCCCTCTGCACCTGCACCTCTTCTTACCGGATCAAGGGACGAAGGGCGCTAAGGGTCCACAAAGCTGAGACCAAGTTCAACAAAGGAAACTTGAAGGTGACGGAATTCGGTGAAAATTCTCAAGTATGGAAAGATGTGGGCGGGGTGGCGAGTTCGACTGTGGGCAGGAATGGTGGCAGCGATCAACGATCAAGAGCGCAGAACGAGGGGAGAGCATGCTCGCACGCACCTCACCGTGAACTATCACCAACTTCGTCTCCGGCCAGACGCCCTTTGCACAGAATTGCGCTGGCTATTTTCACTTCTTATTTCTGTCCTCAACTGCGCGCACTGCACGGACCACCTGCTAATGGGCACAACGAAGCGCAGGCTTGCCTTGCTCCTGGACCCTTTACGCTTACGGGCGGGACTCACGTGACTGACTTTGCTCCGGATTGTAACTCGGGCCGACCTCGGTCATAGGCGACGATGTTACCGTGAAGTCTCCCTGGGCAGTAGTAGCCCCGTAAGTCACGTCAACGACCTCAGTAAGATCATTGATCATAACCAGATCGGAGCGGGCACCCTACCAGTAAATCCTTGCTGCTTGTGTCGCCTCGTCGCAGACAACGTAGTCGCACAGACTGACAACGGCCATTTTTTGTGGTTCCGCTGCCCTCGCCTAAAATTTTCGACCTTGGTAGCCTGATCCTCGGCGACTGTCCATACCTCTTCGATTTCGTTGCACAGCAGAAATCGATGTTCGTGCGGGCCTTTGGCGAGGTCACAGGTAAGGCACATAGCTGGCACAACACAACAAGAGCGCTGGCAAGATGGGTGTCGCGGGCAGCCACGAGGGGCGTGTGAATTGAGATCGGACAGCGGTGCGCTGAGCTGGGAAATCAAATCGACGTCTGCGCCAGACGCAGAGTGTGGGTGCGGCAGCATGCAACGGTAGCCTCCAAGGAGCGTTCGATGTTTGCCGAGTCTTCCGACGGATGTGGTATCGAGAATGAATAGTGGAAAGAGATGGGTGAAGTGTTCCTTTGCGCTCTGGTGGATGGCTCCCGAGATGAGGTGGCCCAGTAGGCAGCGTCGAGGGTTGGGTGCTTTTGTGGGAGAGGTTTTGGTGTGAGATTGAATTTTGGGGAGGCTGCCGCAGAACCGCGTAACATTATGCCGGCACTGCCAGTGGCAGCACGTGTGCCAGACGCGCTCCATATGCTCCACGAGCACAAGGAGCACGTATAGCTCCGAAATACTGCCTTAACGTCTGCATGAAGAAACTCGGCAGATCAGCTGGCCAGAAACAGGCAGCGACCTTACAAGGAGATGATGCAGAACAGCTGCGACGTACACTAGTAAATACAACGCGACAATGTGGCAGGGAAAATATGTGGTTATCATGTCTCCAGTCTGCTTATTTCCAGCCAGATCAGTGAACAGCTCAGAGAAAAAAGGGAAATGTACGCTCGGTGGGAGGGAGGATATGCTCAGAAGGGAGAAATTTCGACATCGTTCAAGTAAATGCCGCCGCTTGGCCCACCACTGCGCACTTAGGCCAGCTGGCAGGCGCCTGACGAATGAATTATCCCCATCGAGGCGTGTCCGAGAGGTTTGATTTGAGGCAGACCACGCAGATTGAGAGGTATCTCCCTGAATTGGCTCAGCGAACGCGTCATCGCGGCGGGAAGAAATTGAAACACGCCCAAGACGATATTGTGAGACAATGTTGACACCATGGAAGGGAAGGTCATTCTCGATTATTTGCAGTTTCGAGGGTAATGTTGCATGTTTGTGGCTAATGAGACCCCTTCCCCTTCCTTCAGTGATGGTGCATGGTGTGGCTACACCGACGCCGGCGTCGCCATCCAGTACATGACGGTAATACCAATCACCTATCCAGACCGAATAAGCCAGGCAGGGTTGGGCCTTGTAAAATGTGGGATGGAAACACGGCAACAGCGTGGGGGTATTAGAGGCATTCCATATTTACAACAGAAGTGTTCTCAGCATCATATCGATATACGTAGTCCTGGGAGCTGGGGAATGATGTCTGGTCTGGAGATGGTTGGTCTGAAGTCATTCGGGAATGAGGAAATGATCATACCGCTTCTCTCGAAAGAATGGCTTATAACTCTCCTGCGTGGACATGGGGAGCATTGGTCGATAATATGGCTGCTCCCATATCTCTGGCGGATGCCCAATCCTTCTGCTCAGTTCCAGACAGATAATAAACCGTGCGCTGGTAGAGGAACTGGAGGTGGTACGGGAGGTATCGGTAAATGCCCGTGATGAGCAACCCCCAAAACATGACCATCAAAGCCACTACACGCATCATAAGTTTTTATGGATAGTATCTCCCAACAGTAGCGGAGACGTACCGATGAGAATTTTCTCCCAACCCTCAACCATTGTCAGCGCGAAGGTCGATTCGAAGCAGATCCGCCACCTCCAAAGAAAATGGCGAAAGGAAGAACGCGGAGGTGTGTATACCAGAGAAAAGTCCGTGGACAAGAGAGACACGCCTCTGTCGTCGTCGTTCTGTTTTGTGGACATGGATGGAGTTCAAGTTTAAGGTGCTTTTGTAAAGCCGCGCAACGAAGACGCGCATTTCCTTGTGCGGTCCGGATGTTCGCGTTTGAGCGCTCACGCCCATATACACACAAATTTCTCCTTTCTCCCTTCTCGATTCTCCGTAGAAATGCCGCAGAAAGTCAGTCCTGCGCACCGTCGATACAGGTCGGTCATCGGTCATCAGTTGGCCACTCTCACTTGTGTCTACTCTGTCAAGAAAGCTTAAGGGCTGTAGTTGACACAAACGTCGGCGATGACGCAGTGCGATGACTGGATTTTCTTTTTGAAGCCTTCCTCATTGCTTTCCCAACCCAACGCCATCCGTCTATAGAGTCGGCGCATCTCATTTTCCGTATCTGGTGCTATCGTGGGGAAGGTCCAGTCTCCGCTCCGCTAACACCAACTGTCACCAACGAAACAATATGTCACGATAGAGGGCTATAGGATCATGATCCGTGCCAATATTTGAGAATAGGGCGTAGAAGATAACGAAGAACAAAAGTGTGAGGTTTCCGAATGTCGGACCCATTTCACCAAGGCTCGCACCCTTCGAGAGGCGGAAATATCGGGTGGATCATGAGGACAGGCATTTAGCGTTGACGTTATCCCCTTGCCCTGGATGAAAAAGGTATAGTACGTAATCACAATATATCTCGTACTCATCGAGACTGAGATAAATGTAGATGTCTCCCAGCGCCCATCTGCCTATACTTTTCTCAGACGCCCCCTAGACTCCCACCATGGGTCAGACATCCTCCCTTTTCCGCCTTCCGGCGATCTCCCGTCCAGCTACATGGATTCTCGAACCAGAGACCTCGACGTTTGCTGAAAATAGCGCTTGGAGTAATAAAGACATGGACCCTGTTCCTCCTCACGAGCGGACCTGGACAATGCTTGACTTCGTGACCTTCTGGATCTCATGTGGTGCCAATGTTACTACATGGCAGCTTGGATCGTCCATGCTTGCAATAGGATTGTCCTGGTGCGCATTATATCGTCTTGTTGACTTGTTTTACGCCAACATGTCTAATTCATAGCCTGTAGGCGCGGGGCACTGCTAGCAATTTCCCTTGGACACATTGTCATAGCGATTGCCATCGTACTTACAGGCACCATCGGAACACGACTTCGTGTACCATTTCCCGTTCTAACTCGTTCATCATTCGGCTTCTGGTTCAGCTACTTTAGCGTCATCAGTCTCATTATAATCAACATGTTTTGGTTCGGTGTCCAGACATTCGTCGGTTCTGAGTGCGTTTATCAGGTGCGACGTCTGCTATCTCACTGTTTGTCAAAGACCCAACTTCTGTTTGCTCAGATACTCAAGGCAGTTTGGCCTTCCATAGCCCATCTCCCGAATCATCTCCCTCCCAGTGCGGGCATGGCCACATCCGGTACGGATCTGTTGCCATTTGTCAATTCGACAACATTTATGTGCCCTCAGGATTCCTTTGCTATTTTCTCTATTGGACCATTCAGTTCCCTTTCATGTTTATCTCACCCCAAAACATACGATCTCTATTCTTAGCAAAGGCAATTTTAGTGCCACCAACGTTCTTTGCCCTGCTCATATGGGCATTTGTGAGGGTGCCTCCAAATAATTCCCTCCTCGCACCAAAGGCCGCCTTACACGGTAATGAACTTTCGTGGGCTTGGCTTAGTGCTTTCAACAGCGCAATCGGATTTTTTGCAACTGCTGGTGTCAACATGCCGGATTTCACCGTGAGTAATTGTACCCTTCATGATCACCTCTGTACGTGACAACAAAACTTAGAGATATGCGAAGAACGAAAGAGCGTGCGTGATACTTTGCCGCAACGGTATTCCGATACAAACGCAGCTGAATCATTTCTCAGTCAATATATTCAGCTCATCGTAATCCCAATTAGTTTCACGTTGGCCAGCTTCATCGGGATCGCAGTCACAAGCGCGGGCATCGTCCTCTATGGTCAAATACTCTGGGACCCACTCAAGCTCATCGACCAGTGGGACAATCGCGCTTGTGCACTTCTCACATCTCTCGTGTTTGTTCTCTCCACGCTTAGCGCGAATATCTCCGCAAATTCTCTGAGTGTCGGGAATGATATGGCTGCGCTGTACCCCCGCTATATCAATATTCGACGTGGACAAGTCATATGCGCCTTTCTTGGGGGCTGGGCGTTTTGTCCATGGAAGATACTCGCCAGGTGAGATCATTTTATAGAGTATATCCTCCAACTCACCATCATTGACAGTGCACCGGGATTTTTGTCTTTCGTGAGCGGCTGCACCATCTTTTTCGGACCAATTATAGGAATTATAGTCACCGACGTATGCCAGCTCTTCCCTAAAGCTGTTGGCACAGTTTGGGAGGCCCTGACTCCTTCCCTAGTACTGGCTTGTGCACTGCACAAAGGTCGATGTTCCCTCGATGTATCGGCCTCATGGAAGGTACAGATATACGTATGGAATAGTAAGCCTCTGTTGAAATTTATATGCTCGTCTCTCCAACACCTTCGCAGAACTGGCGCGCTGTCGTTGCCATGGTAGTCTCTGTACCGCCTACCTTTCCAGGTCTCATAGACAGCATCAAAGCCAAAGCGGGAATACATTTAGGCATCGGCTCACATTTATTTGATATTGCATTCTTGCTAGGAGTGAGTAGCGTCCACGTCTTCGAAGACTTGACATATGCTTAGAATGGGGTGTGCAGGTCTCTCTGGCGTCTACCGTCTACTTTGCACTCTCAAAAATATTCCCGGCTCGTGAAACCGTCCTCGATCGTGCCATCATTGAATCAGAAATGCCACCAGGAGATGGAGGCCTTTCATGTGTTCTCGACAAGGTGGGTGTTCAAGTCGACGTAGCGAGGATTGCTTAAATGACGGGGCATTGTTGTTGGATGGAGACACAAGAGGGAGGAGGAAGAGCGAAAGATGGAATTATGCCATGGTTGCGCAGGCTCTCCCTGTAACAATGTAACAATACTGTACAGTATCTTGTATGTGAACCGTGACTTGAATTCGATTACGTGAGAGCGGCAACCCGGTCCGGCTACGAAAGAAAATCTCTGAATTTGGCTTTTGGTTTTTCACCTCTTATCTGGAGCTTTTATCTCATTTGGCACTTTAAATTTCAGCCCAAGTGCGATAAGAGGGTGCTAAGATGATTCTTGTCTTGTCTTAACTTTATGCCAAGGCGTTCTAAAGCATGACAAGCTCATAGCATGAGGAAACAATCTCACAACCTCGATTCAGTATTTGGGCGACTGAAGAGACCGACGAGGATCTCCAGGTGGACGTCAATCTCGCCATAGGAATCTGTGGCCAGAATGGCTTGTACAGTGATGGTGCGTATATCCGTTCAATTTTTCGTCGGGCCTGGCCAACTTTGGTCTATCCATCATCTTCCACTGTCCGTCCCTATGATTATGGCCTCTCGCAGGTTCGTAGTCTGGTCCTGTACCGCTCCAACTTTCGGAATAGGGAATAGTGGCGGGATATCGTCGACGAGTTATTTATCAATTCCGGTCTGGCTCAGGAGTGAAGTCCAAGACCGAGAAGGAATTGGTCATGGTGGGCCGATGATAGCCAGGTAAGGTCCCTGGGATCATTCGCGCTCGGGAAATGCTGTTTTACTAAGGATGCCAGGTTTGGCATCAGAAAACCTCTCAATGTCTTAATGTCGTTAGCGAACCTTAAGCGGACCTCAAATAGTAGAGTTTTATGGCTCGCCAAGACGTTAAGGCGCCGAAAGGTTTCCTCAGGCTCATGCCCCGCCCGAAGCGCGTACAGTGTCCTCAACGTACTCTATTCTCCCATCCAACAGTCCAAGATCCATGAGTTCGTTGTCGCGAAGCAACAAAGCAGATCAGAGACCGAAATTACGTGGCGGCGTGAGTCGAATGATGCGGCAAAAGTCGCTGCGCTGGGCCCATTTCAGTCCCATCGGGCTCTTGCGCGTACACATGTTATTGGATGACTCTACTCTTTCTCTCAGAGTCGTCGAGAACGTTGCGCCCAACCAACCAGAAAGTGAGCGGATCCTCTGACATAGGGTCCCACATGATGATATCTCATGCTCACCTCGACTATCTATAGAATCCCTTCACTCGTGTCGCCGCCTGTCATGTCGCGACGTATTACTATGTGGGATCTTGCTAAATTATGTTGCGCCACTACCCGTCGCGATCTGCCAGTGTGTCTTTGTACACATTTTAAATTTCGTCCTCCGAATGCGACAATACCACACAAGTAGTCACCAGTACGACCAGGTAACGCTGTTGCCTCGTCAAGTTCCGAGGCTGCAACTAAACGTGATCTCTATAATCATATTAACAAGACCACTCATCGCATGTCCGCATTAGTCGCCATATTCAACGCGTATCGCCAAGCCGGTTGAACAGTAACATTCTCAACATTTGTCAAGGATCGATACGGTGACCAATTCGCCAGGCTGTTCCGAGGGTGCGTCCTTTGCCTTTCTCACCATCTCTGGTGCATATGTCCCATCTCGGCCCCAATACAGCGACGGGGGTCTTCCTGCTTCGAAGGGCTCTTCATCAACGCATGTCCGAAGTCCATTTCCGCCAAACCACGGCCCCACGGTGACCAAGAACAAGGGTGACATACGCAGAAGATCCACCGCCCAGAGCCCGGGCAGCGGCACCTCGCTCGACGTCGCGAAGAGGAGATGGTGGAGAAGATTATGGTTGTCAAGGCTGCCAGCCTGTCCGTCTGCCACGTCTGCCACGAACGAAACTTGCTCGACGCCGGGCATATGAACTCCATTAGTTGATCACGTGCTCTAACGTCTGACTGGTCAAGGACGCTTGAGGACTGCAGCTGACACTGACACAAACGTCAGCGATGACGCACTGCCAGCAGCCAGCACGATGACTGGAGTTCTTTCTTTGTTCGCAAGGACTGTCACTACTTGCGCATTTCATATTGAGTATGCGATCTGTCGTGAGAAGATCAGGTTTGGGACGACGTTGCAAAGCTACTTCCTTAATCTTGAAGCCATCTGCCTTTTACCCTCGACGCTACTGTCTTGCCTTGGGTGAAAAAGGTATGGTGTTCCCACCTCATGTTTCTCCCTTTACACTCATCGAAGCTGATATAAAGACAGATGTCTCCCAGCGCCCACCTTCACATACTTTCCCAGACCCCTTCTAGATTCTAACTATGGGTCAGACATCCACTCTTTTCCGTCTTCGAACGATTGCTCGCCCATCCACATGGGCTCTCGAACCCGAGCCCTCGACGTTTGCTGAAAATAGCGGTTGGAGTAATAAAGACATGGACCCTGTTCCTCCTCACCAGCGGACGTGGACAATGCTGGACTATGTGACCTTCTGGATCTCATGCGCCGTCAATGTCACTACGTGGCAGCTTGGGTCGTCTATGCTTGCAGTAGGGCTGTCCTGGTGCGGACTATGTTGTCTCGTTGACTTGTTTTTCTCGGACATGTCTAATCCTCGGCCTGTAGGGGCAGGGCACTTCTTGCAATTTTCCTTGGGCACGTTGTCATAGCGGTTGCCATTGTTCTTACTGGCACCATCGGTGCACGGCTTCGCGTGCCCTTTCCCGTTCTAACCCGTTCATCATTCGGCTTCTGGTTCAGCTATTTCAGCGTCATCAGTCTCATCATTCTCAACATGTTTTGGTTCGGTATCCAGTCATACATCGGGTCGGAGTGTGTTTATCAGGTGTGACGTCTGCTATCTCACTGTTTGTCAAAGACCCAATTCTGTTCACTCAGATGCTAAAGGCCATTTGGCCATCCATAGCTCATCTTCCGAATCACCTCCCGCCCAGTGCGAGCATAACCACGTCCGGTACGGATCGGTTGCCATTCGTGATTTTGACAACATTTACGTGTCCTCAGGGGTGCTTTGCTACTTTCTCTATTGGGCCATTCAGTTCCCTTTCATGTTCGTCTCGCCCCAAAAAATACGACCACTATTCTTGGCAAAGGCAATTTTAGTGCCACCAACGTGGTTAGCTCTGCTAATATGGGCATTTGTGAGGGTACCTCCAAATAAGTCCCTCCTCGCACCAAAGGCCGCCTTGGGAGGTAAAGAACTCTCGTGGGCATGGCTTAGTGCTTTCAACAGCGCAATCGGATTTTTTGCAACTGCTGGTGTCAATATGCCGGATTTTACCGTGAGTACTTTGTACCCCGTACAAACGCCTCTATATGTGACGGCAAAACTCAGAGATATGCGATGAACGAAAGAGCGTGCGTGATATTTGCTGCAATGATATCCTAGTACAACACAGCTAAATCGTGGCCCAGTCAATATATCCAGCTCCTTGCAGTTCCTATTGGTTTCACGTTGGCCAGCTTCGTCGGGATTGCAGTCACGAGCGCAGGTGTCACTCTCTATGGCCAAATTATCTGGGATCCACTCAAGCTCATCGACCAGTGGGACAATCGCCCTTGCGCATTCTTCGTATCCCTTGTGTTTGTTCTCTCAACACTCAGCGCGAATATCTCCGCAAATTCTCTGAGTGTCGGGAACGACATGGCCGCGCTGTATCCCCGCTATCTCAATATTCGACGTGGGCAAGTCATATGCGCCTTTCTCGGAGGCTGGGCGTTGTGTCCATGGAAGATACTCGCCAGGTGGGAACATCATTCTCTTGGACTATGTCCACCAATTCACCGCCATTGACAGTGCACCGGGATTTTTGTCTTTCGTGAGCGGCTACACGATCTTTATCGGACCTATCATAGGAATTATGGTCACAGACGTACGTCCGTTCTTCCCTGAGGTTGTCAGAGTTCGGGCCTGATCCCCTCAGTACTGGCTGGTGCACCGCACACGGGTCGACGTTCCTTCGATGTATCGACTTTGCGGAAGGTATAGGTACACTCATGGTGTAGTAAGCGTCAGTGTGAAATGTATATATTCTTCTCTCAAAAACCTTTTGCAGAACTGGCGCGCTGCCGTCGCCATGGTAGTCTCTGTACCACCTACCTTTCCAGGTTTCGTAGATAACGTCAAGGCCAGAGGGGGGGTGCAACTTGGTATTGGTCCACGTTTATTTGATATTGCGTTCTTGCTAGGAGTAAGCAGCGTCCACGTCTTCGAATACTTGGAATGTGCTAAGACCGGGGTGTACAGTTTTCTCTGGCGTCAACTGTTTACTTTGCACTCTCAAAACTCTTCCCGGCTCAGGAAACCGTCCTCGATCGTGCCATCATAGAACCAGGAGATAGCAGCCCTTCATATGTTCTCGACAAGGTGGAAGGCCAAGCTGATGCAGCGGAGATCGCTTAAAGTGACGGGGGAGGATGAAGATATAAGAGAGAGAGGAAGAGGGAAAGATGCAATGTGCCACTGTGGCAATACTAGTATACTTGCTGTAGAACTGCTGGTCCACTTCACGGCATAATATTATTCTTTTAATTTAACCACGTATATCGTATGACAGCAAGCGGTAAACCCGGTCCGGTTGCGAAAATCTTTGTGTGGGCGATGGACGACCTTGAGACAATCGCTGAAGAAACAATGTCACAACCGCGAGCCAGTCTTTGGGTGACTGAAGAGATCGACGACGATCTCCAGGTGAATGTCGACCTTGCCATGGGAAACTATGGCCAGAATGGCTTGTATGAAGATGGTGCGTATATTCGTTCAAATTTTTGTCTGTCCTTTGCTTCCTTCCTTCGCACTGCAGCCCAACCAAGAATCGATGAAGCTACCCTCAGTCTCGTCGCCGTGCAGCATCAGATGGCCCAACAAGCGGCGTTTGCGCAAATTCCTGATGCTGTCAAGCGAGTGCGTATCACCTTGATAACAGACAAGGGACGACGTCGCCGACTTACGATGTCTCTCTTCCTCGCAGTTTATTGTCCACTTCCATCAAGCTGTTTTGGAGAACAACCTCGCAGAGATAACGATCGCTTACGACAGTGGTTGGAACCGACTCACGGAGAAGCACTATGCGAAAACCGAATGGCCCGAAGCGGAGGTCATCGCTCCCCTCGTCAACGACGGTTCGTTTCCGCGCTTATCCTTCTCTCATTGTTGGCCAATACGATGTAGACCAACTATTCCTCATCCTTTACCGAGAGTTGTACTACCGACATGTGTACTCTCGTCTACAACCCGACATCGACGACCGCTTCCACTCTTACGAGAATAGCTGCGAACTCTTTAACTATCTGCTGAGTGCGTTTTTGTCTTTGCACGAACCTCTCTGTTCGACCCATTCATAACGGTTTCTCGCAGATTCGGAGGATGGTCCTGTACCACTCCAGCTTCCAGAGCAGTGGCTATGGGATATCGTCGACGAGTTCATCTATCAATTCCAGTCCTTCTACGTCTGGCGCTCAAGAGTGAAGACCAAGACAGAGGAGGAATTAGTCATGTTAGCCGATGGTAGCCAGGTGAGTGGCTTGGATCCTCGTGCCCGGGAATTGTTGTTTGACCAAGGTGACAGGTTTGGAGCGCATATAGCGTCCTCAACGTACTCTATTCTCTTATCCAAAAGTCCAAGATTAACGAGTTTATCCTTGCGAAGCAACAAGGCAAATCAGAGGCCGAGATCGCGTGAGTCTGATAATATGATATGGTCTCCGCGCTGAACGCATTGTTGATGTACTCTCAGGCAAATCGTTGGCGACTATGGCTCGCTACCCCTCTACCATATGCTGGGATATTTCAGTCTCATCGGGCTCTTGCGCGTCCATGTGTTGCTGGGTGACTTTACTCTCGCTCTCAAAGTCGTCGAGAATGTCGAGCTCAACCAAAAAGTGAGAGGATTTCGCACTCATAGGCGTTTGAGATCTCACGTCGTCTATTTATAGAATCCCTTCACTCGCGTTACTGCCTGCCATGTCGCAACGTATTACTACGTGGGATTCTGCTACATCATGCTGCGCCGCTACCCAGACGCCATCCGTGTCTTTGTGCAAATATTAAATTTCATCCTCCGAATGCGACAATACCACACAAGAAGTTACCAGTACGACCAGGTAACGCTGCTGACTCTCAAGTGTCGAGGCTACAACTAAACGTCATCTCTGATCAGATTAACAAAACCGCCGATCGCATGTACGCATTATTCGCTATTTGCAACGCTCTCTCTCCGAGCCGGTTGGACGATAACATCCTCAACATCGTCAAGGATCGATACGGTGACCAATTCGCCAAGCTGTCCCGGGGGTGCGTGCTTTGCCTTCCCTTCGCCATCTCTGGAGTCTATATCCCTTTTTTGGTCCCCGATACAGTGACGAGGGCCTCCCCGCCTTCGAGGAGCTCTTCCTCTACGCGTGCCCAAAATTCATCTCCGCGAACCCACCGCCGTACCAGGACCAAGAGCAACTGGCGGCATACGCGGAAGATCCGCCGCAGGAGCCCGCACATCGCCACCTCGCGCTTTTCCTGGCGGATGTGCGTGCGCAGGCGGCCGTGCCGACGCTGCGCAGCTTCCTCAAGCTGTACACCTCGCTCGACGCCGCCAAGCTCGCGGGCTTCCTCGACGCCGACGAAGAGGAGATGGTCCAGCAGATGATGGCCGTCAAGGCCGCCAGCCGGTCCGTCAGTCGCGTCGGCCACGAACGGAACTTGCTCGACGGACAGATGATCTCGACGAGCGACTTGGACTTTGTCATCAACGAGGTACGTCACGTCGTTCGTTTCGTCGAATCATCATGGATTATGAAAACCGCCTGCTTCCGATTTTTTTTGAACTGAACTAGAACATGGTTCACATCTCCGAGGTCACGGTCGGTCGCCGCTTCGCGGGGTGGTTCATACGGAATGCGGAGCACGCACAGCGCGTGTTGGACGGCGTCAAGAACGGTCCTTTACCTTCTGCGCCTCAAGCCGCGGCGTCGGAGGCAGAGAGCAAACCCGCGCCAGTGCAACAAAAGAAGGTCGCCTGGGGTGCTGCGAAGGCATAGGAAGGGTTGTGTTTTATTGTTGTTCTCGGTATCGCAACCTGTCTTGCCTTGTGCCTGTAGTCAAACACCAGCAGGGAGCTAATGTCAATCAGGACTTACCTCTCGTTGTAAAATGACAGATCAATTATCGCAGAGTTCCTGTCCCTTCCCCACCTCAGATCTCACGCACAACTGTTATTGCAAAAGAACTGTACAAGCCTTCTTGTGGAGTAGTCAAGACGCCTCATATAACAAATATAGTTTCGTTTTTCTATTGACTGAGATCTAGTGGGGTGCTGAATGAGGGGTGGATACGGAATCGGTGATAGGAGAGAATCTCGTATGTCGTATGTCGTATGTCGTACAATCACCTGCATCATACCATTTAGAAATACCAAGTGTGCTAAATACTCAGGTATCAGAAACCCGAGAGACTCGCCATAACCTGTGGCTTAAATATGGTAAAAATATTTATATCGTCCTTTCCGAGAGTTCACCGAAGGAACCATCGAGTCACAGCTGACTAGCAACTTCCCAGAAGGAAAAAAAAGGGTCCTTAATGCCCAAATACCCTGTAAAATCCCAATCCATTGAGTACAGGACCAGCGACAGCAAGGGTGGTGTGAATTTAAATGATAGACGCACTCTTCAATGCTCTCCACGCCGCCCACCTCACCCCAGTCCGACCAGTTTACGCGACCGACGGCCCGAGTGGCATCGTCTACGAGCGAGGTTGGTCCGCATGTACCGATGACAATGCCACTCGGCGTGCTTGAGTCGTGGTGGCGGGTGCGGCTCGGCGAAAACGTTTCTGTCACGCCAGCGATCGCATTTTGCAGTGTAGCGTGGATGTCGGGGCGCCCTGGGCGGAGGTACATTCCCTGCGGTAGCGCCATGCGCGGTACGGCCGGTGGGCGAGAAGAGGCTCGGGTCCAGTGTACATTGAAGCGGAGGGAGAGCGAGTTGTGCGGCGACGAGTGCGGGTGCATAAATGGCACAAGGTCCGGTAGCAGGGAGTAGAGCGAATCTAATTTGCAATATCCGTCAGCTTTGGCCCGAATCCGGTCCGAAATTTTTTGATTGGTGCCTTACCTGGGTCCATCACCGACCATATGACCTCGATTACGCGCACACGACTCCTGCCACAGGCATGCTTCTGCAGCAAGTCATCTAGGACGCCCAAAACATACGAAATGCCACTGCCACCAGCGACGAGGACGACCCCTGAATAAGCAGAGTAAAGAGTGTACCCAGGACCGCCTTGATGGTGTATTATCGCATTAGCGCCATTGGAAACCGCTGATGACTGGTGCTTACCGTATGGACCCTCGACGATAACACGGACCTCACGTGAGGGACCGCGCCCACGCTCGGTATCAGCAAACCGCTCTTTGGGGCGCGCATCGGCCGCCTCCCCAGACAAGTCCAACAAGCGGCGGGTCCAGGAGCCATGCACCTTGACCGAAAGCATCATGCCTATAGAATTTGATCCAGCCGCGATGGTGAACGGTCGCCCACGACCGAAGAGCCAGGTCGTCCACCAGCCGAACCACGCGCTGCTGACAACACGAAGGCTGACATGCTGGCCTGCACGCCAACCTGCACCAAGAGAAGGCACGTGCACGAGCGTTGTGCCACCGTTCAGTGCATGCTCAGCGGTGAGCCATGCCTTGGTATAACGTGTCCGGAAAATGCGGGCGATGCGATCAAAAGCGAAGAGGCCCGCTGCCGCTACTATGTATGGCAAACTGGTTGGTGCGTGCTTGTACGTCTGAGAGGCGATCAATGATGAAGAAACATCAGGAATAAACAGAAAAATGACGCACAGCAACTAAAAATACAGAAATGCAGATGATATGGAGAGTATGGAATAAACCATACACTCTATTCCGAACAAAGGAAAGACTGGAAGCGAATAACAGGTCAACTGCACCGACGGCGACCGACCCCCATAGGAATTTGGGAGCACGGAATTCGGCATGTATGGTTCCATCGAGGTACCACTTGTACACTATCCAGTAGGGATGAGCAAAGTGTAACGGCCAATAAGTAGAGACGTACTGTAACCCAGGACATGGACATTAACCAAGGCGACTGCGACGCGCCCCGAATAACGGTGGATGAAGTTCAACTAAAGATCAAGGTCTGAGAGGGGCAACGACGCCTCGGAGAGACGCAACGCGAGAATGAAACCAATACCTTCTGATGACTGACCCCACTTATCCAACTCAAACAATTCGTCCTCCCAGCCAAAGCCACCACGATCGGTATCTGAGACATGACGACATAGCCCGCACGTAGGGGATCCGTGAAAGGATTGGAGCGATACAGGGATGCGTAGAGCACGACGATGGTGTAAGCGAGGATGACGACCAGCTTTCCAAAGGAGAAGCCAGGTGCGACGCGTAAATTGAGCACGTAAGCGAGCGACGGGTGCACGATCGTTGCCCAGCGCGGTACGCGTGTCGGCGCGCGGTGGGGCGTAGCTATATGCCGGCGAGAGAGGCCGGCGCCAGTGAGCCGGGGGACGATGAGGGCAGGGGGGGAGGCAGGGCCCAACGGGGTTTTCCAGCTGCCTCCTCCGCCAGCACCGTCCCCTATCTTTTCGGTGGGCGTGCGCACGATCTGGTTCGTGCGCGTGCTGATCGAGCGCATCGGCTTAGTGCTTCTGGTCGTGCCGGAACGACCGAGTGTATCGCTTTGGCGGGGCACATTCAATGAGCCGGCGCGGAGGAAGAAACCGTTCAAGAATTCGGAGGGTTGGAAAAGGTAGACCAGTGCGCGTGGGATGGTAAAGACGGCGTAGAGAGCAAAAAGGCAAAGCAAGACGACGTCGATATGAAATACGAAAATGAAGGGGTCGATACGGTTGGAGGAACTCGTGGAAGCAAAGGAGTGTGTGCCAGACATGGTGGAGGAACAGGGGGCGAACAAAATGCGATAGTCCGACAACTGAAGACGATGCGAGGCCTAAAAAGAAGATCGTGTGAGCCACGATGACCACGGCGATGACCACGGCGCAGTGACGACGGCGAAATGAATCAGGGAAAAAAACTTACAAAAGCTTTATGGGATGGTCACGGCACCGCGCTCCCAGGCGGTGAGGACTCGTAAGAGGTTGAGTCTCAGGTCGTAACTGCTGTTACCTTGGAGGCGATAGATGCGGTGGGAGGTCGGCTGAGGAAATGAAGGAGGACATGGGTAGCAGCCGAAAAGCGGGAGTATATGCGGCGGACTGAGGCGGCCTCATGGTAAAGGTATGGTAAGGGTAAGGTCAACGAAGGCCCGAACCAAGGCTCGTCAAAAAGGTCAAAAAGAAGAAAGAAACCTTGTTCGATTCGATTCCCCAATTCAATCAGTATTCAATCTCATTACCAGTTCGCTTGTCCCGTGATCCGATCACCTGACCCATTTCTCCGCGGAGGCGACGGACCGAATTTACTACTATTGACCGTTGTCGGAGGAAGGCATGGCAACTCAACGAGTGATACAGGCCTTGCCATGTCGTTAGCTGCCCTTCTCTATTGACAGCTGTCCGCGGGACTTGTTCTGTACCCTAGAGTACAGTGACTAAAAATGTTCACCCGAGGGAACTTATGGAACGTGACCCCCACTAGCATGACGACAATGCCAGTGTGTTCTTATGCTACATGCTGCAACAGTCCATGCCGAAACTAATAAAGCCTTTATGAGTGAAACATTCACTCGGGAATCGGAATCGAGATTGGGTGCATGTGTATGAATATTCTATATACTCGCGCGTGTTGAGCGAGCTCGATTGCTCACGGATCATATGGAACAAGCGGGGCTCAAAAAATGTTTACAGGATCGTGAGCACTACACCGTGACAGAGCATGTCTTGTATCGTGTCTAAACGTCAAGCAAGGGGACAGACGTACTGTGTCGGGGCAAACATGGTGAAGTGAGGAAAGTTATTGAGTACTGGGTATCAAGTATGGCATCCTTGGCACCCGGGCCTAAGGGGTCTACGACTTAATCTACGTGCTAGTGGAGGTGGTCTGACAGGCGAGCAGACGGGTCATTCTGTCCATGGGGCAACACCAACGAGTCCCGCTCAGTAAGAGAATATCATCAACCACGGATTGAGGACGATCTATAAATAGAAGTAAAGGGCTGTCCTCAAACTTGGTCAGGGCGAAAAGGGGCGTACAGGAAAGAGGATATGGCAGCCAGTGACGACACTAAAGCAAATGGGATGAGCTTTATGCATTTTCGAAAGTTCGAAAATGACATACGCTAGCGGGAAGATGACGGCCCAAGCAGAACCATCAACCTGCCACTCAAGTGGCACCAACGGCGTCGTACATACGACCATACCACCAAGGATAAGCACGGAAACTAGTACCGAGAACCAAAACCTGGTTGATGGTAGTGACAGGCGTGTGAGGACAGAACGTGTGAAAGCCTAATGACATCGCCGCACCGTTTCATAATTTTTGGGACTTCCTTGAAAAAATTGGAACGTTCGACTTCCTTCTTTGTCGCACCCCATGTCATATTGTACGAGAACAAATGTGCGAGAATAGCTTGACTCAAAGGAATGCTGAGTCCTCCAAAAAAGAAGAAGCTTAAACTCGAAATTAATCTAGGTTCCAATGATGATACATGATAAGTGACAACTCACAAGAAGGGCACCCAGGATAGGTTCGTCAAAAGGGACGTCACCTTAACATCGAGAGAGTTAATTAGGAGTACGGAGATGGAGCGAGCCGTGACCAACCAGATCCTTTTCTCCAAGTCGATACTCTAAAAGCGTAAAGCCGACATTTCCCGAACCGAAAAAAACGACAGTCGTTGCGAGCCAAATCTCAAAACTGTGCATATAGAATGCATCAACTGGAAACTGGAAACCTAAAAGAGCGTAATTGATGACGCCGATGGTGATGGCCGCAGCGATACCGTCTAATTTGGAGATGATGGTGAGTATCAGACATATCGAAGCAAAACTAGCAATCTCACAATATGAGAACATGTCTATATACAAGTGACTTGGCAGTCAGCCTGTGAGTGGATGAGGAAGTTTTCTAACGCACAGGCAAGCATTGATATCTTGTAATGGAACGGCGCATTAGACCACAAAAACTTGTGAATTTGATGGGCAATGGGTCCCCTCCGCCACCACTGGACAAGCGGATTGAACAACAGCCTTCCTTACAATTAGCACCAAGCGATATGAAACTTGAATGGACCTAAATTCCACGCACTCGCTACAGCCTGCGCATTCATCGGCCATCGATTAAAGAAGCCGAAAGCGAGAGCCTCAGTTACTCACCATATGCGTATTTCTGCCAGCGGTTGAGTTCGTCGTCGACAGTGAGAGAAACGCCTTCCTTGAAGCCGCCTTTCGAGTATGTTGCCCATCTGATGATATAACCACGCATCTGTAACCGCAGGGCCATGTCGAAATCTTCCGAGACATGCGACTCGGACCATATCTTCTCTTTTTCGTCGCGGTCGATAAACGCGGCATCTTGGACCGCCTTCCATCTCAAAAACCTATATTAATTTAGACGCATCAGCGGGGACTTTTGCAAGGACACGCGCAGCTCGGACATACGCATTATGTCCAACAAACGGGGCAACTTCTCCGTTAGCGCAAGCTATAAGCGAAGGCGGGTTAAAAAATGGTTCTTGAGAAACATTATCCCTTACTGAGGGAAATCGTCTTGTTTATGCGGCGTGTGAAGTAAGCGACTCCATTCTCGAAGTAATGATGTGCGACCTGCATGACATCTTCATGCGATGGTGAGTACGGCCCATCGACAACACAAAATTGTGATGAAGCCTCACCGGACTCGTGTTGAATGATCGCGACGGTGGGACATTCCGCTAACTCTCGGGCAGCATCCCGAAGGCAGTCCTATAGCGATGAAAGCCGCGTCAGTTTCGTGGGAAATAGAGATAGAGTTCAGATGATCCGACTTCGGGTACAACCGTGTCGGAATCGACGAGGAGGACTATCTCTCCAACGCGGCATGCTCTGCCGTTTTTCGCCCATGGCCTCCAACGCTTGCCGCTCTCTTCCCAAGTCTCCTCGACAGCACGCATAAGAGCGCGTTCCTCAAGCGAGGTTGGGAGAGCATGTTCATCTTCGCTTGACCCAGAGCCTTCGCCTGACAGTGACACACGTGCACTCATTCCGATAGCAGTTTCCCCTGTAGCGATCATCTCATTAAGGTGTCTCTCAGCCTTGCGTGAGAGGGCAAGTGCGTAGTTCATATTCGAAGCTTTCTTGAAGCGACCGGCACGCACGAACGTCGTGCCGTCACCGCTTGCGCTCGGTTCACCATCAGCGGGCCGAGCAACCCATCCGATGCCATTAGCGTCGTAGAACGCAAGGCGCGCATCTCGCTCATGATCTGGGAGCGTCTGTATACGATAAAGTTGAGGTGAAGTGGCGCTCGTTAAAGTTGTGGGAAGGATTACCCGTAAGCCATCATCGTTGACGAAGATATTTGACGTTCCCCCTTGACGCGCGTACGTTTGCATCGCCTTCTTCAAAGATGCAATCGAAGGGGTGCTAGACACAAGAAAGATGAAACAGTTTGAGGAGAGGAGTGGAGCAGTTCGAAACCAAAGGAACGCACAGGACAGCCTCCAGCCCTTCCTTGTATACAGGCATCTGAATGGTTACGTGTGGGAGATTGCTATCGACTTGTTTATTAGGGCGTGGGGGGCAAGCGGAGTAATACTTTGAATTGTTATGATATTGGGCGATGGGACCAAGCGCCATCGTAACGTTCTGGATGAGTTGCAGACAAAAGAACTGATAACCGAATTCGATTCCAAAAAAAAAAAAAGATAACCAAACTCAGGGGACATTGAGGATAGTGTTGATAATCGAGGACATACCAATGACACGCAGAAGAGAAGAGGAAGAACCGCACAAAGGGCGAAGTGCGTAAACTTTCCATCTTGACGCCACTCAACCAACAAAATCTCTACGTTGAAGGGTCAACCCAAATACGAGGCCAGTTTTGTGTTTGACACTCACTCACGCCATTTCCAACAAAAACTATGGATGTGGAAAATGTGGCCTTAAGCAAGCGAGGCTATACGAAGCGGGGACGACGCACCGAGTGAAAGCCCGGCGGCGATACCGTTGTAGAGTGGGGCGTAGAGCATTGCAGGCCGCTTCTCTGGACCATACTCAAGCTCAGCCTCGTCATGGGCATGCGGGGAGCGCTTCTCTTCTACAACGACTCGCTTTCCGTACCATCGGCGCTTCACAGTGCGCACTACTCCCGGCTCGCCGGGAGTTTTAGAAAAGGCTTTCTCGACCTCCTCCTTGGTGGTGTCCGCTCCTGGTGTACTCCTCCCAACTGGCACACGCCGCTCGCTGGGGGTTGCGGAACCTCTAGCAGCATTTCCAATGAGGGAATCATGTGCTGAGGCGGAATCTGCATAGGATGAAGTAGGATGAGAGGAGGAAGGAGTGGCGCCAAAGCCGGGTCGTGCGCGCCACAAGAGCTTGATAAGACGTTCTTCAAAGTCGTTGCACGTCGGAATGATCGTGTCCGGACCGTCGGCCCAGACGACGAGGACTCGTTCATCACGCTGATTGTAGATATGCTAAAAGGGCGCTAAAGATATTATTACGTCATAACTCACGATAAACGCAGCGTTTTGCTCCTTTTCAGCGTGGGGGAGCATCATCATAGTGTCGATGATCTGGATTCGCGTGTTCGCATCGAGATAAACGCTCTTGTCTTCTGGTCCACTGTTTCGGCAGATGCCAAAGAAAAAATCAGCTCGGTCAAAAGCAGGACGATGACACGAAAAAGGAAAACACGGGGTCCCAAGGCCTATCTTCGTCGTCAAGACACGAGATCGTCGACCATCATTTCGGTGAGCTTGGCCATGCCCACACGTCACGTCGGCTCCTATCTCCCCCGCTGTCAGCCTTCTCCAGGGACTAGGGCATCACTGAGAGCCGCATTGCCAACAGCTGTCTTCTTATTGCCTCGGTCCCACGCCAGTTCATCTCCGGATATATGAAGTAACAGCGCCATAACCCTTTGTGGCGACAATGGAAAGTGTGACACCCGACGGTGATTGAGTGCACGAGGGAGGGACATTACAATGGGAACGTGGCGACACAAGAGTACTGCCGCCATGGGGCGTTCTTCTCACACCACATAACGAGAACCCTCTCAAGCGGGACGAGGAGACAGCCGGGGATAGTCTTTGAGCACCATAGATGTAGTCCCACGAGCAGGGAAGGAGACGAAGATGGGAGAAGGGAAGAAGAGAAACTCACACTTGGCTAACGGCGGCATGCGCAACTGCACTACGGACCTTGACCGCGACAATGAGATCCATAGCACGCACAGCACATTCGAAGGGTTCGAGGGCGAGATTTTCGTACGGGAACACGCGGTAAGAACCCGCATCGTCGCGGAGACACACGCCGGCCGCAATGTCGTGAGCGTCAGGGCGGAACCATGCGTCACCCTGAGTCTGTTTGAAGATATAGTGCAGTAGCGCGTCATAGCGGTCATAATCCATAGCGCCAAACTATAATTGCCCCGATGTGAGCTGCAAGGGCAGGGCAGGGCAGGGCGGCGTCGAGAAGGGGGAGGGGACGAAGAGTAGTTGGTGAGGCAAAAAGAAATGAGTCTGTATTGAACATAGGATCCTTTTACGATAAAAACGACGAGACGATTGTTGGGCGTGTGGAAAGCGCCACAGTATGCGTAAGTGGCTTACTGTATCGATTTGGGGCACGAATAACTCGTGTTGGGGTGGTCGGTCGGAACACGCCGCACCGAGCGAAACACTTGTGAACGTTGAAAGGAAATGAAAGAAGGCGACTCCCCGGGGTCACCACGGAGATGGCCGTCGACAGTTGGTGCACTTTAGTGGTCTACTATAGTAGTACGGCCGTCCAATGGCCCGCCAATGATCACATAGTTGGCTCTAATGAGAGGTCCACGGTCTACTCGGAACAGTGCTGCGTCGTCGATATTAAGCCTTCAGGGTACAGAGGGGAGAGTGCCGACAAGACAAGATCGGTGTAGAGGCTACGAACAACGACCCCGCAGTTAGGGAAGCCGGACGGGTACTTTAAGGATTAAAGTGGTGAATCCCACCGTGTACAGAAAGCCACTATGACGCTGTATAATGTCAATCGAGAAACTGTGTCCCTCCAGCTTCCGGAAACGGATTCACCAAGAAATCACCATCATCCTTTACCCGACCGAAGAACAGTTCGAAACAGTGATGCCAGATGGAAATTACCTAACTACCCATGCGTCATCGGCCATCGCGTGGGCAAATCGTGCCGGCGGTACGGCAGGAACAAGACCACCAGTGGGGTGGGGAATGACCAGACCTGCATGAGCATCGAGCGTGTGAACTTGACACACTCGATGTGATGTGAGGCTCGTTTCGAAAACGAATTACCTTGACAAGGGAGTGCGAGAGCCAGAGTTTGGTAGCCGTCATTTGATGCTTATCGTCAAAGCAGCAGATGGATGTCCGTGGATGATGTGGCTTACACTGGCAGCCGGATAGAAGGAGTGTTCACGTTACGTCAAAAAGGACAGTTCTGGGGTCCCAGGGCCTTTTGGAATGCATGTTTCTTTTTTTTCTCTCAAAAGATATTAGTGAGGAACGGTTAGGAATACAAGTGAATTGGGTACCAAATCCGGTCAACTGTTGCCTTCTGTCGTGGAATGTGCCGACTTGTGGCGGGGAAGTTGGAGCTCGGCCAGGGCTGCGCCGATTGCCCTAAAACCTCACTGATGCTAGTGATGGTGGTGGAGCATATATGAACGGCGCATCCCACTTTCGAAAGATGTTCACACCATGTCCCTTCCCCGTCATACCCGTCACCGGGGAACGACTCTCCCTCTTCCCACAGCCAGCCAAAGCGGTTCGGACATAGAATCTTATGATGCCCCTCCGACCGACAGGTGGCCCTCGAGCCCTACCCGCTTGTACTCTCCCTTGGCCCCCCCTCGTCCATCTTACTTTGCCAATACGCGGAATAGGCGCTCCTGGTCTGCTGCCGACACCTCACTTGACGCTCCCCCTGACCCCGAACGTGCCCCCACTCCTCCAACACGTGCAGTTAGTCCCTCGTCATTCGCCCGTGCTCACTCAAGCGCGTCCAAGTACGCTTCTGTAGAGTCGGACACACCCCCTTCTACGGCCATTATCGGTCAGATGTCCACTGCACCTTACCTCCGTGACGTTGGTACTCCACCGCCCGATGGCACGCCTTTACAAAGACCGTCCCGAGTACCGCCCTCCGCCTTCCATTTCCCTTTCCAGGCTTATGGAGGCAACCCAGATCCTGGCCTTTCAATCCCCGGTCTTGGTTACCGTTCAGGTCGCTCCTCAACCGAGTCTCTTCATGGGGCCTATGCGTCGGCAGCTCCAGGCCCTGCCCGCCGCCCTCCGCAGGCACCATCCTCCCATGGTTCGCACACCATGTTCCGCGCTAGTCCGGAGGGCGGTTCTTGGGTCGACCACGACCTTGAGCCTCCTTACCCCCCCTTTATGTCACAAAATGGATCGCAGCCAAACCGTAATAGCGATCCAACGTCCCAGATCTTTTCTAACGGTTCTAATACACTACCCTTTCGTGCCCCATTCCTAAGTCCAGCTTCGCGGCCGTCATCTCTATGGTCCCCTCCCTCTCACGCAACCCATTCTCATACAGCCCTGCCAACAGTTCCTCCGCAAGCAGGATCCGAGATCCCCCCCAAACCCCCGCTGCCTTCGACGTTACTCGCACAGAAGCTCACGAAAGAAGATAAGCCATGGCTTTCCGAGCGCCCAGACACTCGCACTCGTTCCAGTCGCTGGGTCACCCTTTTTATGCTCTTCCTCGGTGCTTGCGGTGCTGGATTGCTCTGCTGGACTGGTTACAATGACGCGGGCAAAACTATGATTGATCCGAGGCACTTATGCCTAGTCATGGAGGATACGTTTGACAACTTGGACGTTGATAACGGTGGCACCTGGACGCGCGACGTGGAGATGAGCGGGTTTGGGTACGTATCATGTCATTTTACGGAAGGTGTTAGAGGTCATAACACCAAGTTCCTTTCTTGCGCAGGAATGGCGAGTTTGAAATGGCCACTGCGCTTTCGGACAACTTGTTTGTGCGCAACGGTCAGCTTTACATCAAGCCAACTTTCACCTCGAATGCGCTGTCAGACCCTCAGCAAATATTCAATGGAGGCAACTATACGCTCCAGGGTTGCACAACACTCAAGACCAACGCCTCGGCTTGCTCGGCGTCATCGAGTAATAACAATGGAGCAACTATCCCCCCAGTGATGAGTGCTCGCCTCAGCACTAAGGGGAGTTATAGCATCCGTTTTGGTAAAGTCGAAGTCGTTGCAAAACTTCCGCGTGGTGACTGGCTCTGGCCCGCGATTTGGATGGCCCCTCTTAGTTCAGTGTATGGTTCATGGCCCCTTAGTGGCGAGATAGACGTGCGTTCCGCTCGCATCTATTCGGTAGTGATATGCTAACCTGCGTCACAGATAATGGAAGCTCGCGGAAATAGTCCCTCGTATCCCGCACAAGGCGTAAATTTCGTCCGCTCGACATTGTCATGGGGTCCCCTTCCGAGTCTCACCTCGCGTTTACTTGGTTGGCAGTCGCTCAAGCGCGCCACCTACGCGCAAAGTTTCCACACATATACACTTGAGTGGACTGAGGACTTTATCAAGATTTACGTCGACTCGCGACTGAAGAACATGGTTCAACTCCAGATCGACAGCAAACAGCAGAGGAATGGTGGTTTTTTTTGGAAGCGTGGAAATTTCCCACTCACCGCGCACAATAATACCGAGAATGAGATCGTCGTTCCCAATCCATGGACAACGGCAACGGTTGAAAATGCGACCAACGCAGCCCCCTTCGACCAAGGTGCGTCCCAACTCTCGGCATACTAGCCAAATTACTGAAGTATCTGATCCACTCTTCATTTAGCATTCTACTTGATCCTCGACCTTGCTGTCGGAGGAACAAGTGGTTGGTTCCCGGACAACCAGGGGAATAAGCCTTGGTTTGATGGCTCGGCTTCTGCGATGCGGGATTTTGCCAGCCAGCAGAGTACCTGGGGTGCCTCTTGGCCGGATAACGACGACGACTTATCTTTTAGAATGTACGTGCTCCGGTGGTACCATCTTCTTTTCATCTTCGCTAAATAAGCACGCAGTGACTCTGTACGCATGTGGAACCTATGTTGAACCCTGGCCAGTATCTGTACATTCTTGGACGATAGGACGAAGCCTTAACGAGACATGGACATTCTTGACATACTGACATTCTTTATTGCTTTCCACCTTACTCGCACGCTCGTTTCTTGTGTGTTACTATCACGTTCTGTAGCTTTCACGGCACCACTTTCCTGCATAATACAAGGGGTTGTCGTTGCTGTTGTTAGTGGAGTTGAAGGAATATGGGCGGATATGGACAGGTTCCGATTAACTACGGACGTGTGTATATAGCGTGTATTCACTGTACTGAAGGGCAAGCATGCGCGCGCCGCAGTTCCCTTATCCCTTTCAGTAGTTGCTCAGCAGCGACGAGGGAAGCGTCCTGTGCACGGATTTACTTGTTATCAAGTAGATCATTACACCTTACCCTGACTATATATGTATTTCAGGCACGCCCTTCGACTTCTCTACATGGCTTCTCAACTCAATAGACAGACCATTTGGACTGGTTCTGATTGAGTGAAGTTCTTCGAAAGTTTAAACGCGTCTCCGGCGGGACGTATTGCAAATACCTCCACCTTCCTGCACTATGCCAAAACTAAAACATAGTTCAGCGCTCGCCCCTCACTCGTGCCTACAATATAGTACGGCATTCGTTTCTTTCAAGCAATCGTAAGACATCGATGGGGCGGTGCGACTGTGCGACTGGGCGGTGACGATCGCCTCAACCGTCTACCTTCCCACCTCACGCTGACTCCTCATAGCCTCAAGTATACCATTGAAAACTCACAACAGACACGTACATGCCATCATAACGTTACCATATGTCCAGAACAAGATACTCTCTGCTCTACTTCTACTCGTAATTTCGGGGGTTTATTTTCGTGATAGGACTGCATCCAACTCAACCCTGGCCAAAAGAAATGAGAGGCTCTACGCAGACGCGTGGTAGGCCGCCAAAACCGTCTTGGACACCACACTCTTCGGGCACCTCCTTCCCGTCCAAAGCTCAAATTGCCTGTAGCCCTGCTCGAGGAGCACCTCGATCCCCATAACCGAGTGCCACTTGCCGGCCGCCACCGTCTTGGCCAATCTCAGCAGCGGCGTCTCCGCGGGCTTGTAGGCCATGTCTACGACGACGCCAGCATCCGCGCTGAAGAGGGAAGAGGGGAGGTACAACGCGTCCGGGACATGCTCTTCCGTCGCCGTCGCAGACGCCGGCACAGTGGAGACGATGACGCTCGGCGGCGGACCCTGCACGGACGTCACGTCGAGCGTGTCGAGCAGCTCGACGTTCGCGTCCGGGATCGCATGGACGAGTTCTTCCGCGCTCCGCCGAGTGCGGTTGAACAGGTAGATCCGACTCGCGCCGAGAGCGTGAAGCGCGTAGATCGCCGCACGCGCGGTGCCTCCTGCGCCGATGACGAGGCAGTTCTCGATCTTGTTCGAGGACGGTGGCAGGCGAGCCTTGACGACGTTCCTGATCCCCATCCAGTCCGTGTTGTCGCCCAGCAGACCCCGATGGCCACCTGCATTCGTGAACGGGATCACGGTGTTTACGGCTCCGATGGCCTTGGCTTCGGGAGTGAGCTCGTCGAGTTGCGACATGATGTCGCGCTTCAACGGAATCGTGACGGATGCACCGCCGAAATCGGCGTGCGCAAGGGCAGCGCGTACGTCCGCGTCAACTTGATCGGTTTCGAGGCGCCCGTAGGAGTGCGGGAGGCCCAGATGGTTGAAGGCGGTGTTGTGCAACGTCGGGGACATGGAATGCGCGATTGGCTTTCCAAAGATGTAGAACTGCTTTGCCGGGAGCTGGCCAACCAAGTGTAAGGCTTTTTGGATCTCGACGAAGGACAGCTGGCCTGGCGCTGCCCTCGTTGGGAGGAGCGGATGTGTCACGGGCGTGAATGTCATGTTCAGTATTCTGGATAACTGCCTTACGACGCCCATGTTGATCGCGATGATCGGTTTGGCATCGCCTGCAAAGCTCGCCCGTGTCATGAACCCGTGAAGTGCAACATTATCAGCAGCCGTGTTTGCTTTGCCGATGATCTTCACGATGTCCCCGTATGCTTTTGTCACCTCGAGTGTAACGCCCACAGAGGCGAATCCCATTTCATATTTCCACTCCAGTCATGCCAAGATGCGATGATCTTTGAGTTGCCTTTGCGCAAGATCAGATCACGGATACCCTTCTCTGGCAAAGAAATCTCGACGTCGATGTATTTGACACCCAGTCTCAGAGCCAGATGAAGCAG